>Ga0209400_1000185_pt1 | contig 54978 bp, 56 predicted proteins | sample M_130807_EF_Meta_FD_187313 | JGI IMG/M metagenome (GOLD analysis project Ga0209400, IMG submission 187313) | Freshwater microbial communities from Lake Montjoie, Canada to study carbon cycling - M_130807_EF_MetaG (SPAdes) (version 2) | ecosystem: Environmental > Aquatic > Freshwater > Lake... | reverse complement strand
CTAACATTGCAAATGCGTCATTAACAAATAGCGCAGTCACAATCAACGGGTCGCCTGTAAGTTTAGGTGGGTCAATTACAGTTACTGCCACAGCCACAAATGCTTTGACCATTGGCACTGGACTTATTGGAACTTCCTACAACGGTTCTTCTGCTGTCACTATTGGCATTGACTCAACTGTTGCTACGCTAACTGGTACTCAGACGCTGACCAACAAGACGATCAGTGGCTCAAACAATACCCTGACAAACATTGCCAACGCAAGCCTAACCAACTCATCGGTAACTGTTGGTACTACGGCAATTGCTTTGGGTGCATCAAGTCTTACCTTGGGCGGATTGACTTCTGTTGCCGTGACGCAAGACCCAACGTCTGCGCTTGAATTAGCAACTAAGCAGTATGTAGATTCTGTGGCTCAAGGGTTAGACCCCAAGGCATCTTGCGTGGCGGCAACGACGACAAACATTACATTGTCTGGAACGCAGACGATTGATGGTGTGGCGTTGATTGCGGGAGATAGGTGCTTGGTTAAAGACCAGACACTGAGTCAGAACAATGGAATTTATTTGGTTGCGGCGGGTGCATGGACTCGTGCAACGGATATGGACACATGGGCGGAGGTGCCGGGGGCGTTCACCTTCATCGAACAAGGAACCACTTGGGCTGACACAGGTTGGGTATGTACTTCCAACGCTGGCGGTACTTTAGGCACAACCCCTATCACTTGGGTTCAGTTTGCGGGTGTAGGCTCATACACCGCAGGTACGGGATTGACTCTTACGGGGACGCAGTTCAGCATCACCAATACGGCTGTAACGGCGGCTTCATATGGCTCTGCCACACAGGTGGGTACGTTCACGGTCAATGCTCAAGGTCAGTTGACCCTAGCAAGCAACATCACGGTCACTCCAGCGGTCGGAAGCATTACTGGACTGGGTACAGGTGTGGCGACTGCCTTGGCGGTCAACGTAGGCTCTGCTGGCGCCTTTGTGACGTTCAATGGTGCATTGGGTACACCAAGCTCAGGAACGTTAACAAATGCTACGGGATTGCCAATTAGCACTGGAGTATCTGGCCTTGGAACTGGCGTTGCAACGGCTTTAGGTGTTGCTGTTGGCTCTGCTGGTTCTGTTTTGGTCAACGGTGGAGTTTTAGGAACACCTAGCAGTGGTACAGTTACAAACCTAACAGGTACTGCATCGATCAACATTAACGGTACTGTTGGTGCTACAACGCCTACGACAGGCGCATTTACTACTGTAGCCGCAACAACAGTAACCGCAACAACTGGCATCTTCGGAGGAACTTTTTAATGTCTCAAGCAGGCTACACCCCAATATCTCTCTACTACAGCACCACTGCGGCGGCTGTGCCTCTGGCGGCAAATCTTGCGCAAGGTGAATTAGCAATCAACATTGTTGACGGCAAACTTTATTACGAAAACAATTCTGGTGTTGTGACGTTGCTGGCTTCAGCCGCAGGCGCTTCTGGCGATGTGGTTGGCCCAGCCTCTGCCACTGACAATGCTCTGGCACGTTTTGACCTCACCACAGGTAAACTAATTCAGAACTCTGTTGGCATCTTGAGCGATGCTGGCATTTTGACTGGCTTGACTGGCCTGACTTCGTCTGGCTCCATTACGCTCTCTAGCCTGACCTCTGGTCGCGTTCCTTACGCATCAACTGGTGGCTTGCTAACTGACTCTGCTAACTTGTTGTACTCTGGTACTGACCTGACTGTTTATGGTCTAACTGTTGGTCGTGGTACGGGTGCTGTATCTAGCAATACTGCGGTGGGTGCTAATGCTTTGGCGGCAAATACGAGTGGTGCTGAAAATGCCGCTTTAGGAAATGGCGCTCTCAGGGTAGTAACAACAGGCGGTGCTAATACTGGCGTTGGTAATGCAGTCTTGTACAACAACACTACTGGTGCAGGTAACACAGCACTTGGCAATTCAGCCTTGTTTTCCAACACCACAGCCAGCAACAATACTGCGGTAGGTTATCAGGCGGGATATACAAATACGACATCAAGTTCACAGACATTTGTTGGCTACCAAGCAGGATATTTAGCAACAGGTGCCGCAAATACATTTGTTGGTAAAAGCGCAGGTAATGCTGTTTCAACTGGCTCTTTTAACACAATGCTTGGTTATGCGGCTGGTAATGTACTGACAACAGGTGCATCTAATACATTTATTGGGTCAGGCACTACCAGTGCGGGCGAGGTAATGACCACAGGTTCTAAAAATGTCATCATCGGTGGCTACTCAGGAAACTTAGGTGGCCTAGACATTCGCACTGCCAGCAACTACATCGTGCTGTCTGATGGTGATGGCAACCCACGACTAGCAATTAACACTTCTGGTGCATACGGACTAAACGGTGCTAACTACGGCACAAACGGTCAGGTGCTGACCTCTGGCGGTTCTGCGGCGGCTCCAACATGGACAACAGTAAGTGGTGGTGGAACGCCCGGCGGTTCAACTACGCAAGTTCAGTACAACAACGCTGGAGCATTTGCTGGTTCTGCCAATTTTACATTTGATGGAACTACAGTTACTCTCGCTAATGATACTTATGCAACCAGTGTGAGAATTGGTCGCGGTGCAAGTGCTGTTAGTTCAAATACTGTGGTTGGCTCTAACGGGGCTTTAGGCGCAATCACTACTGGTAGCGGAAACTCAATTTTTGGCCCTTATGCTGGTGCGGCAATTACCACTGGAACAAATAATTCTGGATTTGGGTATGGCGCGTTAAACGCTGTTACTACTGGAAGTGCTAATACGACATTTGGTTATTCGTCGTTGCAAAAAACTACAGGCTCAGATAATACTGCTGTAGGTAGTTTTTCTCAGTTTGAAAATTTAACTGGAGTTGATAACACTTCTATTGGCTCAAACGCACTTCGGGCAAATACCGCAGGTAGCTACAACACAGCCCTTGGAGACCGAGCACTTTATCTAAACACAGCATCTAACAACACTGCTGTAGGTTATCAGGCGATGTACAGCAACACCACAGGCACTGTTAATACTGCCGTTGGGTACGGCGCACTTTATTCAAATACAACGGCTGGTGAAAACAGCGCGTTTGGCTATAACGCACTAAGGGCTAACACAACTGGGGCTTTGAATTGCGCCTTTGGTGTGGAGTCGCTTCTTTCAAACACAACTGGCGGTAACAATACTGGTTATGGTTATCAAACACTTCGTTCCAACACCACAGGCTCAAACAATACTGCGTTAGGCTATCGTGCCGCATATTCAAATCAGACTGGTGGCCCAATCACGGCAATTGGTCAAAATGCGGGTTTTGCATACACAGGCGGTGATAGTTGGGGTTCTGTGTTTATTGGTAATGGTGCAGGCGCTTCTGTCACAACTGGTTATGATAACGTAGCAATTGGTGGCTCGGCTCTTGCCTCTTTATTAACAACGCTTGGATGTACTGCCATTGGCGCCAAGACCATGCGTTTGAACACCGCAAATAGGGTTACTGCTGTTGGTGCTTACGCATTGCAAAACAATACAACTGGCGCAAACAACAATGCGTTTGGTACTGGCGCATTAGGGGGCAATACCACTGGCACAGACAACGTGGCTATGGGTAGTGAAGATAGTTCTACTGGATATGCAGCACTTGCAAACAACTCAACTGGCTCTTATAACACCGCAATAGGTAATGCCGCAATTCGCTCTAACACTACGGCAAATGGTAATACAGCGGTGGGTTGGGCTGCTCTTGCTAGTTCTAATAGAACCTCAGACAGTACTGCGTACAATACAGCTATTGGAACTCAAGCAGGGGGTACAGTAACTACTGGATATAAAAATGTGCTGATTGGTTATGGCGCAGGTGATGAAGCCTTTAGTCTGACCACAGGCTATGAAAACATTTTAATTGGTAATAGGCCATGCCCAAGCGCATCTAGTGGCAACAATCAAATTGTTATTGGCACAACTACTCCCTCATTAGGTAAAGGCAACAGCACAGGTTTTATCAATCCTAATAGTGGTGGTGTTTATCAGGGCAACAACTCATCGTCTTGGGCAACAACTTCTGACCAACGATTAAAGAAGAACATCGTCAACAATAATGTTGGTTTGGAAAAACTTACGCAACTTCAAGTTCGTAACTTTGAATATCGTTTGCCTGAAGAAATTACAGAACTAAGTTCTAGTGACGCAATCCATAAATCAGGTGTTCAGTTAGGTGTAATTGCTCAAGAATTACAAGCTGTTCTACCTGATTGCGTAAAACAAGAATCAACTGGTGTCCTATCTGTCGATACCGACAACCTAACTTGGTACTTAATTAACGCTGTCAAAGAACTGAAAGCACAAAACGATTCTCTCAAGGCGCGTTTAGATGCCGCTAATCTTTAAACTGAAAGGTAAATTATGACTATTGATACTAAACCCACAACAGAAGAAATCGCACAGCACTACAGCGCCGCAATGGACTCGGTGAATCTTATCAACGGCGTCAAGCCCGAAGGTATGACTGCTGACGAATGGGCTGATTGCCTTTCACGCAACAAAGAACATTTGAAAATCATGCTTGCCAAGGAATTCTGGACAACAGAAGATTTAACACCCCTGCGTACAGCATCAGCATAACGGGAAGCCACCACCCAATCTTGGTGGCACATTAAAGGAAACATCATGGGAAAAAACGAAAAAACCCCTGTGACGATTGACGGCGTAGATTACAAGTTTGAAGACATGAGTCAGCAACAGCAGATGTTGCTCAACCATGTTGCCGACTTGGATCGTAAGTTGGACTCAGCACGATTCAATGTGGATCAGCTTCAGGTGGGCAGAGATGCCTTCTTCAGAATGCTGAAGGATGCGTTAGAAACCAAGCCTGAAGAGGCCGTGACTGACGTAACTGACGTATCGGTGCAGTAATGTGGGACTGGGCGGAGGCTTTAACAGTCGCCGCCCTTATAGCAGTCACCATTATTTTCTGTACTTGTATGATTGTATGGGTAGGAATATGGTGAATGCGCTGGCTTATATTGTTAATGTTGTTAGCCCTAGTGGGGGCTGTTGCCAAGAATGGCTGTCATGTACGAGAGTTTTACGGCATAGGCTATACAATTCACGACCCGACCATACGGCACAGAGAAATGATGGCGTGGCTCGACAAGAATGCGCCCTACTGCAAATCAACAGAATATGTAGTTATCTGGAACAATCTGTCAGAGTGGGCGGGCACAGCCGACTCCACATGGCTTAGAAACAAGGTTGTACATGGGTATAAAGATGCACTTGAGCGTGAAAAGAAATGATTCCGCCAATTCACAAGTGGTATCCTATGGTACAACCGGGAGGCGAGCCAACTAAAACAGATGCGCTTGAACGTAGGGCTGAACGTATGCAAGAAGAATACGCGCAAGCTTTAAAGATGAAGAAGGTGAAGGATAAAATTGATGATCTTGAGTTTGAGTTGTACGTAAAGAAGGCAGAACGCAACCAACTTAGCCTTGAGATTTTTACCAACCGTAAGCTGGATATTTATGTATGACCAGAAAGCCGATACCCAGACCAGTGAAGAAAGTGTCGATGGACACCAAAGACAAGCTGACCCTGTGGGTCACGTTAATGGTCAGCTTCACCCTGTGCATCTCTGTTTTGGCTATGGTCTTCAGCTTTATGCTTGGCCTTTGGGCCAAAGAAGTGGACAACGCAGAGATATTCAAAATGATTTCACCCGCTTTTTCTACACTTATCGGCGGCATGATTGGGTTCCTGAGTGGTATCAAACTAATGCAAAATGAAGATAAAAAGGATCACAAATGTTAGACATTCTTTCCGGTGGTTTGCTAGGCTCCATCTTTGGTGGCATCTTTCGTATGGCACCCGAGGTGCTAAAGTTCTTTGACAAGAAGAACGAGCGACAGCACGAGCTGAATATGTTTGCACGACAGTGCGAGCTTGAAACACTTCGTGGTCAGCAAAAGCTGGCTGAGATTGGCGCGCAACGTGAAGCAGCCATGGACGTTGGGGTTATGGATGCTTTTAATAACGCCATCACCCAGCAGGCCGAGATGGTTAAAGCCGCAGGCGGTTGGGTAGCTAGCCTGTCAGCTTCTGTACGTCCAGTCGTGACTTACTGGGTGCTGTTTGTCTGGTCGTTTATCCACGTATGGTTTGCATGGAACGCATGGCTTGGTGGTGCACCAGCTGTAGAAGTGTTTAAAACCATGATGACACCTGACTTCTCAGCCCTGCTGTCTGGGACAATTAACTATTGGTTCCTCGACCGTACTCTGAAACAGCGTGGCATATGAATCTAGAACTAGCCGCTGAACTGTGCCGCCGGTACGAGGGGTATCGGGCCAAGCCTTACCTTTGTCCGGCTGGTGTAGCCACGATTGGCTATGGTTCTACCTACTATGCAGATAAACGCAAGGTAACCTTGGAAGATGCTCCGATGGATGAATCCACGGCACGTGCTCTTTTAATGATTGAGCTTGAGCACACGTACCTACCCGGTGTTCTACGTAACTGCCCCGGCTTGATAACTGATGAGCGTAAGTGCAATGCCATTGTGGACTTTGCCTACAATTTGGGCACTGGACGCTTGCAAACATCTACGTTAAAGCGTAAGATCAATGCACAAGATTGGGAAGGGGCAAAAGAACAACTGATGCTCTGGACTAAAGGTGGCGGCAAGGTATTGCCGGGCTTGCTTAAACGGCGTACTGCTGAGTGCGCTTTGCTCACGTGAAAAATATTATATCTTTATTTTTAAGGAGTGTTTAAAATGGCATCAAGTAAGCCTGTTTGGGAAAAACCACGGCCAAAATCATTAGGTAAACCTAAGCCTCTTTCGCCGCAGAAAAAGTCGGCAGCAAAAGCAAGAGCTAAAGCAGCAGGTAGACCTTACCCTAATTTAGTTGATAATATGGCTATGGCTAGGAAACGGGGCAAGTAAGTATGGCAACTGCTGCAGTAATGACATACACCACTTTGGTGGAAAATATTGAGTCTTATTTAGAGCGTACGGACACTGCTACGCTTAATAAGATTCCGCTTTTCATTATGTTGGCTGAGCAGATCATTGCTAGCCAGATTAAGTTCCTTGGCAACTTAACGGTCAATACAAGCACAATGGTATCAGGCAATGGCGTTATTGCCAAGCCCGCTCGTTGGCATAAGACTGTTTCCATGAACGTGACGGTAAGTGGTGATCGTCAGCCCGTACTGCTTCGTAAATACGAGTACCTTCGCAATTACTGGCCGGATTCAACAGCCACTGATGTGCCTTTGTACTACTGCGACTATGATTACTCCAACTGGTTGATAGCGCCAACGCCAAACGCTAACTACGCGTTTGAGGTGTTATATTATGAACGAGTACAACCTCTGGATTCATCGAATCAAACTAATTGGTTTACCATATACGCTCCTCAGGCGTTGCTGTACGGGTCACTGATGCAAGCGATGCCATTCCTGAAGAATGACGAGCGTATGCCAATGTGGCAGCAAAATTATGATTTGATCATGCAAACACTGATGGCTGAAGATAAGCTTCGCATTGCAGATCGTCAAGCCATTGCGGTGGATTCATGAGCTATGTAAGCCCTTTTACCGGTGATGTTATTCAGCCAACTGATGTTAGCTACCGCGCCGTCACGCTAACTGCCAACACGCAGTTAAACTGGCCTTCCAATAGTACAACCAACTCTGACTTTGCTGCGCGTATCATGCAGGTCACGGCTAGCACTGCCGGTCTTAACTTGTATATGCCACCGGCGGATCAAACATCTGTAGGCAACGACGCGCTAATTCGCAACATTGGCGCCAATACGTTCACTGTTAAGGACTACGCAGGCACAAATACCATCGTCTCAGTGGCTGCCGGAGAATCCAAGTATATCTATATAACAACTAATTCAACCAGCCAAGGCACTTGGGGCATTATTGCCTTTGGAACTGGCACGTCCAGCGCCGACGCCACCACGTTGGCAGGCTACGGATTAGTTGCAAGCGGCGTAACGCTGAATCAAAGCCATCCTTCAGCGGCAATCACATCGACCTCTACATTTGCAACTACAGACAGAGCGCAAACCAGAGTGTGGGGCGGCGGTGCAGGCACTGCAACACTTCCAGCAGCTGCAACGTTAGGCAATAACTGGTTCACGTTGTTTAAGAACAATGGCACAGGCTCATTCATTATTTCTTGTACTGGCGCTGAGCTGATTGATGGCAATAGCACCAAGACGTTTAACCCAACAGAGTCGGCGTTTATTGTTTGCACTGGCACGGCGTATGTCACCGTTGGCTATGGAGTAAGCACCTCATTTGTGTTTACCTCTTTAACAAAGAGTGTTACGGGTGGCGCGGTTTTGTTGACCAACAACGAAGCGGCAAACAATATTCAAGAGTACGTTGGCAATTTAACAAGCAACGTGACCGTAACGTTTCCGCCAATTGTTAACCTGTACGTCATCTCAAACCAGACAACGGATAATGGCTATAGCCTTACTATTACAACCGGCCTTGGAGCCACTGCTACAATTCCTCCTGGGCAGCAAGCCACGCTGATTTGTGATAGCATTAACTTTTTAAACGCCAATACAACCCAAGCCGGCGCAACGTCTATTAGTTTAGTTGACGGAACTGTCGGAACACCGTCACTTAACTTTGCTGCTGAAACCAGCACCGGCGTGTATCGACCTGCAGCTGGCGAGTTTGGCATTTCAGTGCTTGGCACGCAAAGGCTTAAAGCAACTGCTACTGGCGTTTCTGTGACTGGCTCAGGCACGTTTACCACCGGCATTGCTGGAGGTACGTTCACATGACCAAGAAAGTTTTTGCCTTAGATACAAAGCCCGGAATTCAACGGGATGGCACCACACTTGATGCAGATGCGTACTCTGATGGTCGCTGGGTAAGGTTTCAACGAGGCCGTCCGCGAAAGATAGGTGGCTACAGAGAGATTGTGAATGACTTTGCAGGCCCCAGTCGTGGTGTTTACTTGAACCCACAGCAAAGCTTTAACAACGTTTTCAATGGCTATTCAGGTGGGTTGCAAGTTTTACCGATTAACAATGTGGGTATTGGCTCGGGCATTACTGACTTTACGTTAACCGGGTTTACTGCAAACGCTAATAACCTCTGGCAGTTTGATACATTCTTTGACGGCACGGGCTCAGGTAATAACTTATTGCTGGCTCATCCTGGGCAGAACCTCTCACTGATTGACAACAACGTCAACACATCCGTGCTTGGTGGCACCATTACAGGCACAAGTTTAAGTCCTATTGGCGTGTTCACAGCAGTTGCTGCAACTATTACCAGCGGGTCAGCCACCATTACTTTGGCTGCTGCTAATACACAGATTGGAGCAGGCCAAGTGGTGACGGGCACGGGTATTCCTTCAGCGGCAACTGTTGTGTCCATCTCAGGCACTACGCTGGTAATTTCTGCTCCTGCAACTGCTACAGGCTCCAGCATTACACTAACTTTTAACAATCAGATCTCTGTATCAGGTGGCGTGGTTACGCTTCACCCCTACGTGTTTGTTTATGGTAATGATGGGCTAATTAAGAATTGCTCAGCTGGAAATGTGAATGATTGGGTATCTGTTGACGCCAACGAGGTCTCAGTGGCCACCGGCAAGATTGTCCAAGGATTACCCGTACGTGGTGGCTCAAATGCACCATCGGGTCTCTTTTGGAGCTTGGATTCTTTAATTCGAGTGTCTTACATTGGCGGTGCAGGGTCACCTCCGCAGTACTGGCGGTATGACTTAATTTCAAGCCAGTCATCTATTCTTTCAAGCCAGTCGGTCATTGAGTATGACGGTGTGTATTACTGGTGTGGTGTTGATAGGTTTTTGCTTTATAACGGCGTTGTAAAAGAGATCCCTAACGCGTTCAACCAAAATCACTTCTTTGACAACCTGAACTACGCTCAACGTGAAAAGATTTGGGTCACCAAGGTACCTCGTTTTGGAGAGATCTGGTGGTTCTACCCCTCAGGCACTGCCACCGAGTGCAATGACGCTGTTATTTATAACGTGCGTGAAAACGTGTGGTATGACGCAGGTTTTGCAGTAGGCGCTCAGCGATCTGCAGGTTACTTCTCTCAAGTGTTCCATTACCCCATTACTACAGATTGGAATGTCAATGCCACCGGTGGCATCTTAACTGCAACTATTACCAATGCAGGGTCAGCATACACTAATGGCACTTATAACAATACGGTATTGACAGGTGGCTCGGGTACAGGCGCAACAGCTAATATTACTGTAGCGGGCAATGTTGTAACTGCTGTGGTGATCAATGGCCACGGCATTAACTACGTCGTTGGCAATACGCTGTCTGCAACCATTGCAGGCGGTTCAGGTTTTGTTTTAACAGTTGCTACACTAATGAGCTTTGTCTCACTGTACCAGAATGAGATTGGCACTGATAAAGTTGTAGGCGCGCTTTCCACAGCTATTGAGTCATATTTTGAAACTAATGACGTTGGGTTGGTTTCAGGTGGCCCGTCGCAACCTAGCCCTGTTGGTGAGAATAGATGGTTAAGACTAGAGCGTGTAGAGCCTGACTTTATACAAGAAGGTGACATGGATTTGTATGTCACGGGTCGTCCATTTGCGCAAACAGCTGACGTAACCTCAGCGGCTTACACCTTTAGCTCCAGCACAGGTAAGATTGACATGCGTGAACAGCGTCGTGAGTTGCGATTGAAGTTTGTATCTAACGTGGCAGGCGGTGACTACCAATTAGGTAAGATCTTGTTAGACGCGGATGTTGGAGATTCAAGACCTTATGGCTAATCTACTTAACGTTGCTCAGGTCTATGACCCTAGGTATCACACTTTTGAGTCGTGGGCTTGCCTTATGGTTGAGCTATACTCGGCGCAGCAGTTATCAATTCCTGATGCAAATACTGATTGGAAAGCATGGGGCGCAGGATTAAAATCCATTGACGTGTTTACCAATGAGGGTATTCCCGGGCCATACCAGTTTGATGATTGGCAAGAATGGGCTGAGCAGCTTGTCAATGCAGTTAACCCAGCAACGAGCTAATTATGGCAGCAAAAGCATCATACAGCACAGCATACGAAGACACAGGTGGCTTGTCAGATGACGTAATTCTTGCGTTTGTACAAGCCAACATTAACAACCCTGCCGTAATTGCAGCTGCAGCAGCGGCCAATGGCGTGTCTGTTGCAGATCTTGCAAGGGTTACAGGCTTTTCAACTGCAGAAGTTAATAATTACTTTGGCTCAGCAAATGTAGCACCACCTGCTGCTGATACTGCAGCCGCTGATAGAGCTGCCGCGGCAGAAGCTGCAAGGCAACAAGCTGCCAACGAGGCTGCATGGGCAGCACAGCAAGCTGAAAATCAGCGGCAATGGGCAGCGCAACAAGCTGAAAATCAACGCTTATACGCAGAGCAGCAAAGAGCCAACGAGGCAGCTGCAGCCAAGGCGCAAGCAGACGCAGCAGCTAAGGCACAAGCTGACGCAGCAGCTAAAGCACAAGCTGACGCACAACGTGCAAATGAACTTGCTGCTGCTAAAACTGCAGCGGATGCTGCCACGAAAGCGCAGACTGATGCTGCTGTGGTTAAAACCAGCGCGTTAGCACAAGCTGCGCCAGTAGTTACTACTCCAGCAGCTACCGGCGCGTTAGCGCAAGCTGATACTGCCGCAGCAGCAGCGCCTATGTCCAAAGAAGATGTTGTAGCTAAGATTACGCAGCAGATTCTTGCGCAAGGCACTTCAGACAAGTGGAAAGGTGAAGGCAAAGGCTCTGCTGAAAAGAATGCTGCAGACATGGCCAAGATCATTGCTGATACTGGCGCTACAGATATTAGCCAGTTTGGCAAGGTTACTAAAACTGTTGACGCAGCGGTGCAGCCTGTATACGCGCAAGGCGACTTGGTAACAGATAGTGAAGGTCAGCAATTTTACTCACAGAAAATAGTTGGTTATGTAGATCAAAATGGAAAACCTGTTGACGCCAGTTTGGTTAAGTCAGATACAGTCTACAGTGGTGGTGATTCAGGCAGTGCAGAGCTTGTCTACACAGCGCCTGTAGGAAAGCAAGAAGTATTTGGCAATAAGCTTACTGGGCAAGAAGTTGCCAGCACATACGGTGAGCGCCAGCAAGGCAATGCCTTTGGCGGCACCTTTGACGGTAAAGGCAACACCGGTTACCGCGTGCAGTTTGATGCATCAGGCAATCCTATCTTTTATACAACACAAGCAACATCTAATGACCTTGCAATCTTGATGCAAGATTTGGGACCACTTGCGCAAATTGGTCTTGCAATTGCAACAGGTGGCTTATCTTTGCCACAACAGATTGCAGCTAACATGGCTGTGCAAGTCTTATCAGGTAAAGATATAGGGGAAGCAATTAAGGGTGCCGCAATTAGTTATGCAGGCGCGCAAATCCCAGGACTTGACGCTATTAAAGACGGCACCAACTTTCTTAATACAGTTGACTCCTCAGGCATATTATCCAAAGCATTCCAAAATGCAGCTGTGGCAGGCGGTAAAGCTGTATTGTCAGGCCAAGACATTGGCGATGCCGTACTAAAAGGTGCTGCTACTGGTGGAACAGGCGCCGCTGTTGATACGCTGTTAGGTAGTATCGATGGGTTTGCAGATCTTTCAAACGCGCAAAAACAACTCGTTATTAACGCTACAACAGGCGCTCTATCAGGCCAAACGCTTGATCAAATTGTAATCAATTCCGCTATTGCAACAGCCAACGCAACTATAGCCGAGGCTAAAGGCCAAAATACAGTAGGCGCATTGCAAACTGCGGCAACAACTGATAAGACCGGTCTTACAGGCGCATCAAACTTATCTACCAAGCAGATTACTTCATCAATTGGCAATGATACCGGCGCAATCAATACGTTAAACTTTGGTAATGGTTCTAACATCCTTACCGATGTTGGCAACTACACGGATGAGTTTGGTAACTACGACGCAGCAGTTGCGGCAAATGCAGCCAAAGTTACAAAGCCTACGTCATTCAATGACACGTTTGCAGCTAATCGCGCAGCATTTGGGCCTAATACTACCTTTGAATGGACTAATCCTGCAACAGGCGTAACAGGCACTTTTACTACTGGCACAGGCGAAGAAGCTACAGCAGCTGCAAATGCTAAGATTGGCGCTTTAAATGCTGCTAACTTATCTACAGTAACTAATGCGTCTCAGACAGTTGCAGCACAGAATGATGCCACTGCTCGTGCATTAGCAGCTAAAAACACTGCAGCATTGACAAGCGCCAATAACGTAGCAAACGCTGGCAATACTGACTATTGGTCAGGTACAGCAACTACAGACGCTTTAGGCAATACTATTGGCGCGTTGCAGACTCCCAACCTTACTGTCCAGCAATCAAATGCTGAAACGCAACGGTTGGCTAACCAAAACGCAGCATTGGCTAATGCTAACACCACTGAGTCTAGCGCTGAGACCAAAAGATTATTTGAGCAAAACAACGCCCTAGGGTTAGCCAAAGCTGCGCAAGCAGCAACAGCCGCTAAAGCTGCGATTAATTCCATTTTTGGTGAAGGTTCTACCGCTGCAGCAATTGCGCAACAAGGTTTAGCAAACATCAATCAAGCAACGGGTCAAACTATTGAGTTTGTAGGCGCCACAGGGTCAGCCTTAGGTCTTACAGGCCCTGTAAACGCGATGACAAATGCTGGGCAGTCAATTACACGTGCAGGTGAGGCTTTGCAGCTAGAGTCTGTTAATGAAGCCAATCAAAATGTTATTCAAGCAGTGAATGACGCGCAAGGACTAGGAAATAAGATTGTTGCAGGCGTAAAAGCTGTTTACAACAATCCGCAGTCACTTAATATGGCTGCCATTGAGGTTATCCAAGAAGGCTTACCAATTGGCTTAGGTCTTAAAGTGCTTAAGTATGCAGGTAAATTTGCAGCTGTAGGCGTTGATGTTGCATTGAACGCCATGGAATCAGGTGGTGCAGCTTACAACGATAAGTATAGAGAAGCTAAAGCTGCAAATAAGACTGATGCGCAAGCTGATGCTGAAGCGTCAACAGCATTTGAAATTGCTGCAGCAGTCACAGTAGCTACAGGCGGAGTTGCAGATGCTGCATTGGTTAATAAAGTTAGTAACGCGCTTAGTAAAGCAACAACCAAAGCAGGCGCTAGTTTTACAAAAGAAGGCACATCCGATCTTATCGAGGCATTTACAACCGATGTTCTTACCGACGTTGCCTTAGGCAGACCTGTAAATATCAATAAGTCTTTAACACAAGGCGTGATTGAAGGTCTTATTGCTGGCAAGACCTCGTCATCTATTGAAGTCTCAAACATTCAAAAAGTTATTGCTGATACTAACAGCACCTTTAACGAAGAACTTAGTAAGTCAGGCATTGCATCAACAGACGGCTCAGGCAAAATTAACGCATTAGTAGACACATCAACTGGGCAGTCTGTAATTAGCGACGCCGGTGCGCAAACTTTAACTAACATTGGCAATGCAAATTCAAGCTTGGATCTTTCAAGTTCAGGGATGAAGTGGGCACAAGAAAATAATATCTCACAAGATCAAGTTCATGAGAGCATTAACTCTTGGTTAGCTGACCATCCCGGCGCGTCACAAGCAGAAGTTGGCGCAGCTATGGCTGAGGCAGGGTTAAACTTAAGTGACGTAAGTGCTGCAATTGCTGCAAAGAGTACAGCAGCTGCAGCAACCAATACAGGCGCGCTATCTACCGTTGGTGGAGGTGCCGCTACAACATCTGGTACTGGCGCATTAACTACAGCAGGAACGGGTGCAGCTACTACAGCCGGAACGGGTGCTGCTTCAACTACAGGCACAGGCGCGTTAACGACAACAGCCGGAACTGGAGCCGCATCAACAACAGGTACAGGGTCGCAATTAACAATAGACGCAGCACTACAAGCTGAAGCACAAGCAAAAGCTGATGCCATTGCAAAAGCTGCCGCACTGTTTTCAGCTGATGCTAAAGTTACGTCTGATGCAGCTATTGCTGCGCAAGTTGCAGCTGATGCTGCTGCTGCCACTGCTGCCGCAAATGCCAAAGCTGCTGCTGACGCCAAAGTTGCTGCCGACGCTGCTGCTGCCAAAGCTGCGGCTGATGCTAAGGCTCTAGCTGATGCTGCCGCGGCTGCTGCAACTGCCGATGCTGCCACTAAGGCTGCTGCGGATGCCGCTGCCAAGGCTGCTGCGGATGCTGCTGCGGATGCTGCTGCCAAGGCTGCTGCAGCAGCTGAGGCTAAAGCTCTAGCAGATGCTAAGGCTGCCGCTGATGCCAAGGCTGCCGCTGATGCCGCTGCTGCTGCTAAGGCTGCCGCTGATGCTAAAGCTGCCGCTGATGCTAAGGCTGCTGCTGACGCTGCTGCTGCCGCTCAAGCTGCTGCGGACGCCAAGGCTGCTGCGGATGCTGCTACAGCTGCTCAAGCTGCCGCTGATGCGCAGGCTGCTGCAGACGCCGCCGCTGCTGCCACGGTAACAGCTGCCCCAACAACAAATGCCACGTTAGCAGCTCTGGCTGCGGCTAAGGCTGCGGCTAAGGCTGCTGCGGATGCTAAAGCTAAAGCCGCAGCTGATGCTAAGGCTGCCGCTGACGCACAAGCTGCGATTGATGCGCAAGCTGCAATTGACGCTAACGTTAATATAAACCCTACAGTTTTAACTAACCCGTTGGCCACTGTTATTGCAACCCCAACAGTTACTACAAACCCAACGATTACAACTAATCCGACTGTTACAACTAATCCAACGATTACGACTAACCCAACGATTACAACTAATCCAACGATTACGACTAACCCAACAGTTACGACTAACCCAGCTGTCAATACAGACATACCTACACTTACAACGCCTACAATACCTACAGGCAGTTTGCCAGTAACACCTCCCGGTATTGTCACGCCCCCACCTGAGGATGTAACGCCTCCTGTTGTTATATCTACTCCACCAACTGATACGACAACACCTCCAACCATTACAACCACACCAACAGACCCTACAAAAACTACAACACCAAGCGTAAAGACGCCTACAACAAAGACACCAACAAAGACAACGCAGTCAGGCGCACTTGGTGCAGTAACAACTCCAGCAAGTACCGGTGCATTGCCCGGGACGTTAACACCAACAATGCTGGCTGGCGCAGGAATTAAGGATGATTCAGGGATGACGCAACTTACGCAACTTTACCCACAATTGGCTAATGTAGACTCCAAGCTATTGCAAGTCTTAACAGGTCGGGTTAAGCCTGCCACTGCAGAAGCTGCTGAGACTGAAGAAGGCACCGGCTTTGTAGGGGCCAAACTTGCAGGCACGCCATCTCCCGGGAATCCAGTAAGCGGTAGCGATAATAGCACGATGATCCCGGGCGTGAGTACAGGCAACTTGACTGCATCTGGACTAAAATATCTTGGTGGCAGCCCGCTATCGGGCTATGCTAAAGGCGGTCAAGTAGAGCATATTCCCAAGTTTATTACTGGAAAGACCGGCAATTACGTGCAAGGTGCAGGCGATGGCCAGTCAGATAGTATTCCCGCCATGTTAGCGGATGGCGAGTACGTGTTTGACGCTGATACAGTTGCAGCACTGGGCAATGGCTCAAATAAGGCTGGTGCCCAAGTTTTGGATAAAATGCGTGAAAGCATAAGAGAACACAAAAGATCAGCCCCTGTTGGTAAAATACCCCCTAAGGCTAAGTCACCCCTGTCATATTTGAAAGGCATGAAATGAGTTTAATGCAAGGTGATCCACTACCGAATATCACCACGACGCAGAATCAAGTAACATCTGCGCCGTCTTGGTACACTGATTATTTAAGTGACTTAGCAAAAAGTACTACCGCAAATGTTGCAGGCGCCTCGTATGCTAATGCGCAGCCGCTGCAAACTGCAGCATTTGAGAAAGCTGCAACCACAACCAATACTTACCCTGGGTATTTCAATACTGCATTGCAAGCAACTAGTAATATTGGTCAAACCGATATTACGGCAAAGCCTGTAGATCCAAAAACAGGATTGCCAATTAAAGACGGCGAAAGCCGGATTGAGCAGTTCATGAACCCTTACACAACGCAGGTTGTGGATGCACTAGGGACATTGGGTCAGCGCAATATTCAGCAATTCTTGGCCCCGCAGGCTACAGCATCAGCGGTTGGCACTGGCCAATTCGGGTCTAAGCGTGGCGCCGAGGTTCTTGGTCAAGCCATTAACACGGGACTACAAAATACACAAGCTGCGCAATCACAGGCATTGCAGCAAGGCTATACTGAAGCATTACGAGCTGCACAAGCTGATCAAACACAAAAGCTAAATGCTGCGCAGCAGTACGGCAGTCTTGCAACTGCAGGCCAAGCAGCTAACTTGGCAGACATTAACGCGCTGGCCACCATGGGCAGTCAGCAGCAAACCATCAATCAAAACCAGCAACTGTTCCCGTTGACAGCTGCCAATCTTGGCGCACAAGCACTTCGTGGTTACAATGTGCCAACATCAGTTGCCAATACCTACACAGGCCCAATCCCTGGCGCCTATGCAGCTTCACCACTTCAGCAAATTGCAGGCTTAAGCTCAATCATTGGCGGCGTAAGTCAAACACCGTTTGGCACGGCAGCAGGCAATTTTATAAGTGGGTTGTTTCCAAGCGGTAACACTATAGACGCAACGGGCGCAGCACCAGGGCCTACTGCACAGCAAATAGCGGATTACTCCAAATCATTAGGCGACTTTCCAGGATAACACAATATGGCAACACCAACAGGCGCATTACCTTCATCAACGCCATTCCTGATTGGCGGAGATGATAGAGCTAAAACTGAATATTTTGATGCAATTCAAAAGACTCTTGCAGCGTTGGAAGCAAGAACGCAACAAGGACCTAACTGGTTTCAAGTTGGCGCAGCGCTATTAGATCCCGGCCGCACAGGCAACTTTGGTGAAGCAGCAGGCAGAGCAGCAGGTGTTATTGGCGCGCAGCAAGAAAGACAAAACGAGGCTCAGCTACCTATTGCGCAAATGCGAGCTCAGCTGGCTGGTCAAAAATATGAAGTAGAGAACCAAGGCAAAGCTTTGCAATTACTATCTAGCACTTTAGGCGTCGCACCGGCTCAAGTTGAAGCCGCATTAGCAAGTGGCAACGTAACTCCAGATGTTGCAGCAAAGCTTGCACAAATTTACCCCATGGTTGCGCAACTCTCGCCTAAAGTTGGTGAGATTGTCAAGGGTACATTCACCATGCAGAATGAGATGGGCAAGCTCCAACTTGATAGAGATAAATTTAAGCAAGAGCAAGATCAACGTCTAATTACTAACGCTCTTGAAGATCGTAAGCTTGGTATGACTGAGGCTGATCTTATTGCCAAGTACGGCGACGCTGTAGTTGCCATCATGCCCGGTGGCCAGCGTTTTGCAGGTAGCAAGCCGCAAGCACCAGTTGTTCAACCGCCTGCGCCAGCTGCAGCAATGCCTGGAGCTCCAGCAGCAATGCCCGGTGCAGCTCCAAGTGCTATACCCGGTGCTCCAGCTCCGCCGCCTGTTGTTATGCCATTGGTTGCGCAGCAACAAGCAGGCCAACCGCCAGCACCAGCAGTTATGGCTCAACCTGCAATGCCTGCACCCGGGCAAGTGCCTAGGGCTAATGATTTGGGCGGTATGCCTTTGCAATCACAAGCTGAGATTCAAAAGCAACGTGTGCAAGAAGCTGATAAGTCATTTAACGCCAAGCGTGATGAGATCCTTAACTACACGCCGCAGCTATTGGAATCATCCAATACTAATTTAAAGCAGTTGAACGAGATTGCAACACGTAAGCCGCAAATCTTTGCAATGATGCAAAATGAAGGTTTGCTTTCTGGCTTGATGACGGCAGCGCAAGAAGGTATTCAAGCTCAAGCCGGCCAATACAACGTAAGAGTTGGTTTGCCAGTCAAAGAATTCTTACAGCGTGTTAAGCTTTCACCTGAAGATCAGCAAGCTGTGCGTGATGTTAGTCGCATCTTAGGAACTGAATTCTTATCCAACGTGAAAGCCAATAAAGGCTTATTGGGTGTTAACCCCACGGATAACGATGCAAGGCTCTTACAGGCACCAATGGCAAGTATTGATGACTCATCACGTGCTGTTCAGTTATGGGCACGCCAGCAGTTGCTATTAAATAAGCAACGTGAAGCTTTATACGGCGCATATGATGGGTACACCAGCAAAGCTGGCCCCGCTGCTTCACCAAGACAATTCTTTAGCCCCGGCAGCGTGTATGAGAAGATCAACAAAGACTACGCCGATTATCGGATGCAGTTGTTCCGTCAATTTAACCCTTAAAGAGCTAATGTATGGCAAAAGACGACAAGCTGGATGCACTTATTTTTGGCGACCAACAGGGTACATCACAGGTTGAGGGTTTAGACCAACTCGATGACATCTTTGCCATGCCAATTGGTGCTGCAAAGACTGCGCCAACTACCGGCAAAAAAGGTAAGACCTTAGTTCCTGAACTAGGCTTGTCGCCGGGTGAAGAAAAAGCTGTTGCCACTGGTGTAGGCGCCGCATCTGGCCCGCTTGTACAAAAAGGTATGGGCAAGTTATTTCCAACACAGGAAATGCGAACAGCTGAAGGTGTAAAGAAGCTTCAAGAAGAGCAGCGTGTTAAAGACATGTTGCAAAAGCTGCGGGATGAAGAGTTACTTAAGGCTGGCATTCAGCCTGAGCCTGTTGCAGCCAAGACGCCAACTTCTGGCACCAAGTGGTATCAGAATTGGGCTGGTGGAAATAAAGAGATTGCCGGTGGAGTTCCACAAGCCGCAGGCCAGTATCAGCGCAGTAAAGGCCAAGGTGAAGTTACCAAGAACTTGACCAAGAAGTTTGGGCCTGACCTCTTTACCGGCGAGCCCGGGCAAATCAAACCGTCTTTGGTGGATAGACTTATTGCGCAAGGCAAAGAAGCCGAGGCTGCCACTGCTGCAAGAAACGCCGCAATGCCAGCTGCTGAAGCTGCCGCTGCTAAGCGGTTGGCTGACGCAACTCCAGGGCCTATGTCCAAGTTGGCAAGTGTTGCTAAAGCGCCGCTTGTTGGTGGAGCCTTAGGCGGTGCAGGGGCTGGTATGAGCTTTTATGAAGCTTATCAACGTTATATGAATGGTGATACATCCGGAGCTGTGCTATCAGCTTTGGCCGGCGCTGGCGGTTTAATGTCTATGGTTCCAGGGCTTCAAATCCCAGGGCTTGCGGTAGGACTAGGCGCCACAGGAGCGCAATACGCTTTGGATAAGTACAATGAGCCTGCAGCGCCTAAGGCTAACCCTATGGCTTTGCCTCCACCATCGGAACCGCCGGGGTCTGTGCGGTAGGCTCTAAGATCTCCAAGACTTTCTTAAGTAAGCCAATTTGCATTTGCTTGACATCGGTGACCGACATAGTCGTGTCATCATCAAAGTCTTCTGAAGAAACCAGCCCCATGCTTGTGCGTATTTGATGCGCGCAGTTCCTACGCTCTAAAGTACTACCTACATGGAAAGCCTCGATCCACACGTCGTATGGATTACTTAGCAGTTCCAAGTGGTTAGTATGCGTGAGCAGATCTACCCAATCATCAAAACTCATTTTGACCATGTCAGGGGCTTGCTTCATTGCTTCTTCCACTTCTTGATAGAGATGAACTGCGGAACATCAATGGTTTGATCTAAAGCCTCAAGGCCTCGAGCAAATCTGGCTCTGAAGTCATACCACTTTTTGGTATACGCAGGATCCTCGGATGGGGGGACCCAGTTGTAAACGCGGCGCCATCTTTCGGTGATGCAAGTTGATGAAGGTGTATACACAAAATCCTCGGTTGTCATAAGTCTTGTCCTTTAGTATTGAGCCACATGCGAAGTGTTGACATGCCGCCGTCTATTAAAACATGATTGGGAAATGCTTGGTACTTGTGGTACAGCGGATGGTTGATGAAGTTCTTCATCAAAAGGTATGCATTAGCTTGTGGCGGTGACATACCCATGGCTCTATCAGTATCAATGCATTTTACCTCGTACCGATCAGAGAATTCTTTGGTGATGGCGTAGACCTGATCACCCAGCAACCCAATGATGACTACCTTAGGCAATGACTTGCCAATTGCGTTGTACTCAGGGTTATGCCTTGGAAGCTTAAACTCATGCTCAAGCTCTTTAACGGCAATCTGCAGGCTTTCACGAAGCCCCAGAATGAATCGTTGTGTAATAGTATTCACCAACTGCTCAACGAGATCAACTGGTGCATCGGTTTTAGGCACTACCAGTGGCGCTGGAGGCATTATTTCCACTGGTGTGGTAGTTTCCACCACCTTTTGCTTTGGCACATCCTGCGCCGCCTTTTGCTTGAGCAATTTGATCAAGTCAGGCGCTGCTGAGTGGCTAGCAAGTGTGCGGCGGCGATTGGGCAATAGCACAACTTGCTGAGCTTGTCTAATTGCTGCAATTGGGCTATAGGTGCCTTCATTGTAGAACGTCACTGCCGTCTCAATGACGATGCTGCGTTCTATCTTGGTCCAACGAATTTTATTTAACATTTCAATTCCTTTCAATAGTCAGTTTACAAAGTATGGGGTTATCCCATAACGTGAATTATATCACGTCTTTTGTACTTATTACATCTTGCCAAACCATGGCAGAAGCCATTTCCACTTTTAGAGCGGCCAATGCCGTCAGTATATCCTCCATTTGATAACCGTCACGAATAAGTTCAAAAACAAATATTCTAAGTTCTTTTTGAACAGCGAATGATAAATCTACACGTTCGATAGCCATTTTGCAAACTCAAAAGTAGGGTTAATGGATTTGACTGCCAAGAGATTGGCCTCGTACCTGTTAATCCGTGGAGGCTTGTCAACCAGCACTTCATGGATATTGGTATTGATGATGTCATTGAACATGGTTAATCGAGACTCATAGACATGGAAAGAACCTGCAGATATTGTCAATGTTCCCATCTCGGCGCCAACCAAGTTAGCCACAATTTCCTGCAAAAAGCTGAAAGTTGGCAAGTCATTTGCCATGCCCCAAAGAATATCTTGGCTTCGCATGATGGCTCTGGCGTTCAATCTACCATTCCTGATTCGGAACTCAATGGCCAGCGTGCATGGAACATCCTTTGCCTCTATATCCATATGGTCTATGTCAGTGCCGTACATTGGAATCACAGCGCGGCGGGACATTGGATCCTGCGTCAGCAACTTTGCAATATGCAGAGCGCCGTGTTTGCCAAACCAATAGCTGCCGTAGTTGCTATTCAACTTGCCGTTGGCTACAATCTTGCCCCACTGCGCAGCGTGATCAGCAATGCTAAGATCATACGGGTCAGCTTTGATGTACCAAGACATTTCGCGCTTAAGGTACTTCACATTGAAGTTACGACCTTTGAATGAATTGAACCTTACAAAGGGGTTGACCGTGTAAGTAAAGTTTTCAATCTCAAGGCACCGTTCACCACGTGGACTTGTCCAAGTGCCATGCTGCTGCAGCACGTTGTAAAGATTGATGAGCTCAGGCTCATTGCGAATCAGCATTTCCATAATCAGCTTCCGTAATTAAATAGGGTTGGTCGGGATAGTGTTGCATATGATACAAAGGCGGTGGTAACTTAATTACCGGCACTTCATTGTTTATTGCCCACGTGTAGGCATTGTTGCCAAGGGCGTAGATACGTTTTGGCTTCAGTTGTTTGATGAAGGCTGAATCCATAGGTGTGCCTTGGTAAGTTTGAGTGTTAACCCAGTACAAACCAGTTTCAGGTACATTCTCACGCTCCAGAGTTTCAGCCAGCATTCTGCTAGGGCCATCATTATCCAAGAAGTTAATGAAAGGCACCACGGCTGCGGTGGACTTAACATTTGTACGAGGCCCCTTATCGCAAAGCATTAGTGTATTGCCTTCAACAAAGGCGCCGCCACCGGATGATTTGTTAGTCATTGTCTTGGTTGCAAGCTTAATGAACAACTCTTCTATATCATCTTTGGTATAGTCGTAGGTGATGACTGGCAGTGAGGTATCCATAGGCAATGATGTGTAGCCTTCATACACTTGCTCCAATTGTTTGATATTATCCAAGTACTCATCCTCAATGCGATCTTTGAATGTTTGCATACACACTTCAAAATCCGGTTGGCAATGAATAACCACAACACCTCGTGCCAAGGCTGCACGCTCTAACATTCTACGGCGCGGCATATCAATGCGGTTATCCCCTTTACGGTACACGTTGCCATAGACTGGCTCAGACAGCCATGACCTATCCATGATGACGTGGTCATCGTAGGTCAACGCCGCTGTCATGCCACGAAAATACGTACGGCAAAGGTCCTCGGTATTCATACCACGATAAGGACCATGCTTTACGACATGGGTCATCTTGTCCTTCTGCAATCGTTGTCGCAAGGTCTCTGACAGGGTAGTCTTTCCCCCGCCATCAGCCCCTTCTAGAATTACGATCATTTAAGATACCCTCAAGTTTTGATAGTGTGTCTTCAAGCGACGCGGTGCGCAAGTAAGTAGCCTGCTGCGCTGCAGTCAGTTGAAGTTGGTAATCATCCATGCTTTCTAATTCATGGAGTGTGTAATCGTATGATGGGTCAATGACGCCAAGCTCCTTGGGGTCGCCGCCAAGAACGCAGCCGGCATGCGCGGCGTGCAAGTAACGAACACGCCACCAACCGCAGCCTGCATGCTTATACGTAGGGCACAGCACGCCTTTATAGCTACCGTACTGCCAAACAACATCGGACTCAAGGATTCTAGGCTGACCTAGTGCCTTGCCACCTACACTGTGAATAGGCCATGCAAGGTGTTGTGCCGAAGCCCAGTCATGCGCCTCTTTTGAAAGGGATGCATTGTACCACTCGGTTTTGCGACGATCCCAAGACATTTGATGCACAGCAGGCATTTCATACAGCGGGCTTGGATCCCATGCAATAATGTCTTCCACTGGCAAACCCATGGCTTGTGTGCTGCCCCATGGAAATAGCGGCGCAATCCATGTATGCTCACACAATGATTCTGGTGCGATCTTATTTTCCCATGATGGTAGGATCTTTTGGAAAGCCCAATCATCAAGGCAAACATACGCATCAAAGCGGCTTTCTAAGGCCCACAAGGCCCCATCAGGGTTCAAAGCATTGTGATCCAAGGGGTATAGGTACACAAACACTTTGTCGTAACGTGAGAGGTCTTCACCCGATGTAACGGCACGATGATCAACGTGATGCCCCATACGACCAAAAGCTGATGCCATCAATTCGGGGATGGAAATAAACTTGGTAGAGCTAGCACGCTGTGGATGGTTGGTATGCGTCTCTGTAACGCCGGTAATTAAGATATTCATGGCAATGCAAGCGTGATGTAGCCCTCAGCAGCGTCGTGATTCACATCGCCTGATCTGCCACCGGCTTGAATGTATTCAGCAACTGTCATGCCAGTGCGGTACAAAGCAAAACGTTCACGTGACAATGTGTTGTTACGCTTTGGGTTGGTTTCTGCAACCAAAGTAATGATTGCTTTTTTGTTTGCACGGGCGCGTAGCTTTGCTTCTGACATGTCAGTATCTTCCTGTTGTATGGGGTTAGGTCTTTCGACAATAGCGGTAAGTTGCATATAGATTCCTTTCAATGGTCAACGGGATTGATTGTATCACGATTAACGTAATCACGCACTGCGGTTAACAAAGTTTGCTGCGTTTTATCTTTTCTTCTGATGGCCATCATAATGGCTTCATCAATGGTGTCTTTGGCCATGATGTGGTGAACAACAATATGATTCTTTTGACCCTGCCTCCAGAGTCTGCGAATAAACTGTTCATAGATCTCAAGGCTCCAAGTCAGCGAATACCAGATGACAGCATGCCCAGTACCTTGTAAGTTAAGACCGTGACCCGCCGACATTGGGTGAGCCAGAAGAACTGATGTCTTACCGGCGTTCCAATCATCAATAACAGAATCAAGTTTACGACCAATAACCCCACTGCCAATGATAGGCGCATTAGGAAAGGCAACCTTAAGCCTCTCGAGGTCATGCGTAAAATGATAACCGATGATGCAAGGTTGCCCTGATAGCTCCTCGACCAGATCGAGAACCGCTTCAGTCTTCGCGTCATGAAGATGCGTTGAGATTCTAGCATTACCACTCCCATCATCATCCAAGTATGAGCCACCATTGGCAATTTGCTGGCCTTTCATTACGGCCACAGCAGCGTTGACAGCCGTTACATTCCCGCTATTCAATTCCACTGTCAGGTTGTTTTCAAAGGCGTCGTACAGTTTTCTGGCATTAGGTGGTAGATCTACCATAATGTCGTTGTAAGTTAACTCGGGCAGATCTAGATGGTCCAGCGCCGCCATACGAAGCACCTTGCCAGCCAAAGCCGCATGAATCCTAGCCTCACCGTCTGATTGCAGCTTCCACTCATACCCGCCGTAACCGGAAGGGAAGAAGTATTCAGTACGGAATCGTGAGATGTAAGGGCCAAAGGTAGCACCTTGGTCAAGGATAAGCTGAGGGCCGAAGATGTCAAGCAAACTGTTTGGCGCTGGTGATCCGGTTAAGCCCCACCTGCGGTCAAACTTGTCCAGCAAAGGCTTTATTGTCTTAAACCTTTGAGTTTGGGTGTTTTTCATATAAGATATCTCATCCACCGTCAGGATTTGGAAGGGCCAATCTTTGCCATTAAGTTGCGAAGACAGCCAGCCAAGGCCTTCAAAGTTGATAACATATATGTCATGCTGTTGCTTTAAGACTTTAGCCTTGGTTCCACCATGCAGCACGCCAACTGAGTAATCTGCAAACTGCTCCCACTTCTTAGCTTCAGGCGGCCACACGCCATGCACAGGCCTGAGTGGAGCAATGACCAGCATTTTCTTGGCCAAACCTTTAAGCTTCAGGATTCTAAAAGCCGATAGCACAACAGCTGTTTTACCAAGCCCGGGATCCAGCCATAAAGCTGCCGAGCCTTTTTCCACCAGAAACTTTACAGCTTCTTTCTGGTACTCATGCGGTTCCCAAAACATTGTCAATACCTTCCTTAGAGTCAATGATGTGGACGTGGTGGCCAAACTTTTGCAAGTCGTTATGCACCTTGTCCTGCAGCGCTGAGGTTTTACCCCCGGGCCGCTTTAGTTCTACCCACAAAACCCCGCCACCTTTCAACGGCACAATACGATCGGGCCAACCACGGGCATAGCGTACGTTCAACTTCAACGTAAGCAAGCCACGTTTCTTGCAAGCTGCAGAGAAGTAAGTCTCCAAATGCCGCTCAAGCAAAACCGCGGTTACCACTGGCAGGGCCCGCCATTGGATTTGCGGAAGTGGCACCACCTGCAGCCATAAGACGGTTTAGGCGCAAAGACGTCATCATTCTCAAGTTTGCCTACACGTGCTGACAGCCAAGCTTGCAATGTTGGAAAGTCTTTGCGTGTGTACGCTGGGTAGGGTGATTGCTTGTTTAAGTCAATGTAGCAAATCTCGGTGGTTACGGTCTCCACTTCTGGGTGGCTGGACAAGATGATTGTTGCATACAACTTTAACTGATCACCGTACTCACGCTCTTTGCCGGTCTTCCAGTCAAGGACGTGGGCTCTGGCGCCATCGAAATACACAGCATCATAGATACCCCTTACCCAAGCCTCGGGGGCCTTGAAGTCACACGGTTGCCAATCTTTGGTTACAGCAAACTCTACCTCGCTGCGTGTTTTCTTTGCAACAAGCTCTTCAAGGTAAGGAAACCAGAACTTGCGTTCATCAGGAATTAGATTGAGATTGATTAAAGCGTCTTCAAACTCGGCGTGAATCATCTTGCCACGTTCCGCGGCGTCGCCTGCCGGCTCATGCCGATGCTCAATGCGAGTCAGCTTATACTTGTAAGGGCAGTCTTCGTATGTTTTGATTGATGAGTTTGAGTATGCCATCACTTGTCTTTCAGAGTATCAGTATAAGGGAAGAAAGGCTTTGGGTTATCAACAACAAGCTTTACTTGCTGCATGCCATTGCGTGTACGAAATCTAGGGTCTTGCAAAAAGATGCTAGGCCGTGGATCGCTTTGCCATTCAAAGGGGCTTACCACATGAGTAGGTTTATTGCTTTTTGCAACAAAGCAACCTTTTTCATGATCATATTTTATTAGTTCCATTATTTGCATCTTTTAGTTTTTCATAGTATTGTTTAGGAAATGGATCTTTTTTATCTAGCAATTGTCTTAACCATTCAGCGCCGCCAAGATGATTAAAAACAATGAATTGTCTATCTGACATTCGTATTTGTCTGCCTATCAAAGGCTCAGGCGGTTTAGGTCTGGGCACCTTTCATACTCCTTACGTATGCGGCAAAGCTTGCCATTGTGTCTTTTTCAAACGCTTTGAAGTTGTCAACTTCTTTTGCCACTTCTTCAAGGGCGTCGTTTCTGATCTTGTTTGAGATAGGGTCAAGCTGTTTCATAATCATTTGCCGTTTGCGCCAGCCCAACGCCTTTTCAAGCTCGTTAAACGCCTCATCTTCTTCAGTCATAGCGGCCTCCAAACATACAAATCCATCAACACAACAATAAGTCCTAACAGAAACACAACCCTTTCAAGCTTTTCCCAGCGTGTCATCATTTGACCTCCTGATACGTATTACCAATTTTGTAATCACTAACCATAGGCACATCCATTGTTATTGCATTGCACATAGACCATGTTAGGCATTCAGCCTCACGAACCACATGCTCTTCCGGAGCTGAGATAACCAACTCATCATGAACACTAAGCAAAAGCCTGCTGCCTTGACGTTTGCTTTGGTACAGCAGCATGGCGGCCTTGGCCTGATCAGCCGCAGAGCCTTGAATCAAAAGGTTAACCCCTTTGTAGTCAAACTCTCTTAACCTGCCATTGATAATCTTAGGCGGTTCCATCTTGATTAGACGCCCGCCAATGGTTTTCAATGGTTGGTTCAATTTATACCTTGTCCGCATGGTGGTCTGCATTGTCTTGAGGCCCGGAGCCACCGCGGTGGTATATGTATCCACCAATGTCTTTGCCATTTCATAGTCTATCTCCAGCATTTCACTGATTTTCTTAGGGCCTGCGCCGTAAAGAATAGCAAATGATACGCCTTTGGAGTAAGTCCTTGACACCTCACGGCCACTGGCCTCAGTCATCATCTTTGCTGCGTAAGTATGCAGATCAGCACGAGCATCGGCTTGATACTGCTGCATCAATGCACCGCCTTCAAAGTGCGCAAAGATACGCAACTCCTGAGCGTTAAAGTCACATGCAATTAGCTTATGACCTTCATCGGCTAGGATGAAGCTGCGGATGAGTGGGAGGGTTGCCACATCCAAGTCGGGTGGGATCCCAACTTTCGGGTAACGGACAGGCGCATTTTGAAAGTTGGGTGTTGAGGAGAGTCGGCCGGTTCGTGTACCCCCACGCTCACCTCGTACACTGTTCCAGTTTGTGTAGATTCGACCTGTAGATGCAGAAGCTTGTAACCAGGGCTCAATGAAAGTTGACAAACATGTTGATAGGTTGGCTCTATATCTGAGGACATCTTTTAACTCCGTATGGGTGATTAGTTCTTCAAAGGTTTCCTTGTCTGCCCTAGGTTGGCCCTTATCCGTGGTAGGCCACCCATTATCTTTGATCCAGTATTCTGTGGGATAAATACTATTGACCAGCTCTTTATCGCTGTCAAGATTCAACTCAGGAGAACCTAACAATGCGCGAACCCAAACATTACACTTTTCAATATCTATTACTGCTTGCTCTTTTGCTTTTTGCAAACCGACTCGATCAACCCTTACTCCTAACCGGGAGTTTTCAAGTAACATTGGAATCAAAGCCACCTCACGGTGGTAAGCCTCCTGCTGTGCGGGTAAAACCTGCTCGATGAGATACTCATAAAGCTTGCTTGTAAGCCGTACGTCAGCTGCGGCGTATTTGCCTACCAATTCCACGGGGCCACGAGAAATGTATGCGCCCCATGTAGACTTTTTACGACGTGCCTCATCTACATTAGCAAGGATCCACTCCTTCAGCTCATCCCTTTCGTTAGGGATATCCAAGCTCCAAGTAACAACCAAGTCTTTTAGAGATAAAGACTGAACGTGAGGATCGTGGAGAAAAGCAAGAATAAGAGTATCATGTACACGCGTGGTGTCCTGTGGGATGGGTACATCCAAATGAGTTTCAGCAACATCAAGGTCAAACATAGCGTTATGAAAACAGATGTCGCGTCCACTATCATAGATCAACTCCATCATAGCTTTGACAGCTGCTTGCGTTGTGTTATTGCCTGTGAGGTGGCCAAAGGCGTGGTAGCCATCTGGGTATTCACCTTCAGGGTCGTAGACGGCCAAGCCAACTGGCACCGGAGGATACTCCGGCCGTGGGCCAATAGCCATTGTTTCAAAATCAAGATAAACAGGTTTCATAATGAAGGCGGGGTACTTGCCGTAGGCTTTCCCCCAGCGCTTTAGTACTTTGGATTGCCATCCACAGCTACGGCGGCATCAACTTCTTCGTTAACAGCACCGGCTGAGTCAATTGCCTTTTGCACTTCTGTCTTGGCACGCTCAATCAATGCGCCAATGACAGCGTTATCCTCAATAGCCTTGACCATGTTAAAAACTACCTTGAACTGTGTCTTGGCATCTGGTGCAACAGCAACTTCACTGATCACACCAAGCGGTGGACGCTTCAGTGTTGCAGCCAAAGTCTGCGCGTATGTTGCGTAGTTCTTTAAGCTGGTAACGGGCGGACGCAGTGCTGCAACCTCAGCAGCCTTGACGGCATCAACACTGCCAATGCTATCAGCAGGGATTAGCAGCAGGCGACGTGTTTCACGGCAAGCTTTGCCTTTACCGCCATTAGCGGCGGAGCCCCACTCATTCTTAGGACAGCCTTCGCAGGTTGCATGCTGAACTGCAGGTGATGCGGATGAAGGAGCCATGCCTGTTGCCGTTGCGCTAATTGCAAAGCAATCAGGGCCTGTGACCTTAGTAGGATCATAACGGCTGCTGTAGTACAGACGCTCAATGGGAGCCGCCAATACGACGCAGGCCAGCTTGTTGCCAGTGATTACATCACCACGGTATGTGAGGTTACCCCCCTTGGTGGAAAGAAATGCAGTGGCGAGGCTGCTTTGCTCGGCCTTTACCGATTCAATGGCCAATGCGGCGAGCTGGTCTTCAAACAAAGCCAGTTGTGTAGTAGTCTTAGACATACAATTCCTTAAAGTTAAACAAGAGATTATTTACGACGAACGGTAAGTTCCCAGACCTCAGATGCTTCGGTCCCGGGGATGGCCTCACCAGCTTCCCACCGCTCACGGAAGGCTGTTGAGGAAAGCCGCTTATGCAGCAATTCGAATTGGCTTGTCTGTGCGACATAGCCGTAAAAAGCTTGCCAATCTTTGATGGCAGGGTGCTTGGTCATTTTCATAGAGCATGATGCTTTATCGGATGCCGCTTGGCTAATGCCTGCATCAGACATAAGGGCCATGATGTCACCTTCAAGGCGACCGAGCTTGGCCGTCATGTCTTTGATTGTAGTAGAAAGTTCTTCACGCGCATTTTTAGTTGCAACGTAATCATCAATCAATTCTTTAATGTTCATGGCTTTGCTTTCTGTTGTTCTGTTTGTATGATGGCCAACATCATGGCCTCAGGGGCTTGCCAACCCATGGGCTTGATGACGTCGTATTGTGAGCCGCGCAATGACCTAATGTAATCATTGGCTGGTTCTTTGTTCATGTTTGCTTCGTGTACCACATTAAAAAGCTGGTCAAAAGGTAACCCCATAGCATGGCTGCAACCCATGGTGACGTAGACAAGATCGACCAAAGCATCAGCAGCATCAACAAGGCTATTCTCCTCGCAAGCACGAAGGTATTCACTAAGCTCTTCCATGATGAAGCGAGCAAAGTAACTGGCCTGCTCAGACGAGAGCAGAGTAGGTGTAGTGGAGATTGGCAAACCCATCTTGCGACGGAATGCCAATACCTTTTCTGAATTAGTCATATGCATAATCATTTGCTGTTGCAGCGCGGGCTGCGCATTCTTTTGACATGTGCGCCTCATACGCATTGCGGTTGGCTGGGTTAAGCGTTGCTGTAATGTCATTGCCATCCATTAAAACGCAGTAGTCAAAACCGCGATGCGTAGGGGTATACATAACAACAATGTCGCGTTCAATATCACCATCACCCCACTCGGCTTGCCAATTGTCTAAGCCATAGTGATCTAAGGAGTATTCGTATTCATCTGGCATAGTAGGTTTTGGTGTTGCGTAAATAACGTATGCGCTGAGGTGGCCAAGGGCGCGTGCTGCTGCCATGCGCAATTCCAATTGCTCTTTCCACGACGCCAAGACAATGGCATCAGCAGGTGCGTCAATGACAAAAGCCTCAAGGCCTTGGTAGATTTCCTGCAGCTCGATAAGAGGGATGGTTACAGTTTTAGTCATACGGCCTCCACTTGGTTGAGTAAGTCTTGCAACCACAATGGCTGCTGGTCTTTGCCTTTGTTGTACACAAGCGGCATGGTAGCAATTTTGCTAGCGTAATAGCGACGATATGATGCGACGTGGTCGTTGCTTTTGAATTCATCGGGCATTGCCAATGTAGGTGGAGACCATTTGGTAGGAAGCATGAGCATGGCCTCGGGGCACACTAATAATTCGGCGTGTAGTACATCATTGCTTTTGTGGCCGTGGCCATAGCGGTACTTGAATTCACGGCCAAGGAAACGTGCAAGATCGCTGACCCAGTTGTAATGCAACCGTGATTCGCGAACCCAGACGGCTGAGGGGTGATTGGCATGCGTGGGGCGATAGGATACTTTGTCGCCGTTGCCGTAGAAGTGATGCGCAGTTGCAAGCAGCTGGCATGATTCGATAAGCATTTTGCCGACATGCTTGTCGCAATGCATAACTGCCGCAATGCTGGGCAGATGGTGTAAGAAAAAGATGTTCATACAATACCTTTCAATAATCAAAAAAACAGGAGGACTAGTAACGTGAGATTAAATTGTACAACAATTTTGGGGGCCGTGTGAGGTACCCCCAAAAATATTATGACAATGCCAAGAGGGCGTCAACAGTTTGTTGCTTAACATTCACACCGCCGCCAAACCAAGCATTGGCCAACCGCGCATCGCCGGTGCGAGCTGTTTCCCAATCCATCAGCTGAGTGACGGCATTTAAAGCGCCCCATGCTGTGCCTTTGGCTGATTCCAACTCAGCGCCAATGCCTGCACCTTCGAAGAGAGCCAATGCTCTGGCTGCTGCGCGTGAAGGATTCTTTTCATCGCCGCCAAGGATCTTGGTGAAGATGGCCTGTGCCTGTGTGGAGCCAACCTTGATTGAAGCCAAGAACTTGGCCGTTTGCTCGAACATGCGGAATGTTTCGTTGCTGTTGGCCAACTCGGCCTTGATGGCCTCGGGGCGGAAGATGGAGTTGTGACGAACGCTGACGTTGGCCTTGCCTTTTTGCTGTGCCAGCTGCAAAGTGTTATTACATACAACACGAACGCTGGTGAGGCGAGCCTGAGTGGCCAGAGAGCCATCAGCGGAGCTAGCCAATAAGAGATATTGGTTAACCTTATCGCCTGCAATGTTGAACTCGCCATCCATCTTGGCGAGGGCCCAGTAATGCGCGCCATTGCGTAGGACGCCGGCTGTTTCAAGGTGAGCAATATTGCCGACCATGTCGCGGAAGAATTCGAGGACCTCGATCGGCTGAACGATCTTGTATTGGCTAGACACCAAGCCTAAAGGCAAGTTGCTGTCTGTGCGATACATTACTTTCTTGCCGTCATAAGGCAGGGCCTGCGCCTTGAAGCCGTTCCACACACTGGCTGGAGGAGTGAACTGCACATCAGCGGTAGCCAATTGGAAGTCAAGGCCAGATTCTTCGGCCCATGTTTCAATGGATGAGTCAGCAGTCAACTGCTGGCCAAGACCGTGCCATGGAGTTTCACCAACGTAAGCGATTGCAGCCTTGCCGGAGATTGTGTTTGCGATTAAGTGTGCCATGATAAATACCTTTCAAAAGTCAGTTAAGTTACAGCAATCTGAAGTTTGTTGCTGTAAGTGAATTATATAGCCATTCTCGTGATTGAAAACAGGTTTTTGCAATTATTTTCAACTTTTTTGCATTTATTTTTGAATACCTGTGTTTTCAAAAACTGCAGCAGTTAGTGCTTCTGTATACTTTTGTTTCTCGAGGTAACAGTTACTCAAAAGACCGAAAAGAAATACTTTTGACCGCCACCGCAGCTGATGTATATTACTTACCCCACCGTCTGCCGTACAGGGTAGATTTTTATTGATAAATTGGAACATTATGACTATTGACATTACGCATGGCCACCATTGGCCGAGCACCGCCACACTCAATATAGCCTGCACACAGGCAAAAAGAAAGGATCTAGAGGTAAGTCTAGACCCTTATAAAGTAGGCAACTTGCAAAGAAAAGCACTATGTCATCAGGTTTTGCAGCACTAACAACACAGCCGACAGAATTATACACTAACTTCCTAGCGGCAAGGGCATTTGAGGACAAAGATATACAGGCGCTGGGCCTATCTTTGCTTGACCCCGAGGAATGTTACCAATTACTAGGCCACACTCGTGAGTGGAGCATCAAAATCCCGTATTTTGATATGCTGGGCCAAGAAACCGGCTTTAATCGGGTCAGGATACTGACACCGAAGGGCAAAATGAAGTATTCTCAGGCTCGAGCCAGCGGAAGCCACGTATACTTTCCACCCACCATAGGTTGGAAGCAGGTCGCGCAGGACGTAGATGTTCCTATCATCATCACCGAAGGTGAGTTCAAGACATGGGCCATTACCAAGCAAATCAGCAAGGACACCCTTAACTACGCCACATTAGGTTTAGCCGGTGTTACAAGTTGGACTGACAAATCTGGTTTACACCTTCACAAAGACCTGATGAAGATCATTTGGCAGCGTAAGACCAGCTTTGCTGAGAAGCACCGCAAGGTCTATATTGTCTTCGACTACGATGGAGCAGGCGAGGATGGTGAGCCCAATGAACAGGTTGGCATGGCCGAAACCAAGCTTGCTGTCACGCTTCGAGGGCTAGGGGCTGAGGTACACCTTTGCCGTGTTGGCAGGTTCGGAGCTGGTAAGGGCACCAAGTACGCCATTGATGACCACCTACAAGCCGGCGGCAATCTTGGCCAAGTCCTCACCAGCACTAGCACGGTGATGAACGGCATCGACACTTTGGAAACCAAGCTTTATGAGTTCAAAACGCAGTACGCCCTCATCAACGGCGATGTGATCAGACTCAAAGACGGCTTAATACTTGGCTGGAACAAGGCTCGTATAGACGCAGCGCAGGATTACTTCGTGCAAGTTACACAGCGGCCTAATGGTGGCACCAGTAGCAAGACCATCTACATCTTGGATGCCTATAAGGACTGGGCAAAGCGGTGTGATCTGGATGGCGTAGGCATGTTTCCCGAGTATCAAGGGCTTACTATCACCCCGACAAGGCATTACAACCTGTTCAAGAACTGGTCCAACGAGCCTACCGTGGGTGATCCTACACCTTACCTTGAGTTTTGCCAATACTTCTTTCGTGATGAGCCTGCTTTTGCCGACTACTGGCATAACTGGGTGGCCAATGTTGTACAATTCCCATGGAGAAGGAACTACACCACACCGCAGTTTGCTTCTTCCATTGAGGGCATCGGCAAATCAGCCATCGCCGAGTTTATAGCCGAGATGCTAGGCATTGGGGACGGCGGGCCTGCTGCTATCATCGGGCCTGATGAGCTATTTGGCAACTTCAACGGCATGTTAAAGGGTAAGATCTTCATAGTCGTGAACGAACCATCGTCTGATCGTGATGACCACTCGGCGAAGCTTAAGAACTACATCACATCTAATGAGCTCACCATCAACAATAAGTACGGCGCTCAGTACGCCATCACCAACTACATCAACTTCGTATTCACGACAAATAAGAGCTACGTCACGCACATGGGGGATACCGCAAGGCGTGAAGCTATCTATAGTCCGGCTAGCTTGTCCAACCAAGAAACACATCCCAAGGTCGTGGCTTTAATGCGCTGGGCCAAGGCGCAGCAGGGCTTTGGCATCATGCTTAACTGGTACATGAATCGTGATATATCTGGCTTTGATTGCAAGCAAGCTGCACCAAAGACTCAGTATCGTGAGACTGCGATCCAGCTTTCCAAGACTCCACTTGAAGCTTTTGCATTAGAGCTTAAAGCTTGGGTCAATGATCACCTTGAAGGGATGGCGGCGTTCACCGCGCCCCAGCTGCAGGTTTTATGTGAGCGTTGGGGCCACGATAGCCGAGCCAAAGCGCAATACATACGTAAGGCTTTGCAACCGCAAGGGACAATTGATCCAAGTAAGCTCATAAAAGTGCATGGTAAACCTTCACGCTACACCACGTTTATCACGTCTGAGGTAACATTAGCTCGAAGGGTCGAGCCGACTTGGTCACAGGTTGTCACGAGAACAGAGGACGCACTGCAGCGTGAATTGGAGCAAAATGGTAGTTTCTGATGTCAAGCACTTGTTACCTGTTACCAAACTGTTACTTCTGAAAGCCTTATCTGGATTGAATAGTAACAAGGTAACAGTAGGTAACTATTATTTTATAAAGTATAGTATATATAGTAATAGTGTATAGCTATATAGTTTTCTGGACCATATGTTACCTTGTTACCGTTACCTGCAGCAATAAAATGTACACACTTCCAACTCTAGGATTACAATCCGCACATGACTACAAAGACACAATCTGAGAACGGTAAGTTCTTGGGCCGTCCTTCAAAGTACGACCCTGCATACTGCGAGCAAATCGCAGCTCTTGGCAAAGAGGGCTTATCGCGTTGGCAAATCGCATCGAAGCTTAACATCGGATGGCGCAATCTCCAAAACTGGGAAGGCGCACACGACGATTTTCGGGCTGCATTGGAAGAAGCACGACTTGATGCGCTGTGTTACTGGGAAGAACTCGCACAGAATCACATGGTTGAGAACCCTGGCGGGCCGAGACTTAACACTGGGTTGTGGAGTCGTAGTATGTCGGCGCGTTTCCCTGATCAGTACCGTGAGAACTCTAAGCTCGAGGTCACAGGCAAGAATGACGGGCCAGTTCAAGTCGACATGGTGCATGACTTCTCACAAGCCTTGTTGGATGATCTCCTAGCTACGCGCCAAGCTGATGCTAAGTCAAGCAAGAGCAAGTGAGTTCGCCGATCGGATCCGCAAGGGTCCTGATCTTAACCTCATGGCGGATGAGCGCAAAGCTGTGCACAAGGCTCGACAAGATTGGCTCAGAATTGCCAATGACCATCAAATTCCTCCACCCGGAGATTGGTGGACTGTATGGCTTTTACTCGCAGGCCGAGGCGCAGGCAAGACTCGCGCAGCTGCAGAGTGGCTATGGTACGAAGCTTGGACGCATCCTAAGACTCGATGGTTAGTCTCCGCGCCTACATCATCCGATGTCCGCGACGTTTGCTTCGAAGGCGACTCAGGTTTGACAACGGTGATCCCAGAGCAGCTGATTCACCACTACACGCGATCCTTGCATGAGATAGTCCTCATTAACGGGTCGCTGATCAAGGGGATTCCGGCGTCTGAGCCCTCACGATTCCGCGGTCCGCAATTCCATGGAGGCTGGTTCGACGAGCTTGCTGCATGGGACTACCTTGACGAATCCTGGGACATGATTCAGTTTGGTATGCGCTTAGGTCAGAAGCCTAAGATGCTATGCACCACAACGCCTAAGCCTAAGCCATTGATCGTGGATCTGGTGAACAGAGATGGGGAGGATGTGATATGTACCAAGGCCAGCACGTACGACAACATCCACAACCTCGCCCCATCGTTCAAAGCGCAGATCCTGCAGTACGAGGGTACGAAGCTCGGACGCCAAGAGATCTACGCCGAGATTCTAGATCCTGAAGAGGCTGGCATCATCAAGCGTGACTGGTTCAAGCTATGGGACAACGAGAAGCCGCTGCCTAGATTTGAGTACGTGCTTCAGTCTTATGACTGCGCGACCAGTGACAAGACCAAGAATGACCCGACGGCCTGCACGGTGTGGGGTATCTTTAGGCCAAGTCCCGACAAGGCTATGAGTGTTATGCTCATCGACTGCTGGGAGGAGTACATGCAGTATCCTGAACTGCGACCTAAGGTGATCGAGGAGTCCACCGCCATTTACGGTGATGAGAATGAGTTTGGTCACGGGAAAAAAGTAGACATGATCCTCATCGAGGACAAGTCCGCCGGCACGCAGCTTATCCAAGATCTGCAACGCGCCGGTCTGCCTGTGAGAAGCTACAATCCCGGGAACGCGGACAAGACTACACGCCTCAACATCGTGGCTCCCATCATAGCCAAAGGCCGTGTCTACATTCCCGAGTCCTCGGTCAACGCAGGCATGGCTCGTGATTGGGCCGAGCCTTTGATCAGCCAGCTATGCGCCTTCCCCGAAGTCCGGCACGATGACTTGGTGGACTCCACATCTCAGGCGTTAAGGCTTTTGCGAGACTTAGGGTTAATTTCCATCGACCCGGTATACAATCCGGATGACGACTACGAAGAAGATCGTCCTAAGCGGGTAAACCCCTACGCCGTCTAACTTAAGGTGCGCACATGGCAGCAATCTACGATCCGCAAGGTAACATCATAGGCGATGACGGTGGTCCTACACTAGATCAAATGAATCTAGAGCTGTCAAAGCAGAACAGACTTACGCCGCAGCAGATGGAGAAGTTCGTAGCTCCACAGTCCTTGGCATCACAGATCCCCGGCTACGGCCGCCCAGTCCCGCCATCACAAACGCCGCCTGACCCGTTGGGCTCAGCTGCTGGTAACTTTACTGAGTTGGCCACCAAGTTCAATCCGCTAATGATGGCCAAGTCCATGCGTGAAGCTGCAGGTATCATCACCGTGCCTGCTGTGGCTGCGGTCAAAGGCGTTGGTGAAAGCTTAACCACATCACCTGCTGGCACATTTACATCAGGCAAAGCGCCTGCATACGCCGAGAAAGTTGCCACGCAGTTCATGCAACAGAACGCGCCGCAAACGCCAATGGCGCAGGAATTCACAAGCGCGATTGCGCCGTACATGGCTGATCTGCCTGCGTACCTTGGGCAGATGTCAACTGGCCGCCCAGCATTTACCCCTAATGATCTGCGGGTTATGGGCGCTGAGGCCACGCGTGTAGGCAGGCAAGTCAAGGATATACCTACAGACTTTGTGAACGCGCAATCTGGCATGCAAAGGTTAGACCCAATCACAGGTCAGCCTACATACGGCGCTAAGCTCCAAGGCGTTGCTGATAGCATTGGCGACATTATGGCGCAAAGGGAAATGCAAGGGTTGCCACCTATCCCTGGGCTCCCAGCTTCCATGCAGCCAACAAACCCTAAGCTATATGCCATGCGACCTGAAGGGTCAAGGATTACATCTGCCACACTGCCTGCAACTGCAAAGCAAGATGCTGCGACTTACACACCTGCACGTGATCTTGTTCGTAGTGTCATTAGTGATACAAATATGACGCCTGTACAGGCATTGGACGAGATACAGCACAACATTTTAGGTAAACCTGAATCAGCGTCTGCACGCAGAGCGTTCGAGTCTTTCCTTAAAACAAAGGCCAATGAGATGTTTCCTGACGCCCCATCAGAAGGCGCGGCATTGGCGGCGTATAAAGCCAGATTCGGCGATAGGGAAGCATCTGCTGCGCACTCATTAGAGATGTACGACGAGTTCTTAAATACGCCTAAAGGCATGCAATACAGAGCGGAGCTTGACTTACCGTCTGCAGAAGAGTTGCCTGCAATGCATGAAGCTGCAGCCAATTGGCTTAATTCCCAGTTTACCAATTACATCATTGAGAAGGTTGGCACGCCTAATGAGCCTGCAGCCAAGCTGGCAAGCCAAGGCTTAACGTTTTACCCGCCATCAGAAATATTTGATAGCGCAAACATGACAGGTTCCATAGTTAGCAATAAGCGCGCTGCAGCAGGCATGCCAGTCAAAACACCAACTGATGAGGCATTGGTTGCAGCAAATCAGCAGTTGTCTGACTTGGTACAACAATCTGCTGACGCTGCAACTCGTAAACGTGAGCAGGAGGCAATTGCCCAGCAGCTAGGTTACGGCGCAGTTGACCCTAATACAGGTGTTGTGCCTGAAGGTATGAATCTTGGAAGGTATGAGCCTTTTGCACAGGCATCACGTGAGTCTGATAAAGCAAACGCCGCGTATAGAAAGCAACAAAAGGTGGTTGACAATTTGCGTTTAGGCTCTGCGTATGAAGCTGCAACTGACATTGCAATTAACGCAGACACCGCCAAGAGCTTGAAAGAAGACCTTGGATACGGTGAGCAGCAGTTTTACCCTGCACTAATGCGAACACCTGATGAAGAGCGTGTGTATATGGCATCACCACAACGATTGCGTGAGCTTGGGTTTGGTGACCTCGCAAAAAGCTTTTACAGCGATGTGATGTCGCGTAAAATAAAGTTGGACAAAGTTCCAAAGATGACTGTTGAAAAATATATACGCGATACTGCTGAAGGTCGTATTGCTAAAGAAAAGCTTGCGCAAGCTAAAGAGAAGCAATTTAAGACGGATGCTGATAACCAGTTTGCACGAAGCGCGGCGTTGTATATTCCTAATGACAAGGTCTTTGGCAACGTTGGCGCGTTGGAGATCACCAATCGCTTTACGCCTGAGCAAGTTGCGCAATTAGTTAGTGAAGACACTTTGGCTTTGGACGTTTGCATTGGCGAAGGCGGTAATGTTAAAAATAAGCCAAACCCTTGGCATCCCGGCACCGGTGATCGCCAGTACATTCCAATTTATGACATTGTTACAGGCCAGCGTGACCCGAATGCAACCAGCCCAAGAGGGACATACATTAACGCTGTTGCAAATGGCTCGCAAATGGTTAGCTTTAGAGATGTAGTTACAGGTGAGCCTGTTGCCATTTTTGACTTTAACCCTAGCTCATCTGGTAAGTATGACATTAACTTTGCGTCAGGTCGCAAAAACGGTGCTGTTAAGACTGAGTATGTTGAAGGCATTAAGTCTTATCTGAACAGCCGTGAAGATAGAATTCGTGGTGTTAGCGATAAGATGAATGAGAACTTAGGTATCTACGATAGCAAGCGTATGTCGAACAGTGCGCTGGCCGCTGTTGTTAATACACCTGTGACTACGTTTAAAAAGTATGACCTGTCAGGACTGCCGCGGTTTGTCACAAGCAGCGACATTCGCAATTATGTTGAAGAGCTTAAAGCTAATGCGCCGCAAGAATCAGCACCTGCAGTCTTGTCGCAACGGCCTAGTGAAAGCTTGTCAGCGTCTACTTCAGGCGCTGTGGCGTCGTCAATCGACAATACACTTGATTCTCAAAGACGCGCATTTGATGAGGCAGGGGAGAGCAATCAGTTTGTTCAAGCAGAAACATTCTTTAGTGGCATCCGTGATTACTTTGATTCGTATCAAAACTTGCAAGGTCCAGTTCGTGCATTAGAGCTTACTAATCAACGACTATATGATCTTGAGAACGAATACGCCAATAGCCCACGTATAGTTGCCAACATTATTGCTGAAGGCATTAGAGACTTACAGCAAACTTTAGGGTTGCAAGCAGATTACGTAGCCGCGCGTATAGCCGCTGAGGAAGCGGCACAACCTTTTGCTTTTGAGCAACGTGGCGACCCAATGCCTAATTTAGACACGCCAGAACTGCTTACTGCGTACCGCGATCGCTTATCGCCTGCGCAAGTAGATTGGTTACAGGACTTTGCAGCTCGCTGGGAAGATGCAACCACACCTGAAATTACTGGCAATATGATTGACGAGTACGCAAATTGGCGAGAAAACAATCGCTTATTGCCAGAAGTAAGACCTGATTACTTGCGTATGACGCATGATGCAGCGTTGGCAGCTGATAGACAATGGGGTGTGCAAACTGCTGACGAAGTACGCGCCGCTTTGCGCTTTATTTCAGAAGGTCGTGGGGAGATTGACAGGGCGCTTGACCCCGCAAATGACACCGATGCGTATATTCGCGCTCTACGGCAACAGGCAGACGCTGCTGTTAACGGTAGTGCAGAGATAGTATTGAATGAGTTGGCTGATCAAATGGAAAGTGCGTACATACGTGATTGGGAGCCAGCAGATGCGCAGCCACCTGCGCGTCGACCTCAGGCTTTTGACTTTGAAAATACTGTGGATACAGCCGCTGATGAGCTACGCATTTTAAGTGAGACCATTGCTCGTCGCTACGCTGAAATGGCGCGCAATGTAGCTGCGCAATATAACCCGCAGGTAGACCCTGTAGGCTACGCTAATGCGTTGCGCGCAGAAAGTGTGAACGCTACCCATGCTACTATTACGCGTGAGTTAAATAGACTAGCTGATGACGTTGAGGCAACTGCGCAACCACGCCCTGCAGATCTTGATAATCAACGTAATGATCGTATATTTCAACTTGAAAACGCGATAAATGATCCGGAATTAAACCCTAATGATCTGCGCTTCTTGGCAAATGAGTTAAGCAACCCATTGAATCAAGCGGCAAACAATCACTGGATCTCTTTAGCGGAAACTGAACGTCGCGATTACGCGCAAGCACTTCGCCAACGCGCCAATTACATTGAGTTTAACCCTCGTGATCTCGCGCAACGTATTATTGGTGAAGAAGCGCCTGGGCATCGCGTAGACGCCTTAACATTGCTAGAGAATAATGACTACGATCATGAGGTGTTACGAGGTTTAGCACCTATCGAGCGTGCTAGAGCGGCTCAAGCAACTGCTCTTGAAATGCAGCGGTTATTAGAAGAGCCGCAACTTAGAGCACTGAATCCAAATGGTGTACCGCCTGCCCCTGCAATGCGACGCTTTGAAGTTGGAGACTTTAACCTCTTTGTTAATTATCTACGCGAAAACGCGCCTGCGCCTACTGCACGTGATGTTGGCCACATTAGTGAAACTATTGCTGATGGCATAGGTTTTCCTGACGTAGATGAAGCTCTTAGAGAACAGCCTGCGGCGTTTGCAACTCGACTTAACGAGGCCGCAGAGATAGAGACTAATCCTACAACTGCGCAAGCGCTTAGAGACTTGGCTAACATGGTTGATTTGATTGAGCCGCCTATTACGCAAATACGCCCTGATAGACCTGTACCAGATCAAGGCGCCATTGCGCAGATAAGCCCTGAGCAATTAGATGTTCTATACAATAACTACGTTAGAGATTATCAACGCTTGCTTGACAATGGCGAGATTACTGAACAATGGCAACCTGCTGAGTTAGCGGACTTTATTCGAGGCGATGATGAGATTGGCACGCATAATCCAACACAGGCACAACGCGAGGCGTTAGCGCAACTTGTTGAGACACGTGGCTTACCTGAAGCTCTTGCTAGAAACGCTGAGTATAGTGCAACAGCTGAAGAGATTGTAAACTTGCTTGAGGACGGTTACTATACAGACACGCCTAATCCGCGTGCTGCTGTTCGTTTAATTCGACAGCATTTACGTGCGTTGAATCGCAGTGGCGAACAGGCATTTGAAGACATCTTAGGCATGGCCACAACAGGATATGAATGGTCACCTGAGCTTATGCAGGCTCTTGAAGTTAAGCTTGAAGCGCTTGTTGCAAGATACCAAGGCATGGACGACTACGCCAATGGCGGTCCAGTTCGTGGCTACCAAGCCGGTGGGTCTGTCAAAAAGCCTGACGTGCCAACGCCTTGGCTATTCAGTGTCCCGACTTACTCGGAGACTGTAGCTTATGAGATGTACCCCGGCCAAAAAGGGCAAGATGACCAGCGGGATGCAGCAAGGCATATGTTGGCAGCAGGCACCCTTTCACGTAAGTATGGGCCTAAGACAGCTGAATTCCTAGGCAAAGCACACGAGTTCACGACTTCCCCGCTTCAGGCTGTCAAATCCATGTTTGGAGGGCAAATGCCAGCTGACTATGGTATGGATACCCACAATAACCGCTTTGGAGCAGAGCTGGGGCAACGTGCCAAGTCTCAGGCCGAGCTGGAAGATCTCGTACAGGCGGAAGCTGAACGTGCATCTCGTACACAAACTCAGGGTCAAGCCTTCATTAAAAAGGCAAATGGTGGTATAGTCCAACAAAATCCGACTACCGATCAAATGCGATACGCCCTCACGATGCGGAGAAAATAACTTATGGCCACACAGATGCCAATTCCACCGGACTTCGATCGCTTTATCGAGCCCATGTCAGACGATGAAGCCGAAGCCGCTGGGCCTTCTGCTCTCACCATGTTCGATGAGATGGAAGATGAGACTCCGGAAGTAGAAGAATTGCCCGACGGCTCGGCCATCGTAAGAATGGAAGATGATTCCAAGGGGCCTGAAGGCGAACCGGACTTCTACGAGAACTTAGCTGACGTGCTTGATAGTTACGACCTCAGCAAATTAGCTCACAAGTACGTTGATCTGATTGAGAAAGACAAGGAAGCTCGCGAGGAGCGTGATAAGCAATACGAAGAAGGCTTGCGTCGTACGGGCTTAGGCCACGATGCACCGGGCGGAGCGCAGTTTACCGGAGCCAGCAAGGTTGTCCACCCACTCATGGCTGAGGCATGCGTTGACTTCTCCGCTCGAGCCATCAAGGAACTATTCCCTGCTGATGGGCCGGTCAAAACCAAGATCATTGGCGAGACTACGGATGAAAAGGTAGAACGCGCCGAGCGTAAACGCGACTACATGAACTGGCAGCTTACTGAGCAGATCGAGGAATACCGCGACGAGGAAGAGCAGCTGTTAACTCAGTTGCCGCTTGGTGGTAGCCAATACATGAAGATCTGGTACGATGACCAAAAGCGCAGGCCTTGCGCTGAGTTTGTGCCTATTGACAACGTGTACTTGCCTTTTGCAGCTGTAAACTTTTACACTGCAGGCCGCGTCACTGAAGTCCAAGACATTACGCAAGAGACTTTTGAAGAGCGCGTTGACACCGGTTTGTATATTGACATTGATATTGTTCGCGCCAGCATGGAGCCTGAAGAGTCCAAGTCCGAGAAGGCAAACAATAAGATTGAAGGTCGTAAGAGCCAAGCGGATAACGTAGACGGCGTGCGCCGTGTATACCACATCTACACTTGGCTAAACCTTGATGATGACAACTACTCAGATTCAAAGCGTGCGCCGTACATCTTGATGATTGATGACCTAACAACCGAGGTTGTTGGCTTGTATCGCAACTGGTCGGATGGTGATAAGACCATGACCAAGCTGGACTGGTTGATCGAGTTTAAGTTTATTCCATGGCGGGGGGCTTACGCAATCGGCTTACCGCATCTTATTGGTGGCCTATCTGCAGCACTTACTGGCTCGTTGCGTGCACTGCTTGATTCAGCGCATATTACCAACGCGCCTACAATGCTTAAGCTTAAAGGCGCCAAGATGTCAGGGCAGTCGCTAGTCGTTGAGCCTACGCAGGTCAGTGAGATTGAGGGCGCACCGGGCATTGACGATATTCGCAAGATTGCCATGCCATTGCCATTTAACCAGCCCTCTCCTGTGCTGCTTGAGTTGCTAGGTTGGTTAACCACCGCTGCAAAAGGCGTGGTTACTACAAGCGAAGAGAAGATTGCAGACATTACATCTAACGCTCCAGTTGGCACAACACAAGCTTTGATTGAGCAAGGCGCCGCGGTGTTTAGCGCTGTGCATGCAAGACTCCACGACTCACAACGCCGAGTGTTGAAAGTTATTGCAAGGTTGAATAACTGGTACTTGGATGAGCAGGTTAAAGGCGACATGGTTGAGGACTTGGATGTCACCAAGGAAGACTTTGCTAGGAACTCCGACATTGTTCCAGTGTCTGACCCTCACATCTTTGCTGAGACGCAACGGTATGCGCAGATCCAGACTTTGGCTGCACGAGCTCAGGCCAACCCTGACTTGTACAACCGCCTTGCTGTTGAGAAGCGAATCCTTAAGCAGATCAGGCTGCCTGATGTCAACGAGGTGCTGCCTGATCCTAACGACGTGAAGGAAATGAATCCTGCCTTGGAGAACGTGGCCATGACTTTTGGCAAGCACGCCGGCGCTTTCCCAAGGCAAGATCATTTATCCCACATTCAGGTTCACTTGGATTACTTGCAAGACCCCATGTATGGTGCCAATCCAATCATGGCTCCAACTTTCATACCGCTATGTTTAGAGCATGTCAAGCAGCACTTGACTTTGTGGTACCTTAACCAAGTTGATTCTTATAGCAGCGCTGCGTTGAACAGACCATTCAATGTTTTGAAAGAGCAGACACTGCCGCAAGGCGCGGATCAGTTGCTTGCCGCAGTTGCGCAGCACGTGCATAAAGATACTGGTGAGACGTTTAAGGCATTGCCACCTATCATTCAGAACGCCATTGCTGCTATCAAGCAATTGTCAGGCCAACCGCCTACCGATCCCGCAACTCAAGCTTTCATCCAAACCAGCATGGCCGAGACACAGCGCCGCGCTACCAAAGATCAAGCCGAGATGCAATTGGAAGCTGCTAAGCTTCAGCAGGACATGCAACTTGCAACTCAGAAACTCCAAGCCGATATGGCTAAGAATACTGAGAACAATCTTACGCAAGAAAGAATTAAGTCAGCGGACCTTACGCGCGATGCCGCTAACTTACAGTATGAGCAGGTTAAAACTGCTTTAGAAGCGCAGAATCTAATTCAACAAACTCTAGGAGCTCAAAATGGCTGATGAAGGCATTAACATGCACAAGCGCTTGGCAATGGGAATGGGTGAGTCCACAGCCATTGCTAAAGGCAAAAGCGTTATTCAAAAATATAAGTCAGGCGGCAGCGTGATGCCTGAGTCTCGTGTGGCTAATTTGCCAGCACGTGGCTCTGCGCCTCCACCCTTGCCTAAGCCTACTGGCAAAATTGCGACGATGAAAAAAGGCGGAGCCGCCAAGAAGATGTCTGGCTTTGCAGTAACCATCGCGATCCCCGTGAAGAAGTCTGCAGGTCGTGGCCGCTAAACATGGCGACGCTTGCAAATTTCATTGGTCTTATTAAGCAAAGGCAAGAGCGAATTGCTGAATCCCTAGTTCAGGGAAACGCAGTCACATTCGAAGCCTACCAGCGCTTAGTCGGCCAGCACCAAGGCTTGGAGGAAGCCTTGCTTATCATTAACCAACTTTTAGAAGAGGAAAAAAATGTCGAATGACATTGAACAGACGCTTGCAGAAGCGTTCCCTACCATAGACCCTTTAATGGCACCGTATGGCGCAAGGATTCTTGTGCAGTTACGAGCAGTTAAAGAAAAAGTCTCATCTGCTGGAATTTTTATTCCGCAGGAAACTAAGGAGACCGAGAAGTGGAATACCCAAGTCGGGAAGATCATTTCAATCGGGCCTCTTGCTTTTAAGAAACGCGAATCCATGGAGTCTTGGCCTGAAGGCGCATGGGCACAGGTAGGCGACTTTGTTCGTGTACCTAAGTGGGGCGGTGATCGATGGGAGATTGATTTCAAAGATGAGCATGGCGCTGAAGGCAAATGCCTTTTCACCTTCTTCAATGATCATGAACTCATTGGCAAAGTCACTGGCGACCCTCGTGACATTAAAGCTTTTATTTAAGCTTTGAAAGGATGATATATGAATGCAACTGAAAAGTTGGAAATGCAGGTTGACGAGACCAAAGATGGCTCGGCAATTGCGCAACTACCCGACGGAATGTCAAATCCCCAGTCTGACGACCAAGATGATGACGAAGATGGCGTATCTGAGGCATCAGGTGACACTGAGGGACCCGGAGACGACGGTGGTGAAGGTTCTAACACAGACGATCCGGAAAGAGAGGCCATTCGTGCCGCTCGACGCGATGAAAGAAGGCTTAAGAAGCAACTTCATCGTGAAAAAGCTCGTGAATCTAATCATTTGATCACGGCTCTGCGTAAGCAGAACTCACAAATGGCGGAGCGAGTAGCTCTTTTGGAGAAACGCACGTCTGGTGCTGAGTTGGCAAGGGTTGATAAGGCCATTGACGACGCAGGCACAAGGCTTGAGTACGCCAAAATGAAGCTACAAGAGGCTGTGAATGCTCGTAATGGTGAAGAAGTTACCAAGGCTCAGCAGCTTTGGTACGACAGCCAACGACATTTAGAGTCTTTGCAGTCATTGCGTGAAACTGCTAACAAGCAGCTTACACAGACTTCACAGAACATTAAGCTTCCCGACCCAATGGTCCAGAAAATGGCCTCTGATTGGATCGATAAGAATAAGTGGTATGACCCGCAATTGAAGGATGCAGATTCTAAGATTGCTCAGACCATTGACGTGGCGTTGACCGAAGAAGGCTACGACCCAGCACTTCCCGACTACTGGGATGAGCTCGACGACAGATTGCAAAAATATTTACCACACCGATATAATTCGGGGTATAGTAATGGTACGAGAAACCAAAGACCGAGATCTGTTGTGACAAGTTCAGGACGTGATACCACTGCGACGACAAGGGCCAACGAATACATCGTTGATCCTAAGCGTGTTGCTGCCATTAAAGAGGCAGGCATGTGGGATAACATCGAGCAGCGAAACAAAATGATTCGCAAGTTCGCAGAATATGACAAACAACAGAAACGGAAATAATCATGGACGATCGTATTAAAAAGAACACCAACGCAGGACGTGAGAATCGTGCATCGCAAGATGAATCACGCGCTGCACCTGAAGAAAAATTTGTTTCTTCCGAGGAACGTCGTAGGATGTTCCGCTCGGAGTGGCTTCAAGAAGCGCTTCCGACCCCTCCCGAGATACCGGGATACCACCTATGCTGGTTGTCTTCTACCAACCAATATGACCCAATTCACAAGCGTATGCGACTGGGCTACGAACCAGTAAAAGCCGAAGAATTACCCGGCTTTGAGCATTTGAAGGTGAAAGCTGGCGAACACACCGGTTTTGTTGCTTGTAATGAGATGCTTTTGTATAAATTGCCTATGGACATTTATCAAGAACTTATGTATGAACTTCATCATCTTGCTCCTATGGAAGAGCAACAGAAGATTAAGATTCAACAAGAACAATTGCTGGGTGAACGTGATAGCAATGGCAAGACATTGGTCACTATTGAAGGCAATGGCACAGGTTTCGATGCAAAAGTTAAACCCCGTCCTGTTTTTGAGTAAACATGACAAAGTTTTTATTTCAATATTTGAAAGGACTCAATCATGAGTGCAACTAATGCGCCGTTTGGTCTTCGTCCCGCGTATCATCCCTCAGGGTTAGATCGCGCTGTGACGCTGGCTGACGGCATCGCTTCTGCCTATAACACGGCCATCTTAAAGGGTCAACCCGTAAAGTTGAACACTTCAGGTAATATTGTCGTCGCTGCTGCTGGGGATTCATTCCAAGGCGCCTTTGCTGGCGTGCAGTTTACTGACAGTACAGGTCGTGCACGTGTATCTAACAATTGGCCAGCAAATACTGCGTATACTGCTGGCTCATGCGTTGCATACTATTACAACGATCCTAACATTGTGTATGAGATTCAAGCTGCTGGTTCGTTAGCGCAAACATCCGTGGGTGACATGGCTGATTTGAGCAACACCACTGCTGGTTCAACCACAACTGGTTTGTCTGCTTGCACCTTGTCAACCACATTGGTTGGCGCTGGTAATAGCGCACAGATGTTGATCCGTGACTTAGCTCCGTACCCTGACAATGCTTGGGGCGATGCGTACACGATTGTGCGCGTAACTATCAACGAGTCGCAGTTCAATGCGTCCGTTGTTGCAGTTTAAAGGAGGGAGTGAACCATGGCAGCTCCAATGCGCAGTACCGACTTTCGTAGCATCGTCGAACCAATTCTTAATGAATGTTTCGACGGTGTCTACGATCAACGTTCGGACGAATGGTCCACGGTTTTCCGTGAACAACAAGGTATTCCACGTAACTACCACGAAGAGCCTGTCTTGTACGGCTTTGGTGCAGCACCTCAGTTGCCTGACGGCAGCCCTGTTGCTTACCAACAAGGTGGCGTGCTGTTCCTCAAGCGTTACCTCTACAATGTGTATGGCTTAGCCTTCGCATTGACTAAGGTATTGGTTGAAGACGGCGACCACATCCGTATCGGTCAAGTTTACGCTAAGCACTTGGCTCAATCTTTGGTGGAAACTAAAGAGACATTGGCTGCCAACGTGATGAACCAAGCGTTTAACTCGGCATATGCTGGTGGCGACGGCGTTCAGTTAAATGCTTCTACGCACCCACTGGTTAGCGGTACAGCAAGTAACTTGCTGAACACAGCTGCTAACTTAAGCCAGACTTCCTTGGAGCAGATGCTGATCCAAGTTCGTCAAGCAGTAGACAACAACGGCAAGAAGATCCGCTTGCAACCTCTGAAGTTAGTGGTTGCTCCCGGTAATGTCTTCCAAGCTGAAGTTTTGCTGAAATCTGTTCTTCGTGCTGGCACAGCCAACAATGACATCAACCCAATTAAATCAATTGGTCTGATGCCTGAAGGCGCTTCAGTTATCTCCCGTTTGACATCTGCCACAGCGTGGTGGGTTCAGACTGATGCACCTGAAGGCATGAAGTTGATGATGCGCCGTGGCTTGGAAAAGACCATGGAAGGCGACTTTGAGACCGACTCAATGCGTTATAAGGCCACCGAGCGTTATGACCTTGGTTGGACTGACTGGCGCTCAATGTACGGTACACCCGGCGTCTAAACCCAAGTGGGGGCAGGAATAAACTCCTGCCTCTTTTCTTAATGTTTGGTCAAACTTTTCAAGGAGCAGACCATGCCCCAGTTTTCAGATGATCTTTTTCTAGGCTCTGCCATTACCTATCAAGGTGCGGACGCCTACCCTGCTGTTGCAACCTTTACTGGCTCAATTGCTACCACCACATTGACCGTCACCGCCATGCTTTCGGGTGACCCAATTACTGTGGGTATGTTCATTGACAGTTCAACGTCGCTTACTAATGGTACCTACATTACTGCTTTTGGCACGGGTACAGGTGGTACTGGTACTTACACCGTAAGTGCTTCACAGACTGTGGCAAGCGCCACAATTATTGGCTCAGGTAATGCTTTGTTGCAAAACCCATCGCCAATGAGCACAGGTGTTGGCCCATTGGGTCGCCTCTACGTTTGGGACGCTGTACCACAAGCAAAGCTGACAACCAACATTGTCGCCGCTGTCATCACAACTGCTACCACGCTCACGCTTGCCGCAGGTGCTGGTGTTACATCCGCCACAATTACAGGCGGTGCAACAGGCTTGCAACTTGACTGCCCTCGTGCGGTTTCTACAACCACTGGTGCTGGTACTCCAACTTCCGTCAACATTACTGTTTCTGGTTACGACTACTACGGTCAAGCCATGAGCGAGGTGATTGCAACAGGAACAGTGGCATCAACAACTGTTAATGGTAAAAAAGCCTTCTACCAGATCTCTAGTGTCACTGCTTCTGGCGGAAGTGTGGTAACTGTTGCGGTAGGTACAACCGACATCTTGGGCGCACCATTGCGTATCATTGATAGAGGCTACGTTACCCGCGCTGGTTGGGACAATACTTTGGCTGAAGATGCTGGAACTATGACTGTTGCCGCTACCGCCACAGCAACCACAACCACTGGTGATGTGAGGGGTACTTATTTGCCCTCGTCTGCTTGTGACGGTATCAAGCGTCTTGTAATGGGAATAGCCCTGCCAGCAATTGCGGCAGGTCCAAATGCAACTCGTGTTGGCGCATTTGGCGTCACACAAGCCTAAGGGGAACGACATGGGTCAATTTAAACCAATGCCTAAGATGATGACCACTGAGCCTTCAGTTGAACTGAAGCTTAAAAAAGGCGGCGCAGTAAAGAAAGCTATGGGTGGAATTATCCCTGAAAAAGCTTCTGCACGTGGTGCGCCTATGGCTGCTCGCCGTGGTATGGCGCCTGCCATGCCTAAGCGCGGTATCGGTATGGGTGGTATCCCCACTCGTATGGAAACTGGTGCAATGCCTGCGCCAATGATGCGTAAAAAGGGCGGTGAGGTAGAGTCTCCTAAGATGCACAAAGCTGAGATGTCAGCTATTAAAGGCATTAAGGGCGATCTTAAGTCTCATGCAGATAAGTCTGCGTCTAAAGCTCATAAAGGTCTGAAAACTGGTGGAGTAATTGAGAAGTACGCTACAGGTGGCGTAATTCAAAAGTACAAAACCGGTGGTAAGATGAAAAAAGCTTACGGCGGTTCTTGCTAATCAAGGTCGGGGCTTCGGCCCCTTCCTTTTAATTGGAGAAAAATATGGCTGATTCGGTTACGAGCCAGACGCTTATCGATGGTGAGCGCATGGTCATCATGAAATTTACAAACATCAGTGATGGCACTGGTGAATCTGCAGTTTTAAAAGTAGATGTTTCTGCATTAACGCCAAGCGCGTCGGGTCAAACTTGCACCAGAGTTACAGTCAATAAAATCTACATTGCCAACCATGGCATGGAAGTCAGAATGTATTGGGACGCCACAACAGATGTGCCGTTCTTTTTGTCCTCGCCCGGTGCAACGCAAATGCTTGACATGTCAGGCTTTGGTGGTATTACCAACAACGGCGGTACGGGTGTTACTGGCGACATTATGTTTAGCACTGCTGATGCATCTTCTGGTGACACATACTGGTGCATTTTGGAAATGGTCAAAGGGTATAACTAATTATGCCAAGCAAATCACCAGCTCAGCATCGTTTAATGCAAGCCGCCGCGCATACAAAAGATGGCTTTGGTGGTGTGCCGCAAAAAGTTGGCAAAGAGTTTGTCAAGGCTGATAAAGGCAAGAAATTTAAAGAAGGCGGTTTATATGCCAACATTCATGCAAAACGTGAAAGAATCGCTGAAGGCTCTGGGGAGAAAATGCGCAGAGTGGGTAGCAAAGGCGCGCCAACGGCTGAAGACTTTAAGCAGTCAGCCAAAACAGCCAAAATGAAAGATGGCGGTGACCCTAGACTCTCGGTCTCTCGTGGTGAGAAGCTACCTACAAGTCAAGGCGCCGGATTAACGAAAAAAGGCCGTGATAAGTTTAATCGTGCAACTGGCTCTAATCTTAAAGCTCCTGCGCCTAACCCAAAAACAAAAGCTGATCAAGGTCGTAAGGATTCATTCTGTGCTAGAATGTCTGGAATGCCGGGGCCTAAGCGCGATGAAAAAGGCGAGCTTACTCGTAAGGCCGCATCTCTTAAACGTTGGAATTGTCCTGGGTGGTAATGTATGAGCACTAGTGGAACAGTTGGCCAAACAACAATCACGGTTCAAAATCTGATTGATCATGGCGCGCGTCGTGCCGGAAAGCTGGCTGAAGAATTAACCAATGAGCAAGTATCGGCATCTAAGGATAGTCTTTACTACTTGCTTTCTAATCTTGCAAATCGCGGCATTCAATACTGGTGTATTGACAAGACAGTCATAGGTCTTAATCCCGACAAGTATGTTTACTATCTGCCAACAGGCACGGTAGATGTTTTGAATTCTAATTACCGAACAGTTACTGCAAATAACACTGGCGCAAACAGTTCTTCTGGCGTTGCAGCCAACGCTTTTGATGGTATATACACCAATATTTGCCAGTTAACCACTAACACGGGCTTTATTGGTATCAACAACGGGTCTGGAAATGACATCTACATGGGGACCGTGGGTATACTACCGGCAATATCCGGCTCAGTGACCCTCTTAATTCAGTCTTCTACCAATGGCACGACTTGGACAACGGTTTACGCGCCCGGAGCAGTTACTTGGGTTGCAGGCACATGGATCTACTATGATTTAGAGCCTTCAGCAAGCACGCCGTATTGGAGAATCTTGCAAACAGCAGGCTCTAATATGGGTGTTTATCAGGTGGTTTTTGGCTCAAATGCCACGGAAATTCCACTTGCACGTTTGAATCGTGATGACTACACAAACCTGCCTAACAAGAATTTTACTAGCGCTTACCCGTTGCAATTTTGGTTTGACCGTAACATTCCGCAGCCTGCAATGTATCTTTGGCCTGCACCGTCGTCATACGCTCCACAAATCGTGGTCTGGAGACATCGGCAAATTCAGGATGTAGGTGATTTATCAGGTGAGATAGAAATTCCTCAGAGATGGTATCTGGCCATTCAGAATATGCTTGCGCATCAGATGGCCATGGAGCTACCTACAGTTCAAGGGGATCGTATCTCTTACCTTGAAGGGCAAGCTGAAAAGTATTGGAATATTGCTGAGCAAGAGGAACGAGACAAGAGTCCGATTTACTTTGCTCCTAATATTAGTTACTATACGAGGTAAGTATGCCACGTACGCTTGATACTCTTGGCAATGCGGTATTAAGTATTGCAATTTGTGACAGGTGTCACATGAAGCGAGCGTATGTTGAATTGATGCCTGACGGCAATAATCCGGGCTTAAAAGTCTGTGATCATGGCTGCAGAGATCAGTTTGACCCATACCGTTTACCAGCGCGGCAGCCTGAAAAGATTGCACTTAGATTTCCAAGGCCTGATGTCAGTGTAGCTGCAAACCAAGACTCGTTGATTACTGGGCCTTATAATACGTACAACATTTCTCCGGAGCAGAATACCGATGATCCAGAGACCAATGGCAACCTTGATAACCTGAGTCCGTAATATGGCCAATATACAAATTACGCAACTACCAGCAGCTGGTGCAATCACAGGCACCGAGTCGGTGCCTATTGTTCAAAATGGTGTTACGGTTAAGACGACTACAGGCGCCATTGCTGCATCGCCAAGTCAACCGTATACTTATTTAACGGTCAATCAGACTCCACAACTAGCTAACAGTCGTGCGCTATCAGGCGGCACAGGCATAGGTTTAGTTGATGGCGGTGCTCAGTCAACGTTGCAAATAACATTAAATGGCGCGTCTGGCAGTTTAGAGTCTGCAGGCAACGGCATCATTGTTAAGACGGGCGGCTCCACTGTGGTGCCTAGAACATTGTCAACGACAGGAAACGGTATTACTGTTGCAGATGGTAATGGTGTTTCTGGGAATCCTACATTTTCGTTGACTGGCATTGCTGCGGCTATTGCAAACGCGTCAGGCACGGGCATGTTGGCAATTGTTGGTGGGACTACGATTGCAGGCCGTCAAATCACAGGTACTGCTAATCAGATTAGCGTTGTCAATGGTAATGGCGCAGGTGACCCTACATTAACTATTGCAGATAACGTAGTACTTCCGGGTACAGGCGCAATGACTGTAGTGTCAGGCACAACAGGTCAGCAACCCGTTGGCGCTGAAGGCCAGTTTAGATTCAACACAACTACTTCAACATTTGATGGTTTCTCTTCAGGCATATGGCGACAGTTCTCTCTTGCTGGTGGAGTGACATCGTTTAGTGGCGCGTCTACAGGGTTAACGCCTGCAGTTCCTACAAGTGGCGCAATTGTTCTAGGCGGTACGCTTAATGTTGTAAGTGGTGGTACAGGAACAGGTACTTTGACTGGCTATGTGTTTGGTAATGGCACAAGCGCTCTTACTGCAGTAGCTACTATCCCTAACGCGGGTTTAACAAACAGTTCAGTAACTTACAATGGCGTCACGGTTGCCCTTGGCGCTGCAGGTACTATTACAGCGGCATCACCAAATGCACTGACAATTAGCACAGGACTTACAGGTACTTCTTACAATGGTTCTGCTGCAGTAACAATTGCAATTGATTCAACAGTTGCAACGCTGACTGGAACGCAAACTCTTACAAATAAGACGATCAGCGGTGCAAGCAACACGCTGACTAACATTGCAAATGCGTCATTAACAAATAGCGCAGTCACAATCAACGGGTCGCCTGTAAGTTTAGGTGGGTCAATTACAGTTACTGCCACAGCCACAAATGCTTTGACCATTGGCACTGGACTTACTGGAACTTCCTACAACGGTTCTTCTGC
>Ga0209400_1000184_pt1 | contig 55170 bp, 50 predicted proteins | sample M_130807_EF_Meta_FD_187313 | JGI IMG/M metagenome (GOLD analysis project Ga0209400, IMG submission 187313) | Freshwater microbial communities from Lake Montjoie, Canada to study carbon cycling - M_130807_EF_MetaG (SPAdes) (version 2) | ecosystem: Environmental > Aquatic > Freshwater > Lake... | reverse complement strand
TCCGTTATGATCGATTGCAGAAGATTTCTGTGGAGATCGACTTCGCTAAGTAATTGCATATGGCCAAAGAAGAAACCCTAAAAATGGAGGGCACCGTTGAAGATATTTTACCTGCTGCGATGTTCCGTGTGAAAATAGACAATGTGGAGCACATCGTGCTGGGACATCTCAGCGGACGCATGAGAACCAACAATATCAAAGTGCTGCTGGGAGATCGAGTGGAGATGGAATTCACACCCTACGATCTCACCAGAGGACGTATCGTCCGCAGAAAGTAATGGATGATAACTGCCAGGATCCAAGATGTTCCAACGATTGACGGTCTCATACTGATAGATTGTGCCAAAGTGGCAGCGGACTCACATCAGGTTGTTAGATTGTATTATCAACAGTTGACCAAGCTGTTGAGCAGATTTTATTTTACATGCATGGTCAACAGTAACATTGGTATTGAAATTGACTATTCTGATCGCAGCCAACTGAACACATTTAATCAATATTGTTGGAGTAGCAGCATTGGTCAGACCTCAATTGACCCCCGACAGACCGAGATTATCTACAACATGATTCGATTCAGTAGACCGGGCGGTTATACTTCAAATTTAATACACAATCGTCTACTGGACAATGAACGTAGTATTTTTTTAACCACGCTTGAAGATTTTCGATATCATGTCAAAACAAAATTGCAGGACGCAACTAAAAATTGGCTGGTGGTCGGGCAGTCATGGGACATGTGTGTACATGGCAATAACCTAGGATTAAAAAATATTGCGCAATTACCACAGAGTTGTGATTTAAATTTCTATGCAATAGATCAAGGATTTTGCATGAAAACTGATCCTGGATCAGTAGTGCCATCAGATTACATCATATCCACTGCTGGCCGCCAAGAATTTGAGAATGATTCGCTACAGTGGGCAGAGATCCCTGATTTTGGCTACCAATTGATATTGCAACAATAACCCATCAATTCTGACTAAATATCTCTATGCGCGAACACATCAACATCATTGAAGCCAACACTCGCCCGGCCAAACTGGAAACCACACCCTTGCCTTATGGTCCCAAAGATCTAGCACCTGTGATGAGTGCAGACACCATCAACTATCATTATGACCACCTGGCTAAAGGCTATGCCAAACGCTACAATGCAGGAGAAGGCAATGCGGATTTTAATCGCGCTGGCAGTTTTTTACACAATAAGTTTTTCCCTCAGCTTAGGCCTCCCAAAGGTGCCAACAGACCCCGTGGTGCGGTACTGGCGCTGATTGAAGAAAATTTCAAAACTTACGAAGACTTCAAAGAAGCATTCAAAGAAACAGCCATGAAGATACAAGGCTCAGGTTGGGTGTATCTTTCAACCGGTGGCACAATCAAGACCATAGCCAATCATGCTGTGCGTACTGATATCTGTGTGCTGGTGGATTGGTGGGAGCATGCCTGGGCCCTGGACTACCAAAGTGACAAAGAAGCGTATCTCAACAATATCTGGAAGATCATTGATTGGGATGTGTGCAACGAAAGACTATGATGAATCTACAACCCGGTGCTGTGAGCAAACTGCGTGAGCTGATAGCAGAAGAAGCCAACCCTGCACTCATGCTGAGAGTGTTTGTGCAAGGTGGCGGCTGTTCAGGATTCAGCTATGGATTCACCTTTGATGAAGTTCAAAACGAAGATGATTTTGATTTCAACTACGAAGAAGTGCGTGTGGTGGTAGATGCCATGAGCATGCAGTATCTACAAGAGTCGGACATTGACTATCGTGAAGATGCCATGGGCGCCAGCTTTGTGATCAACAATCCCAATGCTGTCAGCACCTGTGGCTGCGGCAGCAGCTTCTCAGTTTAATTAAGCAAAACTATGGCCGTCGCCACCTTCGGCTGGATTTCCGGAATATTGGGTACCAAAGGTGCCTTGATTACCCGGATTGCCACCACCGCCTCTACTAGGACTATTGCCTTCACTTGGTTCTGGTGGAGGTGGAGTATAAGTGTATGGGCTTGATCGTGGAACCATTCCAAATCCTCCGCTCACACTGGTAAAATTAGTTATCTGTGGTCCAGCTGCCTCCTGCCATGCTCCGTTGACTTTTAGATACACGGCATTGGTACGTTTCCAGATGCCATCTTCTTTTACATAGATTTCTTTTGTGGAATAGAATATGCCGTTCTGATTCACAAAAACTCCGGGAACTTCCATGGTTATGACTAGATAACCATTGCCTCCTGCACGTCCAGCCGACCCACCTAATCCTACATTATCCGGAACAGCGATACCTGGTTGGCCACCTGGTGTTCGGCCATTGGGTGCAAATCCGCTAGGATAACTAAAACTCCAGCTGGCACCTGGATTTCCTGCTTGGCCACCAGTGTCGCTGGCACCTGGATATCCGCCGTATGCGCCACCATTACCTCCACCCCCGGTACCACCATTGAATCCGCCACCACCGCCGCCGCCGCCACCACCGTCGGTTGGATGACTTGCGCCTGCCTCGCCGTTAAATCCAGTAGCGGTTTGACCATGCGGTCCGGGACTATCTCCGCCACCACTCTGATTGCCTGCGCCACCACCGCCACCACCCCCGGCTGCTACAGCTTGCAATGTATTATTTTGTAATAAAATAGTTGATCCACCGCCGCCACCTCCACTGCCACTAGTGGGTATAGGTCCTGCACTGCCGCCAGGTGCACCCGAAAAACTGGTTCCACTGTTGATGGCCAACGCCACGCCAGCAGGGCCGCCTGAGTTAAATCCCACGATTCTTATGGTGTGATTGCCACCGGTCACTGTGATATTGTTGGTGGCCGAACTGGTAAATGTATCCGAAGATGATGCCACACTGACTCCATCTAGATACACTGTGGCGCTGTTGTCAAATGCCGTTTGAAAAACATACACACCTGTGATGGGAAAATTCACAGTGGTTGAAACATCTAGATTGCTGGCACCATTGGCATTCCATACAGCATAGGCGTTCATGAAACTGCTCCAGGCATAGCTCAGGGTCACTGCCACCAGGCCGTTGGTGCCGGCCAATTGTCTGGTGTCAAATACACTGTATCCAATATAGCCTGCGCCGCCACCACCGCCACTTGCACCGCCACCCCCTGAGCCACCACCGCCACCTCCACCAATTGCTACCAGCAGCTGGTCACCTTTACTGGTACCAAATGTGGCGATTGAAAAACCACCCCCGGTACCATTTCCTCCTGATCTCGAATCATTACCGCCACCGCCACCCCCGCCACCCCACAGGTAAGCAGTTATACTGGCATTGGTATTCAATGGATATACCGTGAGGCTTTGCACTGAATTGGTATATCCTACCGGTCTAGATTGTATTGGCATTGTGACTTTGAATTAGGTTGTATAAACTTGATACCAGATATCACCATTGCTGCCACCGCTGGGCAAATTAGTGCTGATAGTTCGCACACCATATCCATTGGAACTGGATGCTATGGCCAAGGTTATGTTGGTACTTAATGCACCGCCTCCACTTAGCCCGCCACCCGCGATCACCTGTCTTGTGATGCCTACTGCACCGAGATTTGTCAAGGCATTGGCATAGTCTCCGGCACCGGTACCACCGGCTGTGATGGCCAATGGAGTTATTCCTGTTATCGTGCCTCCAGTGATCTGAGCGTTGGCTGATATTAAATTGCCTTGTGTAGTCGAATTGGTCATGTTGATATTGGTCATTGACCCACCGCCAATTGACACAGCAGATGCATCCTGTGTGGCGATACTGCCCAATCCAAGATTCAACCTAGCAGCGGATGCTGTACTAGCGCCAGTACCGCCCGATAACACCGGCAATGGGGTGATACCACTTATCACTCCACCCGTGATCGCAACAGCATTGGCATTCTGTGTAGCAATTGTGCCCAATCCTAGATTGGTACGTGCTTGTGATTGTGTGGCACCGCCGGTACCACCGTCTATCACAGCCAATGGAGTGATACCTGTGATTACTCCTCCTGTGATGGTCACAGCTGATGCACTTTGAGTAGAGATGCTGCCCAATCCTAGATTTGTTCTAGCATCGGTTGCATTGTTGGCGCCAGTTCCACCATCGACCACTGCTAGAGAAACGATGTTGTTTATGGATCCACCTGTGATGGCCACATTGTTGGCGTTTTGTTCTGAAATAGTACCCAGTCCTAACCCGACCCGGGCATTGGCCTGTGTATCGCCACCGGTGCCACCTGAATTGACAGGCAACGGTGTGATACCATTGATTGTGCCACCGGTGATATTCACTGCGTTGGCATTCTGCTGACTCATGCTGGGCAGGGCGTTGGTCCAGTTGGTTACAAATCTTGTGGTAGCAATCTGTGTGTTGCTGATGGTGATATCTGCTGTGGGCGCCAGTGGCAATCCAGTGAACTCCGGGCTGATTTTCTGTGCCTGCACAAATGCCGTGGTGGCCACCCGTGTGCTGTTATCAGTGGATGTGGCTGTGGTGGCCAATGGTGTGCCTGTGAATACCGGGCTGATCTTCTGTGCTTGTACAAATGCTGTGGTAGCCATTCGGTCATCATCTGCTGATCCGGTTACAGTTGGACCTGTAGGCGATCCAGAAAATGCCGGACCAGTTGTGACAAACGCTGTGGTAGCGATCTGTGTGGAATTTGTTCCTATTCCTGCTGTGGGTGCAGTTGGCACACCTGCAAACATGGGACTGTTGGTCACAAAAGCAGTAGTAGCCAGTTGAGTAGTTGCTGTGCCGGTGCCGGCAGTGGGTGCAGTTGGCGTGCCGGCCAGTGCTGGACTATTGGTCACAAACGCTGTGGTAGCCAGCTGAGTGGTTGCTGTTCCTGCGGCAGCAGTGGGTGCGGTAGGAATGCCTGTGAATGCAGGGCTGATCTTTTGTGCTTCCACATAGTTGATGCTGGCAAGATCAACAAACACATTGGTGCTGCTATAAACTGCTAGTATATCATCAGAACTGTTATAGTATAGCTGACCGAGCACAGGTTGTGTGGGCGGTGTGGTATTGCAGAAATTCTCCAGCAGATACACATAATTTTCGTTTTCATAAACACCATATTCCGTAACGGAGCGACCCACTAGTGCGAGATCCGTGGCGGTAGTGTTTACTGTTCCGTCGGGTACAACCGCTACGATTTGCCCACGGCTATTGTTGATGATGTAGCTCATTTAATGCTCCAATTTTATGTATTTAGCCTGTGCCTGCTTGTATCAGCAAGCAAAAACTTTTGGTAAATACTGCACTAGGACACTCTATCTATGACTCAGCAATACATTGACACCGGTAACACTGCCAATGACGGCACCGGTACCCCTTTACGCGATGCTTTTGATATCTGCAACAGCAACTTCACTGAGCTGTACGGAATCGGTGGTGTCACAGGTATCCAAAACGGTAACTCAAATGTCCAGGTGATCACCAACAGCACCGTGAATATCAGCAGCAGAGGCACAGCCAATGTGCTAGTTGTGTCTGGAACAGGTGCCACATTACAAGGACTATTCACCGGAAATGGTATCATCAGCGCCACCGGCAACATAGTGACCAGTGGTCTATATGTGGGCAATGGATCAGCACTGACCGGGGTCGTGTCCAGTCCTGCTGCCAGCTTGATCACCGGCGCTACTTTGAGTTCTAATGTGACTACCAGCAGTTTGACCACGATTGGTACATTGGGCAGCTTGAGTGTCACAGCCAACGTGCAAGGTGGTAATATACGCACAGTTGGACAGGTTTCAGCTACTGGAAATGTCAGCGGCGGCAACTTGATTGCTACCAGCGCCATGATCGCCACAGGTAATGCCACTGGTGGTAATATAACCACAGCAGGTCAAGTGAGTGCTGCCGGCAACATCACCAGTGCTGCTAATGTAGCAGCGGCTTATTTTACAGGCAACGGTAGTGCGCTGACCGGAGTTGTTGCCACCACCTCTGCTGCGTTATTGACCGGATCCACACTTAGCGCCAATGTTACTACCAGTAGCCTGACCAGTGTGGGCACACTGAATTCTTTGGCCATAAGCAATGCGTTGGGCGGGACTGGTAATGTCACAGCCAACAATGTCAACGCCACCATAGCAGTATCAGCCACGGGCAATGTTGTGGGCGGCAATATAATAACTTTGGGCGTGATATCCGGCGCCAGCGCGGTGCTCACAGGAGATATCAGCAGCGCAAATATCACAGCCAATCTCACCGGCGGCAACATTGCTGGTAACAACGTCAATGCCACCACGCTGGTAACAGCAGCCAGGGTCAGTGCCACGGGCAATATCACCGGTGGAAATGTATTGACTGCAGGATTAATTTCGGCCACGGGCAACATCACCGGTGGTAATCTGTTAGGAACTGTTGCCACAGCAGCACAGACCGGCATTACCAGTGTGGGCACATTGACTTCACTCACAGTTACTGCCAATGTCACAGGTGGTAATATATTGACAGCAGGATTAATTTCCACGTCAGGCAATATTGCTGGGGGTAACATAACTGTTGGAAACATCACCAATGGTAACATTATCAGTAGTGCATTAGCACAAGCAGCAGTGGTATCAGCCAGTGGAAATATGATTGGTGGTAACATCATCACACCTGGTGTGATTTCAGCCACTGCTAACATCACGGGTGGCAATCTGTTCTCAGGTGGTGCATTAACAGTCAGTACAACCATTGATGCCACCGGCAATATCACCGGTGGCAATCTCATCGTGGCTGGTGTCATAACCGGTACTGGTAATTTTAGTGTGACCGGAAACATAACTGGTGGTAATGTGCTGGGTGGTGCCAATGTGAATGCTACCACTCATACAGGTACCACAGTCTCGGTAACAGGCAACATTATCGGTGGCAACGTGTTAGGTGGCGCAAATGTCAATGCTACCACTCACACCGGAACCACAGTTTCAGTAACCGGCAATATCACTGGTGGCAATGTGCTGGGTGGAGCTAATGTCAATGCCACAACACACACAGGTAGTACAGTGAGTGTGACTGGTACTATGACCGGTGGCAATGTGATATCGGGTGGATTCATAACTGCTGTGGGTAACATCTCTGGCGGTAACCTTATAGTTGTTGGTATTTCGGGTGTGCTGACCACAGCATCACAAACCAATATCACCGCGGTGGGTACATTAGGATCTCTGAGTGCGACAGGCAATGTAGACAGCGGGAATCTACGTACAGCTGGATTAATCTCGGCTACCGGTAATATCACAGGTGGAAACATAAATGGTGGTGCCAATGTGAATGCCACAACTCATACAGGTACCACAGTCTCTGTAACCGGCAACATCACCGGTGGCAACGTGAATGGCGGTGCTAATGTCAATGCCACATTGATATTGGGTACCACAGTAAGTGCAATTGGAAATGTGGTTGGTGGCAACGTAAATGGTGGTGCAAATGTGAATGCCACATTATTGTCTGGCACCACAGTGAGTGTTATTGGCAATGTGATCAGCAACAACATCCAAACCACTACTTCTATTACCACTGCAAATGCCACAGTTTCTGCACAATTGGTGATACCATTCTTTTCATCAAATCCGGCCAGCGCAGCGGCCGGTAGTTTCTATTACAACACAGCATTTGGTGTGTTGAGATTTTACAACGGCGCAACCTGGGTGAACGTTTAACACCATGGCACAACCAATCTGGATCACCCAACCGGGATTGATAGGAGTCATACCCGAAGGGGTATTCTATCAATCTACATTGTTTGCGGACACTGCGGTATTGCCATTGAACATCGTGTGTACTGCGACCAATGCAACAACCAACACTATCACTTGCAACAGCACCGTCGGACTTTATCAAGATCTCAATTTGATGTTTGAAGGTGCAGTGTTTGGCGGGGTGGATCCTTTTGTGCGATATTTCATATTAGATGTGGTCAGCAGCACACAATTTAGGATCACCACAACAGAATTCAGCACAGTTCCGTTACAACTGACCACTGCTGCAGGGTCCATGACCCCTGTGATTAGACAGCACGTTTATTTTGCTCTTATTGCCGGTAGTCTTCCTCCGGGCATACAATGTTCTGACAATGGATTAATCGTAGGGGTGCCGCAGGCAGTGGCCAGTTTGCAAGGTGTGCCATTCCAAGTCAATAGAGATGTGGTTAGCAAATTTGTTGTACGTGCATATACCAAACTGGCAGATGGCTCAACTGATCGTATCAAAGACCGTACATTTGAATTGATAGTTACCGGAAATAACGTGCCTGACTTTGCCACCCCATCCGGATCCATTGGCACCTTCTACGACAGCGATCGTGTGGATTTTCAATTTGAAATTGTTGGCACCGATCCAGGTGATACCAATGTGGTCACTGTGGCATCGGGGGAATTGCCCGGCGGGCTGTCAATATCTGCCAATGGTTTATTATCCGGATATATCTCACCCACACCCAATGTGGACAAGCCGCCTGGGTATGATCTCACATCATCTGGCACGCAACCATATGACTTTATTGTAAGCGCAATCAGCAAAAACTTTGAATTTACTTTGCAGGTGTCGGACGGCAAAAGTGCTAGCCAACGTACCTTCTATATGTATGTTTACGACCGTGCTAGTCTCACCGGTGACGACACCATCTTCACTGCCGACACAACCATAATCACCGCGGATGAGACTCCGTATCGCAGACCTTTCTTGATAAATTCTTTGCCAAGCGATCTAGGCAAAGTACGTGGCGACAACTATTATGCTTATCAATTCCGTGCTAATGACTATGATACCAGTGATCTGACCTACGCTATTGCTGTGAATAAAGGTTCAGGATTTGCGCCCGGGCTGGGATTAGATCCGTCATCTGGCTGGTACTACGGTTATATTCCCAATCAAGGTGTAACCGAAGTCACATACAGCTTTAATGTGTATGCCCGGCAGACCGAGGTAGTAGGAACTGCTATTACCTGTACCGCTACCACAGCTGGCACCAATATCATAACCTGTAACAGTACCACACAATTAGGTCCGGGCACCGCGGTTATATTTTCCGGCACTGTGTTCGGCGGGGTGAGTTCAGACGCCACTACCATGTACTTTGTTGATACAGTGGTTGGCAGTACCCAATTCACGGTTACCTCGAATTTGATGCTGAATCCCAATTATCCTGCAGAACTACCGGCATATATTCCTGACGGTAATCCTGTAACACTGACTACTGCGTCTGGTTCAATGACAGCCAGTCTGGTCATAGCCAGCGATCCGTACCCATTCTCAATCACTGTGGTAGGTGAGGTTGATACCGAAGTCACTTGGATCACTCCTGCTGATCTTGGATCAATTGAAAATGGATCTACCAGCATACTCAAGATTGAAGCAGTCAACCGCGGCGGCAGAGAACTAAGTTATCGTCTCAAGAGTGGTGCATACAATCTCTTACCACAAGGACTAGAACTATTACCCAGTGGTGATATTGTAGGAAGGACCACATTCAACACATTCGCAGTGGATCTTGGTGCCACTACATTTGATAAAACACAAGCCGTGGTGTTAAACACATCCATTGGCGAAACAGTGTTTGATACCCAATTTACTTTCACAGTGAATGCTTATGCAGTGGATACCGGACAACTCACATATGATGTAGTTGATGTAACTGTGACTAATGGCGGATCAGGATACAGCAGCGTGAATCAACCAGCATTGCAATTCAGCTCGCCCGTGGGTGCCGCTGCACAACCAGCAGTGGCCGGTACGGTAACTGTGGATGCAGGAGTGATCACAGCAGTAGCAGTGGATGATTTTGGAGCAGGATATACTGTGCCGGCCACACTTACGATCACAGCCGGCTACGGAGGCTCAGGTGCTGTGCTCACACCTGTCATGCGCCTTACTGGAGCATTGGATGTGGTCAGTGTGTTCAAGACATTCACAGTCAAAGTCAATAGGGTATATAACAAACCTTATCAGAATCTCAGTGTGCAGGCCATGCCACCATTGAATGACCGTGTGTTGATCAATAGCCTGTTGGATAATGACACAATCTTTATCCCTGCTTACATTTATAGACCTGATGATCCAAATTTTGGAAAGAGCCGGCGAGTGGTATATCAACACGCTTTTGGATTGGCACCGGACGTGCTAGATACTTATGTGGCCAGTTTGTATGAAAATCACTATTGGAAAAATCTTGTGTTGGGAGAGATAGCCACCGCGCAGGCAACCGATGAGTTGGGCAACGTGATATACGAAGTGGTGTATTCTCGAATAATCGACGATCTTACCAATGCTGCTGGACAGAGTGTGAGCAAGATTGTGGCATTGCCCTATGCGATCACTGATCCATTGGACGGCAGCAGCCAAATCAACGTGGTGTATCCCAACAGCTTGCAGAACATGCGTGACCAAGTGATTGATGTGGTAGGGCAGATATCAACCAAATTGCCAGCATGGATGGTCAGCAAACAAGCAGATGGGCGTGTGCTGGGATTCACACCAGCCTGGGTGATCTGTTATACCCAACCCAATAGATCAAAACAGATTGCGTATTACATTCAAACACAGTTTGGAGTACAGCTGAACCGGGTGGATTTCAAAGTAGATCGATATGTGCTGGATAGTACATTGAGTAAGAATTGGGATACTACAACACAAGATTGGACTCCTACTCCCAGTCTCACAACATTTGATCGTTACGCCACAGTGGATTTCCAGGATGCAGGGATGGTCACTTATGCCACTAGATTGGCGTTTGCAGATGTCAATGCACAATCAATAGAATATATCAATAACCTGGGTGGATTGGATGGTCCGATCAATGCAGCACTGATTGATGGTGGAACACTGGTTTTTGCCAAACAAGAAGCATACGATGATTATGCCACAACCGATGATGCATGGCAATACTATACTGCTACCTACGATAGTGGTCCATATTCTCCCGAAACATCAGGGTCAAGTTATGATGCATCGACCACAGTGGCCGGCGGCGACACCGTATCATGCACAGCCACATCATCTGCGACAGACCGTGTTACCTGTACTGATACCAGTTTAATGACAGCAGGTGATACCATATGGTTCACCGGTGACGATCTATCTGGATTAGTGTCGGGCACAACAGATTCAGCCAATGCCATAATCAGAACATTTACTATTCTAACTGTGGATAATGCCACACAGTTCACACTGGAAGATCCATCCACACCGGGTACCGCATACCAATTATCCACAGCCGCTGGCAGTATGAGTGCAGGATTCAACAACCAACGAATGGCTATCTGGAATATTTCTGTAAGTTCAGACAGCATAGTAACATTGACCCTGGCCCAACAGACTGGACAAAATGAGTATGTGGCTGTACAGCAAGGCGTACAATACAACAGCACTCAGCTGTATTTTGCCAGCAGCCCCCCGGCTGGATTGACACGGGTGACCTGGACTCCGGTACAAGAAAGTTCCAGCACACAGACCATATTTGACGAAGGTAGCGTGGCCTGGATCGAGCCTGTGGATATGTACGATCCAACAGATACCTATGATAAATATCTGGTATTCCCCAAGGCCAACATCTTGGTTTAACAAATAAAAAATATGACAAGTAGCATCAATCCAAACCTTATCAACGGAGCATACCCAGTGGCTGGTCAAGACAACAGCACCAAAGGCATGCGTGATAATTTTACCAACATCAAGACCAATTTCGAGTATGCTGCGTCTGAGATCACCGCGTTGCAGTCTAACACAGTGACAACAGGTGCAGGAGTGACCAATGACTTTGGTGGTGCAGTGTTAGTGGATGCACAGATACGTGATTTCTCTGCCACACGTTATGCCATTGGCACCACAAGCGGAACAGTCACAGTAAATTATGCCAACGGACAATATCAAACATTGACCACATCGGGATCAGTTACATTAGCATTCAGCAACTTCCCGGCATCAGGGCAGCAAGGTTGGATCATAGTACGTGTGACTGTGGCCAGCACAGCGCACACATTGACATTGCCAGCAGCAGTGGGCACCGGTGCTAGTGCAGCATCGATATTGGGCATACAAGGTATCTCTGGCCAGGTGATCACATTTGCAGAAACTGGCACATACGAATTCTACTTTGACACAGACGATGGCGGTGCCACAATCTATCTTAGTGAATTAACCCGACCGCGCAACCGATTTATCAACCCATTATTCCTGACCGGCAGTGAGGATTTGGCAGCCAGTGCTGCTGCTAGCCTGACCAAGACCACCAGTTATTTCACCACAGCCGCTGCCGAAACTGCCACATTGGCAGCAGGCACAACCGGACAGATCAAAGTGTTTAGCGCAGTGGCCATAGCATTAGGCAGCATGGTTATTACTGTGACCAATGCTGGCTGGAAAGCCAGTGGAACCGGAACTATCACTTTTGCCACACTGGGCTGTGGCTGCACCTTACAATATACCAATTCCAAATGGTTCTGCATTGGCAATAATGGCTGCACGTTTGCGTAATTGTACAAGGATCAAGAATGTCAAGTAACATAAACCCAAATATCATCGACGGAGCCTATCCAGTGGCCGGGCAGGACAACAACAGCCAAGGCTTCCGCGATAATTTCACCAACACCAAAACCAATTTCCAATATGCGGAAAATGAGATCAACGACCTACAATCCAAAGTGTTGTTAAAAGCAGCATTGACCGGAACCACCCTAGACAACAACATGAATGATGCTTTGTTGGTGGGTGCGCAGTTGCAAGACATTAGCGAAGTCAAAACAGCATTGACCACTACCAGTGGAGCAGTCGCTATCAACTACTCAACTGCACCATATCAGACCATCAGCACCACTGGCAGTATCTCGCTGACATTTACTAATTTTCCTCCCACAGGACAGTATGGCTATATCAAACTACAGATAAACATAACCAACATTGCCCACACACTGACCTTGCCGGCTTCGGTTACACTGGGAACTTCGGGTATCCAAGGATATTCAGCAGGAGTGATCACATTCAGCTCAACTGGCTATTATGAGTTTGCTTTTGGTACATACGATGCCGGTACCACTATAACCATGTTTGATCTAAACCGTGCGCTGACCAATTTTACATCTTTCTCTGTTGCATCATTTAGTGCGACTGGTAACATCGCAGGTGGCAATGTTACCACAGCAGGACAAGTAAGTGCCACAGGTAACATCACCGGTGGGAATTTGCTCACAAGTGGATTGATCAGTAGCGCCGGTAATATCACCGGTGGCAATATCACATCCTTGATCCGCCCACCAGCTGGCACAGTGACCTATGCACCCATGGTATATACTTCGGGTACCAATCTTACCACAGCCACAGCAGGTGCTATGGAATATGATGGCAAAGTGTTTTATGGAACTGGGCAGTCCAGTCAACGTGGTGTAATGGCCACACAACATTTTATTATTTTAACTACTGACTATGTTGGTAGCAATGTCAGCACAGCCCAGCAGGTATTTAATTCACCTGCTGGTGGTATTATCACACTACCAGCCAGTACCAGTTACTTTCTAGAAGGAATATATTACATTACCAGAGCTGCTGGAACCACCAGCCACACATTGAGCACATTGTTTGCGTTGGGTGGCACATTGACCAGTATCGCATACACCGCCGACACCACATCGACCACGGGCAACGCCCTGGGTGCAGTTAGTCGTATCTATGCCACAGCAGCCACAGCCACTGTGGTCACAGCAGCATCAACGTCGGCTACAGAAAATATCACAGTGGTCATCCGAGGTGTAGTGCGTACCAACACAGCAGGTACATTTACCCCACAGATACAATACAGCGCAGCGCCTGGCGGCGTGCCTACCATATTAACCAACAGTTATCTGAGATTGTTCCCAATTGGAACCAATACAGTAGCATCAGTGGGCAATTGGAGTTAGCCATAATCCTTGACTCCGGGTGCGGGGTATAGTATAATAGCACTATGGAACATCCTTTGATTGGTAATTTAGATGAGCTCACGGTCGAGGACCTTAGTAAACAAGTCACGGATCTCAATCACAAACTCACAATCGCCATGAGATCCGGTAACGGTCATCTATGCAATCAATTGCGTATGGCTATTGAAAGTTATCAGACCAAATATCAAGAAAAGGTCCAATCCACATATCGCAAGCAGATCGAAGACAGTAATTTCAACAGCAAGATTGATATCAAATGAACGTAAGATTGCATTATGAAACTGGCTTTTTGGCCGGTGTGTATTTTGATGATCGCTTGCAGATAAATTCTTATCAAGTGGGATTGAATCTGGTCACACGCACCGTTGATTCAGAAAACAGCAATATCGCACTGGAAAGAATCAAAATCTTTGTGGACAGCCTTAACAGCACAGTTTTTATAAACTCTTGCTGGCCGTTACATGAAGAAATGATGACTGACATGGGCATCGATATCACCACATTACCTGAAGAACCAGTTGATCAGATCGTGGGTATGATGTTATACTACAAGCTCAATGCCATCATGGAAGGAAGAATGGAAGTGGCACAGATAGAATTGAGTTCCAGCCTGGGAGATCATGTGTGCTATCTGCATGACGAAGAAGACTCTGCCGGACCGTTTGAACAAGATGGATGGTGGAATGATACCAGCGCACGTCGCAGATCAAAAACGTCCGGTGATTCAGAAACCAACGTGGTCAAGATCACTCACAAGAACTGGCGCGAGTTTGGACTAGGATGGCCAGACGATTCCACTAAAGATATTAAAACTGTGGTACATGCTAATTTTACAAAAAATGAAAAATGATCAGTATGGACAGATGATTTTTGATGAGCAGGACCTAGTAAATCAGATCATGCAAGGCAATCAAAAACTGGATGGGTATTGTGTGGATAACTCAGTGGATTTGACCCGGGCAGCAGATATCGTAGAAAATATGCCTGCACTGGTGGCATATCAGGAGCAAGGCATCGCAGTTGAAGAATTCGATCGCATGTGCCAACAGAACTGGCACATGCCCCGGGCATATCAAGATTTAGATATTGCCGAACTGGTGCTGAGCCTGTGCGATAATGATAGTGAATTACAAAGATGCGGTCAAGAACTGCTGATGTACCAAGAACGCGACTTGTTCAATCTATTGCGTTATTTAAAATATCTAGTGGATGTGATGAGCGACAATCAAGTGATTTGGGGTGTGGGAAGAGGTAGCAGTGTAGCCAGCCATGTGCTGTATAAATTAGGAGTGCATCAAATAGACAGTCTGCACTATGATTTAGATCCTGCTGAATTCCTGCGTTAAATAATATTTTAAGGAGTATTCAGATGTCAAAAGATTTATACAAAAGCGCCAATGGCAAAATGGTTGATATGGGTGCGTTACGTCAAAAAAATGAACGTGTTCGTGCAGTAGGCAATATGAAAGTAAATGCCCGTGGTGACCAGGTCAATGATGAAAACTCAGTAGTGGCCAGCCGCAACCAACAGATCAACAATCAATACAACAAACAAGTTCAAAACCCCCGAGGACCAAAATGACCAAAGCAGCATACGCAGCACACCGGCTACAACGCCGACAACTACGCCCGTTAAAAGATTCAGTGATCGTCAGTGATATGATATTTGATGTGCGTATCAGCACAGGAGGTATCATCATTCCCAACGACAATGGCAAGAGCACAGGTATCCGTCCCCGTTGGGGTCAGGTGTATGCAGTGGGTCCCGACCAGCAAGATGTCACAGCCGGACAATGGGTATGTGTTGAGCATGGCCGATGGACTCGTGGAATTGATATCGAGGACGAGTCAGGCAAAATCACTGTGCGCCGAGTTGATCCCAAAGACATCATGATGGTATCGGATCAGCAGCCCGACGACGACACGTTCTCCACAGCCATACACGTAGAAGCCAAACCTACACACATGCAACACAATTAACTCCATGGACGTACAACCCAAAGACACCAGCCGCGGACATTTCTATGTCAGCATTGTGAAGAGTTTTGTGAGAATATTTGCCGGAGTGGCCTTGATCAATGGCAGTTTGATCATTGCCGGAGTGAGTTTTATAGCAGCCGAACTGTTAGGCATTGTTGAGGAACTAGTGTAAAATGATTGATCGAGATGCAGTGAGAATGCGTATGGATGAACTGATGGAACCCATTGATCGCCAGATCATGATGAGTGACAGCAGAGAAGAATTGTTGATGATAGCCTGTGCTATGATGCAACGCACACACGAAATATTCGTAAATGAACTAGGTGAAAACGGGTCTAAACAAATGTACAAGGGTTATGTATGAAAGAACTTTGGGTTGAAAAGTATCGGCCGAACACAGTGGATGGTTATGTGTTTGTAGATGACCAGCAACGAGATCAAGTACAACAATGGATACGCGATGGCAGCATTCCACACCTCATGTTGAGTGGATCTGCAGGCACAGGCAAGACCACACTGGCTAAACTGCTGATCAATCAGCTGGAAGTAGATCAATACGATGTGATGTTTGCCAATGGATCCAAAGAAGCTCGTAAAGTAGAGTGGGTGGACAAGCTGATCAGCTTCTGCCAGACCATGCCGTTTGGCAAGTTCAAAGTGGTGTTGATCGACGAAGCTGACTACATGAATCCCAATTCTGTGCAGCCAGCATTGCGCAACTTGATGGAAGACTACAGTCAGACCGTAAGATTTATATTGACTTGTAATTTCCCACACAAGATCATTGCTCCGCTACACAGTCGTTGTCAAGGATTTCACATCGTCAAAACAGATCATGTGGAATTCACTGCCAGGGTGGCCACAGTATTGGTCACAGAAAACATTGAGTTTGATATTGATACCTTGGACAGCTACGTCAAAGCCACGTATCCAGACATGCGTAAGTGTTTGAATCTGTTGCAGATGAATTCACAGTCGGGCCAACTGTCCGCCCCCGGAGCAGGTGATCGCAGCGCCAGAGATTGGAAGTTAGATTGTGTACACATGTTCAAGCAAGGGCAGATACGCGAAGCTAGGGCATTGCTGTGTCAAAGTAGCACACCCGAAGATGCTGAAGACATCTTCCGTTGGATGTACGACAATCTTGAACTGTGGGGCGACACACCCGAGAGACAAGATCAAGCCATTGTGATCATTCGCAATGGTATTGTGAATCACAATGCTGTGGCAGACGCAGAAATTAATCTGAGTGCCACACTGATTGAATTGGGAAATATCGCATGAGGTATCTCATATTGACCTATTATAAAAAGGCCGACGGCAAAATCGACGAAGCCATGACTTTATCCCGCAATCTCAAACAACGAGATCTACAGATCGGCAGTGTGATCTTGGATTTCAAGAAACTGCAAGTGGTCAAAGCCAATTTAAATGGTGAGAGTGTGCCCAAAGATTTCAACCGGATCGTTGAATATTACATGCAGCATTACAAAAGCACCATTGAGCGACTGTTCAAAGAAAACGGCTACGAGATTGATTACAAGATCAAAGAAGCTGAGAGTACCACAGGCCAACCTGTGGTACACCAGTCAATTATCGACCATAAAGAGCTAGTACAGACCCTATGATCCGGTGACGTTGAACATCACGAGCTTCTAGCGAACACACTGATATTCCCTCTACTGGTTTTTTCTGCAATCGCTCACACAGATCCAACAATCCATTGTCACCGGTTGCTCGATCAGCCTGTTCCACGTCGCCGGTGATGACGATCTTGGAATTGGATCCTATGCGGGTCATTAACATCTTCACCTGGGCAGGAGTTGCATTTTGCATTTCGTCTGCTATTATCCACGAGTTTTTAAAGGTGCGGCCGCGCATGAATGCCAGAGGCGCAATTTCCACAACCTGATCTTCTATCATGGCTACGATGTCCTGGGCGCGATAATATTCACGCATGACGTCTAACAAAGGACGGGTCCATGGTTCCATTTTGGCCACTAAGTTGCCGGGGAGGAAACCGTGTTGTTCCCCTTCTACTCCCACCGCTGGGCGAGTCATTACCAATCGATCACATGCTCCTTCTCTAAGTGCTTTTACTGCTGCCAGCATGGCCAAGTATGTTTTACCTGTGCCTGCAGGGCCAGCAGTGACTACGATATGTTGATCATCATCCTGTAGAGCCAACACCAGGCGTTCTTGATTTCGTGTGCGAGGGATCAAGTCTATGCGACGAGGCGTCGCCTTGGTTACTGGGGTAAAACTGATGGTGTTTTCTACAGATTGATTCATACGTTTGTTTTGTGCTTTGACGGCGCGATTTCTACTCAAATCAAATTCTCCTGGTAAATGTCCTCTCGGACCAAACTATTTACGGCGGTAGATTTTGATAAATGTGCTGAGTGATATTCAAAATACCAGCACTAAATACAGACCAGGGCAAAATAATCCTTCTTTGGGCTACTGACTTTTGAACATAAATAAGTCCATGCGAGCAAAAGAATTTGTATTAGAAAATCTACAAGGAATGACCATCAGCATTCCCATCAACATCACATTTCCTGTTGGGGGTGGAATGCCATCTATAGGCACTATAGCTGCCCCTGCTGGAGATGAAATGCCCGATGAACCTGTTATGGTTCCACCACTACAACAAGAGCTGGAATTGATGAAACAACAGGGCGGCAAATTAAGCAAGATTATCAATCAAATTGTGTCAGACAATGGCGCAGGTGGCAAAATGAGTGATGCCATCGCAGACAAACAAGAACACACCAAAAGAAATTACTTCAATCTTGCAGAAGATTTCAATGAATTGGCTGGGGAATTCAATCTCCTGGTCGAAGGTCAGGAGTAGTCCTTGTCGTTCATTCAAAATCTTTTTACCAGCAGAGACAACAACGCCAACTCACAAACCTATGTCGGTCAGCAAGATCGTTTGTGGTGGGATCCGGTAACCAACCAATTTTATTACAGTGACGGAAATACTGCTGGGGGATTTGCTGTGGGTGGTGGTAGTGGTGGCGGAAGTTCCATTGTAAATGGAACCAGTAGTGTTTCCATCCCAACAACCAATGGCAATGTCATAGTCACGATAAATGGGATTGCAAATACTGTGGCGTTCTCCATGGGCAATACCACATTTACCGGCAATCTGCTGCCGACCACTGGCAACACATACACATTGGGCACTGCCGGGCAGCCTTGGAAAAGTATATATGTAAGTGGCAACACAGTATACATTGGCAATAATGCATTGTCTTCAAACGGACCCAATCTGTTTTGGAATGCCAATCAGGTCACTGTGTCCAATGCCAGTGGTACCATCAGTGCCAATGCTGTCTCGGCCACAGGCAATATCACAGCCAGTTACTTTGTAGGTAACGGGGCAGCATTGACTGGCATTGTGACCAGTGCCACTGGCAACATTACAGGAAATTTGAATGTGACCGGAGCTGCCAGTGTAGCAGGAAATGTCACCGGCAATTATTTTGTGGGCAATGGCGCGGCATTACTTAGCACAATGACAGATCGTGGTGCTGATCAGAATGACTGGGATACACTGTCGCAGATGGGTGTTTATACTGTCAACAGAGTCAGTTGGTCAGGAACTGTGGGAACACCACTAGATAGTCAAGTGTTTACAGGGCTACTGGAAGTGAAAAACAGCACAAATACCGCGATTGAACAGGTATTTTATCCAGGAACCATAGAAAGTGGTGATGCAAAAATACAATGGAATCGTGCAAACTGGAGTGGGTATTGGACCCCCTGGATCAAAATTATAAATAACGACCAGATTGTTACAGGTGGAGTCTACTAAATAAAGTTTACTAGCAAAGTTACCACATGTCAAACACAATTTTAATCAAACGCTCAGGGACTGCCAACGCCATTCCGCCCGCACTTTCGCTAGGCGAATTGGCCATCAACTATGCTGATGGTAATTTGTTCTACAAGGACGGTGCCAGTACTATCAGAGTCTTGACCAGTACTCAATTTGTCAGTGTCTCCGGCAATGTGACTTCGGCCAACGTCAATACCGGTAGTCTAAGCCTGAGCGGAAATGTGATATCACCGTTGAATGTGACCGGAAATCTCACAAGTGGCAACATATACGCTCCTGGATTGATATCTGCTACAGGCAATATCATCAGCAGCTATTTCATTGGCAATGGATCACAGCTGACTGATGTGGTAGCCACGTCAATTGGTACTTTACCTAGCCTGAGTGTAACTGGCAATATCAACACCGGTAATATCTCCGTGGCGGGCACTGTCACTACTGGAACAATCAGCACCAACGGGAATGTCACTGTTGGCCCAGGATTCAATCTTTCTCTGACCAACGCTGCTGGCCCTGGCGGCAATATCACTACCAATGGTACTATTAATGCTGATCAACTGAGCCTAAGTGGCAACATCTTGAGCAATGCCAATGTGAATGGCAACATCTCCACTCCAGGCAACATTAGTGCAAGCGGCAATGTCAATGGCGGCAATGCCATATTCACCGGCTACATCAATGGTTCTAACCTATCACTGAGTGGCAATATCCAAAGTGGCGCGATCAGCACCGGCGGCAACGTCACCCTTGGTTCAGGATATGATCTTTCATTGACCAATGCCGCCGGCACAGGTGGCAATATCACCACCAACAACAGAATCAATGCCAATGACCTAAGTCTAAGCGGCAATATCCTAGGCAATGCCAATGTGAATGGCAATATCTCCACGCCAGGCAATATCAGCGCAAGTGGCAACGTCAATGGCGGCAATGCCATATTCACCGGCTACATCAATGGTTCTAACCTATCACTGAGTGGCAATATCAGAAGCACCTCAATCAGTGCAGCTGGTGACGTCACACTTGGCGGCGGATACAATCTTACCACAAGCAATGCTGCTGGCGCAGGTGGCAACATCACCAGTGGTGGTACCATTGGTGCAGTACAACTCAGTTTGAGTGGCAACATCTTGAGCAATGCCAATGTGAATGGCAACATCTCCACGCCAGGCAATATCAGCGCAAGTGGCAATGTCAATGGCGGCAATGCTATATTCACCGGCTACATCAATGGTAGTAATTTATCACTGAGTGGCAATATCCAAAGTGGCGCGATTAGTACCAGTGGCAATGTCACAGTTGGCCAAGGATTTGATCTCACATTGACCAATGGTGCAGGCGCAGGTGGCAATATCACCACCAATGGTACTATTAATGCTGCTCAACTGAGCCTAAGTGGCAACATCTTGAGCAATGCCAATGTGAATGGCAGTATCTCCACACCGGGCAATATCAGCGCAAGTGGCAACGTCAATGGTGGCAATGCCATATTCACCGGCTACATCAATGGTAGTAATTTATCATTAAGTGGCAATATCCAAAGTGCAGCAATTAGTGCCGGTGGTGATGTCACACTTGCATCTGGGTTCAATCTTTCATTGAGTACCGGTGCAGGGTCAGGTGGCAATATCACCACCAATGGTACTATCAGTGCAGCCAGTGCAGCAATTACTAGCTTTAGCATAACCGGAAATGTGATCGGTAATCTGTTGCCCAGTGCCAATGTCACATACAATCTTGGTAGTGACACTCAGAAGTGGAAAGATTTGTACCTGAGTGGAAACAGTATTGTCCTAGGAACTCAGAGCATCAGTTCCAATGCTGCCGGAGTCAGTGTTGGTTCCGGTGATTTTGCAGCTGGCAATCTCAGTGCTGTTTATGCTGTCACTGCCGGAACCACTATTTCTGCCGGTGGTAATATCACTACATCGGGTAATATCAGCGCAACCGGCAATATCACAGGCGGCAATATACTTGGTGGCGCCAATGTTAATGCTACCACACACACAGGTGCCACAGTTTCAGTCACTGGTAATATCACAGCAGGCAACGTGCTGGGTGGCGCCAATGTAAATGCTACCACTCATACCGGAGCCACAGTGAGTGTCACCGGCAACATCACTTCAGGCAACTTGAATGCCACAGGATTGAGCCTAAGCGGCAACATAGTATCAGTAGTCAATGCCACTTCTAGCATTGCTGCCGGTAGCACAATATCTGCTGTTGGCAACATCACCGGTGGCAATATCATCACATCCGCAGCGATTTCTGCAGGATCGGTCAGTGCTAGTGGTAATATCACAGCAGGCAACATCCAGGGCGGGGCCAGTGTAAATGCTACCACACACACCGGAGCCACTGTTAGTGTGACAGGAAACATCACTGGTGGCAATGTCAATACCAACACCATAGTTGGTACTGCGACTGCCATCCGGTCAACAGGCGATTTGAACCTTAGTGCTACTGGTAATATCGTGGTTGGCACATACATCAATGGATTGACAAATCCTGTACAAGATCAAGATGCTGCTACCAAGTACTATGTTGACACAGTAGCACAAGGTCTAGATCCAAAAGCTTCGGTAGTGTATGCCACAGCCGGCGCTCTGGCCGCATACACTTATAACAATGGCACAAGTGGTGTTGGTGCTACCATCACAGCCAATAGCAATGGTGCACTGAGCATCGATGGGTCAACTCCGGCTCAGAACAGTCGTGTGTTGGTCAAGAACGAAATCAGTGCAAATGCGCCATACAATGGCATCTACACAGTGACCACAGTGGGCAGTGTTAGCACAGCATTTGTATTGACTCGCGCAACTGATTTTGACCAAGCCAGCGAAATAGCTAGTGCGTTTGTGTTTGTTGAATCTGGGTCCACCAATGCTGACACTGGATGGGTGTGTACCACAAATGCTCCAGTGGTGATGGGTACCACAGATATTTCATTCACCCAGTTTTCGGGTGCAGGCACATACACAGCCAATACCTCAGCTGGATTGGCATTAAATGGCACAGTATTCAGTGCCAAGACTGACAATGTAACAACTGCATTTGATGGCGGCGGCAACATTGTTGTCAAGGCCAGTGCTCAACTGACCACTCCAAATATTGGTGCAGCAACCGGTACCAGCGTGAGTGTCACAGGCAACGTGACCAGTGGTAATATCAATACTGGAGCCATAAGTCTAACTGGTAATGTCATCACCGCTCTGAATGTGACTGGCTCAATTGCCGGTGGCAATGTCACCACTCCTGGACTGATCAGCGCCGCCGGCAACATCACCGGCGGCAATATAATCACTTCGAGTGCATTGTCTGCAGGTTCATTGAGCCTGACCGGCAATATCATATCTGTTGTCGATGCCAGTTCCAGTATCAATGCAGGCACCACAGTATCCGCAGTTGGTAACATCACCGGCGGCAATGTACTCACAGGCGGATTAATTTCGGCCACTGGCAACGTCAATGGTGGCAATGTACTCACAGGCGGATTAATTTCAGCCACTGGCAACGTCAATAGCGGCAATGTCAACGCCATAACCGGATCTTATGTCAATGGCATATCTGTTTTGACTGTAAATGCAACTATTGATGGTGGTACCTACTAGTCATAAGTAGTGGGTAATGACCAACATTGTACTCATAAAACGCTCCAGTACAGCAAATTCAGTCCCAACTGCGGGCGATTTGCAGCCCGGCGAGCTGGCTATCAACTACACCGATGGCAATTTATTTTTTAAAAATGCCGGTAATAGTGTTCAATTAATAACCAGTCAAAAATTGGTCAGTGTGACTGGCAACATCACCGGTGGCAATGTACTCACAGGCGGATTAATTTCGGCAACTGGCAACATCACTGGCGGCAATCTAAATGCTGCTGGATTGAGTCTCAGCTCAAACGTGGTAAGTGCGTTGAATTCGACGTCCAATGTCACCACAACTGGTAATATCACAGGTGGTAACATCATAGGTATTGTGGTTGCTGGGGCTAATGCAATAACCACAACTGGCAATATTACCGGTGGTAACGTGTTGTTTGGATCTGGCATTGTGAGTGGTACCGGCAACATCACAGCAGGCAACATCCTGGGTGGCGCCAATGTAAATGCAACCACTCATACAGGTACCACAGTCTCAGTAAGTGCTAACATTACAGGTGGCAACATCATAGGTATTGTGGCAGCTGGTTCAAACACAATAACCACAACTGGCAATATCACAGGTGGCAACATCATAGGTATTGTGGCCGCCGGTTCAAACACAATAACCACAACCGGCAACATCACAGGTGGTAATGTACTATTTGGATCTGGCATTGTGAGTGGTACCGGCAACATCACAGCAGGCAACATCCTGGGTGGCGCCAATGTGAATGCTACCACACATACCGGAGCCACTGTAACCACAACCGGCAACATCACAGGTGGTAATGTACTATTTGGATCTGGCATTGTGAGTGGTACCGGCAACATCACAGCAGGCAACGTGCTGGGTGGCGCCAATGTGAATGCTACCACACATACCGGAGCCACTGTGAGTGTGACAGGTAATGTGATTGCCGGCGGCGGCATAGTGACCCGAGTGGTATCCATCGCAGATGGTACATCAGTCACCATCAATGCTGATACCACTGATCTTGCCACACAAAACAACTCTCAGACAGCAGGTACACTCACAATCAATGCCCCAACAGGTACTTTGGCCAACGGACAAAAACTCCTGTTTAGATTGCAATCATCCAGTGTACAAACTTTTTCCTGGAATGCAGTGTTTGCCGGATCAACTGATCTAAGTTTACCAACTGTGTCCACTGGCAGCAGTAAATATGATTACATGGGATTTGTATACAACACCACTGCTGCCAAATGGCAAATCCTGGCCAAGAACTTTGGATTCTAAAGGAAACGAACATGGATGATATCATCAATCAAGCAGACGGAAAAGTTCAAGTGATATTTGAAAGAACAGGAGACAGCGGATCGTTTAGAGATGCTCTCTGGTTCTCGGACGAAGAGTATGCAAACACCACACCCGATCAAATCTCAAGTTTACAACAACAGCGATACGACAATTGGCTGGCCGTGATCAATGCAATGCCAACTGAATAATTCCGCTGGGACCAAGTAATGGCAATATCTTTTGTTGCTGCTGGTGCTGTAGTTACAGGTGCAAACCCCACTGTTGCAGTTCCTGCGGGTTATGCCGAAAAAGACTTACTGGTAATCGTTACCACCGGCACAGCCACACCCACGACTCCTGCAGGATGGACATCTAGAGGTGCCCAAGGACTTGGTGTATTTTTAACAATTTTTTATAAATTTGCCAGCGGCACAGAATCATCTGTAACACTGACTGTGGCTGGCGCTACAACTAAAGCAGTTATGTTGGCGTATAATGGGGTAAGTGCAGCAGACACAATAACCGCATTTGGTACTGCCACAGGCACCTCGGTGGCAACCGCTGCTCTTTCTACAACATACGTTAATGAATATGTAATTAGTGTTTTTGCTGGTAATACTGCTGCTGCAACGTGGACTGCACCTGCTTCTACAACAACTCGAGTCAACTCATCACCTACTGCTACTGTTAATGGATTGTTAATTGTCGATGAAGCAAAAGCTGCATCGGGTGCCGGTACTGCGAGAACCGCAACAATTAGTTCTTCACATACTCTTGCTGCTGTTGGTTTTTCTATAATACCAAGTGGTCGTTACTGGCGTGGAGGCACAGGAACCTGGACCACTACCACAACCAACTGGTCATTCTCATCAGGCGGACTTGGCGGTGCCCCTGCTCCAACAGCAAACGATCCTGTATTTTTTGACCAAGCTGCTACTTACACAGTTACTTTAACAGGTGCACTGACCTGTTTTGGTATGACGGTCAGTGCCGGCACGGTCACATTCTCTAGCACAGGTACGATCGCAAATTCTGGCTCTATGTCATTGGTTGCAGGTACCGTGTGGAGTGCAACCGGTACTGTTACATTCAACTCTACCAGCACTGGTCGAACCGTAACCACCAATGGTGTCACAATCAATGGTTTTATCACGTTTGACGGTGTGGGCGGCGCCTGGAGTTTAGGTAGCACATTGACTACCGGCGTGACACTTATTACCACATTGACCAACGGCTCTCTCAATCTAAATGGGTTTGATCTAAGTACTGGCTCATTCAGTTCGAGTAATACCAACACTCGTTCAATAGCATTTGGCACAAACAATATTGTAATAAATCAGACTACGGCGTCGGCAATCGTGTTGAACATAGCCACTGCTACTGGTTTTACCTGGACCGGTACCACTGGTGGATTTACTTCAACTGCTGCGGTGGTAAAAACTTTTGTGTTTGGAACAACCGGTGGTACAGCAGCCAATGCACCCAACTTGTCATTCACACTCAGTGGTACAGCGGTACAAACATTAACCACAGGTAGTTGGTTTAACAATCTAAGTTTTGGAACCACCGCATTCAACCCAGGTACAACAGCACTAAGCATAGACGGTGATCTAACATTGTCATCAGGTGGCACATTTACCACCTTGTCGGCCACCATAGTTGGCACAAGTACCTTTACCACAAGCGGAAAAACAATAGCAGCATTTGCTGTTAATACAGCAGGTACTGTGACCTTGACTGCTGCCCTGGGCGTGACCACATACACACAAACAGCAGGCACTATTGATTTTGCCACATTCAATTTAACTTGTTCAGGTGCAGTTGCTTACACAGCAGGTACATTGAGTAATATTGGAACAATCTCTTGTACCACCTGGACGGTCACCGGCGCATTCACACTCTCCAGTGGTACAATTACTCCTTCTGTCAGTTTTGTGTTAACATCAGGATCATTCACCTACTCCGGTGGCACACTGTCAGCAGTTTCCACATTCACTCACACTGCCGGCACGGTCACATTGGGTCAGAACTACTCATTGACCAGCACAGGAACCTATACCCTGACGGCTGGTACGCTGACCATGACCGACCGTAATTTAACCGCTGCTGCATTTATCACCAGTGGTACCGGCACACGTCAAATTGATTTTGGTACCAGCGGATACGGTGAAATAACCGTGACTGGAAACAACGTCACTGTCTGGGACGGAGGTGGTGCTGGTATAACCTACACAGGAACTATACGAGTATATGCAAACTATACAGGTAGTACAGGAACAAGAACAGTAAATTTAGGCACAGGTTGGACCGAAGCAAATGCATTTGATGTCACAGTACAAGGTGCTTCTTACTATTTTATTTCAGGCTTTCAAATTCTCAGCACTGGTGGCAACCCAACTGACACTGTTGCTATATCAGGTGTGGCCAAAAAGTTTGACATGGTTAATTTTAGTTTTGCAGTGACTCCTGGAGTGATGACCATATACGGTGACTACAACATACCTTCTACAATTTATACCGGAACTATCAATGCCAGTGCCAGTACCACCACCTTTGCAGCCACTACTACACAAAATATTCAGATAGACAGGGCCGTTGATCTTCCACTAACATTCTCAGGCGTGGGCGGCACATTCACCCTAAACGCCACAACCACAGGAGGACCTACCAAGGCAATGACCTTGACCGCAGGTGCATTGGTCCTAAACGGTTCTTCTTCCATCAGCACCGGTACTTTTGTTTCTACCGGTACCGGCACAAGATCCATCAACTTCAACAGCAACAATATCACATTAACAAATGCCACTGCTGCCACAACAGTATTGAGCATGGCAGATGCCACCAACTTCACAATAGCAGGCAGTGGTGCATTTATCTCAGACCTAGCTGTGACCAAAACATTCAGCTTTGGATCCACTGCCGGTGGTTCGGCAACCAATGCACCCAATTTAACATTTACCACCGGTGCTGCTATACCAACCATTACCACTGGTAGTTGGTTTAACTCATTGAATTTTGGCACGACAACATCAACACCGGCTACCACTGCCATATCTGTGAGCACACTCACACTGGCTAGCGGTGGCACGTATACCGGTCTCACTCCGTCATTTACCAGCACACAGACCTGGACACCGCAATTCAGCAAGCAGTTGGGCGGCTTGGGTGTCAACATTACCGGTGGTACACTCACACTAGGCGGCAGTCAGTCACTGATAGCTACAGCCACAACCACACTAACCGCTGGTACTCTTGACCTAAACGGCAACGATCTAACCACTGGCATTTTTAGTTCTGACAATGCCAACACACGTGCCATTGTGTTTGGATCAAACAACATCAATCTCACCCATACAACTGCTGCCCAGATAGTGTTGGCCATGGCCACGGCCACTGGGTTTACATACACAGGCACTGGTGGATTTGTATCTAACCTGACTGTAACCAGAACGTTTCGATTTGGGTCAACTGCCGGCGGTTCTGAAACCAACGCGCCAAATTTAGCAATCACCAGCGGAGCCGCTATCGGGAGCATCACGACCAACAGCTGGTTCAATGCGCTAAACTTTACCGGAACCACCTCAACCGTGAACTCGACCTCTGTGTTTGTAAGCACATTGACATTGGCCACCGGTGGTACATATACAGGTCTTACACCAATATTCACACGCACCCAGACCTGGACCACTCAGTTCAGCAAGCAGTTGCTTGGCATTGGTTTCAACTTGGCTGGTGGCACACTCACCCTGGGAGATAGTCCTTCTCTGGTGGCCACCGGCACAACCACATTGACCAATGGTACTCTTGATCTTGGTGGGTTTGATTTAACCACCGGCATTTTTAGTTCCAGTAATTCTAACACGCGATCCGTTGTGTTTGGCACAAACAACATTGTGTTGGCTCACACCACAGCAGCAACCACGGTGTTAAGTATGGCCACTGCTACTGGTTTTACCTGCACAGGTACCGGTGGGTTTACTACCGATGCTTCGATAACTAGAACAATCAACATGGGTGCAACCGCCGGTGATGCAACCAATGCTGCCAATGTGTCACTGACAGGCGCTGGTGTTGCAATCGTTACCATTCAAACAACTAGCTTTATCAAGAATCTTAGTTTTGGATCCACAGCCTTTGCTCTTCCTGCAACCACGTTGAACATAGCTGGTAACTTAACATTATCATCGGCAGCGGGTGCCACGTTCACAGCACTGACAGCAACCATGGTAGGTACCGGTAGCATCCTTAGCAATGGTAAAACTATAGCGGTGCTCACTATCAATAGTGTGTCGGGAACCACAACATTGAGTGATGCACTGATCTTGGTCGCGGGCAACACAACAACATTGACCAGCGGTGCCCTGGTGCTGAGCGGATTCACGCTCACAACAGGTGTATTCAGTTCCAGCAATACCAACACTCGTTCAATTGCATTTGGTACTGGAAAAATTATTATGGCTACTCCTACCCTGGCGCTGACCAATTTGAGTATGGGAACTGCTACAAATTTTACCTATACCAGCAGCGGCACATTTGGCTCTGGCACTGGTTGTTTCCAAGCAACCATGAGCGTGACAAGATCATTTTTCTTTGGTAATAACGCAGGTGCCACAGCCGATAATGCTCCGAGACTTTTTTTGATCAGTGGTGCATCAGTGCCCACATTCAGCGTCACAAGCACCAGCACGTTTGGTGAACTGGATTTTGGAACCACTTCTTTTACTGCCGCCACTGATACGATCAATCTTGTTAATTTATACAATGTATCTACCAGTGTTTTGACAGGCCTGTCGGCCAACATGATTGGCACAGGATCGATCCGTTCAACCACCTCCATTGGGCCGTTGACCATCAACACATCAGGTATCACAACCACCTTGGCAGGTACCACGCTGTGTACCACAGCCGCATTGACCCTGGGTACGTTGGATTTCGCAGGGCAAACGCTAACTTGCTCCAGTACATTCACCTGGAACGGTGGTAGTTTACTCATATCCAGTACCGGCACTCTCTCTTGTACCACATTCACAAACAATGGAAATACTCTTTCTTTATCGAGTGGAACGATAAATCCGTCCACTAGTTTTGTATTGTCATCGGGTTCATTCACCCTGGGAGGCACAGCTACATTTGGTGCAGTACCGTTATTCACTCACACCGCCGGAGATGTCACATTCAACATCAGTTATGCACTCACAGTGACCGGGCAATACACATTCACGGCCGGCACGTTGACACTGGCAGATGGAGTGACACTGACCACTGGCAACTTTGTTTCAAGCAATACTAACACACGTTCCGTTGCATTTGGCAGCGCCAGTGCAGGAAATATCAATCTTGGCCATACAACTGCTGCAACCACCAGATTGAGTATGGCCATTGTTACTGGATTCTCTGACTCTGGTCCAGGCGGTTTTACCAGTTCTATGGGTGTCACAGCAACATTTACTTTTGGTACAACAGGTGGCAGTTCTAGTAACGCACCAACACTTTTGATAACAGGTGGTGCAGCCATACCAACATTTACCACAGGTAGTTGGTTTAATCTATTAGATTTCTCTGGCAGCACATCAACTCCAGCAGCAACAGTATTGAATTTAAATACATTAACACTGGCAGCCGGAGGAACTTACACTGCTTTAGGTGCAACAATGGTTGGCACAGGTACCATCACACCCAATGGTAAAACTATTGCAGCATTTACCGTTAATCATCTAGGCACTACCACATTGGCTGGTGCATTGGGTGTGACCACATACACGCAAACATCTGGTACGATGGATTTTGCTACATTCAATTTGACTGGGTCGGGTGCTGCAAGTTATACAGGTGGTTCACTAGTAAACTTGGCCACATTGACTTGTACTACTTTCACGATCAATGGCCCTGACTATACGTTCTCTAGTGGTACTATCACTCCATCAACCAGTTTCGTATTGACAAGTGGGTCATTTACTTACAACTCTGGTGCAACATTGAGTGCTGTACCCACATTTACTCATACTGCCGGTACTGTTACATTGAATCAATCATACGCACTAACAACCACAGGTACTTACACACTAACAGCGGGTACGTTAACATTGGCCGATGGGGTGACACTGACCACAGGTATATTCAGTTCAAACAACAGCAACACTAGATCAGTTGCATTTGGCAGTGCCAGTGCAGGCAATATTAATCTCACACATACCACAGCAGCAACCACAGTGCTGGCCATGAACACGATCACTGGGTTCTCATACACAGGTCCAGGTGGATTCACTGTGGCTGATATGAGCAACACAAGAACATTCACTTTTGGTTCCACTGCCGGCGGCTCGGTGACTAACGCAGTGAATTTAACATTCACAACAGGGGCCAGCACTGCATCAATGACATCTAATTCGTGGTACATGAATCTTGATTTTGGATCAGCGTCAATGAATACCACAATCACGAGTTTGAACATTGTAGCTAATCTCACACTTTATTCAGCTGGAACATTCTCAAGTTTGACACCAACCATGCTGGGAACAGGTACCATTACCAGTAATGGCCGGACCATAGCAGCGTTGACAATCAATAGTACGTCTGGAACTACCACGCTAGGGGATGCACTTGCAACGGTAGCCACTGGCACAACCACACTGACCAGTGGCACGCTCAATCTTGGTGGTTTTGATCTGACCACAGGTATATTTGCCGGTACAGGTACTGCCACTCGCTCAATCACATTCGGCACAAACAACATCCTGTTGACTCATACCACAGCAGCCACCACTGTGTTGAGTTTTGCCGATGCTACTGGATTTACCTGGACCGGTACCACTGGTGGATTTAGCGCAACTGCTGCAATCACCAGAACATTTACATTTGGTACCACAGGTGGCACAGAAACCAATGCACCCAACTTGTCACTCACAGCCAGTGGCACAGCAATCCAAACATTTACCACAGCCAGCTGGTTTAAAAATTTAAGTTTTGGCACAACTGCATTTGTGCTTCCTACAACCGCATTAAGCGTGGCCGGTGACCTGACATTATCAAGTGGTGGCACGTTCACAGCCTTGACACTGACCCTGGTGGGCAGTAGTGCCAGTACATTTGCCACCAACGGTAAAACAATAACAGCACTCACTGTCAACACCGCCGGATCTGCAACTTTGACTGGCACACTCACTACAAGTGGTGCTATCACGCTCACACAAGGAACACTGGCTTGTTCAACATTCTCAGTGACCAGTGCTACATTTGCAAGCACTGGTTCGTTGACCAGGTCCATGACCGGATCCGGCACATACACCATAACTGGAGCAGGTGCCACCGCATTCTCCAATGCATCTGCCACTGGTATAATCTTTGATGGATTGATTATCAGTATGACCGCAGCCACAGCAAAAACATTTGCCGGCGGCGGCGGAGTGTTCTCAACGCTGAATCAAGGCGGTGCCGGCGCATTGACCATATCGGGCAACAATTCATTTGATGATCTAACAGCTACCACAAGACCCAGCACTATTACTTTCACAGCAAGTTCTACCCAGACATTTAATTTTTTTACTTTGTCAGGCATATCGGGCAGCTTGGTCACGATCAACAGCAGTGTTGCAGCAACTCGCGCTAGTTTGAGCAAAGCATCGGGCACAGTGAATGTTAATTATTTGAGTATCCAAGATTCCAATGCCACCGGCGGCGCAGCATGGTATGCAGGCACAACATCTACCAATGTGAGCAACAATCTGGGCTGGATATTTACTGCACCGCCCACGCCCGGAGGCGCATATACTGGCAACTTCTTTGCGTTCTTTTAGTAGTAGACTACGATCACACGTATTTTCAGTTGATTCAAGACTTGATATGATCAATCATTTGTAGCTAAATAATCACATGGACAAAGAACTCTTCAAAGACCACACAGATTACTGGCAAGTGGCTGAAAATATCCGCGACATCTACATGAGCGACGGCAGCTTGACCACGCTGTTGGACTTTGAGCGGGTGCTGGACGAAGTGGATCTGTATGCATTCAAAAACTGGGAGATTGGCGAACTGGTGGCCGGCCCGGACATTGGCAAGTACAGGGTCACTGCCACATTCATGTGGCCACTCAATCTCATGCCGGACCCACGCGGCGGCCGCAGGCTGCTGCCATTTGACTGCGAAGTGGAATATCAGCGCAAAGAGATCAAGATACCGGTAAAGATCACAGATCCTTCGGACTACAGACCGGGCACACACAAGGCCAAACTCATGACCAAAGAAGTTTGGCTGGTGGCCATCACCATGCCCAAGGCCCTGATGAATGACATCCGTACCGGATCAATTGAAATGGAAGATCAGGACGTCGATCTAGATGAACTGGATGCTGCATACGAAGAGGATCTGGACAAAGACGCCATACAAAGTGACGAGCAACAACAAGATGCACAACAACAACTCAGAACCCCGCAGTAAGCTGCTGTCCGAAGGCCTGCAATACAAGGACCTGGATGGCATCATGAAGCCCACCATCCATGTGGATGAGTTCTCCAGCAAGATGGGCGATGACGATGACATCATCGTGATCAGCTTTTTTGTGAGAGATCTGCAGGCAGCCAAGGATCTCATGGGCTGGTTTGAAAAAGGCTATGACTTTGTGCTGGATGCTGATCGCAGCCCCGGCGAGATCAAACCATCACGTTTCCTAGTATATGTGGAACTTCGCCGACGCAGTTCGGCACCACAGAACATACAGATGCTGCTGGATGATCTCAGCACACTAACAGAATTTGAACCCGAAGACTGGACCATGCACTACGATGGCCGGAGCATGCCTTGGTCAGAAGAAACCTTTACCAAACTGGTACCGCTCACACCCAACGCATATCGTCGCAGCACCCAAGGTGATCTCAACGAGTGGCGCGTGGCTGCTGGCATTGCACCCAAGCGCATACACGAAGTTCAAGACGATGTGCGAGCACTGCAATCCATCGCGGGGTTGATATGAGATTACGAGAATTTGACGAAAAAGAACGGCTAAAAAAAGCCAACGAAAAATTAACAAAATACAAAACTGCCGCAGGTGCTGATGCCACAGCAGCAGACGCTGCGGGCGACTTTACTCGTGGCAACAAGCGTTTTAAAGGCATCAACAGGGCTACCAAAAAGCAGTTTGACAATGATTCCAAACTGGCCAAATTGAAAGAAGTGGCCCCTCCTGGTGCCAAGGCTGAACGCATGGTCAAGCATATTAAAGCGGGTTATGCTCGAGATGGAAAACTCACACCCAAGGAAAAAGGCATTGCTTTTGCCACAGCATGGAAAGCACACAATGCTGGCCGGGTTGAGGAAGCCACAGGCGATGAGCGATTTGATAGTATGATGGGGCAGATCCAGCGAGAACCCACTATCCCTGATTCACAGATGCCTCCAACTGATGTACGAGATCTACATGCGTGGGCAGTCAAAAACCACAAGCCCTATCACAAAATCTTTGCCGAATGGGCCATGAGAGAAGGATTCAAGTCTGTTGCCCCGGCACTACAAAAAGCCGGTAATCTAGACAGTGATGCCTTAGATTACTGGACTCCGGATGTTTGGAAAGCATATTATGGTGATGATTCAGAAATGCCACACGGATACAGCAGACAGCGTATACCTGAAGAATTGAGAGATTATCTTGAAACTGTGTTCGATGCATACGATCGCATAGTGTTTGATTGGCCCACAGAATATCTCCAGATCAAAGAACAAGGTGTCGCAGAGGCTGCACAGGGACATACCATTGAAGCACACGGCGTTCGTGGCATGGATCGCCGCACCTGGCACAAGACTTTTCGCGACACGGACCAAATGACGGCCTGGGCCGAAAAGCATGACGCAGAGATCATGGGCACCCGTGATCTAGAACAAGCCCGGCGTGGAAACTTATCTCCTGCTGAGCAAGGTGTGGCGGAAGCGTTTCCTAATCCGGGTTCGGGTAGCACTGGCAGCAGTAAAGAAGACAAGCGGATAGCGGCCGCTCTACGAAAAAAGCATATACCCACTACACCTAATGACAAGAAAGAGCAAGGTGTGGCGGAAGGCTTGACAGAGATGGACAAGAGTCAACCCAGTGCAGGCCGTGACGGCAACCGGCAATCACCTCGTGATGATCGACAGTCGCATGGCCGTGATACCGGTCCTCGTCCTGGTCCAGAACGTGTAGCAACGCCAATAACACCAGAAAAAATGGTCAAACACGCGCTTAATACGCTGGCCAAATCAATGGCTAAAAAAGATGTGTCAGAAGACCAACTGGATGAACTTTCAAAAGACACTTTGAAAGACTACATGAGGGCTCAACCTGCCAGGATCAAAGGCCCTACCGGATTGGCCACAACCAATCCCAAAAAAGCCGCACGTATTGTTGATCCCCAAAAAGGCGACATGCGCCGAGCACTGACCAAACTCAAAGATCCTGAGTATGGACAGCAGGGCATGGCAGAATCAAATGTATTCACTGATGCCAGAATGAATGCTATCAAAGCCGGAGAAGACACATTTGTGGTGCATGGAAAAACGTACCAGGTCACTGGCGACACCACAGACGAAAGACAAGCAGGATTGGCAGAGGATTCACTTGCAGCCATGCGACGCTTGGCCGGCATAGTACCACAGCTACCTGTGATTGTGCCCAACGGACAGCGCCAATATCGCCACATGCCTACCGCGGTGCAACCACGATGAGACGCACAGCCAATGGACGTGCTGTGCCGACATTGCCTGGCGCACCACTCCGCCCTGATGCACCTGCACTGACTGCCACACCGCAGACCACTGAAGCACAACAGCGCAAGGTGCGCAGATCCACCAGACTGATACCCATAGGAATGACATTTAGATTGCAATGAAAGCCGACGATTTCCAAATACACAACCATGACAAGCTGGATCGCATACTGACAAAACTATGCGAGATGGTCATTCGCGGCCAGCAACAAGATCCCGACCTGGGCATGGTGGCTGCTGCTGTGTTAGATCCTGACAATCGCTGTGTGGCTGGCATCAACCATCCCAGCGAGACCGGGCATCGTGTGCATGCTGAACGTGCGGCCATTGACGCTTACACTCAGCAATTTGGTCCAGTTCCTAGGGGCAGCATAGTGATCACCACACTGAGTCCATGCAGCGAACACATGGATGAACGTGATGGTACTCCTTGCACTGATCTCCTGCATGACCATGGCCTACACAAGGTATATTGCGGATACAAAGATCCCACACAACGTGTTGGGCACAAGCGATTCCACACAGAAGCCACCAGAAATCCTAAATTGCACGAACTATGCCATCAGTTTGCTGCCACCTTCTTAGAGCCCACACAGCAGCTGGACGAGCTGAGTTTCTTGGGATCACCTTGCACCAAGGATTGTTCAGGCCACAGGGCTGGGTACAAGTGGTCCAAGGACCGTGGCAATGTGCATGCAGCCAGCTGGTCTGACAGCTTCAATCGCGGCGCAGCACTGGCCGTGGCCGGTCGATAGCCTACCGCTTGGTGTACACGAAATAAAGACGACCCAGCTCAGTTGGTTCCTTTTTGAACGTGTCCAGATTCAGATTGTACCTTTCAGCAAATTCATTCACTATTTCAAAAGACCAGGGGAATATATCCACATAAGGGCCTGTTTTATGTGAGATGCCGGGATTGGCCCGCAGAAAGAATCGGCCGCCGGGCTTTAGCAAACTCACACAGTGACTGAACCGTTGTTCAATCTCGTCCTTGGAATTGAAATTGATTGAGCCCAAGGCAATGATCACGTCGTGGCTCTCGGGCCGTACTCGGTAATCCAAGATATCCACTTCATAATCAGCAGCGTCATTGTAAGGATCAATGCCCACGATATTGTGTATGCGACCCTTGAAAGGATGATATCCGCAGCCCACATCTAACACCTTTTCGGGGTTGAGTTTGTTTATTTCTTCCACCAAAGCCCAGCCCGAGTGATCATATTCGCCGGTTCTTGGTCGCCATATTTCAGCAAAGAATCTGTGTGTGTAGCGTTCAGACAAATCATCCACGATTTGTTTGAGCGTGCCACGGTATTCACAGGGCAGAGCCAGTTCAGCTTCCACAGCATCTTTGAACTTGCGATAGCGAGCAGGTGTCCAGGGCAATGCATCTACCACGGTATCTTCAGTGATAGAAATTTTGCTGTACTTGGGCAAAATAAACGCAGTCTGCAAATTTTTTGTGATTAGAGAGAAAATTTTTGTGTTCATATAAATTTTTGGTAAATAACTTTGATTTCAGATATATTTAAGGAGAAATTATGAACATCAAAAAAATACTGGCTGCTTTGGTTATAGTACCAGTAATGGCATTTGCATGGCAACCTACTAAGCCGATCACTGTGATATTTCCAAATGGGCCTGGTGCCGGTAATGAAATCAGTTTCAAGATCGTGTCTGACATCGTGGATCGGGCCACCGGTGCTAAATTTGTGTCAGAGTACAAGCCCGGAGCAGATGGCAATCTAGCCACTAACTATTTCAACACCGTGGCCAATGACGGATATACCATATCTGTGCCGGCCTGCAACAGCCAATGGGTCACGGCCGAAATATGGTATCCACAGATGGTCAAATTCAACATCTTTGAATTTGAGCCAGTGGCCAACATCGCTCGAAGTCCTCTGGCATTCTGGGCAACCCCGAACAGCCGGATAAACACCCCCGAGGAATTGATAAATGAAATCAGATCCAAACAACGACCAATCAATTTTGCCATTGGTGGCGGTGGTCATAAATTAGCAGTAGAGTATTTAACAACCAAACTGAATGTGCCCGGTGGCGACCGAGTTGAAACTATCATGTACAAAGGCCCGGCACAGGCATTGTTAGATGTCATGGGCGGACACGTGGAATTTGGGGTCACACCTGTAGCAGTGGGATATCCGCACTTGCAAGCAGGTAAACTAAAACTTATCGGCATTGCAGGAGAGGTGCCGTTACGCGGTTTGGAAAAGACTCCTTTAATGAAAGACTATGCACCGGGACTGAACATATATGGCTGCTGGAATATCATACTGCCCAAGGGCACACCCAAGGACATACAAGACTGGTATCGAACAAACTTTGTGCCGGCTATCAATAGCAAGGAAGCCCGAGTGAAGTTTGATGAAAATCAGATGTTTGTTACACCCAGCGAGCACACAGCCGAAGGCCTAAATGCCAGCATGACCAAATTACGCAAAGAATGGCAACCAATCGCACAAAGGTTCAAACCAGAATGAAATACATATTTGTAAGTGGAGCACCTGGCTCCAAATGGAGCAGCGTAGTAAAGAACATTTATTACAGTCTCGATGTTGATAGCAGCGACTACAGTGATGCTAGAACATATTATCACGACGCATCCGGCCGAATGGAACTCATGCACATGGGTGTGTATTGGGGACCGGCCATGGAATTTGGGGATCAGTTTGAACGCCTAGATCAATACACAAAAGAACAAAATGAAGCTGAATTCGATCGGCCATTTTCCGGCACAGGTGTGAGGATTATCAAAAGTCATGTGTTCGGATATCATATTGATTATATCAAACAAACTTGGCCCGATTGCCCTATAGTGTTGATCGACAGATCCGACGACGCTTGTTTGGGCTGGTGGGTCAAGTGCGGCGAGTTCCAGATCTCATATCCGTTATATCGTGATTATTACAAAGACCTAAGGCAAATGAGCGCAGCTATCGCAAAAGAAAATGAAGGCAATCGCCGGGCTGCTCGAGAATATCCAGGGCAGGTCGTAGAAACAAATCGTCAATTAGCAAGAACATTAGGCATTGCAGTGCCAAACAAAATGTATTATCAAGATTACATCCAATCAGACATAAAGGTAACAGTGATATGAAATCAAATTGGGAAGAATCAAAGAAACGCAGTAGATATCATTTTGATCCGCAGCGCAGAGATCAAGCACATGAAGTGATTGAACATCTGGGCCGGTTGGATCCCATATGGCTGGATGACATCGACGAGATAGTTGCCAATGCCAAGCCCGCCACCTGGGAGACCCGTGGCTACAAAGGAGAAGGTGCTATGCAGCCCAGAGAGGATCTTGCTGCGGAAGAATACGATCTCACCCGAGTGAGCATGGCCGTGAACACCACGATCACACACATGAACTGGCATCTGCCGCCCAGCCTGCAACTCACAGCAGATTCGTTCGGCCTGGAGGATGCCATGTACAGGATCCATGTGCAGCAGCCCGGCGAAGTATGGAATCTACACATTGACAAACTGCAAAAATGGAATCCCCGGGTCTGGAACAATGTGTTGAGAATATTTGTGCAACTCACCGACTGGCAGCCCGGGCAGTTCTGGGAATATGGAAACTATCACTGGAATCAATGGCGTGCAGGAGATGTGAGCACATTTGACTGGCTGAACACACCGCATTCTACAGCCAATGCAGGCTATCACCCCAGAGTCACTTTCCAACTCACTGGCTGTGCAACACCCAAGACCCGAGACTTTTTAGAAGTGCTAAAATATCCCAACTATCGCACACAGAGAATCTCAGACATCTTAGACGCCGATTTGTAACATTAGAAATAATCTATGCAGATAAATATCTGCATGTGGATATTACATCTTTTGCCCGAAGCACTAATACTTTGGGTTTCAAATCTTTTGTTAGCAGCGGGCCTTGCACTGACCGTGGCTGCTTTTTTTATCAAGTCCGTCCCAGTACTGAATCAGTATCGGTTGCCTGCACAGATCCTGGGCATCGCACTGCTGGTGGTCGGGGTGTATTGGCGCGGTGGCTATGCTGTGGAGCAGGATTGGCGTGAGCGTGTGGCTGAAGTTGAGGCCAAGTTGGCAGTGGCTGAAAAGCACAGCGCAGAAGTCAATACTGAAATTATCACACGAGTAGTTACACAGACCAAGCTCATAAAAGAACGCGGCGACGACATAATAAAATATGTGGATCGCGAAGTTGTGAAGAATCAGGAAGTGATCCGGTTTGTAGAGAATTGCCCCATTCCTGAAATCATCATCAACACACACAATGCTGCTGCATTGAATCGCCCCATCGAGGAAAAGAAATGAGTCTGATCCGATTGTTTATTCTTGTGATCTTTATCATACTGGCATTTTTAATCACAGCCTGTTCAACTGCTGTGCCATTAACACAGAATTTTCCTGACGCACCGGACATGCTGATGGGAAAATGCCCTGAATTAAAGACCATCCAGGGCGAAAAGATCAGCATCGTGGATTTTACAAAAGTGGTCAGTGAGAATTACACCACCTATTATCAATGTGCCGGGCGCACAGAAGCCTGGATTGATTGGTACAACAAACAAAAGAAAATATGGGAGGAAGTGCAATGAGCAATTCAATTCTAACATTGAATCAACTGAAACAAATGGTGCGTAACCCGCACATCGATCACTGGTATGAAGCCATTGACCAACTGCTGCCTGATTACGATATCACCACACCACAGCGTGTGGCAGCATTTGTTGCACAATGCGCTCACGAGTCGGGCAGTTTTGTATTCATAAAAGAAAATCTCAACTACCGTGCCGCCAGCCTGATCAAAACATTTGGCAAGTATTTCCCCACACAGGAATTGGCACAGCAGTATGCCAACCGTCCAGAAAAAATAGCCAACCGAGTGTATGCCAACAGGATGGGCAACGGCGACGAAGCATCGGGTGATGGATATCGTTTCTGTGGCCGTGGCTTGATACAATTGACCGGGCGTGACAACTACACATTCTTTGCTGGCAGTCTTGAGATTCCAGTGGAAGAAGCCTCAGAATATCTGGCCACATTTGAGGGCGCAGCACAGAGTGCCTGCTGGTTCTGGGAAACCAACAATCTCAATCGCTTTGCTGACGCCGGTGATATCAAAGGCCTCACACGTGCCATCAATGGTGGATACATTGGATTAGAAGATCGTATCAGCCATTATGAACATGCATTACATGTGATGGGAGTCTGACATGGCCATAACCATTGGTGCAGGTATCGAGATAGGCCCAGGTGTCACAGTGACACAGGGATTTTTGCCGTCACTCACATTGGTGTATGATCTTGACGCAGCCAACTATGCAGCACTGCCTGCAAATGGCAGTGTGGTAGCTGGCACAGGCGCCTACACCATAACGGTGTCCAATACCACCAGCAGGCTCAGCTGGGGCAGCGCCAATGGAGGTGTGTTCAGTTTTACCGGTGCAGGTGCTTCAACCACAGATACCATGTATGGCGGTCCCAACTATGTGACAGGTCAGAGTTATAGTGTATTCATGGCCTATCAACGAACCACTGGCATAGATGGCAGGCTGCTGAACACCCAAAATGAAGTCGTCAAGGATTGGCTGATGGGTCTTTACAATGGCAACCCCAACACATTCTATCCCAATGGCTCGGTGAATTTGCCTGCCACGGGTGCTGATCTTGTGTGGCACTTTGGCTGGGCCACGTTGAATATTTCAACCGGGGTGGGACAAATTTGGGGCGCAACCAGCGCTCAACCCACCGCCTATTTGTTCACAGCCACCAATGCTGCTTTTGGCGGCTTTAATCAGTTGAGATTGTTCAGCCGAGCTGCTGGCACCGAGCCGCAGACTGCCAACGTGGGATTTGTCAAGGTGTATAACGGTGTGCTGACCACAGCAGACATACAGGGATTGTATGCGCAATACAAATCTAGGTTTGGATATTAAATATAACAAGGGAGCATGGTATGTCAAGAAAACCAAAAATAACACAGAGCGAACAACAGAAAGAAGATTGGATGAATTCAAAATGGCGCCCCATGATGGGCTGGATGTACATGGTGGTGTGCAGTTTTGACTTTGTGCTGGCACCTATATTATGGAGTCTATTGCAAAGTTTCAGCCACGGGTCAGTGCAAACACAATGGCAACCACTCACGCTACAAGGTGCAGGCCTGTTCCACATCGCCATGGGTGCTGTGCTGGGTATCGCTGCGTACGGACGCACGCAGGAAAAACTGGGTGGCGCCAACAACGGTGGCATACAAATGCCATCTAATGCAGGAACCACATATGTTCCGCCCGGTAGCAGCACCAACACCAACATCAACTTGGGCAATCAGCCCACGATGAACGCAGGATTCAACAGCCAGCCGCAGCCGTTTGTAAACGCTGGCTACAACACAGCGCCTGTCGCAACAGGTTGGGGCGGTAAGAAAGCACCACCGCAACCAGACTTTCCAGAAATTTAAGGACTTATTATGAACATATTAAAACACACAGTATTAATTTTTGCTGTGATATTGTGCATTTTGTCAATGACATACAATCAACCAGTCTGGGCCGAAACCACTCAGGTGTGCGTGGATCTCAAGGACGAATTGGGCAGGCCTCTAAAGGACAAAGCAGGAAAGGTGCAACAACGATGCCGCACCATGAAGAAGCATGAAAAACTGGAAGGCACCGCAGTTCCCGAAAAGAAATGAGCAAGAGGTAATTGCTCACCTGCTGATATCTGTGTATAATTACACTCTATGAGTGATTATTATGACACACTGGGTGTGTCCAAAACAGCCAGTCAGGATGACATCAAGCGAGCCTTTCGCAAGCTGGCATCGCAACATCATCCGGACAAGGGTGGGGATACAAAGAAATTCCAAGAGATACAAGCAGCCTACGACACACTGGGTGACGAGCAAAAGCGAGCTGCATACAACAATCCACGGCAACAGCAGCAGCATGCCGGAGGGGGATTCCACAATCCATTTGACCTCAACAGCATATTTGGGCAGATGTTCAACCAACAGATGCAACAACAGCGCAGACAGGTCAGCATGGCGCTGTGGATCAGTCTGGCAGATGCCATGCGCGGTGGAGCAAAAACTGTGAGTGTGAATACCGCAGCCGGCAGCAACACAGTGCAGATCGACATACCCAGGGCCATCCAGGATGGAGACAATGTTCAATACAACGGAGTTGCACCGGGCGGCCTGGATCTTGTGGTACAGTTCAGAGTGAATCCAGATCCGGTATGGCGACGCGAAGATCTCAACCTGCATAGAGAATGTAGAGTCACTATTTGGCAATTGATATTGGGCACTGACATAGAGATCATCACACCTGTTGGGACCACACTGAGCATGGCCATTCCACCACGCACACAACCCGGATCCATCATGCGACTAAAAGGCCAAGGCATACACAGCAGAAACGGACAGCACGGCGACATCTTGGTGCGTCTCCAGGCCCGCATTCCGGACACAATCTCTGACCAGCTGCTGGAATCCATTCGACAACACCAATAATACTACCAGAATCGTTGCATCTATTGATGTTAAGTAGTATAATGAACACTGTATCTAATCAAGGAGCACAATGGCACATCATTCCGAAATTGAAAATCTAGTTGACCAAGCAGTCAAACTGGCCCGAGAAAAACAGCACGAGTACGTGATGACCGAACACCTGTTGTTGGCCATGCTGCGACAAAGCAATTTCCGCCGATTGGTTGAACGATTTGGTGTGGAGATAGACCTGCTGGATCAAGAACTGGATGCATATCTAAACAGTCTGGTCAATCTGGTCAAACCCGGAGATGTGCAACCCAAAAAGACACAGAGCCTGGAGCGGGTGTTCAATCGAGCCAATGTGCAGGTGATGTTCACCGGACGCAGGGCCATGAACCTGTCAGATGTGTATCTCAGCATCATGGCCGAAACCAACAGCCATGCACACTACTTCTTGCTCAAATACGGAATGAAGAAATCCGACTTTGTGGAATTCTATCAGAAGAATCATTCACATTCAGACAACAAAATGAGCAAAACCCAGGCTGACGAAATATTGACAGAATATTGCACCAGCCTCACAGCACAAGCAGCAGCCAACCAGCTGGAACCCTTGATTGGCCGTGTGACAGAATTGGAAGAAATGATCACTGTGCTGGCGCGCCGTTTCAAAGCCAATGTGCTCATGGTAGGCGACCCCGGTGTGGGCAAGACCTGCATCGTGGACGGGCTGGCACAAGAGATCCATGCCGGGCGTGTGCCCGAATTCCTCAAAGGCCATGAAGTATGGAGCCTAGAGATTGGCAGTTTGCTAGCAGGATCTAAATATCGCGGCGAGTTTGAAGAAAAACTCAAAGTGGTTATCGCTGCACTAGAAGCCAAAAAGAACTGCATCTTGTTTGTGGATGAAGCACACACCATGAAAGGTGCAGGTGCCGGCAGTTCAGGCAGCAGCCTGGACTTTGCCAACATGCTGAAGCCTGCCATCACCAAAGGCAGTCTCAAGGTAGTGGCCAGCACCACTTGGGAAGAGTACTACGAGAGCTTCGAGAAGGATCGCGCTCTCATGCGCCGTTTCTACAGGTTGTCAATTGACGAACCGGATACTGCGACCACTGAAAAGATCTTGATCGGACTCTCACCCAGACTAGAAACGTTCCACAATGTGTTGATCGACACAGAAGCCATGACTGCTGCTGTGGAACTGGGCAATCGATACATCCATGATCGTAAGAATCCCGACAAGTGTATCGACCTGTTGGATGCGGCTTGCGCACGTGAGCGTGTGAAAGATGCCGGCACCATGACCATCACACGCGACCTGATTCAAGCACAAGTGGCCAGGGTCACTGGTGTGCCTGTGGATCGCTTGCAGAATGAACGCAGTTCTAAGATCGTGGATCTAGAAAGCAACATAAAACAACGCCTGTACGGGCAAGATGCAGCAGTGGATGCTGTGCTGGATCGTGTGTACATCAACTTCTCGGGCATTGGCAGCGACCGCAGGCCCATGGCGTCATTCTTGTTCTTGGGGCCAACCGGTACAGGCAAAACAGAATTGGCCCGACTGTTGAGCCAGCACCTGGACATGCCATTGTTGAAATACGACATGAGCGAGTATCAAGAACGTCACAGCGTGAGTGGCTTGATTGGCGCACCTCCGGGATATGTGGGCTTTGACGACGGCAACATCGGCGGCGGCAAACTGATTGCGGACATCAGCAAGAACCCATTTGCAGTGATCCTGTTTGATGAGATTGAAAAGGCACATCCCGATGTCAGCAACATCCTGTTGCAGATGCTGGACGAAGGTGTGCTGACCAGCAGTGGCGGTAAAAAGGTCAATGTAAAGAACTGCATCATCATCATGACGTCAAACCTGGGTGCCAGAGACAGTGAAAGCAACGCCATTGGCTTTGGATCACAGGAAAAGACCGGCGAAGAAGATCGTGCCATGAAAGAGTTTTTCAAGCCTGAAATGCGCAATCGTATTGATCAAGTGTGCAAGTTTGTTAAACTGGACACTTTGGCTGTGAAGAAGATCGTGATCAAGTTTGTGGATGAACTCAAAGCCAGCTTGGACACCAAGCACATACGCCTGATCATCACAGAGCCCTTGGTTGATTATCTGGCCGAAAAAGGCTACGACAACAAGATGGGAGCAAGACCACTGAGCCGCAAGATTGATCAGCTGATCCGTGTGCCACTGAGCAAGCGGATCCTGTTTGATCGACTGAGTGATTGCGATATCACAGCCACCTTGGTGGATGATCAAGTGCATTTTGAAACACAGCAGAACGTGACTCCGGTGGTGGATGCCGACGGGATCATACGCTTTCCTGTGCCGGGTGTGTGATGACTGCTATCACATTTGTTGATGTCAACAGAGATCGTCTGTACTGGGACCGATATCAGTATGTGATAAACTTCCATTTACCCTGGGCGGGCAAGCTGCGAAATTTGTTCAGACCGGGATGGACCAACCGTCGGCCAGACTATATAAGACTTGCAGGCCCACGAGATGCACAAAATATCAGGAATGTGCAGGCTGTGGTGGCTCTGTTGTTGCCATACAAAGATCAGTATAGATCCGTGATCACGTGTGATTGGCTGAGTGTGTACACCAGCGATATTGAACTGATAAATCTGCTGGTTCCGTTGATCCCGGCCACTGGCAATCGTCCCAGATTCCATCGTTGTGCAATCACACGTGATAGAGATGTGGTTGTTTTGAACCGAACTCAGCATCAGTTCAGGACTTATTTCAATTCTGTGAGCCTGGATCGCCCGGAAAAACAACGACTGCTGAATTTCGTCAGCAATCGTGGCGATTACTTCAGGATAACACCCGGATTACGTCGGCGACTGGAAAGTGATTGGTCTTGGTGCAATCTTGATCGCACCAACTTCTTGGATCATCATGACGCAAGCGATGCACTCATGCTGAGTCTTGTGCTGCCGGGAATTGTTCGCATGACTGTGCCCATACAGACTAAATAGTTGTATGGCAAAAATACACGAAGAAATAGTTGTGATCAAACTATCAAAATTGATCAAAGACGGCGCAGCACCTGCGGAAATCGCCAACGAGGAAATGATCTCTGCACTCAGTGCAGTGGTAGAAGAACTTGCTGGTGAACACATCATCGTGGAAGTGGATCGGGCATAATGGCCACTGTGACCATCCTTCCTGCCACAGCATACGGAACACCTTCGGGCAACTACGATGGTTCCAGCCAGGATTGGATTGGAGATGCTGTGCAGGCAGCCAACTACTATCGTGGACGCGGCAGTGTGCAGACCATCATGTTCAGTGTGAACGCGTTTGAAGGCATCATGTACCTGGAAGCCACACTGGACACAGATCCCGATTCGGCTGCATGGTTTGAAACATTTGTTTATGGCGACGGATCTACGGTGCCATTGACTGATTATCACCCTGAAACTGTGACAGGCAATTTCACCTGGATGAGAATCCGTGTGACAGGATTTTCAGGTGGCACTATCAACACCACCACAATCACCTATTGACATGAATTCATTGCCCATTGAGTTTGACATCAGCACAACTGATGCTGCTGCTGTATTGGGCATTCAAGTATGGATGGACGATGTTTGTGTGTATCAGCACAGTCATGTGACTGACACATACCATTTCCGGCATGACGTCAATGACGATGAAGAACGCACTCGCAAATTGAAGATTGTGATGACCGGCAAAACAACAGACCATACTCAGTTGGACCAGGACAGTAATATTGTAAAAGATGCCATGCTAGGCATACACAACATTACCATGGACAAAATCAATATTGATCTGATCTTTAACAAAATCGCCATGTACCAGCATGATTTTAATGGAACCGGGGTCAACGATTGGCACAAGTTTTTCCAGCACATGGGCTGTAATGGCACCGTTGAATTTGAATTTGCCACTCCCGGCTACCTGTGGTTGCTGGAGCACATGTAGACTAAATACTGTCTATGAAACAGTTGGTACTTATTTCTGGTGGCTTCCACCCTTTTCACCCTGGACACCTGTCACTTTATCAAGCTGCCAAGGCAACATTTCCTGGTGCCGATGTGGTCGTGGCAGCTACCAATGACACCAGTTCAAGACCGTTTCCATTTAAAATCAAACAAAAATTAGCCCAGGTATCAGGTGTTCCGCCCGGAGATTTTGTTGAAGTGTCAAGACAATTCAATGCTTTGGAGCCTGCGATTGCCAGTAGGATTAAAAATATCAATGATACTGTGTTGATTTTTGTCCGAAGCGACAAGGATCAGAATCAACCACCATTGCCTGCTGCACTGGATCCTGCCACAGGACAATTGCCCTTGGCCAAACGTGGTCCAAACAAAGGCAAGCCAGTGAGTGATTATCTGCAATATCTTGCTGGCAACGAAGACAACATACAGCCCATGACCCAGCATGCTTACATGGCCTACCTGCCCACTGAGGAATTTGGCTCAGGCATGACATCAGCTTCGGAGATTCGTCAGGAATGGCCCACTCTGGATCAACAGGGCAAAATAGATCGTGTGATGAGCTTGTATCCTGCCACACAATCCAACCCAGCCTTGGCCAAGAATGTGGCTGGGATGCTGGACGCTGCACTGGGCACAGAGATAACAGAAGTGTTGGATACCAAGGCAAGCACAGCAACTTCGCAGTGGAACACCAGTGATCCAGACATGATCAAATTCAACTTCACTGCCAGTAATGGAGTGCAATATCAGTTGGATTTTCTGGCACCGTACATTGGTCCAGATGAAATGGGTCCAGAGGATTTTTTTGATTCAGATGAGGTGTTTGATAACAGCAAGTTTGTGAGTTTTGAACAAATCACACAGGACATGAAAGGCGGACATCCGGTGGTCAAACAAGGTATCGAAGGCACAGGATCTGCCGCAGAAGTATTCGGTATTGTGGTCAATGCCATCATCCAATATGTGAAAAAAGCACGACCTGCGCTGCTGTATTTCCAGGCAGCAGAACCCAATCGCCGAGCATTGTATGCTAGAATGATCCAGAGAGTGTTGCCGTCATTACCGGGCTGGGCCAGCATGTCTCTTGACGGCGGTCAATTTGGAATATACAATAAACGAGCGGTCAAAACTGCTATGAGCGAAGACTACATCTCGGAAAAGACCTCAGTCTAGACGGTCGCAAAAAATCTCAACGCCTGTTATACTCTGTAAATAACAGCATACTTTTAATGGAGACTCTCAATGGCTGACGCCCAACCCACTACCACCGCCCCCAGCGATCCCGCTATGACTTCTCAACAAACTGTACAAGTCGATATAGACTACTTGCGTACCACCAGGGTGCATATCATGATGCCTTGCTACGGCGGGCAGCTGACTGAAAGCACATTCATGAGCTACATCAAATGGGCCAACACAGCGCGCCAGTTGGGGCTGGAATGGACTGTGGAAACCATGACCAATGAAAGTCTGATCAGCAGAGCCAGAAACACACTCACAGCCAAATTCTTGCACACAAAAGACAGCACACACATGATGTTTATCGACGCTGACATTGGCTGGGAACCTTGGCACTTGTTGGTCATGTTGAATCGTCAGAAAGACGTGATCGGCGGATTGTATCCCATGAAAAGCCTGCCTGTAAAATGGTGTGTGAATGGTATCCCGGGCGCAGAAACTGTGGACAATCTGGTGGAGGTCAGCAAAACTGGCACAGGATTCATGCTGATCAAACGTGATGTGTTTGAGAAACTGAATGCACATCCTGCTGTGCGAAACTTTGCCAATGACATTGGCATGCCCGCAGAGCTGGATCCTTACATGAAAACCTACTTTGATACTGCTGTGCGCGAAGGTCGCTACTACAGTGAAGACTGGACTTTCTGCGAAAACTGGCGTGATCTAGGCGGGCAGATCTTTGTTGATACCCGTGTGCTGCTCAAGCACACAGGCACATACACATTTGATTTTGCCACACAAGACAAGCTGTATCAGGATCTCAAAGCCATACAACCAGTGGTTGTGCCCGAAGAACCTGTGAAACATGCAGTCACTCCCGAAGTGATGGCAGCAGAACCCGTGGCAGAAATCATGGCCACCAGCGAGCCGGAAGCAGCCCAGGCCTAAGTGTTTTGCGGTAAATAACTCATGAACTTCCATGAGTTAGACAATTTTAACCTCTCTGACACAGTCAAATACCATAATCGGCTTAACCGCCGGTTGTGGGGATCGGATGAACATCTGCTGCCAGATGTACGTGCCAAACTGCTGGAAATCGCAGAAGATTTCAGAGAATTTCTTGGTGTGGATGATCTCCGAGTCCAAGACATCACACTGTCAGGCTCTAATGCAGCCTACAATTACACCAATCATAGCGACATAGATCTACACCTTGTGGTAGATATGCCTGACGATGCTGTGTATCAGGAACTGTTCAATGCTAAGAAATATCAATACAATCACGAGCACGATCTCTCCATTGGCGGTGCTGATGTAGAACTGTATGTGCAGCCTGCTGATCAACCGCATGTGAGCCAGGGCATTTATTCCGTGCGTGATGGCAAATGGATACAGGTGCCCCGCCGCAAACGAGCACAGATAGATGATTCTTGTGTGAGAGACAAAGCAGCTGACCTAGATGCCAGGATCCATGCTGCTGTTGATTCAGGCAGTGCCGATGCCATATCCGCATTGGTCAACAAGATCAAAGTTATGCGCAAGGCCGGTCTAGAACAGCATGGTGAATTTGGGTGTGAAAACATCGTGTTCAAAGTGCTGAGAGATCAGGGCTGCATCCGTCTGCTGAAAGATGCGTATCTAGCTGCCAGAGATCATGAACTGAGCCTGGCAGAACAAAACAGAGAAAAAGGTCGTGTGACATATGGATTCAGTGACCGTGTGACAGAAGACGTCACAGTCACGCCCGACGGTGTGAGTGCCAGCACCCGGATGTTCTTGAGCGAAAAAGGCGACGATGATCAGGCAGTGAATGACTTCATCCAGCATGTGGTCACGGAACTGGGCATTGATCCTGCTCCTGAAATAGTGATACACACAGATCCTGAATGGAGCGAGGGCAATCACAGCTTTGGACGATACGAGCCAGAATCAAACACTCTTAATGTGAGCATGCCCAACCGCCACATCCTGGATGTGTTTCGAACCATAGCACATGAACTGGTGCATTGTGATCAACATCAGAAACAGGGAGGCCTGCCTGCAGATGCCGGCGAGACTGGCAGTACATACGAAAATGATGCCAACGCCAGAGCCGGCATCATCATGAGAGATTTTGCTGCTGCGCATCCTGAATACTTTGGCCAGGAACCCTTGGGCGAAGGTGCATCGGGCTACATTCCCAAGAACCGCCGCGAAGCAGCCATGCCACAATATGCCATGGCCCTGAGTGTGGATGTGAAGCCGGGACAAACTGGAAAAGAAGCCAACAAGATGGCATTGCAAACTGGACCCAATGGCGAGCCTACGCTGTTGATGAAGAACTTGCGCAATGCTCTCAGAGAGTTCAAAGAAACAGGCAGATTGACAGAAGAGCAGGACCTGTTTGAGATCAACATGGGCAGCAAGAACCTGCGCCGAGAAGCTGCCAAGACAGGTGCCAACGCTGGCATGGAGTTTGAAATGATCGTGCCTGATGTGCCCGCCACCGCTAGTAGCAGCGACGACTATCCGGAATCAGAGCCTAACTGGGACATAGATGAGCGAGCCAGCGGTCCTTATGACATCCGAAACTTTTTTACTGACCAGGATTTCAACACTCCCGGGGATGTTGATAGACTGATCGACAACATGATGGAAGATTACACGGAATGGCAATCCGAAGAATTTGGCAATCGTTGGGATTCAGACAGCGAACAATTCATCTACGACTATATCAAAGACAATGTAGATGACGACGAGATCAGAGAATTGTTGGGACTAGAATCGGAAGACCCCATTGGTCGCAATGAATATCAGCTGGCCTCGGACAAGATCGCTACCGACCAACTGGAACCTTACTACGAGGATGCCGAAAATGACGCTCGAGACAATTTCTTCAATGAAGACCAGTTTGAAGACTGGTTGGAGGATGCAGGCTTAGAAACCATGCAGAGAATCCATGAGCGATATGACAATAGGATCCAATGGCCACACTGGCATTATGGCAGCAACAGTAGCGATAGCCCGGGCGCTCAAGACATAGCAGATTCATTCAGTGCTGCTGTGGGTCGTCCTGCTCGAGCACTTGAAAATTATCATGCGTATGGTGAGGAGCGTCCAGGGTATGATGATTTCTATGTGGTCGAACCTGACAGCAGTCTTGAAGCAAACAATTACCAAATTGTTGGCCAGGATGGAAAAACTTATAAACAGTTGTGGTCAAAAGATGCACTGCTGCCAGGCAAAAAAGATGATGAAAACGCGAGAAATATAATATCTAATCGAGCAAAAAAAACATTAGATCAGTGGCGATCACAAGCCTCCAAGAAGCCAGATTATGTAAATCAAAATTACCAGATTGCAAAATATGACGGTAATGAAACTGGTCTAGAGTTTGTGAGCCCATACATGCCCATAGATAAAATGCTGTCGGAATTGAACAAGGTCGTGGCCTGGGCAAAGAAGAATAAATGCACCACTAACAGTTCAACTGGCCTGCACATCAATATCTCGGTGCCCAACTACAGCCAAGATCGACTGGACTTTGTGAAACTGGCCCTGCTGATGGGGGATGAGTATGTGTTAGAGCAGTTTGGGCGTGCCGGCAACAAGTATGCTGCAAGTGCCTTGGGCAAAGTGCGTGATCGTGTTAAAGCACGGCCTTATGAAACAAAATATTTACTGGACAAGATGAAAGGCCAAATGGGCGAACTGGCCAGCCAAGCCATTCATTCAAGCTCAACAGATAAATTCACCAGTATCAATACCAAAGATGGACATGTGGAGTTCCGCAGCCCCGGCGGCGATTGGCTGGGCGACAACTTTGACAAGATTGAAAACACTCTGTTGAGATTTACTGTGGCTCTGTCCGCTGCAATGGACCCCAAGGCCTATCGTGAAGAGTATCTGAAAAAACTGTACAAGGTGTTGAATCCGCAGAATCTCCAGGACACATACGGAGAAATGATACAGGAGTTTGCAAACTACATGGCTGCATTGCAGAAGGGTGGTGCCGACACCGGCGGAGCATTGTCTAAAGAAACTCAGCAGGCTGTGAAATCTTTCCGTCAGGCAGCAGCGCAAGAATTAAAACAAAAAAATATTGACAAAAAATTAAAGAAGTCCGGTGAGAACATGGTGAATGGTCATCGCTGGAGAGTCACATTGAAGCCTGAACTGGGCGGCGGCGTGGTGGAAGTGATTGCCGCTGACCCCATAGATGCCAAGAAGCAGGCCATAATACAGCAGCCCAACTGGAGATTTGTGGATGACTCTGCACTGACTGTGACCAGACTGGATGATTCCGCAGCAGGTGCCAGCACCACACAACCACATCCGCAAGGCCGTGGCAGACCCAACGACCCTAACGGGCGTTTGGCCATTGTGAATAGAGATGATCCTCTGGTGTTCGCCTACAGCAGCGGAACACCAAGCCCCGCACCCGACTACTTGTTTAGATTTACCTTGCCGGATGGCTACAGCCAAGCACAACTTCGTTCTGTATTGGCGGCCTGGGCTGCCCGAGAAAATGCTAATGCAGCAGATTACATGATAGTGGATACCACACAGTTTCTAGCACCGGCGGCACCCGAATCTGCTAGTGTGCAATGGAACATCATTGATAGAAACAACAACCTTGTGCATACTTTCTGGAACAGAAATGTTCAAAGAGATGCCAATGCCGCAGCACATGAATGGTTGATGGCCAATGATGAATTGCCTTCAGTTGATATGCAAGGGCCATTTGATGTTATCCCTGCAGCCGGATCACAGGTTGCCTTCATCCCAGGCAGCACCTTGGATCTGCAACGCCAACGCCAAGCTGCTGACGCAGCAGCCAACACCAGGCGCTGGGCGGACTATGAAGCCAGTCAAGCAACCACACCCACTCCTGTGCCCGGAGTGCAAGACATTGATATAGAGATCCCCCCGGCACAGACACAGTGGGAAGTGTATGACAGAAGCACCAACCAACCGGTGTTCAGGATGTATGCAGCCGATCAAGCCGAAGCCTGGCGCAAGGGTCAAGAATGGGTGGCCAACTATGCCCGCATGACTCCGGACCAACCAATCGATGCTGCCAACTATTCAGTAAGACAGAGCACAGCACCTGTGACAGAAAGTAGCATTCAATACAACGAACTAATCCAAGACAATAAAAATTTAATCATTGACCGGGCCCGAGACAAAGCAGACGGCATTTATAGTTTCCGTGGCATTATGTTTAGAGTAAGAAATGGCAAAGTCACTCACTGGGCCGTTGATGGAAAAATTCTCCAAGCCATGGGACATTTTAATACCCAAGTAGGGTCATACGAGCCCGGACGCAGTTCCCAAGCCAAAGTCATGCTAAAAAGTATTAAAGAAGGTGTGGCGGAAGGCCGCAAAAGCAAGATAATTGTAAAGCCTAGTCCAGGCAAGGGTAATGGTCTGTTTGCCACCAAGTTGATCAAGGCTGGCGAAGTCATAACCAGTAGTAAGTTTGAACATATAAGCGATAAGGATTGGCAGTTGATAAAAAATACCACGCCAGTAAAACTCTATGGCTTCAAACTGGGCGATAAACATGCACTACAGTCTGGTCCATTTAAGTTTAAGTTTACCGATCAAAAAGAAAAAGCACTTTGGGATAAGACCGAATTCAAAGGCTTGAGTTTGAGTGGATTCATGTTTGTAAATGGTGCTGATTCTCCTGATGAAGTTAACAGCAAAGAACGATTTTCCAACAACACAGCCGAAATGATTGCTACACAGGATATTCAACCTGGCCAAGAAATCATTAAACAGTATAATGTGCCAACCACCGGTGTGACAGAGAGCATCTCAGTGTTGGAACAACGACTACGCAGAGAACTGGCAGAAGGTCAAGAAACTTATCTATCACCAAATATGAAGGCAGTTCCAAATACGGACCCTGACTCACCTGAAGATCACGACTACTATTACAAAGACCAGCAGATCAAACCCGGCGATCCGTTTCACTCACAGATAAAAGATCTACACCTGCGTCAGACTGATCCTGCATACGATGCCTTTAGAAATGCGTTCGACACTCCAATCAAGCCGGGTCCAGCTGTGCCTGAACAACTGCCACAGGGCGACACCATAATTCCATCTCGCCCGGTGCCCCCAGCAAAAATAAAAGGCCCGGATGGCAAACCTCTTAAACTAAAAGATATTATGCAACAGGATCCACCGCTATCAGAAGGCAATGGGCCCGGAAAGCCAGTGGTCGATGCTATACTCAAAGTCATACCTGTGGCACAAGAAATATGGTTCCATGGCAGCCGTGCTACAGGAAGTCATAGCAAGAACAGCGACACTGATATATTGGTAATTGTACCTGATGACCTTGTGGGCGATCAGTATCTTGGGGTGGTAAGAATCCTACAAAAACTTTCCGCACATTTTGACAACTATGATATACAACCCACCAAGGTAGGAACCAATATACATCAGATTGCACAAGAAGAAGGCCAATTGCTATGGTCCAATCAGCAACACATGTCTGAAAATTTTGCAGACGGTCGGCATCCTGAAGACAAAGGCGATGCCAAGCGTCACGGTATCAATACCAAGGCCAGTGTGAGTAGTCTGCGCAAAACTGCCAAGCAAGGTGGCCGCAAAGGACAACTGGCACACTGGTTGGCCAACATGAAAGCCGGCCGAGCCAAAGCCAAGAACAAAACCAACGAAGCCGTGATTGGCAATCTGCACTTTCCTCAACTGACCATAGCAGTGGATGATCATTCAATTGATCGTACAAGAACACGCGGCATCGATCCACACACCATTGATCTCAGTCTAAAGAAACTGAATGCTGTGGCTGATCAGCTGGCACAGATTGAACCCAATGCCCAGGTCTGGGCCTATGACGCCGAAAACAACCTGGGACTAGGGCTGCGTCGTATCAGCAGCCGAGACATGCTGTTCAAACTCAAAACCGTGGTGGCAGCAAGGCCATTTGACGGAGCAATACCAATCATCGAATTATCATGACCACACGCAAAACCATAGCACTTTTTGTAGCAGATCCCAAATGTTCAGTCCAAAGTGTTAATGGTATAATGCAGGCCTTGTCACCGCAATACAACTTCAAGATGTTTGGAAAAAACACCGTGGAGGATTGTTTCTTCGACGATGTGGATATAGTGGCCTTTCCCGGCGG
>Ga0209400_1000182_pt1 | contig 55371 bp, 40 predicted proteins | sample M_130807_EF_Meta_FD_187313 | JGI IMG/M metagenome (GOLD analysis project Ga0209400, IMG submission 187313) | Freshwater microbial communities from Lake Montjoie, Canada to study carbon cycling - M_130807_EF_MetaG (SPAdes) (version 2) | ecosystem: Environmental > Aquatic > Freshwater > Lake... | reverse complement strand
ACAACGCCCTCCATCATTTCTCTCAATTGCTTAAGTGTGGCATCTGAACAAACTTTCTCTACCAAAACTGTTGGATTGTATTGTTTGACTGTTTGACCTGCATCTGAAACTTGGCTTACAAAAATTGGCTTTACCAGTTTACCATTGTTTGCAATAGCATTATAAACACTTAACAATTGCAAAGGCGTAAAACTAAGCCCATACCCTATACTCATTGAAGGAAGTGAAGAGCAAGACCACATTGGGTTGTTCGGATTCAATACAGAAGGAGTTACCTCTCCAGCAATTTGAAGTTTAAGCTTTGAGGTTAAATTGAGGCTTTGAATTTTTTGGTAGAACTGCGCTGGATTCTTTTGATAAAAACGAACAATTTGTTTAGCAATGGCTACATTAGAAGAATGCTCAAATGCTTCTTGCATAGTAATTACACCTGTTCCTGTATGTGAATCGTGCATGGTATAATTACAAAATGTTTTCAATCCATTTTCTGCGTCTACTTTGTCTTTTGAAGTGACAAATCCATCTTCAATTAATGAGAGCATAGAAATCAGCTTCATGGTAGAACCTGGTTCAATTTTACTTCCCACAGCGTAATTATATTTTTCAACATAACTACCATCTTTTTCCCTATTTAAATTTACAATTGCCTTGATGTGACCGGTAGATACTTCCATTAAAATTGCAGTACCCCACTCCGCACTTTCTTCAACTAATTTATTCATGAGTGAATGTGTAGCAACATCCTGCAAATTCACATCAATGGTGGTATAAACATCCTTCCCCTCTTGAGCTTCAATTGAATTTTCATCATCAATTGGAATCCAAGTACCTCCAGCTATTCTTTGCATCACTTGCTTGCCACTTTTACCCTTTAGCAAAAAGTCAAAACTTCCTTCTAATCCAACTTTTGCAACACCAGTTTGCGTAAATCCAATTGTACGCTCTGCTAGCATTTCAAAAGGCTTTTCTCTGGTGGTACGTTCAGTAATTAGCAAACCACCTTTGTACTTACCCAATCTAAAAATTGGAAACTTACTCATTCTTTGCATCTGCCTGAATGAGATTTTTCGTTTCAATAAGAAATACCTGTTTTTGGCTTTTTTTACTTTTGTAAAAAGTGACTTGTATGATTTAGCAGATCTGTCTTGAAATTCATTTGCCATACAAATAGACAATGAATCCAAGTCTGCATCAAAATTGTCATTGTTTACAAACCCTTTGGCTAGGCCGTCAATTCTGACATCATAAATAGGCACTGAGCTTGCCAATAAATTTCCATTGCAGTCAAAAATATTTCCTCTAACAGGAGCCACATCAAAAACATGCGTACTCAAATTTTCAGCCTTGGTTCTCCATTTTTGACCTTCTTTAACCTGAATCTTGAATACAAAATATACCACAGCCAATCCAAAGAAGAACATTCCTGAAAACACAAGAATGGCTCTGATCAGAATTGCTTTTCTGTTATTGGTATTTGAATTTGTTTGACTCACTAATAGGTTATTTTGCTTGGTGGATTTTTTAACTCCTTGATTCCAGATAATTCCAATTTTTTTAACAATTCGCTTTGGCGACTTTCACTCATAATTTCACTTAACACAGTAATATATTCACTGCGCAAATCTTTCATTTCAAATTGAAGTCTATTGGTGGTCCTTATGGTCTTTTCAGCATAATGGCTATTGTATATAAAGAGAACAATGAGTAAAAATAAATAAGCCAAAAAAGGCAATTGCGCTGTCAATTGCTCTTTGGTTAATCTAAAATCAAAGTCTGCAATTCGTTTCACTTTTTCAGACAAGCGAATAGCTTCATCTTTCGATGATTTTGGCTTTGGTTTTAATTCCGCTTCAGTATGTTCAACAAGCTTATTCAACAACTATATTTTTTTAGCGATTCTTAATTTTGCACTTCTCGACCTTGGATTGATTGTCAATTCTTCTGCTGAAGCTGTGATGACCTTTTTTTGCAATTGTTCAAACGGCTTGATGACATTTCCGTAAAAATCTTTTTCTTGAATGCCTTGGAAATTACCAGCTGCCATGAAGTTTTTTACCAATCTATCTTCCAATGAATGGTAACTCATCACAACCAAGTTTCCACCCGGTGCTAATACCTCTGCAGCTTGTTCCAAGAATTTCTTCAGCACTTCCATTTCTCTGTTTACCTCTATTCTAAGCGCTTGAAATACCTGAGCAAAAAACTTATAGTCCCCAAATTTTGGGGTTAAATTTTTGATGGCTTCTTTTAAGTGCAATACTGTTTTAATGGGTTGTTGTGTTCTGTAGCCTACAATGGCAGTAGCCAAAGCCCTTGAATTTTTCAATTCACCATACAAATACAAAATATCTGCCAGCTGTTCTTGGGTATAGGTATTTAATATATCAGCTGCATTTTTACCCGTTGAAGCATTCATGCGCATGTCTAAATCCGCCTCATCAAAACGAAATGAAAAACCTCTACCCGCTTCATCAAATTGGTGAGAGGAAACCCCTAAATCAGCCAATATGCCTTGTACTGGAATACAAGACTGGTAAGCCAATTGGTTGGCCATGTATTCAAAATTCTGGTCAATGAAATAGAGTCTTTCGTCATGAGGCAAATTCAATTTAGCATCTTCATCTTGGTCAAATGCCACCAATTTACCTTGTTCGCCCAATTGATTCAATATAGCCCTTGAATGGCCTCCACCCCCAAATGTAACATCAACATAAATTCCATTGGGTTGAATTGCCAATGCCTCAATGCATTCTTTGAGCATAACAGGCGCATGGTATTTAGTTTCCATCATTGGCCTCCTTTTTTCTACTGCTCATTACTTCTTCTGCCAAAGCACTGAAATCTGAAGGCTCTTCATTCAACATTTTTTCGTATTCGGCCTTGTTCCAAATTTCAATTTTATTTCCATAAGCCAACAAAATCAACTCCCCTTGTAAGTTGGCGTATTCTTGTAAAGACTTAGGAAGCAATACTCTTGAAGCATTGTCCATTTCTAATTTAGAAGCACCCCTCAAGAAATAACGCTTAAACATGCGCTCCTTTTGAATGTAATCACTGAGCTTATTGATTTCTGATGCAATCTGATTCCACTCATTACTTGGGTACAATACACAACATTTTTCAAAGCCACGGTTGATAAAAAATGAATCGGCAGCTTCTTTGGGAAGCTGCTTCTTCAGGGCAGTTGGTATCATCAACCTCCCCTTGGCATCCATTTTACATTCATATTCTCCGTGTAGTTGTGTCATGTTTTTGAGACAATCGCAGGGTAAAAATAGAAACTTATTTCCACTTTTCTCCACTTTTCCCCACATTCACATATCAACACAAGTTGTCAACACCTATGTGGATAGCCTGTAGCTATATAAAAATCTAAATACAGGAGAAATGAAACCCAGAAATAAAAAAAAGGGTACTGTTGAAAACTGATTGTAAGGGAAAGCGCAAAATGAGGTTAAATCCCTAAAGAATTACCCCAAAAAATGTCCCAAAATGAATTTTATGGAATCGAATTTAACAGCAAAAGAAAAAACATAAAATAAGTACTTAATGCGCTTCTTTCAGCAGTTCATCGGCAGTTTCACCCATATGTTCAATTGAAAACTGGGCGTCCGTGGCTAATTCACCTTTTGGGAATTTGGCTAAAAAATCTTGATAGGCTGTCTTAGCCGAAGCAAAGTCGTGTAAGCTGTTTTCTAGGGTATACGCCTTTAAAAACAAGGTTTCCTCTGTTAAACTCGATTTTGGAAAGTCTTTTAAAAGTTGATCCAAGTGTTCAATTGCCTCTTTGGGTTGGTCAAGGTAAATACACCTTTGTGCTGTTTTGAATAAAAACTCTGCATTTTGTGGATCGGCTGGGTATTTTTTTACAAAATCTAGATAGGCTGATTTTAGCTCAGCAATGAGGGTATCACTGAAGGTACTGTCGTTGGCTTCCAAATTACGTAAATGTGCTAGTTGCTTTTCTTTTGGCGATTGACAAGCAATAACAAGCATTGATATCATTGAAACATACAAAAACCTGAAAATATTTTGTTTGTACATGGGTATTGGTAATGAACTATGCAAAATAAAAGTAAAAAGCAAAGTGGCCTGCCATGAACTTTCCACAAAAAAGCATACACCTGGTCTTTGTTTTCCTTATTTTTGTTCGATTATTTCGAAAAAATGAAGATTAGTTACAAATGGCTTAAAAAATTTATTGCGATTGAGCAAGATACCCAACAAATAGACCAATTATTGACCGGTTGTGGATTAGAAGTAGAAGATATTGTTCCTTACAGTTCTATAACAGGAGCTTTGGAGGGCATTGTTGTTGGAAAAGTACTTGAAAAAGTACAACATCCAAATGCAGACAAATTAAGTGTTTGCAAGGTAGATATTGGCCAAGCTGAGGTGAAACAAATAGTATGTGGGGCTCCAAATGTTGCAGCTGGACAAAAGGTATTGGTAGCAACTATTGGGAGTACAGTATTTCCAACAAATGGCGAGCCTTTTGAAATAAAAAAAGCAAAAATTAGAGGGGAACTCAGTGAAGGGATGATTTGTGCTGAAGATGAGCTAAGCCTGGGCAATAGTCATGAGGGCATACTGATCTTGCCTGCGGATTATGAAGTTGGAAAACCCGCTTCAACTTATTTTGAAATTTACCAAGACCATACCATCGAAATTGGACTAACAGCAAACCGTGGTGATGCTGCCAGTCATTTGGGTGTAGCAAGAGATTTGAAAGCTTTGACGGGTTTAACAATTCAAATGCCTGAAATTAAGTTCAATCCTGGTACAGATAAAAACCCAATAACAATTGAAATTGAACACCCTGAGGCTTGTTACAGATATTGCGGAATTTATCTTCAAGGGGTAGAGGTTAAAGAATCTCCGAGCTGGTTAAAAAATAGCTTATTGAGTATAGGTTTAAAGCCAATTAACCATGTTGTAGATGTGAGCAACTATGTCATGCATAGTTTGGGTCAACCCCTTCATACATTTGATGCAGATCAAATTACGGGTAATGAAATTCGTGTGAGACAAGCCAAAGCCGATGAACTGTTTACCACATTAGATGGCGTTGAAAGAAAATTGAGTGGCATTGAAACTATGATTGCGGATGCTGAAAAAAACCTTGCATTGGCAGGTATTTTCGGAGGTCTTCATTCGGGTATCAAAGAAACCACTAGAAATATTCTTATTGAAAGTGCGCTTTTTGAAAGTGGTATTGTTCGCAAAGCGGCAAAAACACATGCCTTAAATACAGATGCAAGTTTCCGCTTCGAAAGAGGGGTAGACCCTGAAATTACCTTATTCGCAGGTAAATGGGCTGCATCATTGATTGTTGAAATTGGAGGTGGAAGCATATCTGAACCTTCTGATATATTCCCGAACCCAATTGCTGCTCATTTGGTTGATTTCAATCCAATTCAATCAAACGAATTAATCGGTCAAGAAATTCCTATTGAGCGTGTAAAAGAGATATTAAATAGACTTGATATTGAAATCATAGAAGAGACAACAGAGCTATTAAAATTGAAAGTGCCTGCCTACAGAACTGATGTAACAAGAGCTGCAGATATTACAGAAGAAATTTTGAGAATTTATGGCCTCAACAACATTGAGATGGGCCATCAAATTAAATCTAGTGTTGGCGCCAGTCCTTATGATTTTGACTTTTCATTAAAAGAAAAAATAGCCAATTTTTTAGCCGCTAAAGGATTTGCAGAAATAGCAAGCAATTCATTAACTAAAAGTGCCTATTTTGAAGAGGAAATCCTTCAAAATGCGGTGTATTTAAAAAACCCATTGAGCAATGATTTAAATATCATGCGACTAGATTTTGCTTACTCATTTCTGGAGGCCATACAATATAACAACAACAGAAAATTGAATGATGTTCGTTTTTTTGAATTTGGCAAAACTTATACCCAAAAAGGAGAAACCAATAATTTAGAAAATATATTAGAGACAAAACACCTTTATATGGCAGTGCATAGCAATCAACAAGCTGAGTCTTGGTTGAAAAAGCAAAGTCCTTATGGGTATTACCAGCTAAAAAATATTTTAGAACAGCTTGTAGAAATCAGCAATTTGACCAAGCTAGATTGGGAATTCAATCAAACTGATGCTGCTTTAAAACTCAGTCAAAACAACCAAGTAATCGCCCAAATCAAGCAATTGCCTTCAAAACTTTGCAAAACATTTGACATAAGCCTACCTGTTTGGGTTTTGGACATCAACTGGGGGCATTGGACTACATTTGCTTCCAACAGCAAATTCAAACTGAGCAAAGTACCCGTATTCCCAAGTGTTAGGAGAGATCTGGCATTACTTTTAGACAAAAAAATTCAATACCAAAAACTAGAGTCAATAGCCAAAAAAACAGCAGGTAAATTGCTTAAAGATGTCAATGTATTCGATGTATTTGAAGGAGATAAGATTGGAGCCGACAAAAAATCCTATGCTTTGAGTTTCATTTTACAAGACGAAGAAAAAACACTCAATGACTCAGAAATTGAAAACGTAATGAATAAATTGATTGCTGCTTTTGAAAAAGAAACAGGGGCAAAATTAAGAGCTTAATGGCATGTTGGATAAAACTGATGCTTATTTTTTAGAAATAAAACGCCGGATCCAAGGTTTAATTTCTTATTCGGAAAACCTTAAAAATGAGCTGGAAACACTCAAATCTGAAAAATTGGAATTAGAAAAAAAGCTACTAGAAAAAGAACAAACAATAGAAAACTTAAAAGAAAAGAATAAAATTAGTAAAATTGCTGTGGGAATTCAGCTTTCAAAACAGGATTTGAAATCGGTGAAAATAGACATTGACCGTCAAATTCGTGAGATTGATGAATGTATCAGGTTGTTAAACCAGTGAAATTAAAAGGTTGAAAGAACTTTCAATTAACATAACTATAGCTGGCAGGTCTTATCCAATAAGTGTTCCAAAAGAACAAGAAGCGGATATAAGAAATGCTGGAAAGCTCATACAAGACAAATTACAGGCTTTGGCCAGTGAATTTGCAGTCAGGGACAAACAAGATGCACTCGCTATGTTTGCATTGGAGTTGGCTTCAGAAAATCAACGTTTATGTGATTTAATGAAGAAAGAACAGTTAGAAATTGAAAGTAAATTGCAGGAAATCAAAGAAGTACTGCCTTCCATAACCATTTGATTTGACCTTTAAAGGCCGGGTAGTCCCAATAACCCTAAATATCAAACTATGGAACTATTTATTGTATTTATTATTGCATTGGTAGCTGGAGGAGGCCTTATGTGGGTGCTCAACAATACCATGCTCAAAAAAAAGGCTGAAATAATTGTCAAGGAAGCTGAAAACAAAGCTGAAATTCTAAAAAAAGACAAATTATTAGAAGCCAAGGAACGTTTTCTTCAATTAAAATCTGAGCATGAAAAAGAAATAACCGCTCGCAATCAGAATGTGCTAAAAGAAGAGAATAGAATCAAACAACAAGAACAAAGTTTAAAGCAAAAACTTGAAAACACCCAAAGAAAAGATGCAGAGTTAGATGGTATCAAGCAAACCCTCCAAAAACAACTGGAAGTTGCCCAAGCTAAAAAAGACGAAGCAGAGAAAGCCTTGCAAAACCAAGTAAAACAGTTAGAAAAAATTGCTGGTTTAACGGCTGATGAAGCCAAAAAACAATTGGTTGAAGCTTTGCAAGAAGAGGCAAGAACAGAGGCTTTGGCAAAAATCAAAGACATTACTGACGAGGCAAAAATGACTGCCAGCAAAGAAGCCAAGAAAATTGTTTTGAGCACTATCCAAAGAACTGCAGCAGAACAAGCCATTGAAAATTCAGTATCTGTTTTCAATATTGAATCAGATGAGTTAAAAGGTAGAATTATTGGTAGAGAAGGTAGAAATATCAGGGCATTAGAAGCAGCTACAGGGGTTGAATTTATTGTTGATGACACCCCAGAAGCAATTATTCTTTCTTGCTTTGACCCCATCAGAAGAGAAATTGCGCGTTTGGCCATGCACAGGTTGGTAACCGATGGAAGAATTCACCCTGCCAGAATTGAAGAGGTTGTGACCAAAACCAAAAAACAAATTGAAGAAGAAATTATTGAAATAGGCGAACGTACTTGTATTGACTTAGGAATTCACGGATTGCATCCTGAATTGATAAGAATGGTTGGTAGAATGCGTTACCGTTCAAGTTATGGCCAAAACTTATTACAACACTCAAGAGAAGTAGCCAATTTATGTGCAACAATGGCAGCTGAATTGGGCTTGAATGTAAAATTGGCGAAACGCGCTGGTTTGTTACACGATATTGGAAAAGTACCTGATGAAGATCCGGAAACACCACACGCATTGTTGGGTATGAAATTGGCTGAAAAGTACAAAGAACACCCAGAGGTAGTGAACGCCATTGGCGCCCACCACGATGAAATTGAAATGACTTCAATGTTGTCTCCAATCATTCAAGCTTGTGATGCCATTTCAGGGTCTAGACCTGGTGCTAGAAGAGAGGATTCTGAGAACTACATGAAGCGTTTGAAAACGCTTGAAAACATTGCTTTGAGTTATCCAGGTGTTGAAACTGCATTTGCCATTCAAGCGGGTAGAGAATTGCGTGTAATGGTTGAAAGCGAAAAAGTAACAGACGACCAGGCCGATTTATTATCAATTGATTTATCTCAGCGCATTCAAAAAGAAATGACTTATCCTGGTCAAATTAAAATTACTGTGATCAGAGAAAAAAGAGCGGTGAATTTTGCGAAGTAATTTAAATTAAACAGACGCCAAAAGAGAAGGCGCGGACCTTTGGTCCGCGCCTTCTCTTTGTATATACACTCAAAAACTACCTAAGTTTTAAATAGATAAAATAAGCAATACCTATTAAACAGGCCAGCCAAACCAATTTGAGCATGGTCTTTACCAAAATTGCCACATAAGCCAATAGCGCAATACCCGCACAAACCAAACCAATACTTAGCATTTGCTTAGGGTAGCTAGCCAAAAAACCAACATGGTCATTTTCTAAATCCAATAACCAATTTTTACCCAATGGATAGGTGGGTGCTACATCTAGAAATTTAACACGAAACCACTCTGTTAATGCTTTGTAGGCAACAAAGGGTGCTAATAGCATCAATGCAATTCCTATTATTTTGGAGATGATGTTTTGCAACATATTAATTGGCTAAAGCGGTTTCAACTTGATTTAACAATTGGTCAGCTGCTGCATGATTTTTTGCCAAAAGGTCTTTTGCATTTTGAATCATGTTATTTGCCCAATTTTTATCTTTTAATCCATTGGCATTGACCAATACATTAAAATAAGCGCCTCTTACAGCTGTTTTAACACACAATACACCTACACCGGCATCTGTAATTGAATTTGGATTGCCTTTTTCAATCATCGCTTTCAATAAATCTAAACTTTGAAAAGACAATTGCATCACTTTAAACGGCACTTCACAGGCATATTTGGTAGCTTCTTCTATGGCATTTGTTCTGGCTACTTTTTCTTCCTCGGTATTTTTTGGCAATGAAAAACCTGCCATAATTTGATTGAATGATTTGGTATCCTCATCTACCAATTTCAACAATTGGTCTTTTAATGCTTGCCCCTTTTCTGCCCATTCCGAGAAATAAGAAATTTGGTCTTCCCAACCTCTTTTTCCAGCTGATAAATTGGCCACCATGGTTCCTAATGAAATTCCTAAACTTCCACAATAAGCACTGATAGAACCTCCTCCGGGAGCAGGGCTTTCACTGGCTGTTTCATCGGCAAAATCAGTTAGTTTCATTTGAACCAATTTTGAATCACTAAGATTTCTTAATTTGTATTCAATGATTTTTTTATTGGGGTCAAAAGGGGCTAACTCGTCTAAACCCATAGATTTAACAGCAATTTGAATCAACTCTGCTTCGCTTACCCCTACTGAACGATTTTGTAATTTCAAATAATGTTTGCCCGCATCTAACAGTGCTTGCAATGGAATCAAACCAACCAATTCACTGCCTGTTACTCGCATTCCTCTTTTTGATGCGCTTTTACAAACTTCATCAAAAGCTTGGTGTACAGAAGTAATATTGTAATTGGTTAAATTCATGCTGATTTGAGCAATACCGTATTCTTCAATATACCAACCAATGGCTTTGCAAGCTTTCAAAGTTCCAGGAATACGCACTTCATTGCCATCCGCATCTTTCACAATTTTACCTGTGATCGGGTTCCCCTCTCTTTTTACCCTGCCCGCTTCTCTTACATCAAATGCAACTGAATTGGCCAAACGCACCGATTTGGTATTTAAATTTACATTGTATGCAATTAAGAAATCTCTTGCACCAATTACCGTTGCTCCTGTTTTTGCAGGAAATTCCTGTGGACCAAAATCTGGTTTCCACTCAGGTAGTTTTATTTTGTCAAAAAAACCTTCGTATTCTCCGGCTCTAATCACCGATAAATTGTTTCTTGATTTGTTTGGTTGAGCGTATTCATATAAATAAACTGGAATAGCCAATTCCTCTCCTACTCGTTTTGCTAAAACAGTAGCCCATTCAGCTGTTTCTTCCATAGAAATACCGCTTACTGGAATAAAAGGACATACATCCGTAGCACCCATTCTAGGATGTTCTCCTTTGTGTTTGCTCATGTCTATCAAAGTGGCAGCTTTTTTAATTCCTTTGAAGGCAGCTTCTACTACTTGTGCTGGCTCTCCAACAATGGTTACCACTGTTCTATTGGTTGCTTTTCCTGGATCTACATCTAATAAGAGTGCACCCTCAACCGATTCCATTTCATCTGTAATTTGTTTGATGATAGACAAATCAACGCCTTCACTGAAATTAGGCACACATTCGATAATTTTTTTCATGGACTAAATTTGAATACAAGATTAACTTGAAACTTGGAAATACGCAACCTCAAACACAACAGAAATTAGAACAGTCACAAGGGAATTCCTTAAAATTTTGTGTCAACAGCCAATCTTTAGACCATCATTTAAAATGAGCCTATTCATTTTGAACAACTTATCCCTATGTTAGAAAATAGCGGCAGATATTCTGCATTTTTGAAACATGTCAATAGACCCCGTACAAATTGCAAAAACCATCATCAATGAAACAGGCACTCATCTGTTTTTAACCGGTAAAGCAGGTACGGGTAAAACCACTTTCTTAAAAGATATTGTCAATCATTGCAAAAAGAATTTTGCTGTATTGGCTCCAACAGGTGTGGCGGCTATCAATGCTGGAGGAATGACCATCCATTCTTTTTTTCAGATGCCATTATCGCCTTATATACAACCTGGAGCAACTGGTGCCTTGTCAAAATTTCTTCTCATCAAACATTTAAAATACAACGAAGAAAAACTAAGTTTATTTAGAAATTTAGAGTTGTTGATCATAGACGAAGCAAGTATGCTCAGGGCTGATATTCTAGATGCTATTGATGATATTTTAAAGCATGTGAGAAACAAACCTTTTGAAGCATTTGGTGGCATACAAATGGTTTTTATTGGCGATTTATTTCAATTGCCTCCAGTTTTAAAAGACACCGAACAACAAATTATTCTGTCTTATTACCCCAGTGCATTTTTCTTTGATGCCAAGGTGATGAAAACAGCAAAATTTAGAACCATTGAACTGACAACTGTATACAGACAACAAGATTTGCACTTCATCAATTTGCTCAACCAAATTAGAAATAACACTTGTTCTGCTGCTGATTTTGAACTGCTCAAAAACTTAGCGCAAACTTTTGAACAAGAGCCAGAAGAAGGAACCATTATTCTTTGCTCGCATAATTTTCAGGCAGATGCCATCAACAAAAATTCCTTACAAAAAATAGAAAGTGAAGCTTTTATTTTCAAAGCAGATTTTAGTGGAAACTTCAACGAAAAAAATGCACCTGCTGACCTGCAATTGGAATTAAAAAAGGATGCGCAAGTAATGTTTACAAGAAATGACAGCAGTGGAAAAAACCACTATTTCAACGGAAAAATTGGAAGAATTGAAACAGTTCAAGAAGACCTAATCATCGTTGAAACAGCAGAAGGCAATCATATTGAAGTAAACAAAGAAATTTGGAGTAACCACGAATATTATTTTGATGAAGAAACAGAAGAGGTTGCTAAAAATGAATTAGGGAAATTTACCCAATACCCGCTTCGTTTGGCTTGGGCCATTACCATTCACAAAAGCCAAGGATTAACTTTTGACAAGGTTTGGGTACATGCAGGCAAAGCTTTTGCTCCAGGACAAGTATATGTTGCCTTGAGTAGATGTAAAACTTTAGAAGGGATTCAATTGCTCTCTCCAATCGCGCAAGATCAAGTTTTTTCTGAACCTCAAATTGTCAATTTTTTAAAAACACAAAGTCCAATTGAAGATTGGCTGGATGAAATTGAAGGAGAAAAACAGCGTTATGCCATCGGTAAAATCAAACACAGTTTCAATTTAGAATCATTGGTAGAAAAAGAGAGGCTTTACAAACATAAAATCATCAGCAAAACTGCATTCAACGAAAACTTATGGCAAGCCGAATGGCATCGTATTCATGCTTGTTTGAAGCATTTGAATGATATGGCAGAAAAATTCAAAAGTATTTTAGATGCCAAGTTCAATGAATCACCTATCCCAATGGATTGGATTGAGCAAAAAATAAAAGGAGCCAAAGCCTATTTTGTAACTGAACTGAATGAGCAAGTGATTAAAACACTCAAACACATCAAACAGAAAACCATAGAACAAAAGCGGGTTAAAGGGGTAAACAAATTGTTGGAACAGTTTTATACAGAAGTGCTGCTTAAACAAAAAAGAATTGCTGCGATAGAACTAGCTGGTATGGACCTAAGCATTGATTTCAAACCAAGTGAAACCACAATTAAACCAGGCAAAGGGGATAGTCAGAAAATAACACTCAGTATGATTCAAGCTGGTAAAACAATTGAAGAAATTGCCAAAACCAGAGAAATGACTGTTGGTACGATTGAATCGCATTTGGTAGAACTTTGTATTTCTAAACAATTGGATACTGCTTTTTTTATCAACCCATTTGAAATAGAAGAAATTAAAAATGCAATGTTGAGCATTGGAGAACAAACTACTTTGAAAAATATCCACGCTGAATTGAATGGTGCTTATTCTTATGCTAAAATCAAATTGGCATTGAGTTTGATTGAAAATCAGAGCAAGCCATAAAATTCAATTCATTTGACTTGTTGAAAGCTGAACAAGCCATTTTTCTGAAAATAAGAAAAAATACCTATTTAAATCAGTCTTTACTTTGTTTATTGCAAAGGATGCTTATATTTGCACCCACCAAAATCAAGAAAATTGGTTTTGTAGTTCTTTAAAAACTTGTTTTACAGTTCTTTAAAAAACAATCGGGGTGTAGCGTAGCCTGGTATCGCGCCACATTTGGGATGTGGAGGTCGTAGGTTCGAATCCTGCCACCCCGACTAAACAGGTAAAAGCCCTTGAATTTCAAGGGCTTTTTTTTTTGATTTAAATTGTACATTTCGCCAAAATCAAGCAGAACAAATACGCATTGTGTTTGTTTAAACTTAAAATCAGTCATGAATATTACAGAAAAAGATATTTTAGCCGCTTTATCTACCGTACAAGAACCCGATTTTAGAAAGGATTTGGTTAGCCTGAACATGATTCAGCAATTGCGTTTGAATGGCAATAAATTGAGTTTTCAGGTAGTTTTAACCACCCCAGCATGTCCCTTCAAAGAAAAAATTGAAAAAGACTGCAGGTTGGCTTTGCATAAAGCATTTGGTGACAGCTTAGAAGTACATATTGAAATGACAGCCAATGTGAACAGCAAAAGACAAGAAAAACTGGTTTTACCTCAAGTTAAGAATATCATAGCTGTAGCCTCTGGCAAAGGAGGTGTTGGTAAATCTACTGTTGCGGCTGGTATTGCCATGTCACTTTCATTAAAAGGAGCAAAGGTTGGACTTTTAGATGCAGATATTCACGGACCTTCAATCCCAATGATGTTTGGCGAAATGTCGGCAAAACCTCAAATGAGAGATGTTGAAGGAAAATCGTTGATGGTTCCTGTTGAAAAATTTGGCATCAAATTGCTGTCAATTGGGTTTTTAATAGCGCCAGAACAAGCAGTTGTTTGGAGAGGCCCCATGGTTTCCTCCGCCCTCAGACAAATGGTTAACGATACCGACTGGGGAGAATTGGATTATTTAATTATTGATTTGCCTCCTGGAACTGGGGATATTCATTTGACCATGTTGCAAGTTGTTCCTTTAACTGGAATAGTTATGGTAACAACGCCACAGGCCATTGCCTTAGCAGATGCCTATAAAGCAGCAACCATGTTCAATATGACGCCAGTAAAAGTTCCAATTTTAGGTATCGTTGAAAACATGGCCTATTTTACCCCAGCTGAATTACCAGAAAACAAGTATTACTTATTTGGATATGGTGGTGGCAAAACCATGTCCAATGAAATTGATGTGCCATTTCTAGGAGAATTGCCTATCTATATGGAAATCAGAGAAGGTGGAGACAAAGGAACCCCTGCAATTTTAGAAAACAATTCACCTGTTCAAAAAGCATTTTTCATGCTGACTGAAAAATTGGCCAGACAAATTGCGGTTATCAACGCAAACATTTAATTTGTAAATACGATGTTACAAGAAGAAATATCCGAAAAAATTGAAATCGCACTCAATGGAATGAGGCCTTTTTTACAAGCTGATGGTGGTGACGTTGAGTTAGTTGAAGTAACAGAAGATTATGAAGTACGCTTGAGGTTGATTGGCAATTGCAGCAGCTGTAGCATGAGTCACATGACCATGAAAGCTGGAATTGAAAGTGGCATTAAAGCCGCACTTCCAATAGTAAAATCGGTAGTAGCTGTTAATTAATTATTGGATTACCTCTACTAAGCTTTCTAGTTTCATTCCTCTTGAACCTTTTAAAAAGAAGAATTGACCAACTAAATTTTGCGCTATCAGCGCAAGTCTGCACGATTCGGTATCTATAAATTTTAGATAATTGCAGTTTGTTTTTGCAAATGCCTTACCTACCAACCAAACCTGGTTTTCAGTTAAATTTAAATGAACACATAGATCCGCAATGGCTTGGTGTTCTTGGGCTTCAAAGGAACCCAATTCAAACATATCACCCAAAATTAACAACTTGTTATTGCCTTCCATGGCCATGAAATTTTGAATGCTCAATTCCATGCTGCTGGGATTGGCATTGTAGGCATCCAAGAAAATTTTATTCTGTGCTTTTTCTATCAATTGAGAGCGCAAATTACTGGGCTTGTATTTATTGATCCCTTTTGCAATGGCTTCATTATCCATTTTAAAATATTGGCCAACCGCTACTGCCGCAACAATATTGTCAAAATTATAGGAACCACTTAAAGCACTCTCTACAAATAAGTTTTCAGCCAATTGAAATTGAATGCTAGGTTGTAATTGATTGGCAAAAAATTCATGCTGAGCAATGTGAACTGAATTCGTATAATTGGCTGCATACGTTTTCACTTGTTTTAATTCTACAGCCATTTCTACCAAAGATTCATCTTTGTTGTTGACAAATGCCAGTCCATTGTGAGTTGCCAAATAATCATACAATTCTTTGTTTGATTTTTTTACGCCCTCCATATCACCAAACCCTTCTAAATGGTCTTTGCCATTGTTGGTAACCAAACCTAAATTAGGCTTTGCAATTTCACATAAAATTAAATTCTCCCCCACATGGTTTGCACCCATTTCTATCACTGCAATTTCATGGCTTTTCTGCAACATCAACAAAGTAAGCGGCAAGCCTATATGGTTGTTAAAATTACCTGGTGTAGTATGTACATGGAACTGTTCACTCAATACCGAATAAAGCAATTCTTTGGTGGTTGTCTTGCCATTTGACCCTACTATAGCAATCACTGGAATGTTCAATTGCATTCTGTGGTAACTTGCCAGGTCTTGCAAAGTTTGCAAACAATCATCTACCAAAATATACTGCTCGTTGTTCTGGTAATATTCTACTTCGTCAACCAAAACACAAGCAGCACCCATTTCAAGCGCTTTTTGGGCAAAAGTATTGCCATTGAAATTGGCGCCTTTTAAAGCAATAAAAAAACAGCCTTCAGCTATTTTTCTTGTATCGGTACAAACAACAGGGTGTTTTAAAAAGCGTTGGTAAATGGTTTCAATAGTCATATTTTAGCTTATTCTATTTCTATTAGGCAATTAAGTTAAATTTACAACAAAATTCACCATTCATGAAAATCTTCAAATTCGTTTTTATTTTCTTTTTGAATGTAATCATCGCACAGGCTCAGCCCTTGTATTTTGTAAGAGACCAACATGTAAAATTGCTCAGTTCAAACAACAAAGATACCCTTTTAAATGCCTTTGCAGGCGGATTGAACTCTCCACAAATTTCCGAAATAGACTTAAACAATGATGGAAAGCAAGACTTATTTGTATTTGATAGAAGTGGAAGCAGTGTTCATACATTTATCAGGCAAGCGAACGGCAGTTTTCTATTTGCCCCACATTATGCTGCACAATTTCCTAGATTAAATTCTTGGGCCTTGCTCCGTGATTATGATGCTGATGGCAAACCAGATATTTTTAGTGAAGTGGATTTGAATGCGCAGCCAGAAAAAGACAAACTCATTTGGACACATGGAATTCGTTATTTAAAAAATACCAGTTCAGGGAATAAACTATCCTTCTATCAAAGCAAAAATCAATTGTTTGATACAGGAACAAGTGCTTTGCCTCCCTCAAATATTGGCATTCAGAACATGGATATTCCTTCAATAGAAGACATTGACAATGATGGAGATTTAGACTTGTTGTATTTTGGGTATGGAAAGAATACCTTTTCTTATGCGCAAAATGTAAGCGTTGAAAAGGGTTACAAAAAAGACTCATTGCTGTTTGTATTTAGAGATGAATGCTGGGGCTATACCAGTTATTTGGTAAATAAAAACGGGTTCAAATTACATGACGATGCACCTTGTTATTCAAATTACAAAGCCCATGGTGCACACAATGGAAGTGCTGTTTGTTTGATAGATGTCAACGGAGATGGTGCCAAAGAAGTGTTGTATGGCGATGTTGGCTACAACTCCATTGTGCTATTGAGCAATGGAAAATTTGAAAACAGTTTGGGCAGAGATTCTATTGTTGCTCAAGACACTGCCTTTCCTAGAGAAACCCAAGCTGCCTCTGTTGAGACTTTTCCAGCTTGTTATAAAATAGATGTTGATGCAGATGGTAAGAAGGACTTACTGGTAGCACCCAATGCAGATATCGGGGGTAAAACAAGTAATATGATTCAATATTTTAAAAATACAGGTACACAAAACAAAGATTTATACCAATTTGTGAATGAATCCTTTTTGTGCAATACCATGCTTGATTTAGGTTCTGGAGCAAAACCACTTTTTATTGATATTGATTCAGACGGAGACGAAGATTTATTGGTTTGCACCCAAGGAGAATATACCCAAACAAAAAATGCAAACGACCGACTGTTTTTGTTTTTAAACCAATCAAGCGCATCACAAATTCTATTTGAATTGGCAGATACCAATTTTTTAAACATCAATACAAACAAAGGAGCAAATACAATTTACCAAATGCACCCTTGTTTTGGAGATTTAAACGGAGACGGCAAACCTGATTTATTGATTGGCGATTTGAATGGCAATTTCCATTATTTCCAAAACAACAGCAGCAATGGTACTTGGAATTCGTTTGAAAAAATTTCTGGCGCCTATTTTAACATGTATGGAGGAACTTACATTACCCCTCAATTGGTTGACATGAATAATGATGGGGCATTGGATATTATTGCTGGCAGAAAAAATGGAACCTTGGTTTATTTCCAAAACAAAGGAACGGCAAGTGTTCCAAATTTTGAAAGTAAACCTACCATAGATTCAATTGGTAATATTACAAGTGCAGACTATTATGATTATGGAAATTCACGCTATTATTTTGATGGGTATGCTGTACCCTTTGTTTGTGATATAGATAAAGACGGAAAGAAGGAATTGATTTTAAGCGGAAATGATGGTACAGTTGCTCTTTACCCTAATTTTGATTTGATGCCAGGTCGAGTATACAATCCGATTTATGATTTGTATAGAGAAGCGTCTAGTGCTGAGAATTTAAATATTAAATTCGGAAAGAAAAGTGCAGCCTGTTCTGTTCAGCTTTCGCAGAACAATGGTTTATACTTATGTATAGGTAATTTAAAAGGCGGAATAGAACTCTTTCAAATTCAATTAAACGATACCATCAGTAGCATTGGAGAAATCAGAAATGAAACATCAAGCTATAAGCTGTTTCCAAATCCAGTTCAACATACTTTGAATTTACAATCAAACAGCATCATTCCAATTGTAAAAGCTTGTCTTTACGACTTACAAGGAAAATTATTGACACAAATTGAAACTGGAAATAATTTAACAGAAATTGACCTTTCAGCATTCAAGCCAGGAATGTATGTTTTGAGCCTTGAAAACAAGCTCAAGCAAGTTTTTCATAGCAAGATTTTAAAAGAATAATTTTCAATAAAAGTCTTCCCTGCTTCAAATTGTATTGTCTTTTTTTATTTTTGTTCAAATTATCAATCATGTACGGAGCCTTAGAAAATCAACTCAACCAAGAAATTGAAGCCATTAAAGAAGCTGGACTTTATAAAAGCGAAAGAATTATTACCAGCCCTCAAGGTGCAAAAGTTAGCCTAAATGATGGCAAAGAAGTATTGATTTTCTGTGCAAATAACTACTTGGGATTGTCTTCTCACCCCCTTGTAACTGCTGCTGCAAAAAACGCCATTGACAGCCACGGATTTGGCATGAGCTCTGTGCGTTTTATTTGTGGAACCCAAGACATTCACAAAACCTTAGAACAAAAAATTTCTCAATTTTTAGGAACTGAAGATACCATTTTGTATGCCGCTGCATTTGATGCAAATGGTGGTGTATTTGAACCATTGTTTAACGAACAAGATGCCATTATTAGTGACGCCTTGAACCATGCTAGTATAATTGATGGAGTAAGATTGTGTAAAGCAGAAAGACACCGTTACGAGCACAACAACATGGCGGATTTAGAAGAAAAACTAAAAGAAACCCAACATTGCAGAAATAGAATTATTGTAACCGATGGGGTGTTTAGTATGGATGGAACCATTGCCCAATTAGATAAAATTGTTGCTTTGGCTGAACAATACAAAGCCTTAATTATGGTTGATGAATGTCATGCCAGTGGATTCATGGGTAAAACTGGAAGAGGTACACATGAACACAACAATGTAATGGGTAAGATAGATATCATTACAGGAACCCTAGGTAAAGCCTTGGGCGGCGCTATGGGAGGATTTACATCAGGGAAGAAAGAGATTATCGATATTCTAAGACAAAGATCTAGGCCCTATTTGTTTTCAAATACATTGGCTCCATCAATTGTTGGTGCTGGAATTGCTGTTTTTGATATGCTAAGTGCAAGTACCAGTTTAAGAGATAAACTTTGGGAAAACACAGCATACTTCAGAAAATCTATTGTTGAGGCTGGATTTGATATCAAGCCGGGTACGCATCCAATTGTACCTGTTATGCTCTACGATGCAAAATTATCGCAAGATTTTGCTGCAGCTTTATTAGAGGAAGGTATTTATGTGGTTGGATTTTACTATCCAGTTGTACCAAAAGGTCAAGCGAGAATTCGTGTTCAAATCAGCGCTGGACATGAGCGTGAAGATCTAGACAAAGCCATTGCAGCTTTTATAAAAGTAGGCAAAGCCTTAAAAGTAATCTCATAGCCCCTCGGACAATCCGTTTATTTAATCAGCACATTCCATCATCAACAAATCGCCTTGTTCATGAACAATGGAAACAATGCCATTCGAATTGGCTTCATTTGAACTGCCTACCTTGTATCCCAATTGCAATGTTTCATTTTGCAATTCATATTTTAAACCTTGAGAAGTAATGCCACTCACTGTGCCTATGGGTAAAAGTGAAATGGGCGTGCCTGCATGGTAATATTTCGAAAATTTTGTAGGCAATACATAAACTTTAGAATAGTCATCGTAGATCACCAAATTAATCTGCTTTTTATACCTCGCAATTAGCGTAAGGTTATTGAAGGTATGATCGGCTCTTTTACCAGTAGCCCAAATAATATTGGCGGCTTTATGGCCTTTTGCAATCAGCAGTTCAATGGCTTTTTCTAAATCTGTTTTAGATTGGTCAGGGGTATGGATGATTTCAATTTGTGCTTGTTGTTCGCGTACTTTTTCTGGGTTTTGATTTCTGTCAAAATCTCCTGTGTATAAATCAACTTTGACCCCCAATTGAAGCACCCTTTCAATGGCACCATCCAAAACCAAAACTACTGGGCTCCATTCTAACAATTGACCCAGTAATTCATTAGAACAGGCCAGACCATTCGCAATGATCAAGGCCGGTTCTTGGTTATCTTTTACAATATGATGTGAAGACATTTTTAGAGGCTGAGTATAAAATCAAATTAGCTTGATTTTACAATTTTAAACTCAACCCTTCTGTTTTTCTGTCTTCCTTCTTGCGTTTTATTTGAAGCTACTGGCTTTTTAGAACCAAAACCTTTTGCTTTGATTCTAACATAATCTACGCCTTTACCCGCCAGAAAATCTTTTACAGCATTGGCTCTATTTTGGCTTAATTTCAGATTTTTTGCAGCATTTCCTATATTGTCTGTATGCCCATTGATTTCTAAATTGTATGCTGTTCTTAAATTCAATAATGCAGCCAATTCTACCAAACTGGCCAATGATTTTTCAGCAATTTGAGCTGTTCCAGATTGAAATTCTAGGTTACTGAATGCTTCGTTTAAAACTTTTTTCTCCTCAGGTGTTAAAATAACAGCATTCGAATCTATCTGCGGACAACCAAATGTTTTGATACTGCCTGGTTCTAAAGGACAATTGTCAATATGATCTGGGACCTGGTCATTGTCAGTATCAGGACAACCATTGAATTGAGGCAATCCTTTCATGTTTACACAGCTGTCTAAATTATCTGTAATGCCATCTCCGTCCGAATCTGGGCAGCCATTATTTTGGGCATCTCCAAATAAATTAGGGCAGGCATCTTTTTCATCTGAAATGCCATCACCATCAGCATCTGGGCAACCTTTTAAACTTGCTAAACCTTTCACATTTGGACAAGCGTCAATTTCATCTGCAATGCTATCTCCATCAGCATCAGGACAGCCAAACAAATAAGCCATTCCTTTTACATCTGGACATGCGTCTTTGTAGTCAGGAATGCGGTCTCCATCTTTATCAGGACAACCATTTAAAGAGCTATCCCCTTTTACGCTTACACAGCTGTCAGCAAGGTCTTTTACCCCATCTCCATCAGCATCAGGACAACCTTTGGTTTTGATAGTACCTTTTACAGTTGGACACTCATCTTCATGGTCAGCAACTTTGTCTAAGTCTTTGTCTGGACAACCATACATGATTCTGGTTCCAGGTATTTTCTTACACTTGTCTTTTCTATCTGGCACCCCATCATTGTCTCTATCAAACCTATTCGCGATATTTAAATTCAACCCAAATCTGAAATTTGTATAATGGGTATTTTGCCAATTGTAATTCCCCAACATATTGTCAGACATTGCATAAACTGATAAAGGACCTATGTGCATCGCCATACCTAAACCAACATTGGAAGTTTGGTCTTTGTAAATATTGTAATTGGTTTTAATGTCTAAAATCTTCCATATTCTTTGGGTAAAAGAGACTGCAGCAGCATAATTTAAATTTCCTCTCCATACTTCTCCGTATCCAACCAAACCTAAGGCTCCACTTTTGTATAAATTATAATTCAGGCCAACATAAAATTTAGGATTGAACGCCATTGAATAAGAACCTTCTTTTTGAACAGGTTTAAAAATATTCGTTATTGAATCTGCTAAATTTTTAAAGGTTGTGGTATCAATATTTGTAGGGTCATCTGTTACTATTCCTTCATATACAAATTTTGCTTTGCTGGTGTAGGTTTTACCCTCGTTCCATTGCATTGAACCGATATCTAAAACCGAAGCAGATAGGCTCAGTTTTTTTGTTGGTTTATAATTAACACCAATATCAAAACTGTAACCTGTACCTACAGGCTTATCAAGATATTTCATCATCTCTTTTATTTGATGCGATGAGGTTTTTACGGTGTCCTTAATTAAATTATTAATTCTGTCAATACCCGCTCCTTGGAATTGGTAATCGGTTTGTGCTGTTAGCCTGATGACATTGCTTTCACCTGAATCTGAAAGGATGCTTGTATTGTTGTAATTGGTTTTGGCATGAAAATAACCAATATTGTATTTGGCCCTGATGCCAATGCTCAATTTTTCTCCAAATTCTCTTGTATATGATGCATAAATTGAAGAATAAGCACTCATTTCAACATCTAAAGAATTAATACCAATTGACTTTTGAAACATTTTAGATTCAGTACCATTACCATAATAAAAGAGGCTTAAAACATCTTTTGGTAAACTGAAAGAATTGTTATTGGTAGTTTGAATTCCAACACTGAAATAATTTCTTCTAATTCTTAAACCAAAATACAAAGGATTGAACTGAGAATTCAATTGTATATCTCTCAAGTGATATTTCGGGTCAGATAAAAGTTTATCTGCAGTAGCGTTTGCAGTTTCATCTTTTCTCAATAAATCGTACAATGAAACACCAGGCAAGTACTGCATTGAATAAAAGTCGAAGAGACCAAGCGTAAATCCTTGTCTTGGAAGTATGGCAGGATTCAACAAATTACTTTGTGCAACCGAATTCATATTGTACAAGGTCAAATTGGGTTGGGCCTTGGCAATTGTTAACACCAAAATTGCATATATAAGTATAAAATATTTTTTCATTTTTTACAGTTGGAATAGTTATTACTTTTTGGCAGGGTTGTAATTCTTAAGTTTGAGTTTTGCGCTTAGTCCAATTTTCGCTTTGTAGTCGGAGTACATTTTCACGTATTGACTTCCATTTGCATAAGTGCTCAATTGGAATTTGATGTCAAAAAATGAGAGATTTTCATTTATCATTTTACCAATTAATTTACTGTCGAGTTTAATTGAACTGATAACAGTAGAACTGGTTTGCGTACGTCCGTTTGCGTCAGGAATTGCTGAATGAATAAAATCAGGAACAGTAAGTGAATCTTTGGCATTGTCAAATTTGTCTTTAAAAAGAATCTTCAACTTGCCATCAAATGGAATTCCATTGTCTATCTTCAACATCAATTCAATGTAATCTATAGAAGCGGTATCCAAATTATCTTTTAATATGAAATTCCCTAATGTACTGTCAGCATTGAATTTGAACAATGGATTTTTTAACTTATTTGACAAGGTAAAATCACTTGTTTTTAAGCTAAAGGGCATATCCATCTCAAAACCTACCGTAATCCCTGATCCTCTTTTTATAAAATCTTTATTTCTGTCGTAAGTTCCAGAAGTATCAGGCTGTGCGGTTCCTGAAAACAATACTTTTGTTGGTGGCAGCGAAATTAGTTTACCAATATCAGAGTTTTGCTTATTGTACTCAAATGTACCTGCTTTGTTTCCTTCATTTTGATTTTGAGGAAAATCAATTGTGAATGAAGGGCCATTTAAATTTTGAGTTGCTCCTTTTGCATTTACCCCATCAACATTCAAAGAAACTGTAATTGGAATTCCAATTGAGTTATTGGTCAGAATTTTAAGTTTAGGATTTTCTAAATCAAATCCACTGTCAAAATCTTTGAGCATATCTACTTTTACATCACTTGGATCAATTGGTATTGATTTCTTTCCTAAATTTCCTTCCACCATTTCAAATTGAAAAGTGCTGAAATTAAAACTTGCATTTACATAATCTGAAGAATCAAATAACCTCAGCTGTCCTGAAGAGACTACTTGTGGCTCAACCATTACTGAGAGTTTATTGAAAGGTTGTGTTGGATCTGTTGTCAAATCTAATTTTACGCCACTGATATCTATTACACCTTTTTTAGTTTCATTGTTTACTTCTATGCTAATAGGGGCGAATGGATTGCCATTTTTGGTAGCACCTGGTAGAGTTAATTTCAATGCTAATTTTTCTGAAATGGTAGATGTTAAGGTATAATCAATTAATCCCGTGTTGATGGTTACATATTTGATTTGAGCAGTTGGGTCATCCGCTTTGAGAGCCATACTTAATGTTTGAGGATTTACTTTGGTATCAGGGAATACAGCATATCCTGAAGCGGCTTTTAAATTACTCGTAGTAGCATCAATAACAATTGAATCGTTTAAATTTACCAATACAGGCGACTGACTTGCAAAAGACCTAAATTGAGGCAAGCTATATCCCAAGCTATTACTGAGGGTTAAGCCCGCTAAATTTATGGAATCCTTTTTAGAACCACCTGGTGCAATATTGGTAAATACCATTTGGCCTATGATGCTTTGAAAAGGAATCATATTGTAGATATTTAATCTTACAACATCAATTGTTACTGGTAAACGGTTTCTGAAATCCAATACCAAAAACCCACTTGCAATTGTAATGCTGTTATAATTGCTACCACCTCCTGGTAAACTGGTCACATTGTTGTTGTTATCACTGATTGCAGGAAAAATGGTGACTGTTCCACTGGCATCATTCAAAGCATTTTTAGTTGTTACATCAAAATTCTTAGTCATGTCTTTCAATGTAGTTAAACTTGTGGTTTTTGTATTGTCTACACTAATTGGACCAAGTTTCGAGTTGTTCTGAATTGGATCCATTTTAGGAATTTTCACAAAACTATCAACGGGAAATGACGCAATAGTGTCTTTTCTGTAGGTAAACTTAATCAAACCTGATTGATCATAAATGATATTGGAATCTTCTTTGATTTGTTTATTGATTTCTAAATTCACAATAGCAAGTGGAATACCAAATTCTGGATTCAAATTAATGTTATTGAATTTATTTAAATCTAAGTCCTTTTTACAAGAAACAAGTGTTGCAAAAAAGACCGCTAATATGAGTAATGTTTTATTCATTCTATACATGTATAATTGAGTTCAAATTATTTTGAGATGATAAAAAGTTGGGTCATTTTATCTTTCTTATTGATGATTGTAAGATAATAATTCCCTTCTGTTAATGATGATACATCTATTTGACAAGAATCATTATTGTTATTTAAATTAACTACTGTTTCCAAAACATTTTTACCTGTGATATCCGAAATTTTAATTTCTGCTTTTCCTGTGAATGACTTTAAAAATTCAAGTTGTAAAACATTTGCAACGGGATTTGGATAAATCTTTACAGTTTCATTCTTGAAAAAATTCTGTAAACCAGAAGCTGGTAAAGTTGCTTTTAACGCATAAGCAAATGAATCTACTTGATAGGTATTTCCAAAATCTCCAACATTATAGTCAAAAATTTCAATTCCGTAAACTGTATTCGGCTCCAAATTTGCAATTACAGCTTCGTTTGAATCTCCATCATACACAAAGAAAGAACCATCAGAGAGGGAATCTCCTTTACCGTATGCTGTATTGGCAATATATGATAAGCCAGAAAGCGGTTTAGCAGTTGGAAAACCACCTTTTTTGATAATCATTACTCTACCTTGACCTATCCCAGAAGTCCATTTTAAATACATAGAATCAGAGGTAACTTTGGTTAAAACAATTGCTTTTGAAGGATTGATAGGAGGAGTGCCCGGTACTTTCATTTTAACACTTCCCTTTGCAGAAAGCTCGTTTGCATAATTTATTGTAAAGCCACTTCCATTGTATTCAACAACACCAAAATTATAAGTTGTTCCAGGATTTAACCCAATAATTTCAGTTGAATCACCTGCGCCTATATAAACTACTCTTTCAAATTCATTGAAACTAAATGATCGACCGTTAAAGATACCATCTGTATAATAAACTTCCCCATCAACAGCCAATGCTGATTGTTCAACAGACTCAGAGGCAATAACAATTCGCCCTTGTCCATTTCCTGAATTCCATTTTAACCTTACTGATTGAGTGCCAATTTCAGAGAAAACTAAATTTGAAGCAGCTTTAGTTGGCTCTTGTGCTGGACTTAAAGTTGAAAAGTTAGCCACAGCAGGATTATTCTTCTGATATCTTTCAAATGCTTCTATTCCATTGTATTCAAAAACTGTAAAATAATAGTTTGTTCCAGGTTTTAAATTAAAAATTTGAACTTGGTTTTGGTTGCCATTGTATACAACATAATTGCCTGTTCCTAGTTCATAACCATCTCCAAAATTTTGATTTGGAAAATAAGTCATGCTATCTTTAGGCGTTTGATTCACAGAAGAACCTTCTCTCACCAAAACAAGCCTTTTAGAACCATTTCCATTTTGCCAAGAAATTGTCATTGAATTTGTTCTAATTTCATTTGTAATGATGTTGTTAGCTGAATTTGAAGGAGGTTCATAACCTGCAATTGTTGAGGCGTTAGCTGTAGCAGGTGAATTGATTAAATATTTAACAAAAGTTCCAATTCCATTTGCCTCGTATATGTTGAAATAATATGGAGTAGATTTATTGAGAGATTTAATTTCAATAACAGTATCCGTTGAATTAGATAAAACAAAATTTGCATTACCAAGTGTACTACCCTGTCCGTAAATATTTGAACCAAAATAATCTATTCCTTCAATTGGGTTTTTACTTACTGGCGAACCCTGATGACCAATAACAAGGTGTTTTTCTCCATTTCCACTTTTGAAATGTATTTTCATACCTATTGGAGAAATTTCAGTAAAATAAATATTGCTTGAGGCAATATTAGGTGCTGAAACAGACATTTTAATTCCAGTGAAATTATTTCTTACATTACCATTGTTTAATTTGTAAACACCATTCACAAATAAATAATCGTCTATGAATTTAAGTTCTTTGAAACTTTGGAATTCTCCTTTAAAATTAAGGTCAACTGCTTCAGCATTTGAAGCATGAAAAGCTTGAATCCCATTTGTGCCGTATAGGTCAGATATGAATAAAATATCTCCATCAAATTCCATTGATCCTATTTCAAAATTTATTGGTGTATTAAATTCTTCAACTAATTGCGCTTGTATAGTATCTAAAACAACAAGCGTATTTGTAGTCTTGCCATCAATTTGGTTAAATGCACCACCTAAGAATACTTTTTCATTTGATTGCACCATATCATTTACTTGTGCATTTACTTTTGGATTCCAAGCGTCAATATTGCCATTATCTGTTAAATTTAGTCTGCAAATTCCTTTTCTTAACGAATCATTTACCTGACTAAAATTACCCATTGCGTATAAATAAGAACCAAAACTTTTTAAGTTAGTTACTTCTCCATCAATATTCAAATCCAAAGGATATAAACTCCCGTCTATCAATGATATTTTAGCAAAATTATTTCTTAAAGTTGCATTGACTGCGTTGAAAGCACCTCCCAAGTAAGCCGCATTTCCAATGATTTCAATTTTATTTACTTGACCTGAAACATCAGAATTTATAGCAATAGGATCTCCTTGAACAGTATCTATCAAAGCGAATCCATTCCTTGTAAGACTATTCACCTTTGTAAAATTTCCACCAATAGCTATATTATTTCCATAAAGTTGAATGGATTTAATTTCATCGTTTACATCGGGAGCATAACTCAACAAAGCGCCAGATTCATAATCTAAAGCAGCAAAATTATGTCTAATTTGACCATTGAAACTTGAAAAAACACCCCCTGCTATTACTGTATCTGAACTAATAACCAACGAATTGACTGTATTGTTAAATTTTATTGTAGAAAGAAAGTCACCTGATAGGTTTAATTCAACAAAATTTGAAACTTCATTGTTGATGGTATAGTTGAAACTTCCACCTACAAATAAACTATTTTGAGCCATGGCAATTGTTTTCACTTCTCCAGAAGGTGATGGATCGAACAATGTTGGAATTCCAGTTTGTTTATCAATTTCAACAAGGTTGTTTCTATTCATCCCTCCTACCTGATTAAACATTCCTCCAATAAAAATAGAATTTGAATTGATTGCAATAGAATTTACAGCACCATTTATTTCTGGATTGATTGGCATTACTACATTCAAAGACAAATCAATGACTGCAAAATTTGTTCTGATACAAGTATCTATACCTGAGAATTCACCACCAACAAGAAGTTTTCCATTCTCATAAACCAAACTATTCACAATTCCATTTATTGAATTGTTAAGTGATTGTAAATTACTTGATGACATACTGAAAGATGCAATTCCATTTCTTGTCTGATTCATTACTTTGGTAAAGTTTCCGCCCATAATAACCTCTGCCCCTGCAATTGCAAAAGCTCTGACTTCTCCGTCTGGATTTGGATTTACGGACATCACATGGCCATCTGTTAAATCTACTGCTGCACAGTTATTTCTGTTAACATTACCTATTTTATCAAATAAACCACCTACCAATAAACCATCAGAAGTTACACATAGCGCTTTGACAGGTCCATTTACAGGCAAGTTTAAAGCATTGAGTGAACCGTCTGCATTCAATACCAAAAGATTGGTTCTACCCATTGAACTGAACTCTCCTCCAATAAAAATTTTACCTGTTATTGCGTCTTTTACTATCACATTCACTTGACCCATAATTTTCAAATCCGCATTGTACAATGAATGCGAATTCTTATTAAAAATTACGGATGCACCAGTATTTGGTCCAACATAATTGAACTTACCCCCTAAAAAAATACGGTTATTTTTTTTGATGACGGTGTTCACTTTTCCATCTGTTTCCCAAAATTTATTGTCGATTTTTTGTGAAAAAACAAATTCAGGTACAGTTATAATTAAGAACAATAAAACTATAATTTTTTTCATACTTTAGGTTTTTGAGATACAGTTGTCTGAACTTTTACTATTTAGAAATTACCAATTTTTGAGTTTGTATCTGACCATCAGTTTCAAACTGAATAAAATAATACCCAACTGCAATGCTTTGAAGTGCTAAAGAAATTTCTTGTTGATTGAAATTAGCATATTCTTGGATGAATAATTCTTTTCCAGAAATATCAAGCAAACGAATTTTCAGGTCTTTTACCATACTACCAAAATTGACATTTAGTTTGTCACTGGTAGGGTTAGGCCATAATTTCAAGTTTGAATCATGATCCGATTTTTTGGTAAAACTCAACTCGTTTTTAGCAAGTGTTGTACTTTGATTTTTGATTGCATTAATTTCTGAGCTACTCAATGCCCTTCTAAAAATTCTCATGTCGTCAATTGCACCATTAAATGAATAGATTTTAGTGTTACGATCGGCGTAAGTAATATGGCCGATATTCCAATGGGTTGCAGCTAAATTTTCAGTTTCATAAAAATTTGAAATGCTTTTTCTGCCAATTTCATTTCCATCCAAATAGAAAATCAATTCAATTCCTGACTTAAATACAACCGCAATATGGTGCCATGTATTGTCTTGAATTGGAACAATTGATGTTTGGTCTATTTGTAAACTGGTATTTGGATTGAAATATGAATAAGAAATTGTACCAATATCACTCAATTGAATGCTTCTATATTCAATATCATCAATTGAGGTTGAGAAAATTGGTTTAGGTAGGGTTGAATTTGAAAAATTGGGTGCTGTTTTAATCCAAGCCAATAAAGTAGATGTTGTTGTTGTTGGTGTACCTGCAACATTCACAGGATCTACTTTTAATACATCTATTTGCGAACCCGATTGAAATTGATATGCACTGTTAGGATCATTTGTTCTGTTTGTTGTAGGCGTAATATTTAATGCAATTCCATTGTTTCCATTGCCAGATGCATCAATTGCATTGCCATTCATTTTATACCAAGCAACCATTCCGTTTGACAATTCAGGAGCAACTACCAAAGTAAATTTATGTACAAAAATATCCCAATCTCCAGCGCTTGTTAAATCTATATTTCCGAAAGAACCTTGACCATTGAAATAACCTGTTACAAAACTAGAATTGGAAAGATTAGCAGTAATTCCTCTCGCTTCATCATCAGAGGGCCCCCCATTTTGAAAAACTGTTTCAAAATTGCCTGTAGCAAAATCTAAAGTAGTAACAAAAATATCTAAATTACCAAAACTTGTTAATGAGTTGATTCCAAACATTGCAGTTTCGGCAAAACTTCCTGTCACAAACAATTTGTCATTTGCACTGTTAGCAGTAATTCCTCTACCTGCATCCTGACTGGCACCACCAGCACGTTTCATCCATACAACTTGTCCATTTGAGGCAATCCTAGCAATCAAAACATCAGAATTACCCATTGAGTTTAATGTGGTTGTACCAGCACTAATCGTATTTGAAAACTGACCAGTCATTACATAATCATTTTGTGCTGTTGCAATTGAAAATCCAATATCAACACCTGCACCTCCATATTTGTTCACCCAATTCATAGCGCCATTCCCAGAATTGTATTCTGCTATGAAAATATCTGAAAGTCCTGAACTAGATAAATTAGAACTGCCAAATGTAGAAGTGCCATCAAACTGACCAACAATTGCAATATTGCTTCCATTCAATGAAATACCATAAGCAAAATCATTTCCTACACCTCCTCCAGATTTAGCCCAAACTACATTTCCAGAAGAATCATATTTTACAATTAATGCGTCAGTGCCACCAACTGAAGTCATAGAAATTGAACTGTTAGGGAAAGTAATCGTTCCTCTAAAATAACCAGCCAAATAAATATTCCCTGAATTATCTGAAGTAATTGCATACGCAACATCTTGATCTGTACCTCCTGCTCTCTTGCTCCAAATTACATTTCCAGAAGGGTTCACTTTTGACAAGAAAATATCATCAATACCATTTGAAGTTAAAGTATTTCCTTGGCCAAATGTGCCTGTTCCCCTAAAACTTCCAGTCATTAATAAGTTACCATCAATATCCATTGTAATTGAAGAAGCCGCATCAGCGCTACTTCCACCTTGTTTCAATACCCAAACTGGTTTTCCTGATTGAGAATATTTAGTCATGAAAATATCAGTACTACCATATGAAGGGATAGATTGTGTTCCCCAAGATGCAAATTGTTCAAAAGCACCTGCAACATATACATTGCCTGATGCATCTGTTACAATTCCACCCCCAGCATCTTTTTTAATTCCACCTGCTCTAACTGGCCAGGCTTTTGCTGTTTTGAAAATACCTCTGTAAGGAGTTTGATTGTATTTGAATTCTCCAGTTTGGGTATTGTAGTCATAAATTGCAAAATGGTATTCTGCATCTGGCTCTAAATTGGTGATGTTAATATTTCCCGAAGAAGCACCAGTATATACCGCATAATTGCCATTGGTATACAATGCATTTACATTTCCATAAACACTATTTACATTGTAATTGACATCATTTGAAGGTACAAAATTGACTGGATCAGCTTTTCTAATAAATACAATACTTCTGTTTGCATTGCCACCCGTCCAAGTTAATTTGGCATCATCCTGACTCACAATTACTGTGTGGTTATTGGTTGTTTGACTAGGTGGGAAAATATTAGATAAAGTAGTAAAACTAAATACCGGTCTATCATCTGTACCAGAATAAGAAACTTGTGAATTCGAACCATTAGATTCAGAAATAGCTAAATAATAGGTTGTTCCTGGAGTTAGATTGGTTACATTAAATGAATTTCCTGTTTGATGATATAATACTTGAGCATTCATTTGGTCTAAACTTCCATTGGTATTGACAAGCTCTCCATATTTATTAATGAATGGTGCAGCTACCAAGTTACTATTTGAACTGTAATCAAGCCCCCAATTTGGATGAAAATTAAATACTAAATTAGAAGGGTTAGCAAAAGTATTTTTTGCTAACAAAACCAAACTTCTTGCTCCATTCCCTTTTGTCCAAGAAATTGTAGCTGAAGTTTTAGAAATGTTACTTGCACTAATATTGCTCGATAATACAGTTGGGTTTGGAGCATAATCCAATGTAGTTATATTCAATTTCACTGGATTTGTCATATATCTTGGACCAGCTCCTACAAAAGTATTGTATTCAAAAAATGCAATATTATATGTTGTTGCTGGACTTAAATTTTTTAACACGAATGGAAAGGGTTGACTGATTGCATTCAAATCTATGATATAGGAACTATCAGCTAAGCTTTGGTAGTAGTAATAGGTTTCTCCATTTGTAGGTGTAAAATTGATTGAATTTGCTCCCTCTTTGATGACACACATTCTGCTTGAACCATTACCTAGGTTAAATGAAAGTGAAATTGAAGATGTTTGACGTGATTGATTTGTAATTGTAATTGGAATTGTAGGTGCCAAATAGTCAAGTGTACTACAACTAACTAAAGGATAATTTGAAGTATTATACGTTCTGATTGCAGAGCTTGTACTTGCCGTATTACTAAGGTTATATTCCAGTATTGTAAACCTATAATTAGATAAATTTTGCAAGCCATTTAGTGTTACTTCAGATTCAGCTCCATCGTAAATGCAGAAAGTAGCATTACCAATATTGGTACCAGATCCAAAAGTTGAACTTGCTGTTATAGCACTTGGAATTGTTGTTGGTATAATGGGATCCGCATTTTTTCTTGCTAAAACAATTCTTTTTGAACCATTACCTGGGGTCCAAGTCAATTTGATACTGGTTGCAGTTGGCACAAACTGAACCAAAGTAGATGGAATTGTTGGCGCAGGAGGCGCAGGAGGCAATAAATTATTATTTAAACTAAAAAAAGTGTTTTTACCGTTTCCAAAAACAGTTGTAAATCCTTTTAATTCATATCTGATATTGTCTTTATAAACACCCGTAATTGATAACAAACTTGGTGTATAGTTCAACAATCTAAATCCAGCTGAAACTCTTGAGTCTTCACTCATTTGAGCTTGAATTATATTGGAGTTAAAACTTGTTGATGCATAATAAAGCTTAGTTCCATTACCTGCAGCTACAAACAAGGATGACGATACCTGATAAATAGAATTCAAGGCATTGGCAGAACTGGTAGAGCTGTAACTTGTTTTCAATAAATTTGAAACTATGTCATAACAGTATATGATGCTACCTTCAGCAACAAACAAATTAGAGTTGATAATTTTAAGTGCAGAAACCGAAGTTCTGCTGATATTAGTTCCTAGAGATTGAAGACCCAGAGTGCTTTTTGAGAATTTTGCAATGGCAGCTGAATTTCCTGCTATTGGAGAACTAAAAGTGCCGCCCACAAAAACTGAACTCGAATTGAATGCAATGTCATTGACTTGTCCATTTGCAAGATCTCCATTATAGTTCATGGCTGAATTATTGGAACTGTTCCAAGCAAAGAAATTATTTTTTGCTACCGTATTTCCATTTGATAAAAGGTATTTGGTGAATTTCCCACCAATATACAAACTGTTACCATCAGCGGCAATGACATTTACTGAATTAGAGGTATTTACATCTAGTTGTGGAAAGCTTAAGTCCGGACTCAAGGTTATTTTAGAAAGTTTCATTAAATCATTTCTACCCAAAGATGGACTTGAAGAATTAGTCGATTTGAAAGAACCTCCTAAATATAAATTTGAACCTGACAAACAAATTGTTTTGATTGAAATGTCTCCGTTAGAGTTTGCGAAGAAACTATTCGAATAAGTCATGTCTAGCGTTCCATTGCTATTAAAAACTGCCAAGTGCGGACATCTCACGCCACCAGCAAAACTGAAAGCGCCACCCAGTATGTAATTACCGTTTAAGTCTTTGATGCAACTATTCACTGGACCTGCAGTGCCATTTACTATATTATTAGCCAATGTAAAAGATCCTGTGTTTATGTTAAAATCATAAGCTACCATTCCTTGAAACATTCTAGAGGAACCATTGATATAATTAAAAGGCCCACTGATAAAAACTCGAAAAGTTGGACTACTCGTCATGACTGAAGTAATTTGCCTAACAACAGTATTTCCTTGTAAAACAATATTATACTGTGGATTTACGTTTAAATTTCCTGTTGAATTTACCAAAATAAAATTACTTCTTGTATTGCTTGAAACAGAGGTAGTAAAACTTCCTCCGATAAAAATTTGATTTGAATTGATTGCAGCAATTGAAGCCACATAAGATGAACTTGAAGCAGCTATTCTTGCATTAAAGCCCGTAATAACTGTGCCTAAATCCATGTTCATGGCAAAAACATCAGACAAGGAATTGATACCAACTCCATCAAAATTTCCTCCTACATATAAAGTTGAACCAATTGATTCCATAGTATAAATAGTTGTTGAACTTCCAGTAAGCGTAATTTTAACGTTATTTAGCGTAACCGCACTTGGATTTGAAATGTTAAAAATTGCAAAATTTGTTCTAATTGGCGTTGAACCACTTACCTGAAAATTGGTAAGGTTAAAACTACCGCCTACATATAATTGATTGTTATAAACTTTGATACAATGAATTGTACTGTTAAATGCACTTATTTCTGGAGTCCAAGCAAATACAGAACCATTTAGTTTGTTAAGCAATGCGATTCTCCTCAATGTATTGTTAACTCGGAACTTTCCTGAAACAACAATGGTATTGCCTGAAATTGCAATGTCACTGATTTCATTTCCAGCTGAAATTGAAGTGTCAGAAAAATCAATGGATGGATTAAAAGTCATATCAACCTGTCTGGCGGCATTTAACCTAACAATACCCATTCTCAATTCGCCGTTTACTCTATGAAATTTACCAATGACATATAGGTTCGCTCCATCTTGAATGATTTTGTTTACTTGACCATTGACCGTAGGCAATACATTTTCAATATTAGCACCTGAACTGTTTTGACATGCCAAAAATGCTGAATTTGGATTTCCGAATGCTGTAAAATCTCCAGCTACATAAGTTTTTTGTGTAGCGGCATCAAATACTGTTGCATTAATTTGACCATCAGCAATTTTGAAAGGAGTGGCAATTTCTTGGCCGAAACTCACATTTAAAACACAAAAACAAATAAATAATAAGTGTAGAATTCTTCTCATAGTTGATTTTATTACAAATTTTGTATCAGGCCATTTTGTTGAACTCAACAGCCATTCACGATATATTTTTTTAGATTGATTTGGGGCAAATTGTTGAACTTTTCAAATGCAATTTAGGGGTTAAATATTAGCAAATAATTAACAATCAAACAGTTTTGTCATTTCAAATTGTTATTAAAAGTAGACAACCATGCATTTTATAAAGGGTTAAAATTAATTTGGGTACAAAACAAAAGTAAATTTATTTTATTTGAAATGTCAAGTTTTCGGCAAATAATTTAAATAAAACCAGTGTTTTAGGACTACTCAGCTTACCTGTTTGATAAGGAAGCATAAAAAAAGGCTCTTACGAGCCTTCTTTTTATTTTAAAATTTCTCTTGAAATGACAATTCGCTGAACCTCACTGGTTCCTTCATAAATTTGGGTGATTTTTGCATCCCTCATTAAGCGTTCAACATGGTATTCTTTTACATAACCATATCCGCCATGAATTTGAACCGCCTCTGTAGTCACCCACATAGCCGTTTCTGAAGCAAATACTTTAGCCATTGAACTCACCAAAGCATAGTCTTGGTGGGTATCTTTTAAATAAGCCGCTTTTAAGCACAACAAACGAGCTGCTTCAATTTGAGTAGCCATGTCTGCCAATTTAAATTGAATGGCTTGGTGGTGCATGATTTCTTTTCCAAATGCTTTGCGCTCTTTTGAATATTTAAGCGCCAATTCGTAAGCTCCGCTTGCTATACCCAAAGCCTGAGCAGCAATTCCAATTCTACCGCCTGCCAATACTTTCATGGCAAACTTGAAACCGAAGCCATCTTCACCAATTCTATTTTCTTTAGGAACTTTTACGTCTTGGAACATGATGCTGTGTGTATCACTTCCACGAATTCCCATTTTGTCTTCTTTTTTACCTACAGTAACACCAGGGCTGTTTTTTTCAACAATAAAGGCATTGATCCCTTTATGGCCTTTTTCTACATCTGTCTGAGCAATTACCAGATAGTATGTTGCGGAATTGCCATTGGTAATCCAGTTTTTGGTGCCATTCATTAAGTAGTGGTCGCCCATATCAAAAGCAGTTGTTCTTTGTGAAGTAGCATCACTTCCTGCCTCTGGCTCAGACAACAAGAAAGCACCATGTACTTTACCTGAGGCCATTGGTACCAAATATTTTAGCTTTTGTTCTTCAGAACCATATTCTTCTAAACCCCAGCAAACCAATGAATTGTTCACAGAAACGACGACAGAAGCAGAAGCATCTACTTTTGACAATTCTTCCATCGCCAACACATAACTAATGGTATCCATACCGCTTCCGCCGTATTTAGGGTCTACCATCATGCCTAGAAAACCAAGCTCTCCTAATTTTTTGATTTGTTCATAAGGAAATTCCTGTTTTTCATCACGCTCAATAACACCAGGTAACAATTCTGTTTGTGCAAAATCTCTGGCTGCTTGTTGCACATTGATGTGCTCTTCTGATAAATCGAAATTCATACTTTATAATTTACGTTGCGAATATATTTATTTAATTAGCCAAAATGTTAAAATTGAACAAAATCATGCTTGTTTAATTTTCTTTTCAATGGCTGAAGTTGAAAATCCAGGTAAAAAATCAATGGTTGCCACTGTTCCACCTTTTGATTTAACAACTGTATACCCTACAATGTTTTCAGGCTGGTAATCACTTCCTTTAACCAAAACATCGGGTTGAACTTCTTCAATTAATTCCAAAGGCGTTTCTTCATCGAACAAAACAACAGCATCTACCATTTCCATGCTGGCCATGATTTGCATTCTTGAATCTTGGTCTTGTATAGGCCTGTGCGGACCTTTTAATTTACTGACAGAAGCATCTGTATTTAAAGCAACAATTAAACGGGTTCCATAGCCTGCTGCTTTAGCCAGATAATCGACATGTCCGCGGTGAAGCAAATCAAAACAACCATTGGTAAACACAATTTTCTCGGCCCCTTTGTTCCAAGTTTCGATCAATTGTTTCAAGCTTTCTCTGGTTTGAATTTTTTGAAGGATATGCTGGTACTTGTTCATACAATTTGATAAAAATACTTTTATAGCTTGACCTGATTTTCACTTGACATATTTCGTTTCTGAACCATCACATAAATGGAAGCCAGAATTCCTAATACGATGAGCAAGATCATTTGAGAGCCATGCACCAAAGTGGCATAAGCCAAACCATCTGCTTTGGCTATTCCAAACAAGACCAAAGCCTGGGTTACAAAAAAATGATAGGTTCCGGCACCAGCCCCTGGAGCTGGCAATACCACCCCTATGGTTCCAATTGCAAATACGGTTAAACAGTTGATAAATGACAACTGAGCTGTTGATTCTAAAGCGAACAAACAGAAATACATCATCAAAATATAACCTACCCAAATGGCTACAGACAAGAAGATAAACAAAAGTGGTTTTTCTAGTTTAAAAATACTCAATACCCCTTCTTTAAAACCTTGTAGCAAAGTCATGATTTTTTGAACAGGGCCCATGTTTAAAACTTGTTTTCTTTTCACTACCAAAACAATAAGCAACAAAACAAATATGCCGAATAAAACAGATTGGTTCAGGCTCAAACCCTTGTTTAAATCGGGTAAATAAGCACTGATGAAATTCCAAATGAGTTCAAATTGAAGCAAGAAAATACTGGCCAATACCAAAACCAACATCAACAAATCTACCAAACGCTCTGTTACCACAGTTCCTAAAGACTTATCTATGGGTAATTGGCTTGTTTTCGTTAAAGATGCGCATCTAGAAACTTCACCAGCCCTTGGAATAAAATAGTTGAACATATACCCAATCAAAACAGCCATAAAACTATTGGTATTGCTCACTTTATAACCAATGGCTTTGTATAATAAATTGGCCCGATAAGCCCTAATCCAATGACTAACAACTGAAATTCCAATGCCTAAACTCAACCATCCTAAATGGGCATTGCGCATTTTATTTAATTGTAAATCCCAATCAACATCTTCAAAAACAAAATACAAAAAAACAAAACCGATACCGAATACCAGTGCTAGTTTTAAAATATTCTTGATGGATTTACTCAAGCAGGTAATTGATTGTTGTGATCTGGATAAATAGCAATAGGCTGGTAATTTTTAGCCTCTTCTTGTGTTACAATGCCGTATGAAATTACAATCACATGGTCGCCAACGGCTGCTTTTCTGGCTGCAGGACCATTCAAACAAATCATTCCCGAGCCTCTTTCTCCTTTGATGATATACGTTTCAATTCGCTCACCATTGTTTACATTCACTACTTGAACCTTTTCATATTCAAGTAAATGCGCTGCATCCATTAAGTTTTCATCAATGGTGATACTGCCCACATAATGTAATTCAGTTTGTGTAATTTTAGCTCTGTGAATTTTCGATTTCAGTATTTGAATCTGCATATAATAGGTGTTGCCTAAGGCTATGGTTTTGTGATGGCAAAGCTAATTGAAAATGTCAAAAGCCCAAAATTCAATCAAGGTGAACAAATTTGAACAAAGATAGAATTGTCAAAAGTCTGTCATTTGCTCAACTCAGGGGTAAAATCATTTCTTTAGATTGTTTGCTGAAACTTTCTTTGCGGCATCAAAAAAACACAACATGAAAAAATTCATTCTTTCTATTTTGTTGCTCCCAAATTTGGTTTCAGCTCAAATAAGCAAGGACAGTGTAGCCACTTTGCCTAAAACAGCTATGGATGTTTATTACAACATGCATACAGGGCAAAAGGATACAGTAAGAGCCAACAATTGGCATTTGGCATTTGCGGTTAGAAAAGCGCAATACCCAATGAACACCATGCAAGCCACTACCATTCGTATCAATGATGGACAAGGAGTAGAAGTATATCAATCAAACCAAGGCCTAGCGGATTGGGCTACATTCGATACCACCAATTATGCTGCATGGCCTAGCCCTATCAACAGCGATAAAACTTGGGATTTTGGCGCTTTTAACCAAGACAAAAACATGCAAGATCCATTTGATTATGGATGGGGAGCTTACAACATGAACACCAACGAAGTGGTGGGTAAAAAGATTTGGTTATTGACTGATGCCAGAAGAAGCATGATGAAGAAAATTTACATTTCTAAAATAGTATTTGATACCCTGTGGATTTTCACCATTTCAAACTTAGACGGAACAGATAGCAATACCATTCAGATCAGCAAACCAGCGTATAAAGGAAAATTATTTGCCTATTATAATTTGTTAAACAATTCTGTTATTGACAGAGAACCCAAATTAAGTAATTGGAATTTATTGTTTACCAGGTACAAATCAATAGTTACATTGATGGGACAAACACTTCCTTACCCAGTAATGGGCGTTTTATTGAGCCCAAATACAATGGGAGCAAGGGTTAAAGATGCTGGTGTTGCCAACATGGAATTGTCCGATAGTACTTTATTTACACGTGACATTGGCACCATTGGTTGGGATTGGAAAGTACCTGGTGTACCCGGATTGGCCCCAATTGTTGATAGCTTAGGTTTTTTCTTACATGACTTAAATGTACCAAAAACGAATACCCGCATTATTTTTACAGAATATTATTCAGGACAAGGGAGTCAATACACAAAATTCAATTTGTTCACTTATGCTTTGCCAACAACAGGCATTGCAGAGCAGTTGAACGGATCGCTAGAAATTAACCTATACCCTAATCCTGTAACAGGAAATGGAACCCTTACTTTAGAAACCAAAAACAGCAAGTCAACTCAAATTAGCATTGTTGGTTTAGATGGCAAAGTGGTGTTTGAACAAAACATGAATGGCTCAAACGAAAACATCCAATTGCCAAGCTTACAAAGCGGTATTTACATGGTAAACATCCAAACTCAAAACAACAAAACCAGTAAGAAATTACTTGTTTACTAATTTGAGTAGCAATCAAACATATTTTTCAAGGCTTGCCAGCATTGTCTTTTTGATGATGCTGGCAAATACTTTTAATGCCCTAGCGCAACCGAATTCAAAACAATATCACTTAGATGAAATGGTGGTGACCGGTCAGTTTGAAGAAAACTCTCTGAGTAAATCGGTTTACAAAGTAAAGCTGATAGATGCCAAGCAAATTAAACAACAAGGCGCTTTCAACTTACAACAAGTGCTGAGTAAAGAGCTAAATATCCGCATTTTTCAAGATCCTTTATTGGGCAGCAATCTTCAATTGCAAGGGGTAGGCGGAAACAATATCAAAATTTTAGTGGATGGTGTTCCAATTATTGGCCGAGAAGCTGGAAATATTGACCTGAGCCAAATTAACCTCAACAATGTTGAGCGCATTGAAATGGTGGAAGGCCCCATGAGTGTGAATTTTGGCTCAGATGCTTTGGGCGGCGTAATCAATATCATCTCCAAGAAAAATTTAATCAAAGGTCAAACCCATGCTTTAAATACCTATTACGAAAGCATTGGGCAATACAATTTGGATTTGAACTCAAATTTTGGTCTCAAAAACAACAAAAGTATTCAGGTATATGCTGGAAGAAATTTTTTTGAAGGCTATGCTGTGAACCCTGAAGACCGCTTAAAAATGTGGAAACCGCGCACCCAATACAATACGGGTTTTAACTTTACCAAGAAATTCAAGGAAGGAAGTTTAAAGTTAAACAATTTTGCGTTTTACGAAAAACTAAGCAATAGAGGCCTTGCCGAAGTAGATTGGACAAAGGCATCAGCGCAAGACCAATATTATTTTACCAAGCGATTGAGTTCTACATTATTGTATGAACGCAGCTTACAAAACAACAGCAATTTGAACATGGTCATTGGCATGAACTATTACGCCAGAACCATGGAAACCTATTTAAAAGATTTGGTGAGCTTACAAGAAACGCTGATTCCATCACAAGAAACACAACAAACTTCAGAGCTCAACAACTTGATGTCGAGAGGTACGTATGCAAAAAAATACAAGAAACACTTGGGCTTTCAATTGGGCTACGAATGCAATTTAGACTGGGCTTATGGCTCAAAATTCAATGGCACTCAGTTTTTAGGAGAATATAGTGTTTTTGGCAGTATAGAATACCACGTGAATGAAAAATTAGTTTTCAGACCTGGTATGAGAACAGGAATCAATACACAATTTGGTATGCCACTCATACCATCTTTGCACATGAAGTATGATTTCAGCGATGCGGTATCGCTAAGGGCCAATATTGCCAAAGGGTACAGAGCACCAGGCATGAAAGAATTGTATTTGCAATTTGCCGATATCAACCACAATATTCAAGGCAATTTGAACCTCAAACCTGAACAATCATTGAATGCACAAGTATTGTTAAGTATCCAAAAAAATGAAAGTAAAAATACCATCAAATTAGAACCTTCTGTATTTATCAACCATATTGAAAACATGATTGGACTGGCTAAATCTGGCAATGCAAACAATGTTTCGTTTATGTACATCAACCTGAACCAATTCGATAACATGGGCTTCAATTTGAATACTGATTTTACTTCTTCAGACTTTAAGATTGGTTTGGGCTACGCTTACATAGGGAACAGAAGTATTTTTAACCAGCAAAACAATGCTGCCTACTATTTCAACAACGAAATCAAATTACAATCGTCTTATTTATTCAAAAAGCCTGGAATAAGCTTGAATTTATATGCCAAATACAATGGAAAATTTCAAACCTATATTTACCAAGCAGATAAAGCCGAAAGCAGTATTGGTTTTGTTGACCCATTCACCATTATAGATATAACTGCCAGTAAAACATTTTTCAAAGACAAATTAAGCCTTACTTGTGGTTTCAAAAACTTACTCAACTACACCAATGTAAATGCCAATATGCAAAATGGACCGCATCAATCTGGAAGCAATTCAGCCATGATGGGCATGGGCAGAAGTGTTTTTTGCAACCTAAAATACACCTTTGACAACCAATGAGAATGGCAAGTCTAGGAAATGGTAAAATATGGGGGCTGATTTTTATGGGTTGTATCCTCATTTTTATGGCCTGTGAAAAAGCTGAAAAGCCTTATCAATTGCCTCAAAAACCAGATGCACAGTTACAGGTAGCACAAATTAATTTAGGAGAAAAGTACACCGAACAAGTGTATGTAAATTTGTTTGATTCTATGCCCATCAAAGCCAGTATTGCCTGTGCTGCATGGGACCTTTCTTTTGAAGCCAAAACAGCAGGATTTAGAATATTCATGAATGGCGGCAAGGATATAAAAATTGCCAAAACCCATAACCTAGATTTTCAAAAAATTAGCAAGCCTGAGCAATATAGTTATGGTTGGGATGAAGCCAGCGGGGCTGATTCTATTTTCTTGAAAAATTGGTGCAATGAAAATGGCATTGGGAATGACACTGTTTACCTTGTTGACCGAGGCTTGGTCAGTAACAACGAAGAGAGGTATGTACAACTCAAATTAAAAAAAGTAGATGCCAATGGCTATGACATTCAAGTTGCCAATTTAGATGGCAATAATGTGCAATCTTTGACCATTTTAAAAGACAATAGCAAAGAACAAATTTTGGTAAAACTCAACCCAGCCAAAATTGAACAATTGAATATTGAACCTGCAAGCAACAATTGGCAGCTCTGTTTTTTAAAATACCGTTGGATTTATTATGAATTCAATCCGCCATTGTTTTACACCGTTACAGGTATTTTCATCAACAACAGCGCCCTTGAAATAGCAGTTGACAGCACACATTCATTTGAGGACATCAAGCTCAATAGCCTTTCAAATTACCAATTCAGCAGCAAAAGGGATGTCATTGGCTATGACTGGAAAATCTACGATTTCAGCAATGGTAAATACTGGGCAAGAAAATACGTAACCTATATTTTGGCAACTAAAGAAAGTCCTAAAAAATACTACAAATTGCGTTTTACCGATTTTTACTCCAATACAGGTCTCAAAGGCGCTCCAAAATTTGAATGGTTGCCCTTGTATTGATTTCAATTTGCTTGCATTCATTTAGAATCGCTGCAATCAGCTAAAGTTTTGCTATTTTTGAGCTGTTCAAGAATATAACGCAGTGTCAAAACCAGAAGAAAAACAAGCATTTGAATCTCAATTTATAGAGGTTTTAGGTGCAAGAGTTCATAACCTTAAAAATATAGATGTGAGCATTCCTCGCAACCAATTGGTAACCATTACTGGTTTGAGTGGAAGTGGTAAATCTTCTTTGGCTTTTGATACCATATTTGCCGAAGGTCAGCGAAGATACATGGAGAGTTTTTCTGCGTATGCCAGACAATTCATTGGCAATATGGAAAGACCTGAAGTTGACAAAATCAATGGACTTTCTCCGGTTATTTCTATTGAACAAAAAACTGTGAACAAAAACCCGCGCTCTACCGTGGGTACCATTACCGAAATTTATGATTTTCTAAGGCTCTTGTACGCCAGAACTGCTGATGCATACAGCTATATCAGTGGTGAAAAAATGGTGAAAATGAGCGAAGACCAAATTGTAAACAGCATTATTCAAAGGTTCGAAAACCAAAAAATTATGTTGTTGGCGCCATTGGTCAAAGGCAGAAAAGGGCATTACAGAGAGCTATTTGAACAAATCAGAAAACAAGGCTATACCAAAGTACGTGTTGATGGCGAATTGCAAGACATTGCTCCAAAAATGCAATTAGACCGCTATAAAATTCACGATATAGAAGTTTTGATTGACCGAATTGAGCCTAAAACAAGTGCCAAATTCAGGATTCAAGAAAGCGTGAAAAGTGCCTTGAAAACAGGCAAAGGCAGCATGTTACTTTTAAAAGTAGAAACAAATGAAACTTTTTACTTTTCTAAATTCTTGATGGACCCTGTGAGTGGTTTGAGTTACGATGAACCACAGCCCAATAGCTTTTCATTCAATTCGCCTTATGGCGCTTGCCCAGCCTGTGATGGAATGGGTGTAAGCAGCCGCATAGAAGAACATGCCATCATTCCTGATAAAAAATTATCCATCAACAAAGGGGCATTGGCTCCGTTGGGTGAAGCCAAAGACAATTGGACATTTTTACAATTAAAAGAACTGGGTAAACAATTCAAATTTAGTTTTACAGAACCCATTGAAAAATTTAGCAAAGAAGCCATACATGCTATTTTGTATGGTTCGGAAGAAAGTTTGACCATCCCTTATTCGTACAGTTCGGGCTATACCCAAAATTACAGTTCTAAATGGGAAGGATTGATTCCGTTTATTACCAGACATTACCACGAAAAAAGCACCGATTCTATTGTAAAATGGGCTGAAGAATTTATGGAAATTCAAGCCTGTCAAGCTTGCAAAGGCGCAAGGCTTAAACCTGAATCTTTGCATTACAAAATAGCGGGTAAAAACATTGCTCAATTAGCAGAAATGGAAATTGGACAATTGGGAAAATGGTTTGCAAGTATTGAAAGTGAATTGGATGAACGCAAACAAATAATTTCAGCTGAAATTTTAAAAGAAATTAGAAACCGGGTAAAGTTTTTGAATGATGTAGGGATTGATTATTTAAGCTTGAATTCACCTTCTAAAACATTAAGCGGTGGCGAGGCGCAGCGCATTCGTTTGGCCACCCAAATTGGTTCACAATTAACGGGGGTCTTGTATATTTTAGACGAGCCGAGTATTGGCTTGCATCAACGCGATAACAAACGCCTCATAGATTCGCTGAAAAATTTAAGAGATGTTGGCAACAGTGTGATTGTGGTAGAACACGACAAAGACATGATGGAGGAGAGTGATTTTATTTTAGATTTAGGACATGGAGCAGGTATTCACGGAGGGCATATTGCTGCCTCTGGAAGCTACCAAGATATCTTAAACGCTCGTACCTTAACTGCAGATTATTTAAGTGGCAGAAGACAAATAGCAATTCCAGCAAACAGAAGAAAAGGCAACGGAAAATGTATTGAATTGATTGGCGCATCTGGAAACAATTTGAAAGACGTAAGTGTCAAGTTTCCGTTGGGTACATTAATTTGCGTAAGTGGAGTAAGTGGAAGTGGAAAATCGAGTTTAATCAACGAAACACTGTACCCTATTTTAAGACAGCATTTTTATGGTTCACACCAAAAACCATTGGCCTATAAAAAACTCAAAGGCATTGAATTGGTTGACAAAGTAATTGATATTGACCAAAGCCCTATCGGCAGAACACCAAGAAGTAATCCTGCCACGTATGTAGAGGTTTTTGGAGAAATCAGGAACTTGTTTGCCAATTTACCAGAAGCAAAAATAAGAGGCTACAAACCCGGTCGTTTTTCATTCAATGTAAAAGGTGGCAGGTGCGAAACATGCCAAGGTGGTGGCATGAAAAACATTGAAATGAATTTCTTGCCCGATGTGTATGTGACTTGTGAATCGTGCAATGGCAAAAGGTACAACAGAGAAACATTAGAAATCCGATACAAAGGAAAAAGCATCAATGATGTATTGAATATGTCTATTGAAGATGCGGTGGTATTCTTCGAAAATACGCCACAAATTTTAAGAAAAATTGCCTCCTTAAACGATGTGGGTTTAGGTTATATCACCTTAGGGCAAGCCTCGAACACCCTGAGTGGTGGAGAAGCACAGCGTGTGAAATTGGCAACAGAACTCAGTAAAAAAGATACGGGCAATACCTTTTATATTCTAGATGAACCTACCACTGGTTTGCATTTTGAAGATGTGAAAGTTTTGTTAGATGTCATTCAAAAATTGGTTGAAAAAGGCAATACTGTTTTGATCATAGAACACAATTTAGATGTGGTAAAAGTTGCTGATTGGGTAATTGACATGGGACCTGAAGGAGGAAAAAAAGGCGGAGAAATTTTATGTGAAGGCACGCCAGAACTGATTGCCAATCATGCAAAAAGCCATACAGGCATTTTTCTAAAAAAGGAGTTGGCACTTCAAAATAAACAGAAGTAAATTCGATTGTTTATCTTGCAAAAGATTGAACAACAAGGTAAACATAAAAACAAAGACTATCAATTGGCTGCTGTTGAGCTGTTTCTTTTGCTTGTTTACTTTAGCAAAAGCAAAGCCCTATACGCCCCAAAAATACATCGACAAATTTGCGCCAATTGCCATTCAATTGAGTATAGAAACACAAATTCCAAGTTCTGTTATTCTGGGTGTAGCTATTGTTGAATCAGGTTTTGGGAACAGTAAAAATTGCAGGTTGCTCAACAATCATTTTGGTGTAAAAGGTAAAAATACGCTCAGGTATAGACACAAAACCTATCGCTCAAAATACAAAGAATACGCATCGGATTCAGCCTCTTATGCCGATTTTTGCAGAATAGTTTCGAGCAAAAAATACTTTCCAAAAATTAAAAACAGCCGACACAACAGCATCTGGTTAAAGCATATCAGCAAAACCTACGCCAAGGCCAGAAAAAGATGGGTGAAAGGTGTATTGTATGCCATCAAAAAATACAATTTAGGGAAATTCAACCGCCACCAACAAATATGATGAATAAAAAATTGATTTATATGGCCATTGCTTTAGTTGTACTCCTAGGCATTGCCAGCTTTTTAGATGAGATCAATAACAACGGTACTTGGTATGGAGCCAACGATTATACCCATGTAATTCCTGCAGATTCAAGTGTTCAAAAAAGCATAGCGCGGGCTTGTTTAGATTGTCATTCCAATTTCACCAACCCAGTTTGGTATGACAATATTGTACCTGTTAGCTTTTTAATCAAACACCATGTGGATGAAGGAAAACACGAACTTAATTTTTCAGAATTTGCTACTTATTCAGTAAAGAAGCAAAAACACAAACTACACGAACTCATTGAGCAGATTGAAGAAGATGAAATGCCTATGGAAGCTTATGTTTGGATGCACCCAAGCGCCAAACTAAGTGCAGAAGAAAAACAAAATCTAATTGCTTGGAGCAAACAAGCCATCGCTCAATTAGAAGCAAAACCTAGAACAGATTCAACTGCACATTAATTTAAATGAGCGGTTTGATTGGCTTCTAACAACTTGAACTTCCCATTTTCGTAAGCCAAAATATACAAACACAAATTGCTGTGTTTAAATTCTTCCATTTTGGATAGTGGCTCATTCAAAAGCCCACAAAGTAGTGCTTTCATGGCTCTTCCATGCATACAAACTAAAACATTTGAGGCATCATATTTTACAAGTTCCTCCATTGCGTTTAACAACCTTTTTTGCAAATCAATGGCATTTTCTCCGCCGGGTACAGAAGCCAAATAGTTTTCATTTTGCCATTCGTTTAATACATGTGCCAATTGTGCTTGTTGAACTGGGCCTTGCTTCATGCCTTCTAGTTCACCCCATGAAATTTCCCTCAAATCGTTCAAGGCAATATGTGGCACTCCTTCTTCAATGAAATTTGCAACACTCTGCTGGGTTCTAATGAGGTTTGACGTAAACACATACTTGAATTCAACATGTTTGTATTGTGCATGAAACAAATTAGCTTGTTGTTGTCCTAATTCGTTCAAAGGCATGTCAATACCTGAACCCTGAACAATGCCTTCTTTGTTGTAATTGGTTTGTCCATGCCTGATCAGGTAAATTAATTTTCTTTGATTCATTGAGAAATGTAATAGTTTTCACTTATTTTAGAGCGGTTTTTCATCCTTTATCGCCCAATTGAAAGCATGCTGCATCAACTTTTACTTGAACAATTGAAAGCTAGTTTTGGAGAAAATTTGAATTTTTCTCCAGAGATGTTGCGCTTCATTGAGCAAGTTAACCAAAGCTACCTTGATTTCAATAGTGATGCAAATGAAAATACCCAATCAGGCATTAAAAACATTGCTTCTACTGAAGCAAAAGAGATTCTACAATTATTGGAATCGGCTCAAGATTTGTTTTATACAACCGATAAAAACGGCTTCTTCCTTTTAAACAATGAAACTTGTGTCAAAGCAACTGAATATCCTGATGAAGAATTGAAGCAATTGTCCATTTTTGAATTGATTGAAGACCGATTCAAAGAAGATATTCAATTGTATTTTGAATCGCCAGAAGAAAATACAGGAAATATCCCCTACCATGAGTTCCCTATCCTTACCAAGTCGGGTAAAATGGTATGGCTTGGCCAACATGCCCAATGTATGGTTGATCAAAATGGCATTCAGGGTTACCAAGTCATTGCCCGTGACATTACATCGCTCAAAACTGCCCAGTTAGAAGCTGAAGTATCAAAGAATTTTCTACATGAAATTTTAGATGCCATTCCTAGCCCCTTGTTTGTGAAGAACAGGTCGCACCAATGGGTACTGGCAAATTCCGCCTATTTAAAATTGATTTCAAAAAATATTGAGCAGGTTTTAGGTAAAACTGAATTTGATTTCTTAGAAAAAAAAGATGCGCAAAAATACATAGATTTAGACGAAGAGCAATTCAAAAACCGTATTGAAACAGCGCGAGAAGACATCAATATTCAAGAGAACGGAACCGAGAAACATTTACACGTCAAGAAAAATATTTTCACCAGCAGAAACAGCGATTTTTTAATTGGTGTGATTACGGATATCACAGACCGCCGATCGGTTGAACAAGCCAATATTTACCTCAAACAGTTTTACGAGCAAATTCTAAATAAGATTCCTACAGATATTGCCGTATTCAACGACAAGCATGCTTATTTGTTTGCAAACGAACACGCTATCTCAGATCCTGAAAAACGGCAGTGGGTCATAGGCAAAGACGATTTTGATTATTGCAAAGAATACGGATTCTCTGAAACTTATGCAGCGGAAAGAAGGAAATTGTTTAACGAAGTAATCAAACAAAAAAAACAGGTTGAAAAAGAAGAGCAAATCATCGATAGACAGGGCAAAATTCAATGGATTTTACGCAGAATGTACCCTGTTGAAACGGCAAAAGGAAACGTAGAATTTGTGATTGGTTTTGGCATTGACATTACGGAAAGGAAAACGACTGAGGCTAGAATCATCAAACAGCAATACGAATTAGAAGAAGCGCAAAAGACTGCCAGAATTGGGGCTTGGGAATTCTATCCAGAAAATAGTTCCATGAAATGGAGCAAGGAAATGTGTGGCCTATTGGGTGCAGAAACTGGAACCGAAATTGCATTCCAAACTTTTGAAAAACTGTTTTTGGAAACTGAACAAACCAAACTTACGCATTGTATTCAGCAAGCAATCAGCAATTTTGAACCCTTTGAATTTGAGGCCGAATTGAACTTACCCTCCAAGAAAAGTTTTTTTATTCGCATCAAAGGTTTACCTGTCATCGAAAACAAAATGGTAAAATCAATCCGAGGCATTGTACAAGACATTAGCCTTGAGAAAGAATCTTTAAAATTAGAGCAGTATTACCAAGAATTAGAAAAGAAAAACAGAGAACTTGACCAATTTGCATATGTAGTTTCACATGATTTAAAAGCCCCATTGCGTGGCATCTATAATTTATCGATGTGGATTGAAGAAGATTTGGACGGCAAATTGGAAGAAGATACCAAAAACAACCTCGACTTGTTGCGCAAGCGCGTGAAAAGAATGGAAGGTTTGATTGATGGCATTCTTCAATATTCAAGAGCAGGTAGAATCAAACAAGAAATTAGCCAGTTCAGTTTAGGCGAATTGATTCCAGAAATTATAGAGTCGATTAGCCCTGCAGAAAAAGTTAAATTTAATATCCAAGAAAGTTTGCCTACCCTAGAAACTGAAAAAATTTGGATAGAGCAGATTTTTTCTAACCTCATCAGCAATGCGGTAAAGCACAACAACAATGCAGCACCCGAAATTCAAATCAGTTACCAAATTCAAAACCAATTTTATGAATTTTGTATAGCAGACAATGGCCCTGGAATAGACGCCAAGTTTTTTGATAAAATTTTTGTGATTTTCCAAACCTTACAAGCAAGAGATACTTTTGAAAGTACCGGAGTAGGTTTGGCCATCGTTAAAAAAATCATCACAGAAAAAGGCGGTAAAATTTGGTTAGCGTCTGAGATTGGACAAGGAACTCGCTTTTATTTCACTTGGCCTGTGTAATCAAACCTAAACCATGAGAGCATTTGCATTTTTATTTTTCAGTATCTGTTGTTTGGTTTTTCAAAATAGCCAAGCCCAATGTATAGACACTTATAGCCTCTGCCCTACTTGCCCTTGCCCAGACCTTCTTTACAAACCCATTTGTGGATGCGATGGCAATACATACCGTAACTTGTGCTATTTTGAAAGGGCTGGCGGAAACAAAACACCTGGCAGTACCTATACCGATGGCACCTGTAGTGGTTTTGAATTGGATGTTTTTCCGCTGATTTTGGCAGAAGACCAAAATTTGACCATCACTTTTGCACAAGCCACCGAAAAATATGCCACTTTTATGTTGGTTGATGTTTGGGGTAAAATTTATATCCAAAGAAATTTACCTGCTCAAAAATTATTCGAATTTCAGTTAACAGAGCTTCCCATGCTCTCCAGAGGACCTTATATTGCACTCATTTACAATGTTGACGGAAAATATAAGTACGTTAAATTCTTAAAACTCTAAATTTATAGTGCTGATTTTCTGATTACTAAACTCAAAACAGCTAAAAAAGAAGATTTAGGCCTAGCCCAGTGTTTTCAAATTCAACGAAAAGCCCTAATTTTGAGGCCCTTAAATAGTAGACAAAGGATTTTTAAACATTTAGTTGTGAATTATCAATTCATGTCCTATTTTTGCAACCCATTTAAACACAAAGAAGAGTCGTGGACGCATTGAGTTACAAAACCGTATCTGCTAATAAAGCATCAGCTACCAAAAATTGGTTAGTTGTTGACGCAGAAGGACAAACATTAGGACGTTTTGCAAGTAAGCTAGCCAATATTTTAAGAGGCAAGCACAAAACAAACTACACACCGCATGCAGATTGTGGTGATTTCGTGATTGTTATCAACGCTGATAAAATCCGTTTTACAGGAAACAAAATGAATGAGAAAGAATACAAATTCTTCTCAGGTTACCCAGGAGGTTTAAGATACGAGGTAGCCAAAAACATTTTGGTTCGTAGACCAACTTATATTGTTGAGCATGCTATCAAAGGTATGTTGCCTAAAAACAAATTAGGTTCTCAGCTTTTCCGCAATTTACATGTTTATGCTGGTGCTGAACACCCGCATGGAGCACAACAACCTAAAGAATTAAAATTCTAATCGATGGAAGTGAATAACGCAATTGGAAGAAGAAAAACAGCGGTTGCCCGTGTGTATTTAACACCTGGAACTGGCAAGATGACTGTTAATGGAAAAGAAAGCAAAGAGTACTTTCCAAGTATCGTATTGTTAAGTGCTGCTAACAAAGCATTTGAAGTAACAGATACAATGGGTCAATTTGATGTGAATGCACACTTAAACGGTGGTGGTGTTCATGGTCAAGCAGACTCGTTGAAATTGGCCATCGCGAGAGCTTTGGTAAAATACAACGCTGAATTAAAACCAGCATTAAAAGTAAATGGATTGTTAACCCGTGACCCTAGAATGGTTGAACGTAAGAAACCAGGACAGAAGAAAGCACGTAGACGTTTCCAATTCGTAAAACGTTAATCCGAATTTTAAAAAGAATATGTCAAAAATCACTCAACAAGAGTTGTTGGAAGCGGGTGTACATTTTGGTCACCTTACCCGCAAATGGAATCCAAAGATGGCTCCGTACATTTTTATGGAGAAGAATGGAATCCACCTTATCGATTTACACAAAACAGCTGTAAAATTAGATGAGGCCGCACAAGCCATCAAAAACATTGTTAAATCTGGACGTAAAGTTCTTTATGTTGCTACCAAAAAGCAAGCGAGAGAAATTATCGAAAGCGAAGCACAAAGAGTAAACATGCCTTATGTATCTGACCGTTGGTTAGGTGGTATGTTAACTAACTTTGCAACTGTTCGTAAGAGCATCAAGAAAATGCAAAGCTTAGAGAAATTAGCTTCAGATGGTACGTATGTAAACATCAACAAAAAAGAGCGCTTAATGATTGAGCGTGAAAAAGTAAAGTTGAACAAAGTATTAGGTGGTATCGCTGATTTAAACAGATTGCCAGCAGCCTTGTTCATCGTTGATATCAAACGTGAGCATATTGCAGTAGCAGAAGCAACCAAGTTAAACATTCCTACTTTTGGAATCGTTGATACCAATTCAGATCCTACATTGGTTGACTTTGCAATCCCTGCGAATGATGATGCAGCAAAATCAATTTCATTGATCACTCGTTATGTAACTGACGCAATTGTTGAAGGTTTGAGCGAGCGTAAACGTGAAAAAGAAGAAACTGTTGAAAAAGAAGCAGTAGCAGAAAAAGAAGAAGCATAAATCTTAAATGATTTAAAAAATACAAAAGAGAATTTGAAAATTACCTGGTAAGATTCAAGTTCTCTTTTTTTAAATAGACCATTCATAACATAACAATAAATTAATACTATGTCAATTAGTGCAGCCGATGTAAACAAATTACGCCAAATGACTGGCGCCGGCATGATGGATTGTAAGAAAGCCTTACAAGAAACCAATGGTGATTTTGAAGCAGCTGTAGATTTTCTCCGCAAAAAAGGAGCTAAAATTTCAGCAAACAGAGCAGACCGTGATGCAAAAGAAGGAGCAATCATTGCCAAAACTTCTGCAGACAGAAAAACGGGTGTAATCGTTCAATTGAGTTCTGAAACTGATTTCGTAGCGAAAAACGAAGATTTCGTAGCTTTTGCGCACAAATTGGCTGAAGTTGCTTTAGCTAACCAACCAGAAAGCATCGATGCATTCAAAGCTTTGGCGATGGATGGTGCAACTGTAGGTGATAAAATCACTGACCAAGTTGCTAAAATTGGAGAAAAAATTGACGTAGTTAAATACGAATTGGTAAAAGGTGACAACTTAGTAGCTTATATCCACGCTGGAAACAGATTGGGTGTATTGGTTTCTTTGAACAACGCGCCTTCTGAAGCCAATTCAGTTGCAGGTAAAGATGCAGCTATGCAAATTGCTGCTTTGAACCCAGTAGGTGTTGACAAAGCAGATGTTGATCCAACTATCATTGAAAGAGAAATTGCAATTGGTATGGACCAAGCCCGTGCTGAAGGCAAACCAGAAAACATGTTAGAGAAAATTGCTCAAGGTAAATTGGGTAAATTCTACAAAGACAATACTTTATTGAACCAAGAGTTTGTAAAAGATGGCAGCAAAACGGTAGCGCAAATGCTCAACGAAGCAGAGAGCGGACTCAGCGTCATCGCATTCAAGCGAGTTTCATTATAATTTTTAAAAATCCTCACTTTAAAGTGGGGATTTTTTTTGCATCTCTTGTGAAAAGATTAAATTTAAATTCAAATAACCCTGAAATGAAATACAAAAGAGTACTACTGAAATTAAGCGGTGAAGCTTTAATGGGCACCATGCAATATGGCATAGACCCTAAACAATTGGAGCAATATGCCAAAGATGTGAAAACAGTAGTAGATGCCGGTGTTGAAGTAGCCATAGTGATTGGTGGCGGAAATATTTTTAGAGGCGTACAAGGTGTAGCTGGTGGATTGGTGGACCGTGCCCAAGGCGATTATATGGGAATGTTGGCTACTGTGATTAATTCTATGGCCTTACAAGGTGCTTTGGAAAAACAAGGCATTAAAACGCGTTTGTTGAGTGCCATACACATGGAACAGATAGCTGAGCCATTTATTAGAAGAAGAGCGGTTAGACACCTTGAAAAAGGCCGTGTGGTGATTTTTGGTGCTGGAACTGGTAACCCATACTTTACAACAGATACGGCTGCTTCATTAAGAGCGGTTGAAATTGAAGCCAATTTGGTATTGAAAGGAACCCGTGTGGACGGTATTTATACTGAAGACCCAGAGAAGAACCCTGAAGCCAAACGCTTCGAACAAATTGGTTTTGACGAGGTATATGAAAGAGGTTTGAACGTAATGGACTTAACAGCCATTACCCTTTGCCAGGAAAACAAAATGCCGATTGTGGTTTTTGACATGAACAAAGAAGGAAATTTCTTGCGTGTTTGCAAAGGCGAAAATGTAGGAACAACGGTTTCATAAAAAATTGTTTCTTTAGATAATGACGCGGCTGGTTCTTCGAACCAGCCGCTTTTTTTTGCCCATTCCACAAACCCTTCTCTAGTATTAAGGTAAAATTCATTTACATTTTCATAAATTGTTTTATATTTGATTTGCGTCAGTGATTTACCCAAATCTTTACACTGCTAAACTATGAAGAGCCTATGAGAACAAGTGTTTACAATGAAGTTGTATTGGAAAAGATTCAGTTTGATTCTAAAAAGATAGTATTGGCATATTTTAATCAGGATAAAAACATCAATCAAATCATTAAAAAAATTCCAGGTACTATTTGGAACCCAATTATAAATGCTTGGGATGTTCTGGATGATGACTTCATTCTTCAATCCATTGAAAAATTGAATAACCAAAATGAAAGCGAAAACACCATTGCTTCTATTGAGAATTTAAAAAAATGGATGCTTTCAAAAAGATACAGTGCCAATACAATAAAAACCTATACGCATGTACTTTCTGTATTTTTCAAATTTTTTAACACAAAACAGCCAAGTGAAATTGTAAGCAATGACATCATTATATTCAATGTTGAATATATCTTAAAAAATAAATTATCTGGAACCTATCAATCGCAATTTATCAATGCACTTAAATTGTATTATAACATAAATGAGAATAAAAAATTAAATCCTAAAAAACTAATTAGACCAAAAAAGCAGAACTCATTGCCAAAAGTACTATCTGAAAAAGAAATATTTTTATTGTTAAATTCCATTAAGAATATGAAGCATAAAACAATGTTGTGTTTAATTTATAGTGCGGGTCTTAGGCGTGGTGAACTTTTAAATTTAAAAATAAGTGACATTGAAAGTGACAGAAATTTAATAGCCATTAGGTCAGGAAAAGGAATGAAAGACAGATATGTTCCATTATCAAATACAATTTTAACCATGCTTAGGGTATACTATAAATTGTATAAACCAAAACATTACTTATTTGAAGGGGTAAATGGAGGAAAATATTCGGAAAGAAGTATTGAACTTGTTTTAAAGAATGCCGCAAAACAAGCAGGGTTTACAAAACCATTGACATTACACATGTTAAGACATAGTTATGCAACACATTTGTTGGAACAGGGAACCAATTTGAGAATGATACAAGAAATTCTTGGGCATAAAAGTCCAAAAACTACACAAATTTATACTCATGTAAGCAATGAATCACTCAAGAAAATTCAAAGCCCATTTGATAAATTGAACATTAAAATTGAATAAAGATAAACAGAAACAAACTTGCGTATATGCTGCTATTTGAGGAAGTATTGGGAAGTAAAAAGGGAGGAAATAGCGTGTATATGGGAGTTATCGGTAACTCTAAAACGA
>Ga0209400_1000181_pt1 | contig 55774 bp, 50 predicted proteins | sample M_130807_EF_Meta_FD_187313 | JGI IMG/M metagenome (GOLD analysis project Ga0209400, IMG submission 187313) | Freshwater microbial communities from Lake Montjoie, Canada to study carbon cycling - M_130807_EF_MetaG (SPAdes) (version 2) | ecosystem: Environmental > Aquatic > Freshwater > Lake... | reverse complement strand
CTTACTTTGTGTTACTGATTTAAGTTCAGGAATAAGTACTTATCCAAATGGACGATACCTAGATTTGGTAATATCAAATTCAGATTCCATTGAATTGGATTTCAACAAAGCATACAATCCGTATTGCGCCTACAGCAAAAGATACCATTGCCCTATTCCTCCTGCAACAAACAAACTAGCCATTGCTTTGGAAGCAGGCATGCAATTCAAAAGCCATTAAGCTTTCTTTTGAAGCCAATAATATATAGGCACACCAGCCAAAACAATACCCAAACCAGGATAACTAAATTCAGGTTTATACACCAATAAACTAATACAAATTCCTGTTGCAATAACACAATACAAAATTGGGATAAAGGGATAAGCCAAAACTTTATAAGGACGTTCTAAATTGGGTTGTTTGAACCTCAATACAATCACCCCAGCTACCGTTAAGATATAAAACATCAAGACTGCAAAAACTACATAGTCGAGTAAGTCGCCATAAGAACCACTTAAAGTTAACAAGGCGGCCCAAATTCCTTGTATAATAAGTGCAGTTTGTGGACTTTGATTTTTATTGAGTTGGCCTGCTTGTTTAAAAAAGAAACCATCTTTGGCCATGGCATAATACACCCTGGCACCACTTAAAGTTAAACCGTTGATACAACCAAAAGTTGAAACCATAATCAATACCGCCATCATAATGGCACCAGACTCTCCAAACAATGTCTGCATCATCAAAGTTCCAACTCTATCAGAAGGAGCATGCTGAATGGCATCAAAAGGCAATACTTTCAAATACATGATATTGGCTAAAATATACAAGAGGGTAACCCCTGTTGAACCTATAACCAAGGAACGTGGCAAGTTCTTTTCTGGATTTTGAATTTCTGAAGCCGAAAAGGTGATATTGTTCCAAGCATCACTTGAAAAAATAGAACCTACCAAAGCTGCTGCAAATAATGCTGGTGTTACAGATGAAAAAGAAAGGTTAGAAAAATTAAAGGTCCATTGACTTGGGTGCGCATCTGCAATCCAATACAAACCGCTAACTATTAAAAACAACAAAGCCAATACTTTACTCATAGTAAAAATATTTTGGATGAATGCCGATTTTTTAATGGCCCTGAAATTACTCAGGGTTAACAACAGAATAATTGCAATGCCTAATAGTTGAACCCTGTTGATGTCTTTTCCTACAACTGAAAAGACAATTTCTTGTTCAGAAATACTGGGAAAAAGAATGCCTGTAAACCTGGCAAATGCAACGGCTACGGCTGCAATAGTACCCGTTTGAATAACTGTAAATAAAGTCCATCCATATAAAAAACCAAAGAGTTTACCATATGCCGCTTGCAAATACACATATTGCCCTCCCGCTTTGGGCATAGCTGCACCCAATTCTGCATAACTTAAGGCTGCTAATAAGGTTAAAACCCCTGTAACAAACCAAGCCAATAACAGCATTTCAGGGCTTAACAATTCTCTGGACATGCCCGCTGAAACAATGAAAATACCAGAGCCAATCATGCTGCCCATCACCAACATGACAGCATCTAATAAATTCATTTGGTGTAAATTCTTCATGAGCAAATTTGTTTTGCAATGGACATCCAATTTTCATTTGATTCGATTAAAAACCCTCTGACTCCAACTGCAATTCCACAATCTATATCTCGTTGTTTATCGCCAATAAAGTATGATTGATTGGGATCTATCTTAAATTTTGAAACTGCTTTTTCAACAAGTAATGAACCTGGCTTTCTGCACAAACAATTGCTTTGATTGGGATGATGCGGACAATAGTAAATTGCGGTTATGTTGATATCAAACTGGCTTAAATGCGTTTGCATGAATTCATGCATTGCGTTCATTTCAGCCCTATCGTATTCTGCTTTTGAAATGCCTCCTTGGTTGGTAATCACAATCAATAAATAACCTGCTGACTGAAGCAGTTGAAGCCCTTCTACAACATGTGGTAATATTTCAAAATCTTCGCGTCTTTTTACATAATCACCAAGCTCTTTGTTGAGTACCCCATCTCTGTCTAAGAAAACTGCTTTTTTCATGAATGTGTTAAAAACTGATTCAAATGCAAGTAAAGAAATTAAGTGCAGAATCTAAAACTATCAATTACAGCTGGTATCATACCTAAATTGATTCATTTAACAAAGCTTAACAAATAACTTGGCGTTTGGCATTTTAACCGATATGAATTATTATTGAGGACTGTGTCAAAAGAAATTGTCATCATACCAACCTTTAACGAAAAAGAAAACATTAGAGAAATTCTGCATGCTGTTTTTGCTTTGAAACAAGATTTTCATGTATTGGTTGTTGACGACAATTCTCCAGACGGCACTGCACAAATTGTAAAAGAAATTCAATCAGAATTTCCTACGCATTTGCACATGTTAAACCGAAAAGAGAAAAACGGATTAGGGACGGCTTATATTGATGGGTTCAAATGGTGTTTGGCCAATGGCTATGAATTCATTTTTGAAATGGATGCAGATTTCTCACACAATCCAAATGACCTACCAAAACTTTTAGCAGCTTGTAAAAACGGAGCTGATATGTCTATTGGTTCAAGATACAAAACGGGTGTAAATGTGGTAAACTGGCCCATGAGCAGAGTAATGTTGAGTTATTTTGCCTCTTCTTATGTAAGGCTCATTACCGGTTTAAACATCCATGATACTACCGCTGGATTTGTATGCTACCAAGCACATGTTTTGAAACATTTAGATCTAGACCGCATTAAATTCAGAGGTTATGCCTTTCAAATTGAAATGAAATACACCACTGCCATGCATGGATTTCAAATTGAGGAAGTGCCTATTATTTTCACTGACAGAACCAAGGGTGAATCAAAAATTTCAAGAGGCATTATCAAAGAAGCCATATGGGGCGTATTGAGCATGAGACTCAAAAGTTTTTTCAGAAAATACCCAAGCTACAAATAAGCGTAAATTTCAAAACTTTGTTTTTACTTGCAATAGGAATGGGTTGTCAATTCTATGACTTAAAATTGTAACAAATTTTGCATTCAATTAACTTATAACCTAAAGCTTAGACATTCCTGAGGCAATGCTGTTTTTAGTGAATTCGTATCCACTTTCAAATATTTTTTGAGCAGCAGAAAGTTTAAACAGATGGTATTGCATGAGCTCTGGCGGCTCTATAAAGATATCGCAATGAGTGATGGCTGTTTGTATATTTGCTCTTAGGCCAATATGGATCAAGCGGTCGGTAAAATTTCTTGCACTGTATTTGCTTGGTTCACCTTTTACAGGATTCACGTTCACCCCAATTATTTTATCTACTTTACCCATGAGTGGTTGAACAGGCAAATTGCTCACCAATCCTCCATCAACAAACAAAGTCCCTTGAATATTGTAAGGCCTGATGATTAAAGGAAACGCAGTAGAAGCCATGAGCGCATCAACCAAATTCCCTTCAGAAAACACGTACGCGCTTGCTTCTGATAAATTGGTTGCGGTTATAAACAAGGGAATTTGCAAATCCTCAATATTTTTATGACTTAATATTTTTATTAGATTTTTCTTCAAGCCATCAGGCTTAAATATGCCTAGTTTGGGCCTTCTTAAAGAGAATAATTCAAATAAATCTAAATCGTGAACTATTTCAAAAATGGCATCTGGGGAATGGCCATCTGCATACAAGGCACCAACAATAGCACCTGCACTTACACCTGACACAATACTGGGGTAGATTCCAAATTCATGTAAAGCTTTTAAAACGCCAATATGGGCAATACCTCTTACACCTCCACCTGAAAGCGCAATTCCAGTTTTTACATTTTCATTTTTAAACTGAGGCATGGGAAATTTTTTCCAAAGCAATTCTGTTCAAAATTCGAATTTTTTTGCCTTCCATGTCGATGTATTTGTCGTTTTTAAATTCCGACAACAAGCGGATGACAGTTTCTGTTGCTGTTCCAACAATATTGGCTATATCTTCTCTTGGCAAAGTAACGGTTATTAAATTTTCAGACTGTTGGTTCTCTTCATGGAAAGTTTGGTGTAAAAACAACAAGGTTTCGGCCAAACGTTCACGCACACTTTTTTGAGCCAAGCTTTGTATTTTTTCATCGGCAATTCCCAAATCGTGGCACAATGATTTCAACATCATTTTATTGATTTGAGCATTCTTTTCTACCAGCTCTAAAAAAACATGTTTGGGTATAAAACAACAAATGGTATCTTCAATACAAGTTGCAGTTGCTACAAATGGTTCGTCTGCAATAATTCCGCGATACCCTAAAAACTCTCCATCTTTGGCAAATCTAACAATTTGCTCCTTTCCGTCTTTGTTGGAGCGGGTTAGTTTAATAGAGCCCTTGCTGATGCAATAAATACCCAATGGAATATTGTCTTCATGAAATATGGATTGTCCTTTTTTATAATGACTACAGGTTTTATGCATAAAGACTTTCTCTTTTTCCTCTGGTGTACAGAACTGAAGAAAAGAAATTTTACCAGCATCACAATTTTGGCATTCTAAATGGATTTTCTGCATGACAATTAAAAATCTTTTTTTGAAAATTTAGCAGTAAATTTAACCAATTCAGCTTAAGCAGTCAAGTTTAGCCAATTTTTAAATAATAAATTCTCTGCGGCTGATTGATTTTCTTTGATTTTTAATTCACAATTCAATAGCCCCTGTTCATTTTCAGCAAAGCATAATTCGCAGCCAATCCATGCAATTGCAGCTTCTAAGTGCTTGGTCATTTTGCCTTTTCCCTCAATCATATCTTGAAAATACCAATCCATGTTTTGTCCACTCCATTTCTCGAGCAATTCTTTGTACAATTCTTTGGTATAGCCTTTTTGTTGCAAATAAGTCAACTGATACATGTCTGCTAAAACATGATTGAGTCTATGTTTACCATCGCTCTGTTTAAGCAGGTATAAATCTACAATCAAAGCAGCAACCAAGCCTTCTGTATAGATAGAAACTTTTCTTCCCGGAACGCCTGGTACATAACCATCAACCCATGTATCAAAACTAGCATCTTCTATCGAATAATTGAATCGGCCTTCATTGTTGACATGCTTTTTAAAATCATCAGACAAAGATTTCAAATAGGTTTCTTGAGTCCATACTCCTGCATGTACCAATGCTAAATCTCCATAATAAGTGGTAATGCCTTCATATACATACCCCAATTTACTGTAATTTTCTTTGGTAAAATCGTAAGGCAACATTTCAACTGGTCGCATTCTTTTGATATTCCACACATGAAACAATTCATGAGAGCTAATGGCCAATAAATCGTTGTATGCAAGCGGTTCAGTCATTGATTTTCCTGGCCCCATGGCAATAACAGTAGAATTGGCATGTTCTACTCCATGTCTGAAAACATCCTCTCTAAACAAATACAAGAAATGAAAATCAGTCATGGGCAATGCCCCAAATATTTCTTCTTGAATGTTGGCATATGCAATTGTATCTAACTTCAATTGTTCCCAATTCATTGCAACTTCACCTGCTGCCCAAAAATGAATGTTACAATTACCATGTTGAATGGAATGGTGCTGTAAATTAGCTGAAATAAAAAACGGACTATCTGCCAATTGGTCAAAGTTTTCAGCATGCAAGCTATTTCCATCAAAGGGAAGCTGACATGCTACTTGAGCTGATGCAGATAAGGGCAATTTTATTTCGCAAGGCTGATGCTGCATACCTTCCACATAAAGCATACAATTTACTGGGTTGATATAACACAATTGCGCATTTATAAAGGAATTGCCTGCATCAGGTAGCTGCGCATAATAACCATAGCTCACTGTTATTTCTGAATTAACAGAAGACTGTAAAGCCCATTTTTCTTTGGTGATTTTATCATAAGGAATTGCCTCTCCTTTTTCATTTTGAATGCTGAAATTTTTAATGTTTCGGGCATAATTTGCCAACTCATAGCGTCCTGGTCTCCATGCTGGCAATTGCAAAAAAATGGGTGAATTAGTTTCAGCCTTGAACCTCATTTGTATATGAACAAAGCCATTTGATGGCTCGTAAGTACTAATTTGGTAGTGTATCATATCAAAATCATAAAAATGAAAACAAACATACTAAAACAATTTTGACACGCCTGCTCCAAATAAAGAAAATCTTATTAAACTAAATCTGAATAATCTAGTTTTTTGAGCAATACATTAAAATCAGCTAAACCTTCATAAATTAATAAGATTGCTCAATTAATAAGTAAATTATTCAAATAATAAATTACCGATATTTGTCAGTATGATTGACAATTTTCGGTATTAATAATTATACTTGTATCATGAAAATAAAGCGTATTGCAGAAGTACAAGTAGAAAAACTTTTAAAACAATTTCCTGCTGTCGGGCTTGTTGGTCCTCGCCAATGCGGCAAAACAACCATTGCCCTAACTATTCAAAAGCAGTTAAATGCAAAAGCAGATTACTTCGATTTGGAGAGCCCTGCTGATTTAAGGAAATTTAATGATATAGAATTTTTTCTTTCACAACATCAAGATTCAAATTTGATCATTGATGAAGTACAACGATTACCAGAATTATTTCCAATTTTAAGGTCTGTCATTGATAAGAAAAAAAAAGCAGGTAGATTTTTATTGCTAGGTTCAGCTTCGCCAGAAATGGTAAAAGGAGCTTCTGAGTCTTTGGCAGGTAGAATATATTATATAGAAGCACATCCATTTAATATAATTGAGTTACCGCAAAAAAGTACTACCCTCAACAAACACTGGTTTCGAGGAGGCTTCCCTGATTCATATATGGCAAAAAACGATGAGTCACAATTTCTTTGGATGGATGGATTTGCGCAAACTTTTGTTGAACGAGATTTAAATTCATTATTTGGCACTTCTTTTTCGCCACAAGTCATGTTTCGATTATGGAGGATGTTGGCCCATCATCATGCTGGAATATGGAACGCCAATTCTTTTGCAAAAGGTTTGGACATCAGCCAAACTACAACAAATCGCTATCTCGATCATCTTGAAGGAGCCTACATGGTTAGAAAACTAATGCCTTTTCATGTCAATTCGAAAAAGCGACTTGTGAAGAGCCCTAAAGTGTATATTCGTGACACCGGCTTGCTGCATTATCTATTAGATATTTATAATTTAAAAACTTTATTCAATCATGCTGCAGTGGGAAATTCTTGGGAAGGGTATGTCATTGAACAAATCATTCAATTGTTACCTAGAACAATTCAACCCTTCTATTATAGAACTCATGACGGAAGCGAGGTAGATTTAATTTTAGTAAAAGGGATTAAACCAATTGTGAGTATAGAAATTAAGTACTCGACCTCACCCTCTGTATCTCGTGGTTTGACAGAAAGTATCAAAGATTTGGGTACTAAACAAAATTTTATTATTTCAGCTTCTTCAGATGAAGCTTACAGCATGAACAAGCAAGTGAAAGTAGTTGGACTAATTCCTTTTCTAAGGGATATTCTACCACAAATTTTAAAATAATTATTCCCGATATTTGTCATTTGAACTGACAATTATCGGGAATAATATCTACATCCCAAAAGGCATAATACTCAACCCAAATAGTGCAAAATCATACTTAACAGGGTCATTTTTATCTAATCTTTTTAGATTTTCAGTTAATTCAATTGCCGCTTTCCAATCGCTTTGTTCTCTTGTTAACAAGCCTAATTTAATTGCAGATCGTTGAACATGTATATCTAAAGGACAAACCAATTGTGAGGTTTTAATTGTTTTCCAAATACCAAAATCTACCCCTTGATTGTCTTTTCTTACCATCCACCTCAAATACATGTTGAGGCGTTTACATGCAGATTTGTAAATTGGTGCTGCAATATGCTTTCTGGTTCGCTGTGGCACATCTGATAGCCCAAAAAACAAGGCATTAAAACCATTTAATCCATTTTCAATGGTTTCATCTTTGGGCTGAAGATGCTTTGTAAAGGCCTGTTCAAGTGATTCATTTTTTGTGTACCACTGATGTAAAAAATAAACAAAATACAACAAATCGGTATCGTTGAAGGTACGGTGCTTAAAGCCCACTAGTTTTTGTAAATCTGCTACTTGGTATTGTGTAATAAATTCATGAGGTGAATTGTCCATGCGCTGCAATAAATCGGTGCATTTTAAAATGATGGTTTTGCGTTGACCCCAAGCAAATACTGCTGCAAAAAAGCCTGCAATTTCTATGTCTTGTTTCTTCCTAAACAAATGTGGAATGGAAATAGGATCATTTTCAATAAACGCAGGTTGGTTGAATTGTTTGTATAATGTATCCAATTGCTTTTTATGTTGAATGAATGTTTCCATGAAAATTTTACCCGAATTATTTTCTGTAAAGTAAATAAGTTATAAATTGAAATAGCGTTTTTGGAAGAAAAATAATAAATATACCCCTTGAAAACCACACTGCTTCTCATACTATCCGTTATCTTAAGTTCATGTACTTTAAACAATAACAATACTGAACAATTTGAACCTCTAAGAACTTTTCATATTCAACTACCCAATATCAAAAGTAAAAGTGCTGCCTCAATATCTTCTGTTGACTTAGTCTATAATCAAAAGACCAACAAACCAACATTGGTTTATTTGTACAAACCCGATAGTCAATTTTATTATGTAGATGTATTTTCAAAACAAATCGTCAAAAAAGTAAATTTCAAAAACATTGCAAAATCAATAGGGTTCAACTCTTTCTTTTCTCCTTGTTATGTAGGACTTGATTCGATTTTCATCTTATCAGAAAAAGATAAAAATATCTACTTGATAAAAGACAATAAAATAGTTTGGCAAACAAATGTTCAAGCTAGTGATTTAGGAGAAGTTAACTATGAACCCCTTTCCTTAAGTCAATTTAATTTACTGTATAACAATGGCCATATTTACGTTGTAACAACCTACAATGATTTGGCAATAGACAGTAAAGAAAATATCCATGAATACTTCAGCAGAATGCCTGAATTAGGAATTTCAACTCAGAACAATCAACGCTTTAGATTAGGGAAATTTCCATCAAACTACCTGAATAATTTTTATTATGATTTATACCCTATTCGCTGTATCAATAACAAAAATGAAATTATTTATTCATTCAAAAACAACGATACCTTATTTGTGTATAATAAAGAGAAACTCATTAAAAGGATTGCGGCTAAAAGTAAATATGACCTAAGCATACAAGAGGGAATGCCAATTGAAAATGTGATCAAAACAAGTATTGTAAAGAAATATAATGTGGAATGTGCCAGGTATGAAAAAATTATTTATGACCCTTTTAGAGATTGCTATTACCGTGTATTCAAACCAAAACAAAGCCAATTAAATGAAAAAGGAGAACTAAAGAAAAATACAGAATTAAAATGGTCATTAATCGTTTTAGATGCTAATTTCAAAAATCTATCTGAACAATTATTTATAAATGGAGACTATAACTGCAAATGGCTATTACCAACCAAAGAGGGCTTATTGATTTCTAATTATTGTGAAAGCTGTCAAGAAAGAGACTTACTTAAATTTACCCTTTTGAAAGCAAATGAAACCCATCACTAAATTCATTTCACAGCAACTTTGTATGCTTTTCATCCTTGCCTGTCAGGAAAGCAAATCAACAAGTCAAACTAAAATATTCAGCAAGTATTTAAGCTATTTTAAGCGTGAATTAAAGAATGATTACACTTATGTATTGATTCCTTCAAATGTATGCAAGGGATGCTCAAATAATGCGGCAAACAGAATCATTCAACTTACTAACCAGTACCATTTAAACAATGTAATTTTTATTTGCGCGAATAAATTGTATGCTAAAGACTTATACAACAAAGAATGTATTTATGACACACTTGGAAAAATGGAAGTAATGAATTTAGAATTAGGTAATTTGAACATCATTCACATAAAAAGCAATCAAATTGAATCAAACATAGAAATTACAAATGCCAATTTACACCTCGTTGACAGCTTATTTTCAGGGAAAATTAAACCCCCCTACTAAATTTTAAGCTTTGTTAAAGCTTTGAAGCCAAAAGCAGCAGTTTTGAATTTTGTTTTTATAAAACATTGTATTTCATTTGAAATCCATTCTGAAACATTAAAAAAATGAAAATAAAACAATTCATGTTGATTTCTACATTAGCTGCAGGAACAATGATGTACAGCTGTTCTTCGAATCAGAACAAAGCGCACGACAATTCCGATTTTGATGTAAACTGTGACGAGTTTGCAGATTTGCAAGTATTACGCTACCAAATTCCAGGATTTGAAGAGTTAACACCAAAACAAAAAGAATTGGCCTACTACTTGTTCGAGGCTGCAAACGCTGGTCGTGATATTATTTATGACCAAAACAATAAAAACAATTTATTGGTTCGTAAAACCATAGAGGCCATTTTTGAAGCAAATCCAAAACATGAAGCTACAGAAGATTGGAAAAAATTTGAGATCTATGCAAAACGTTTTTTCTTCTCTAACGGTGTTCACCACCATTATTCAAATTTAAAATTTGTGCCTGCTTGCAGCTTTGAGTTTTTTGCTGAATTGGTAAAAAAATTAGACCCAGCCAAATTACCAGTTAGTGGTAAAACTGCTGATGAGTTTTTAGCCATGATCAAACCCATCATTTTTGATAGCAATTTCGAAGCAAAGAAAGTTGATTTGGCACCAGGCATTGACAACGTTGTAGCATCTGCAAACAATTTCTATGAAGGTGTTACGCAAAAAGAAGTAGAAGAATATTACAATGCACGTATTAAGAAAGACGATGCTGAGCCTATTTCATGGGGTTTGAATAGCAAAATGACCAAAGTTGACGGCAAAATTGTTGAGCAAGTTTGGAAAGTGGGTGGCATGTATTCAGCGGCTATAGAGAAAATAGTTTACTGGTTAGAAAAAGCTGCAGGTGTAGCTGAAAATGACAAACAGAAAAAAGCCCTAAATTTATTGGTTGAATACTACAAAACTGGTGATTTAAAAAAATGGGATGAGTACAATATTGCATGGGTAAACGATACCGAAAGCAGATTAGATGTGGTGAATGGTTTCATTGAAGTATATGATGATGCCATTGGCAAACGCGCCAGTTTTGAGTCGGTGGTTTCTATCAAAGACATGGAAGCTACCAAAAGAATTGCTGCCATTGCAAAAGAAGCACAATGGTTTGAAGACCATTCACCAATTGCTGCTGAACACAAAAAGAAAGAAGTGAAAGGTATCACGGCAAAAGTGATTACTGTCATTCAAGAATCGGGCGCAAGTGCGCAATCAACCCCAATTGGAATTAACCTTCCAAATGCCAACTGGATTCGCCAAAAACATGGTAGCAAATCTGTTTCATTGGGAAATATTGTTCATTCCTACAATGTTGTTGGTGCAAAAAGTCCGGTATTGAAAGAGTTTGCTGAGAATGAAGCACAAATTGCCAGAGCCAAAGAATATGGGTCATTGGCAGGTGATTTACATACAGACATGCACGAAGTCATTGGACATGCCAGTGGCCAAATCAACAAAGGTGTTGGCGATCCAGACCAAACTTTGAAAAACTATGCAAGTACATTAGAAGAAGCACGTGCCGACTTGGTTGCTTTGTATTATGTATTAGACCAGAAATTGGTGGATATTGGGGTGATGCCAAGTTTAGATTGTGGTAAAGCTGAATATGATGGCTATATCATGAATGGTTTGATTACGCAATTGACCCGTTTGAATATTGGCGAAAACTTGGAAGAGGCCCACATGCGTAACCGCCAATTGAATGCCAAATGGGCTTACGAAATGGGCAAAAAAGACAATGTGATTGAGTTTATCAAACGTGATGGTAAAACTTATGTGAAAGTGAACAACTACGAGAAATTACGCGATTTGTTTGGCCAGTTATTGAAAGAAATTCAAAGAATTAAATCTGAAGGCGATTACAAGGCTGCAACTGCTTTGGTGGAAGGTTATGGAGTAAAAGTTGACCAAGATTTATTGAAAGAAGTTAAAGAGCGTTTCAACAAATTAAATGTTGCGCCTTACAAAGGATTTATTCAACCAAAATTGGTTCCTGTGATGCAAGGTGAAAACATGGTAGATGTAAAAGTTGAATACCCTTCTGACTTCTTAATAAACCAATTGGAACAAGGTAAAAACTATGGCTTGCTTCCCGTAAAAAACTAAATAGCATTTAGCGCATAAAAAAGGCGGCAACCTTCGGTTGCCGCCTTTTTTATTCCGGGTAGTAGAACTTACTTTTTTGTGGCAAATACAGTATACCTGGAACCCTTCATCGGACCATCGGCAACTTCAATTGAATAACTAATTACTTTTTGTGCATCTTGATAACCAAACTGCTCATTGTTATTCCCGTAGCCTTTTATTGTAATGCTTGAACCACCTATCATGAACGTTTGACTAGGAATATTTCCAGCTAAATCGTTACCATTTACCGCTATTGCATCTGTTGTGATTGTGTTTCCTTCTTCTGTAATTGTAATTGTATTTCCTGTACCCTTTGCAATTACAAAAGTTGTACTAGTGTCTTGTATTGTTGTACCAGTAGAATCTTTTAGGTTTGCATTTCCAACATAAGTTCCTACTGCTTTGTCTCTCACATCTGTTGCTGTAGCATTGGTACTTGTATTTTCTTTTGAACATGCTACTAAAGCTATTAAAATAAGCATAGTAGCAATGGATTGGATTCGTTTTATATGTTTCATATTTTTTATTTAAATGTGTATTGCAATCCTACATTGAAAATTCCATTCACTCCATATCCCAATTCAGCAAAAGAACCCAATTTTGAGTCTTTCTTAAAGCGGCCTTTGAAACCAATGGCAGTAATATGGTAACCAATACCATCTTTTAAATCTGCATAGGGTTTTGCTAAATCTTTGTTACCCGATAATACATCTAATTCAGCGTTAACACTGTACGTTCCTAAAGCAATGCCTGAATACAAAATGCATTGTTGCTTTTCGCTAGTTAACCAACTGTAATTCAATTGGCTTAAAAAGGTTGAAACATTCACATTGGTTTTATATGAAACTTCATCAGTTCCTGATTGAATGGTTTGTTTTCCAGTAGCAGCACTCTGATAAGTATAAACCAATCCTAGCATTAATTTATCAGTTAAGTGGTATTGATAACCTATGATATAAGGGCCAAAAGTATTTGAGGCATCTGTTCCTACAGAACTTAGGGTATTTGCTATGGTATTAGAAGCACCAACACCAGCAAATACACTCATATTTCCTTTTTGAAATACTTGTGCTGATAATGAATGAATAAACCCTGCACATAGCAGAGCGGATAGAATTAGTTTTTTCATATTTTAATTAATTTAAAACGAAACTAATTCTCACATGACAGCTGCTTGTAGTTATCTTCCTAAAAAGGCATTTCAGTTACCCAAAATGACAATTCAAACTCCTATCCAAACAATGTAGTGTTCTTAAACCAATCAATTAATTTATTCTTAGAACGATCTGTTATGGCAACAATCAATTGTCCTGTCAACTCCAATGAATTTCCTTGTTGTTTAATAAATTGCTTTACATGTGCAGGATTGATCATCCAGGACCTATGAACCCTAAAAAATCCTTCTGGTGAAAGTAATTTATCTATCCATGCCAAGGGTTTACTGATGATGATTTTGCCTTGTTCTAAGGTGTAAATCACACAGTAACTTCTTTCTGCTTGAATGGCAATGATGTCTTTTAATTTAACCAAAATTTGTCCGTTTGAAACTGGCAATGCAATGGCCTCAATGGCACTTTTGCTCACATCATCTAACATCCATTTGTATTGGTTGATGCTTGAAGGTTCTGAAATACGTCTTCGCTGCAAAGCTATTTCAATACTTTCTTTTAAACGTTTATTGGAATAGGGTTTCATGATATAATCAACCGCATAAAATTCAAACGCTTTGATGGCAAAATTTTGATTCCCAGTAATAAATAAAAGTTGCTTTCCCTCAAGTGGAATTTCTTTGAGTGCATTAAAAACTGGAACTCCATCAATAAGAATATCAAGAATTGCCAGGTCAAAATCTCCCTTTTTAAGAACTTTCTTTGCTGCATCAAAATCACGCACACCCAATACTTCAAATTCAGAAAACTCTTTCTTTAAAAACTCCATTAAACCTGCCAACTGTGCTGGCTCGTCTTCAATAATTAATACCTTCATGCGTTTGTTTTTGCAATACTCAATACCAATTCGTTTTGCTTCAATTGAATTGCTTTTAAATTGTCACAACCAAAATAATAGTTAAAGTAACGTAACCTATTTTTTAGATTGTACAAACCATGACCCATTTGAGGATATTTGACAAGCTTGCTGCTGGGCAAATCGTATCCACTCAAAAACACTTTTATTGAAAAATAATTCGAAGTGATTCGTACTGTAATGCTTTGGCTATTTGATTTCAAAAACCCATATTTTAGCGCATTCTCAACCAATACAGCCAATGAAAAAGGAGCAATTTTATTTTGCAAATCGGTATGAATCACATCCAATTGCATTTCAAAGTTGGACTGAAAAATTGCATTATGGGCTAAAATCAACTCTTTACAACAAGCCAATTCTTCTGCAATGGGTATTGCTAATTTTTGTTGCTGCTCAAAACCATAGTGAACTACTTTACCAATTTGCACAATCACCTCCTGTCCATCTGTATGACCTAATTTGTGCATTGCATTTTGCAATAGATTATTTAAAGTGTGCTGAGATAAAAACCTTCCATTTAAAAAATATTGAAGTTTCTGGTAGCGATCTCCCAATAAGAGCAGTAAAAAGCATAACAATAACAACAAATTTAGGCTGGTTGTTGAGGTAAAAAATGTTTCAGTGAGCATCTCCGAAAATAAGTTAAAAAAACACTTGGTTTAGAATAAGGATTTCCGAAAACTGCATATTACTTTCCCAGTAGGGTATATTTGCTTTTGGATTAAAATTCACTTTTATTTTAAGTTATAATTTAAATGGAAACAGCTAATTTTATGCCACCAATTAAAACCATCATGAAAAAAAGCAATTTATTTTTTCTATTCTTGATCTTAACAATCCACTTACAAGCACAATCATTGGAATTTGGACTAAAAGCAGGTATGAATACTGGGAAATCATCATTCGATGAGTTGAAAAATTATTCGTTTTCAACAAACGAAACTACCATTTTACAAGCTGGAGTTTATGCCCAATTGAAAGTATGGTTGATTGGCACTTTTATACAACCAGAATTGTTATTTACAAAAAAGACAAACACCATAGATATCACAGGGATTATAAATTCTGGAACAAGCAATTCAACAGCAACTATCAAAAGTAACGACCTTTATCTTAACGTTCCAATATATATTGGTAAAGAATTTTTTAAAATCATTCGAATTTATGCTGGGCCAAATTTTCAATTGTTGATCAACCCTGAAACGAGTATTCCTGAATATGCGAACCTCATTTCCAAAAAAGAGTTGAATAGTTTTGTTACAGGATTTGCTATTGGAGCAGGTTTAAATATTCTTAAGTTAAGAGCAGATCTCAGATGGGATTATTCAGGAAATTTAGGCAGCCATATTCAAATCAGCCAAAACCTTCAGCCTAGCCTAAGTAATGGAATGATTTCTGTTCAATTAGGCTATAAATTATTTGGGAAATAAATGAATATCGAAACATTCAGAGATGCTTGTTTAAACTTTCCTTTTGCAGAGGAAACCCTTCCCTTCGACCAACACACCTTGGTTTACAAAGTAGGCAATAAAATGTTTGCTTTGATTGGAATGGACAAACCCACTGAATGTAATTTAAAATGTGAACCTTTGTATGCAGCAGCATTAAGAGCAGAACATGAAGGCATTAAGCCAGGGTTCCACATGAACAAAACGCATTGGAACACTGTAAGTTTTGTAAGCGATGTAAATGACAAATTGATATTAGAACTTTTAAAGCACTCTTATGATATCATTTGGGAAAAGCTGCCTAAAAAAACAAAAGAGGCCTTATTTCAATCAAGAATTTAATTGTGAATAATTCAGGGCAATCGTTCAAAAAAATATTTATTTTTCTGAATTGGATTTACTTATTTGCCTTCTCACCATGCGAATTTTTCAAAACATATCCTTAAAACCTTACAATACCTTTGGAATTGAAGCCAATGCGAGCCAATTTGTAGAACTACAAACACTTGAAGAGGTTCAAGTACTTTGTCAGACTTTCAATTTAACTGATAGAAAACTGTTGATTTTGGGTGGGGGTTCAAATATTCTTTTAACCAAAGATTTTGATGGCATGGCAATTAAAATCAACCTGAAAGGGATTGAGATTGTAAAAGAAAATGACGAGGAAGTATGGGTGCAAGCAATGGCTGGCGAAAGCTGGCATTCATTTGTCACGCATTGTGTAGAGAAAAATTGGGGAGGCGTAGAAAATTTGTCTTTGATACCAGGTTGTGTAGGTGCTGCACCAATGCAAAATATTGGCGCTTACGGAACAGAAATTAAAGCTGTTTTTAGTTCTTTAAAAGCAGTTGAAATTGCAACTGGTGAAATGGTAGAATTTAACAATGAAGCCTGTGAATTTGGCTACAGAGAAAGCGTTTTCAAGAATAAATACAAAGGCAAATACATCATTGTTTCGGTAATATTCAAACTCAATAAGAAGCCTATTCTAAATGTTAGTTATGGGGCAATTCAGGATGTTTTAAATGAAAAAGGAATTACAAGTCCTACCATACAAGACATCAGCAATGCGGTTATTGCTATCAGACAAAGTAAATTACCCAATCCAGCTGAACTAGGAAATGCTGGAAGTTTTTTTAAAAATCCTGAAATTCCTGCCGAACAATACCAGCGTCTAAAAAATGAATTTCCTGAAATTCCTGGATACCCTGCACCCAATAACCAAGTGAAGGTTCCTGCGGGCTGGTTAATTGAACAATGTCAATGGAAGGGTAAAATTGTGGGCAATACGGGTGCGCACAAAAACCAAGCCCTTGTATTGGTAAATTACGGCAATGCAACTGGAAATGAGATTTTGAATTTGGCCAAACAAATTCAAGACTCTGTTTACAATCAGTTCAAAATAAACATCTCTCCGGAGGTCAATCTCATAGATTAAATCCAATAATTTGGTTCATTCGTCCTTGTCAAGCATATTTGTAACTACAAATGGCTAGAAAGAAAAAAGAACCTAAATTTTATCCTTCATTAGAAATCACAAATGCAGGAAGTGAAGGCAAGTGTATTGCCCGTGTGGATGGCAAAGTGATCTTAATAGAAAGAGCTGTACCTGGAGATATTGCTGATGTCAAAACAACCTATCAAAAGCACAAATACGAAGAAGGGCATATAGAAAAACTCATCAAAGCCTCTGAGGATAGAATAGAAACTTTTTGCGAACATATTTCAGTTTGTGGGGGTTGCAAATGGCAACAAATGAGTTATCCAGCTCAGCTCCAATACAAGCAACAACAGGTATTTGATGCCTTTCAAAGAATTGGAAAATTTGAGTTTCCTGAACCCGATGAAATTATTGGTTCAGAAAATGTACTTTTTTACAGAAATAAGTTAGAGTATTCTTTTACCCATAAAAAATGGCTCACCCAGGTTCAAGACAAAGAAAGCATGTCAGAAAACGAGCATCCTGGTTTGGGTTTTCATATTCCTGGCCGTTTTGACAAAGTGTTTGATGTTCAGAAATGTTGGTTAATGGACGACTTGAACAATGCCATCAGAAATGAAATTAGAAGCTTTGCCATTGGCAATAAGTATAGTTTTTTTGACCTATACGAGCAGAAAGGATTGTTGAGGAACCTCATCTTAAGAAACAATACCAAAGGAGAATGGATGCTAATTGTTTGCTTTGGACAGGAAGACAAAGATGCCATTCAACATTTACTCCATCATTTAGCCGATCAATTCCCTCAAATTAGCGCATTGTTGTATGTTGTCAATGAGAAAAGAAATGATACCATTTTTGATTTACCAGTACATGTATTCAAAGGGAACAACTATTTAATAGAATCATTAGAAGGAATTCAATTCAAAATTGGGCCAAAATCCTTTTTTCAAACCAATACACATCAAACTTTAAACTTATATGGCAAAGCAAGAGAATTTGCCCAGTTAAAAGGAGATGAAATTGTTTACGACTTGTATACTGGGGTTGGAACAATTGCTTTGTTTATGGCAAAACAAGCCAAGAAAATTGTAGGAATTGAATATGTTCCACAAGCCATTGAAGATGCCAAAGAAAATGCAGCCCTCAACAATATCGTACATGCCCATTTTTATGCTGGTGATATGAAAGACTGTTTATCTGATGATTTGATAGCATTGCATGGAAAAGCAGATGTTATCATTACTGACCCACCAAGAGCTGGAATGCATGCCGATGTTTGCCAAAAATTGATGGAACTAAAAGCCCCAAAAATTGTTTATATCAGTTGTAACCCCGCAACACAGGCCAGAGATATTGCATTGATGGATGCAGTTTATAAGGTTACCAAAGTACAGGCAGTAGATATGTTCCCGCATACCCACCATGTAGAAAACATTGCTTTATTAGAATTAAGATAAATGGACCAGCAAGAAATCTTCAACAAATTATTAGAAACATTGCATGATGATTTGGCTTTTTATTCGCCAATGATCAAAGAAGTAGCACAGGAAATGATGAAGGAAAAGTTCACTGCTTATCCCATTTTCATTGCACATCAACACGAAGTAAAAATTGGTGAACTTATTTTATCAAAAGATGATTTTGCCCGAGATTTCAGTATCAATGCGTGTACATTAGAAGCATTGGTTGAAGCTAAAATGATTCTCCCTGAGAGAAAAAATGATTTCATTCAAAATTTTCAAAATCCTAAAACCACCATGTGCATATTATTGGTTTTGGTAAGTGGTGCTCATTTTGTGTTTGTCCCTTATGCGATCAAAGCAAAACCCAAAAATGAAACAAATTAAAATTGCAGTTGTCATCATTCATTGGAATAACCAACATTTGCTCGAGAAATTCTTGCCAAGTGTGGTTCAAACTATTCCAGAGAATACAACAATCTATTTGGCAGACAATGCCTCTACAGACAATAGCATTGAGTACACCAAAACCCATTTCCCTTCTGTCAAAATTGTTTCATTGCCGCAAAATTTCGGGTATGCAAAAGGCTATAACGAAGCCCTCAAACAAATAGACGCAGATTATTTTATTTTACTCAACAACGATGTTGAAGTAAAAGAAAATTGGATTGAACATGTGATTGCAGAAATGGAGAAGGACCAAAACATTGCAGCCGCTCAACCCAAATTACGCCAATATAGAAACCCTGAAATGTTTGAATATGCTGGAGCTGCAGGTGGATACATTGATTATCTTGGTTACGTTTTTTGTAAAGGGAGGCTTTTTGAACAAGCCGAGACCGACAACGGCCAATACCAAAGTACCAGTACCATTTTTTGGGCATCAGGTGCCTGTATGTTTGTCAGAAGCAAAGATTTTTTTGAAGCTGGTGGCTTTGATGACGATTTTTTTGCGCACATGGAAGAAGTTGATTTGTGTTGGAGACTCCAATTGCTTGGCAAAAAAATTATTTCAGTTCCAGCTGCTGTTGTTTTGCATTTAGGAGGAAGTACCCTGCAGAAGGCCAGTCCTCAAAAAACCTATTTGAACTTCAGGAACTCGCTCATTATGTTGCTGAAAAATTTACCTGCACATAAACTTTGGTGGTTTATTCCATACAGGTCTTTTTTAGACTTATTGAGTTCTGTTTTTTTTATTTTGAATGGAGAATTCAAACACAGTTGGGCCATTCACAGAGCGCATGCCCATTTCTTTTTCAGATTTGGATATTGGTTCAAAAAAAGAGCCTCAATTGTTCGTAAAAACAAAACGGCATTTGAAGAAAACAGCTACCAAGGCAGCATAGTCTTTGAACATTTTATTCAAAAAACCAATACCTTTAGTGGGCTTAAAAAGTGGTAATTAAATAGCGAATAGCCATTTCATAAGATTGTAAACCCATTCCGCAGACAACAGCTTTTGCATGTTTGCTGATATAAGAATGATGTCTTATTTCTTCCCTTGCAAATACATTGCTCATGTGCACCTCTACAACTGGAATATGGATGGCAGCAACGGCATCACCTATTGCCAATGAAGTATGGGTATATGCACCAGCATTTAAAATGATGGCATCATTGGTTTTTCTAGCGTCTTGAATCTTGTTGATGATTTCACCTTCAATATTGCTTTGGTAATATGAAATTGTATGTTCTGGAAATAGTTTTTGAAGTTGAACGAAGAATTCATCAAAACCAATTTTACCATAAATTTCAGGCTCTCTCTCCCCTACTAAGTTCAAATTTGGCCCGTTGATGATGATCATTTGCATGCCACGAATATCTTAAATATTCCTTTATTTCAATTGAAAATGACAAACAACTGATTTTCATTTAGAAATTTAGCATGGTATTTGTATATTTGGAGAGAAAATAAGGTCTCTATGAAAAAGTTAATTGTCAGTTTATTATTAATCAGTCTTGTAAAAGTGAGTTTAGCTCAGTTTACACTCAACCCTAAAATTGCAAAAGTTTCGGGCTCATGCTCAAAATTTTTACTAGAGGCAACTTCTCAATTTACAAAAACAACCAATGATACCCCATATAAATGGGAAGTGATAGAAATCAATATTCCAAGTGGCTGGGAATTTGGCTTGTGCTCACCATTTGAATGCAAAAGTGCTCTATCTGTTGGAGATTTTGGGAAGTATTATGATGAAGGTGAATTCAAAGGAGATTTTTCACCTAACAATATTTCTGGAAGTGGTTCTGCAAAGATTTTGGTAAGTTCTATGAGCAACCCAAGTTTAAAAGACACCTTAATATTTACTGCAAACGCATGGGCTGTTGGCATGAGAGAAATTGCCAAAAACAATTCAGAATTTACATACTACCCAAATCCGGCTAAAGACAAGTTGATCATCAAGTTCAATGTAAAAGAGCCTATCACAATTAACTTGTTCAATATTTTGGGTTCAAAAGTTAAATCTTTTGTACATACTGGTTCTGAATCTGAAATCAATATTGCAGATTTGCAAAATGGCATGTATTTCTTAAGATTCAAAGAAGGAAACCAAACCATTTCAAAATCATTTGCTAAGACTGAATAATTTTATATTATACGTTAAAAAGAGAAGGGCGGGAAACAAAGTTTCCCGCCCTTCGCTTTTTATAAAAATTACCTATTAAAACTTAACAGACATGCCCATTGCAAATAGCACTCTTGTAAATTCTGTGGTGGCTGAATACTGATTGGTTTCATAAGTCTTGCTGAAGTTTTTACCTGTGATGTAATTCATTCCAAAATCAAATGAAACTTGCTCATCAAATGCAAAGCCTAATCCAGCACTGTACAATTTTCTACTTCCGTTTGCTTCACTTACTTCATTAGGATTGTACGGACTTCCTAAATAAGCATATCCTACTCTTAATTTCATATAATCCGCTTTCATTTCAAGACCGGCCCTGTAATTAGCAGCCTGTTGGTATTTTTGGTTTACTTCAATGTTCTTTGATAACATATAAGCTTGGTTAGTTCCATCAGCAGCAAGCCTTCCAGAACGGTAATCAACCAAGTCGTAATCAAAAGAGAACAAACCAAATTGAGGTAATATTACAGCTGTTTGAAAACCAAATCTTCCTGGTGTTGTAATTCTGTATTCAAAAAAATCAACCCTTTTTTCTCCAGGCTGAGTATATGCATTTCCATCTGTAGTAGTTGCTTTTAAACTATTGTTGTACTCATCCTTCAAACTCAAAATAACCGGAGTTTGGTATGAAACACCAAGTCTTAAAAAATCTGTAGGTCTCAGAATCATCCCAATTCTTCCTCCAATTCCAGCACCTTTGGTGGTGAGAGAGCTAGAAACTGTTGAAGATTCATAAATATTTTTCGCAACACTTGACGCTGTCAATGACTCCTTAAAAGACATCTCTGAACTGTAATTCACATCTTGTATAATGAAAGAACCCCCTAAATATAACAAGTTAGAAAAGTTCAATCCCCCAGAAATATACCATTCATACATTCTACCTTTGTTGTTAAAAGTTTGAGTTTCTAACATGGTATAATCTGTATCGTTTTGTAATTTTTGAATTGAAGCATAGGTTCTGCCGTCTGTAGTGTTTTGTATCAAACCAATTCTTCTTGACAAAGCGTACAATGTATTGTCATAATCAGAATTAAAAAAAGCTGAACTGTCTTTCCCTTTCGCTAATTGGGCAAAATAATCAGCAATAGAATTGTTTTTCGTATTTCCAACAATTGTAATATTTTGATTAAAATCAGCCAAACGGTTCATGCCAAAAGCCAACTGATAAGAAACCAATCCTCTAGTTGCATCTTTACCCATGTAAGGGTTGGTTTGATTCAAAACAAATCCAATATTTGGGATATTAAAGCCGAGTTTATAATCGTGCTGATTAAATGAATTACCCGTACCGTAACTGGCATCGGCTGAATAGGAATTAAAAGACATAGAACTTACAAACTCATTTCTTCTATACAAGGCAATGCCCGCAGGGTTGATACTTGCCGAAGATAAATCCGCACCAACTGCACCCCATGCACCCGCAGTTGCCATGGTTCTGGGAGTTCCTTGGTAATTGTATAAAGAGTACCTAAATACGTCTTCATGATTTTGAGCCTTGGCTTGTATCAAAGCAATACAACTTGCCAATAAAATGATATGTTTTTTCATAAGATTAATTTTAACGAGGACGAGAAATTGAACCACCAGATTTGTTACCTGAATTGTTGGAACCGCCGCCACCTGAACCATTTGAGAATCCTCCAAAACCTCCTGAGCCTTGGTTTCTTTGAGGTGCAGGTGCTTGGTATTCTATGCGCTCTTGTACCCTTGAATTAGAATTGAAATCATTTCTGTTGGAAGGAGGTGCTTGAATTTGTTGAATATTTTGACTTCTGTCAGGAATATAACCTTGATTTCTGTTGTTAGCATTGTTTTGTGGATATGAGGGCTGCATTGCAGGTACTTGCTGTGCATGGTCTCTTGGTGGCACATAAACAGGACCATTGTTACCCTGAATTAATTTCCCATCATCTGCGCCAATAGTTTCATACCTAAAAGATTTTTCTCTGTTTTGATTTGGACTTGCAGATACTGGGTTCTGAACTGGTACAATTGGATTTGCAACTGGGTTGATGGGTTCTATATTTTGATGAGCAGGGCTGTTATTTGGAGCAGTCGGTTTGTTTTGTATTGGGCTTGAAACGGGTGGCACACGGCTTGGTTGAGTATTGCTGATGTTCGGCTGCCCAATTTTTCCAGTTCCATTTTCAACACCTTCATTGTTGGCTTTTTTCCCAAAAAAAGGATTGCCGGGGTTGATCATACCAGGTGACTGATCGTTGTGGTCTTTGCCAGCATTTCCTATGCTTTCTCTAGGTCTTGACCTTGATGGGTTGGTATTTTTTTCATGCACAGGACCGCCTGGCCTGTAATATCCACCTGCCCAAGGACTGTAATACCCATAGTTGTATGGATAATAGGGATTGTACCAGTTATTGAAATAGCCATTACCAAACCCATACCCAAAATTAAAATTGCCGTAATAATTGGGATAGCAGTATGGATTATACCCCCAGTTTGGACCAAAAGTAGGACCACAATATGGGTTTACCCATGGCTGATAAAAACTTGGGCAATTGTAAGAGAATTGCCAACCAGAAAAATTATTCCATCCCCAGTAGGGTGTATTGTTATAGAAATTAGGCTGAGCATACCACCTTGAACGGTAACGAAGTCCATGTCTATTATAGCCATTGTATCCACTGTAATAATTGTAATTGGTATAATTATTTACAGTATTAGGGTTAGTAGTGGTATAGGTTTGGGCGGGTAATTCTTGATTTTGATTGGCATTATTGCTGGTTTGTTGATTGCCTGCTATTCTTTGCTGGTTCCAAGCTTGATATGCGGCTTCAGCCCTTGCATCTTCATTGGGATCAACCCCAACAGCTTCATCATCAGTTGAAGATTCTTGAAGCTGTTTGGGTTGTTTCGGTTGTTTTGGTGCTTTAGGGGTTGCTGGTGCTGCTGGACGATCAAATTTTACATCATCCAAAGTTTTGGATTTTTCCTGATTCTCGGAACTGTTCCAATATACATCATCTGCTTGTTCGTGTTGTAACCTATATTTAGGATATGAACAAGAACTTAATCCCATAAAAACCAAGTAACTGAATAAAAATATGACATTTTTCATAGCATGGATTTTTAATAGCCTTCACAAAGTAACAAAAAAAAGTATTTTCGCATCTGTTTATTGTTAATCAAATTCTATTCCAAAAAGATGGACATCAAAAAAATTAAGCGCAGTGAAGATTACAGTGCATGGTACAATAACCTTGTAAAGAACGCAGATTTAGCTGAACATTCAGCAGTTAAAGGTTGTATGGTTATCAAACCTTATGGCTATGCGATATGGGAAACCATGCAATCAGAATTGGACAGAAGATTCAAAGAAACTGGACACCAAAACGCTTATTTCCCTTTGTTCATTCCAAAAAGTTTCTTTAGTAAAGAAGCCAGCCACGTAGATGGATTTGCAAAAGAGTGTGCGGTTGTTACCCATTATCGATTGAAGGTTGATGAAAATACTTCTGAGATTGTGGTTGACCCTGAAGCAAAACTAGAAGAAGAATTAATTGTGCGACCAACGTCTGAAACCATTATTTGGAATACATACAGAGATTGGATTCAGAGTTACAGAGATTTGCCAATTCTGATTAACCAATGGGCAAATGTAGTGAGATGGGAGATGAGAACCCGTTTGTTTTTGAGAACTGCTGAATTTTTATGGCAAGAAGGACATACTGCTCATGCTACAGCTGAAGAAGCTTTAGAAGAAACAAAACAAATGTTAGAGGTGTATGCCGACTTTGCAGAAAACATATTGGCCGTGCCAGTTGTAAAAGGGGTAAAAACAGCAAATGAACGTTTTGCAGGTGCATTAGAAACCTATTGTATTGAAGGTTTGATGCAAGATGGAAAAGCGCTACAAATGGGCACATCCCATTTCTTGGGTCAAAATTTTGCAAAAGCTTTTGATGTGAAATTTGTGACCAAAGAAAATAAACAAGAATATGTTTGGGCTACCAGTTGGGGCGTATCTACTCGTTTAATGGGAGCACTGATTATGAGTCATAGCGATGATGAAGGCTTGGTTTTGCCACCACGTTTAGCACCAATTCAAGTGGTTATTGTTCCAATTTTCAGAAAACAAGAAGAGCAAACGTTGGTACTTGAAAAAGCAAAAGAAATGGAGAAGGAACTCAAGGCAAAAGGGATTCGCGTGAAATTAGATGCAAAAGACAACCAATCACCAGGGTATAAATTTGCAGAATACGAATTAAAAGGAGTACCTGTAAGAATTGCCATTGGACCTAGAGATGTTCAAAACGGTACCATTGAAGTGGCGCGCCGAGATACCAAAGAAAAACAAAGCATGGAGGCCACTGATGTTGCACATAAAATTGCGCATTTGCTTGAGCAAATTCAGAACAATTTATACCAAAGAGCATTGGATTACAGAGAAGAACATATTACTGCTGTGAATACCTGGGATGAATTTTTACATACCCTTGAAAACAAAACAGGATTCATAGCTGCACATTGGGATGGAACTACAGAAACAGAACTAAAAATCAAAGAAACTTGTAAAGCTACCATTCGCTGCATTCCATTGAATAACAAGGAAGAAGAAGGGAAATGTGTGTTTACAGGAAAACCATCAACACAAAGGGTATTATTCGCTAAAGCATACTAAAAATGAGTTCAAAAATTGAGCAGGTAAAACAAATTTTACTCGAGAAATCATCTGTAAAACAATTGGCTTTTCGTCAAACCAAAGAAAGCTTTTCCATACTAAGAGAAGCGGTTAAACAAATTGCGCAAACACTAAATGAAGATATTGCAAAAACAGACCCTTCTGTTGAGGTAAAGTATTATGAAAAGTCTGACTTTGAATTTCATTTAAAATTCTCTGGTGACACCTTGGTTTTTATGATGCATACCAATGTTTTTGACTTTGATTCTAACCATTTTATTCATCAAACGGATTATGTGAAAGCAGACCCATTTAGAGAATTTTGTGGCATGATTCAATTGTATAATTTCCTTGCAGATTCCATCAAATACAACAGAGAAGGAGATGTAGGGTACTTGGTTGGTCGGCTGTTCATCAACAAAGACAGACATTTTTTTGTGGATGGAAACCGTCCGCTCTCTTTTCATTTCAGTAATTTTTCTGAGCATGAAATCAATGCCGAATTGATGACCGATTTGGTTACTGAAAGCATGCAATATTGTTTACATTTCGATTTGATGGCTCCCCCTGTTGAAGCCATTTTCCATTTATCAGTGGAACAAAAAAACATGATGAGTTACAGCAGTGGAATTCCTACTTCTAAAGCCGTAGGATTTAGAATGGAAAAAGAATAATTCAGGCGTTCAAAATTTCTTTTCAGCCATTTTGACCATTTTCTTGAATTGGCTTGATTCATGCTTTTGATTGCATAGAAACCCTGCCTTTTTCAAAGTACAGAACTTCTTTTTATTGCAATCAACTGTAAAACAGCCATAAAAAAGGATATTTCTTTGTGCTTTGTTCAAGGTGAATCGGGTAAAAAAGCTTAAATTTACACCCTATACGAGTATTTAAAGAACGCATAACATGATTGGTAACATTTTTAAAGGTTTAACAAAAATTTTTGGTAGCAAATCAGACAGAGATTTAAAAGATTTATATCCATTGGTTGATGAAATCAAGGCCAGCTTTGCCCAATTAAAAAGTTTATCTGACGAACAACTTAGAGACAAAACAACTGAATTCAAATCTAAAATTCAGGCACATTTGTCACCTATTCAATCTGAAATAGAAGACTTAAAATTACAAGCTGCAAACGAAGAGCTCGACCTCAACAAAAAAGATGGGCTATTCAAGCAAATTGAAAAACTTGAAAAAGATGTGAATGAAGCCTTAGAAGTTGTCTTGCTAGAAATATTACCTCAAGCATTTGCAGTGGTTAAAGAAACTGCAAGAAGATTCACAGAGAATAAACAATTAAGTGTAAATGCAACCGATTGGGATAAATATTTAAGCGCTTATACCCGTTCACAAAAACCAGTTCAAATTGTTGGTGACCAAGCCATTTGGAATAATATTTGGGAAGCTGCAGGCAATACCATTACATGGAACATGGTGCATTACGATGTTCAATTGATTGGGGGTATTGTTTTACACAAAGGACAAATTTCAGAGATGGCAACGGGTGAAGGAAAAACCTTGGTTTCAACTTTACCAACCTACCTCAATGCATTGGCAGGCAAAGGGGTGCATATTGTAACAGTGAATGATTATTTGGCTCGAAGAGACTGTGAATGGAATGCCCCAATATTTGAATTTCATGGTTTAAAAGTAGATTGTATCGATTTCCATCAACCCAATTCTGCAGCCAGAAGAAATGCCTATTTGGCAGATATTACTTACGGCACTAACAATGAATTTGGCTTTGATTATTTGAGAGATAACATGGTCAGCAACTTGCAAGAATTGGTTCAACGCAAACACCATTTTGCCATGGTGGATGAGGTGGATTCAGTTTTAATTGACGATGCAAGAACGCCGCTTATCATCAGTGGACCTGTACCAAAAGGAGACGACCAACAATTTCATCAGTTGAAGCCAAGAATTGAAAAATTGGTAAATGCACAAAAAACATATATCAATACTGCGTTAGCTGATGCAAAAAAATTAATTGCAGCAGGCAATGACAAAGAAGGTGGCTTTAAATTGTTACAAGCCTATAGAGGTTTGCCTAAAAGCAGTTCAATCATTAAGTTTTTAAGTGAGCCGGGTACCAGACAATTGCTTACCAAAACAGAAAACTTCTACATGCAAGACCAACAAAAGGAAATGCATAAAGTAGATGCTGATTTGTATTTTGTGATTGATGAAAAAATCAATTCAGTTGATTTAACCGAAAAAGGGATTGAATTGATTACTTCTTCAGGGGAAGACCCACATTTCTTTATCATTCCTGATGTTGGAAGTTCAATTGCTGAAATAGAAAAAAGCAATTTGCAAGAAGATGAAAAAATTAAACACAAAGAGCAATTGATGTTGGATTTTTCTATCAAGTCGGAACGTATTCATACCGTTAATCAATTATTGAAAGCGTATTGCATGTTTGAAAAAGATGTAGAGTACATTATTCAAGATGCCAAAGTAAAAATTGTAGACGAACAAACTGGCCGTGTACTGGACGGCAGAAGATACAGTGATGGCTTACACCAAGCCATTGAAGCCAAAGAAAATGTAAAGGTTGAAGCGGCTACACAAACCTATGCCACAGTTACATTGCAGAATTTCTTTAGAATGTACCACAAATTGGCGGGTATGACAGGAACAGCTGTTACTGAAGCGGGTGAGTTCTGGGAGATTTACAAATTGGATGTGGTTGAAATTCCAACCAACAGAGCCATTTCAAGAAAAGACGAAGAAGACGTCATCTACAAAACCAAGCGTGAAAAATTCAATGCGGTCATTGAAGATGTGATTCGTTTAACTGAAGAAGGAAGACCTGTTTTGGTGGGTACCACTTCAGTTGAAGTATCAGAATTGTTGAGCCGAATGTTGACCATGCGTAAAATCAAACACAATGTTTTGAACGCTAAACAACACCAAAGAGAAGCAGAAATTGTTGCTGAAGCTGGACAAAAAAGTGCGGTTACCATTGCTACCAACATGGCTGGTCGTGGTACCGATATCAAATTAGGAGAAGGGGTGCGTGAAGTGGGAGGTTTGGCAATTATTGGTACCGAGAGACATGAGAGCCGAAGAGTTGACAGACAGTTGAGAGGAAGAGCTGGTCGTCAAGGGGATCCAGGTTCATCAAAATTCTATGTGTCTTTGGAAGATGATTTGATGCGTTTGTTTGGTTCAGAAAGAATTGCAGGCATTATGGACCGATTGGGCATGAAAGAAGGTGAAAACATTGAACATTCTATGATTACCAAAAACATTGAGCGTGCGCAAAAAAGAGTGGAGCAGAACAATTTTGGTATCCGTAAAAGGCTCTTAGAATATGATGATGTGATGAACTCTCAAAGAGAGGTTATTTATGCCAAACGTAGAAACGCTTTGTATGGAGACAAATTACAATTGGATATCCAAAACATGTTGGCTGATACATGTGAAGAATTTGTAGAGCAATACCGTGTTAACAAAAATTACAAAGAATTCAACTTTGAATTGTTGAGGGTGTTTGGATTGGATACACAAATCAATGAAGAAGATTTCTTTGCTCAAAAACACGAGGAATTAGTAGATAGATTGTTCAATGAATTGGTTCAACATTACCATCAAAAAGTTGAGGAGATGTCGGCACTTTCATACCCAGTGATTGAAAATGTTTTCAAAAACCAAGGCAGTCAATTTGAAAATATTTCTGTTCCAATTACAGATGGCTTGCACCATATGCAAATTCCTGTTAATTTGAAGAAAGCTTATGATTCGCATGCAAAAGAAATCAGCCGCAGCTTCGAAAAGTTTGCAAGTTTGTATGTGATAGACAATGAATGGAAAGAGCATTTGCGCGAAATGGATGAGTTGAAACAGTCCAGTCAAAATGCTGTATTTGAACAAAAAGATCCATTGTTGATTTACAAATTGGAGTCATTTAAATTGTTCAATGACATGTTGTCGAGGGTAAACAAACAATGTTTGGGCATGCTTTACAAAGCTTTTATACCGATGGATGACCCAAGTGAAGTAAAGCAAGCTGTAGAAGTAAGAAATACTGATGCGGGTAAACTTAAAACATCTAGAACTGATGATTTAGGTGATTCAACAAGAAGAAACCAAGAAGCCATGCAACAAAGCGAAGCACCAAAAGTACAACAAGTGAAAGGTGTGGTAAAAATTGGCAGAAATGACCTTTGTCCATGTGGAAGTGGTAAAAAGTACAAGTCTTGTCACGGGAAAGAAGAATTAACGAATTAAGCAATGAATAACCCTGAGGAAAATAAAGTTTTAGCACAGCATATAGAACACACTTTGCTCAAGCCTGATTGTACTACAGAAGACATTACACTGCTCTGTCAACAGGCCATTGAACAAAATTTTGTTGCCGTTTGTGTACCTCCTTATTTTGTTCAACTTGCAAAAAAAATATTGAACAATTCTCCTGTAAAAATTGTAACCGTAGTAGGCTTTCCATTTGGGTACAATACTGTTTCTAGCAAAGTTGAAGAAGTAAAAAAAGCAATCAATTCAGGGGCAAACGAAATTGACATGGTGATGAACATTGCTGCTTTAAAAAGCAAAGATTTATCTACCCTTCAAAACGATATTCAATCGGTGGTTACTGCATGTCAGCTTCAAAATAGAATTTGCAAAGTAATCATTGAAACCGGTAATTTAACTGAAGATGAATTGAAATTGGCCTGTAAAATTTGTGTAGATTGCGAAGCTGATTACGTTAAAACATCAACTGGTTATGGCCTAAGTGGAGCCAGCTTGGAAACCGTTGAATTGATGCGTAAAATTTTACCTACAAGGGTAAAAATAAAAGCCTCAGGAGGTATCAAAAACAGAAAATTTGCTCAGGAATTAATTCAAGCTGGAGCCAATAGAATTGGAACCTCATCTGGAATGGCAATTCTAGAAGAAGAAATATAAAACCGATCACCATGAGAACAATCGCTTTTTTGCTTGTTTTGCTTTCAATCAGTCATTTTACTTATGCCCAAAAAGGTTATTTGAAAATAAATAAAGATGCTGATTTAGACAGTTTGATTGAGAAAAATAAAAACCTCAACAAAATTAAAAACGGAATGGATGGTTATCGAATCCAATTGTTTTCTGGATCAGAAAGAAACAATGCCAATCAGTTGAAAGCAAAATTTTTAGCTGCCTACCCTACTGTTCCAGCCTATTTAATTTACCAACAACCCTATTTTAAATTAAGAGTTGGGGATTTCAGAAACAAAATGGAAGCCCAATATTTGTTTAACAATTTAAGTTCAGAATTTAACCAAGCCATTCTTGTTGCTGATAAAATCAATTTCCCAAAACTAAAATAACATGAAACTAATTACCTATACTTTTCAAGGAAATACAAGTGCTGGAATTTTACATGAAGATAAAATTTGGCCTTTTGAGTCAATTTCAAAATCGATACCAAGTTCAATTTTAGCCCTGGTTCAAGCTGGTGAACAAGCCATGAATGAATTGAAACAAATCAACCAAGATTTGATTGCAGGTAAATTAAATATCCCTTTTATTGCGCTAAATGAGGTAAAAGTAGAAGCCCCTATTCCAAATCCAACTTCTTGTAGAGATGGGTACGCTTTCAGACAACATGTTGCTGCAGCTAGAAGAAACAGGGGCGTTCCTATGATTCCTGAATTTGACCAGTACCCTATTTTTTATTTCACCAACCACAATGCCATTCAAGGTCCAGGCCCCATTCCTTGTATGCCTGATCATTTTCAAAAACTTGATTTTGAATTAGAAATTGCTGTTGTAATAGGAAAGAAAGGAAGAAACTTCAGCGCCGCAGAAGCCGATCAATACATTGCGGGCTATACCATCATGAATGACATGAGCGCAAGAACACTTCAAATGGAAGAAATGTTATTGAACCTAGGACCTGCAAAAGGCAAAGACTTTTCAACTGTTATTGGCCCATATTTTGTAACACCAGATGAATTGGCGCCCTACTTAGTTCCGGCTAAAAACAACCATGTTGGCAACAATTACAATTTAAACATGAAATGCTGGGTAAACGGCATTTTGGTAAGTGAAGGAAATGTGGCTGATATGGATTGGACCTTTGCAGAAATCATTGAAAGATGCGCTTATGGAGTGGATGTGTTTCCTGGCGATGTCATTGGTTCAGGAACTGTTGGCACTGGCTGCTTTCTAGAGTTAAACGGCACTGGATTACTGAACAATCCTAGTTATAAAACCCAATGGCTACAAGCTGGAGACTTAGTAGAAATGGAAATTACAGGTTTGGGAAGATTGGTCAATACCATCGAAAAAGTTGATACTGATTTTTCAATTTTAGCACTCAAAAAAACAGGGGCGTAAAGGCATAAAAAATATAAAAAAACTTTCTGCAAATTGTATGGTTTTATTGGTATGGGAACATACATAGTTGCAGGAAGCTCAAGTGGTATTGGACAAGCCATTGCTTTAAACTTACTCAATGCTGGACACGAAGTGATTGGTTTCAACAGAAATCATCCTAATTTTGAGTATTCAAATTTTTCATTTTATGAAGCTGATTTTAGCCAATTAGATGTTCAATTACCTGAATTGAGCCAGGCCATAGATGGTATTTTTTATTGCCCTGGAAGCATTCAATTAAAGCCATTTAAAAACATAAAATCAACTGACTTTATCAATGATTTTATGTTGAATGTGATTGGGGCTACCCAATTGATAAAAAAATATTTACCTCAACTACAATTGGCAGCATCGCCAGGAATTGTACTGTTTAGTTCAGTTGCAGCCCAAACTGGCATGAGTTTCCATAGCAGTATTGCCAGTTCTAAAGCAGCTATTGAAGGCTTGACCAAAAGTTTGGCCGCTGAATTTGCACCCAAAATAAGGGTCAATGCCATTGCACCTTCACTTACGCAAACTGCCTTGAGTGAAAAGTTTATCAATACCGAAGAAAAGCTTCAAGCATCAAGAGATAGACATCCTTTGAAAAAAATTGGCACAGCAGAAGAAATTGCCACTAGCTCAATTCAAATTATGCAAAACCATTGGATGACCGGGCAAATCATTACCATTGACGGAGGGCTGGGCAGCATCAGATAAGATGAACATATTCAATCAATCTGATATACGTTCTTTAGATAAACAATCAAGAACAAACTTAATCAATGCATTGGCTGGTATTCGTCCTGCCAATTTAATTGGAAGCATCTCTGAAAATAAAATTACCAATTTGGCCATTTTCAACTCAGTGATGCATATTGGGGCAGACCCTGCTTTGATGGGTTTTATCATGAGACCTACAACCGTTAAACGAGATACTTATGAGAACATCATTGGCACAAAAGAATTTAGCATCAATCATGTAAATTCAAATATCGTTGCTGCAGCACATCATACGTCTGCAAGATTTGAAATTTCTGAATTTGAAGCTTGTGGACTAAGTCCTGAATACGGTAGCAGCATCAAAGCTCCTTACGTAAAAGAAGCAAGTATTCAAATAGGCCTGAAATTGGCTGAGATAATTCCCATTCAAAGCAATGATACCAAACTCATTATTGGTGAAATTCTTGAAATAAGAATAAAAGATGAAAGCTGTTTAGAAACCGATTTTAACCTGAATTTAGAAGCTGCCAAAAGTATTGGAGTAAACGGATTAGATTCCTATTATACTTTACAAAAAGTAGCCAAGTTCAAGTATGCAAAACCAAATTTAGCTCCTGAAATTATTTCTTAAAACCAAATGGCAAAATTCCCTACCAATTGGGTGCAAAATTTTGAGGGTTGGTTTAACTCATTCATAAAAACTGGTTCTTTGGCTTGGTATGATTTTAACTCTAATTTAAATGCTGTGTTCTTGATTTTTTTAAATTGATATGAGCCTGTCAATCCAAACACTTCAAAGCCAGAAACTTTATTGTTAACTATTGCCATCATCAAATCTGGATCACTAAAGTATTCTGCACGAACTGCAATGGAATTCATCTTATCTACCGCTAATTTTCCTTGAATATTTGCATTGTACCATCTGCCAACATTTTCTTGACCATTGGCCTGTTTGGTTTGTTGAAAACCTAAATAAAAATCTCCTGAAAGCCCAATTGTTTTGTTGATGTTCTCATAAATAAAATAGCAATCCATGAAGGTTCTGTTTCTGAAATCTTTTCTTGAATTGGCATTTTGTGTATTGCCATAAAACAAATTAAAATCTACCAATAATTGTTTTGAGGGACGGTATTCAACTTGCAAAGCATAAGATTTATCTGAGTTGAGCGCAATAGCTTGTTGCCATCCATTCAACACATAAAAGCTCGAAGACCATTCATTGTCAATGGGAACCGACAAACGAGCGCCAGTAACAAAATAGGGAGAAAATTCTGCTCCAATAGAACGAGAGTACAACAATTGGTCTTTACTCACCGGAGATTCGTTTGTAATAGGTGAATTCAAAACCCCTGCATCTAACCATATTTTTCTTTCTTTATGTAATAAAATTCCCGCATTGGCCTCTAATAAATTTTGCAAGGTTTGTGGTTCATTTGCATAGTTTGCATTCATATAAGTTCCAAAAGCAGGCACAAAAGAAGCCCTGTAATTTTCACCATATATTCTGAAATCTGCATAAGCCAAATTGATGTTCAATTCATTATGTCTTGCAGAGGATACCTGATATGGGGTTTGAAGAGTTGCGGGCTGATTAAAATCAAAATTATAATAGGTATCAATAAAACCATGAATACTTAGTTTTGCATCTGATTGGTTGTTTGAAGTATCTATTGCTGCCGAGTTAAAAACTTGTGCAGTTGAATACTGTAAACTACTGAACCCTATAAATATGGATATAAAGATTTTTTTCATTTGATTATAATTTAAATGCAATCAAACCAAATGTAATTATTTATGTTTAATTTATATGCATTACCTCATCTTATTTATACTTCAGTTATCTTTGATTCATAACAAAGAATTGAAAGCAATGTCAACAGAACAAAACCTGAATAAGCAGCAAAAAACCATCATTCTTGGAGCAGGATGCTTCTGGTGTGTTGAAGCAATTTTTGAACAATTAAAGGGAGTTGAGAAAGTGGAAAGTGGCTACTGTGGTGGTGAAAGTATCAACCCTACATACGAAGAAGTTTGTTCAGGAAATAGCAAACATATAGAAGTTTGTAAAATCACCTATCATCCTTCTGTTATTTCATTTGAAGATTTGTTGTCTATTTTCTGGCAAATTCACGACCCTACTAAACCTAATAGACAAGGAAATGATATTGGAGAACAATACCAATCTGTGGTATTTTGTAACAATGAAATTGAGTTGAAAATTGCTCAAGAAATGAAAGATAGTTTAAATAAGAACAAAGTTTTTAAGCAAGCTGTTGTTACTGAAATTAGAAGTATGAAACCATTTTACAAAGCAGAGAATTACCATCAAAATTATTACAACAACAATAGTTTCCAACCTTATTGTAAATTCGTGGTTCAACCAAAGCTTGAAAAATTTAAAAAAAGCTACAAAGAACAACTCAAATCAAATCAATAAATGCTCATAGAACAAGTGCAAGATTTAAAAATCCAGTTGATTGAAACTGCTATCTTGGCCTTAAACGATAGAATCAGTAATGCTGAAAAGGCAATGAAAGATGCGCAAGAATCTGCCAACCAAGAAGAAAAAAGCAGTGCGGGAGACAAATATGAGACGGGAAGGGCTATGGGACAATTGCAGAGAGACATGAATGCCAAGCAATGTTTATTGGCTAAAAAAGAATTGGCTTTTTTACAACAATTGAATATCAATCCTAAAAATCAGGTGGGAGCAGGCGCTGTTGTCAAAACAAACAATGGCATGTATTTTATTTCTATTGGCTTAGGAAGCGTTGATTCCTCTCTTGGAAAAGTACATTTAATTTCTGCGGAATCACCCATTGGAAAAGCCATGCATGAATTGCAAATCAACAGTGAATTCAAATTCAATGAACTATCCCATACAATAGAATTTATTGCTTAATAAAATAATTAGTTAAAATTGTAACATGATACAAAGAATACAAAGTGTTTACCTCTTGAGTGTAATTGTAATATTGGTGTTACTCTGCAGCATGGACACCATACATTATGTTCAAGTCATTCCTGATGCCAAAACAATTGAATACAAAATCAATTTATTCTATTTCAATTATTTTGAAAATGGCAATTTGGTAGAGACCAAAATTCAATTGAGCTTGATATCGCTCAGTGCCATTACAATTGGATTATGTAGTATGGCCATTGCACAATTCAAAAATAGAACCAAACAAATTAAAATTTGTTGGGCAGCGTTTGCCAGCTTATTCTTCTTGACACTTGCCTTCTTGGTTAAAACAATGGTGTATATTCCAGCATTTGATTCTAAAAATTTACTCTTGCCATCCATGTTTGGAATTGCACTGCTATTCTTTAATTTTTATTTGATTGTAAGAAGTATCCACTTTATTAAAAAAGACGAAGACATGGTGAAAAGCGCTGACAGAATCAGGTAAACTTACTCCTCTTTGTTTTTGGCAATCATCATTAAATTGTATGCCCCATTGATTACATATTTTAATGTTGTTGCTTCTTCATTATTTTTCAGTTCAAAAGCAATATACCCCTTTGCATTCAAGCCTGCTTCTACTTCCAACATTTCAAAAGCATTTGTACTTCTCTGTACAAATACATAATTCTTATTGGCATATTGAACAAGTGCTGATTCAGGCAGAACCATCGCTTTCACAGGGCTTGTCTGCATCTCGGCATTCATATAAGTTCCTGGGCTCAATAATTTATCATAAGCTTCAAAATGACAATGAACTGTTGTAATACGCTCCTTGCCCAAATCTTTACCAATTAAAATAACTTCACAAGGGTATTTTTTATTAGGGTTGTTATTGGTGAAGGCCAATACTTTCTGCCCAATAAAAACTTTAGACAAGTCAGATTCAAACACATTTAAACTCAAATGTATATCGCTTGGGTTCACCAATTCAAATAGCACTTCTGTTGCCGAAACATACTTTCCAATGTTCACGTTGACTTTTGATACAAACCCATCAATTGGCGATTTCAAAAAGACGCTTTTTGAAATGTTTCCTGTTTTCAAAGCCTGAGGATTGATACCTACCAATTTTAATTTCTCAGCCAATGACTGATATGTGATTTTTTGACTTTCGTATTCATTTTGTGCAATCTGGAAAACCTTATCGCTAATGACCTTGCTTAGATTCAGTGCTTGTTGTCTTTCAAAATCTAATTCCAGCATTTTTAATTTGGATTGTGCAATTAAGTAGTCTTGTTGAAGCTGTATGTATTGTTGGTCTTCCATCTCTGCAATGATTTCACCTTTTTTAATATGCATACCCGGAAGCAATTGCGTTGACTTTAAATATCCACCCAATGGCATACTTACAGAAACCATATTTTGAGGAGGCACATCAATCAAGCCACTTACTTTGAAACTCGAAGACAATTCCTTGGTTTCAGCATTGCCTAATTCAATTTGAATATTTTTTAATTGAGCTGAATCCAATTCAATATCATGCTCATTTTTTAATGCAGTATTCTCCGTTTTATCTTCCTCGTTACCTGATTGACAAGACAGGAGAATCAATGCCAAAAACAGAAAAAAAACTATATTTTTAGTTAGGTTCATTTGTTTATTGAAAATAATTGAGCTGAATAATTGATTGATTGAGTTGGAATTTTGCATCCAAGGCTTCTAGTTCATTGGCAATGGCATTGCTCATGAATAAACTAAAATCTAGAAAACTAATTGCTCCCTTTTCAAATAATTCTTCGTTTGCTATTATGAACTGATTGTATGCTAAAACTTGGTTGTATAATTGATGGATATGTTTTGCTGCATTGTAATTCTCAACTAAAATTTTATACTTATTTGAAAGCTGTTTTGATTTAATTTCTAATTCATGTTGAGCCATGGTATAGGAAATTTTTTGGGCTTTTACATTTTGCAATTGCGTTCCAAAAAACAAAGGAAAAATAACCCCACCTTGAATAGAATTGAAGCGTGTTTGCAAAGCATAATTTTGGTTGTCAGCGCCTGTTCCCTGAATAGTAATCGATTGCATACCTATTTGAAAATCTGGTGAAAATTTTGCCTTTTCTAATTGATATCTCCTTAAACTTTGTTGTACCAATTGTCCTTGTTCTTTGATAAGAGGATTTATAGCTGTATTGTACACCAAAGCACCCTCATTGAGCTTAAAATGCCAATCGTTTGTATCTGGTAAGATAGGCTGATTAGTGTTTAACAAATAACTTAAATATAATTGTTCAGCCTGATACTTGTTTTGCAAACCAAGCAGTTCTTTGGTGGTATGAACTTTTTGTATCTGCGCCTGGGTCAGTTCTATTTTATCGGTTTCTCCCCATTTTTTTTTAAGTAATACTTTATCTAAATACAATTGGTATAAACTATCTGCATAAGCCCAAATCACTATTTTTTTGGAAAGTAGTAGCATGGTATTGAATGTATTGGACACTTCTTGTTTGAGTTCATTTTCTTTCCATTGTATTTGAAATTGATGGGCTTTAAGGTGACTCAATGCTACTTGTTGTTGTTTGATTAATGTATAAGGCGATTGGAAATTTTGACTAAGGCCAATGCGGTTGTCTTGATAAGCTGAATTGAATTGACCATACTCAAAGTTAAATACAGTATTGGGTAGAGAAATAGCTGCTTTTTTAACATGGCTGAGGTACTGTAGATACAATTTGTCATTTCTCAATTGTAAATTATTTGACAATGCTGAATCAATGGCAGTATTCAGTTTCATAACAAATGCAACTTGAGCTTGAGAAAATGAACTGTTCATTAACCCTACTAAAAGCAAAATAAAAAATTTTAATAGTTTCATTTTCAATTGTTTTTTTCAATTTTCAAATACATCAATGGCAATATAAACAATGTTAGAAATGTAGCAAACAATAAACCCCCAATCACAACCGTAGCCAAAGGCCTTTGTACTTCTGCTCCTGCACCATTGCTTAATGCCATAGGCAGAAAGCCCAAAGATGCTACAAATGCTGTCATTAAAACGGGTCTTAAGCGGTTCATGGTACCATGCAAAATAATGTCTTTGGTATCAAATTCTCCTGTTGCTTTGAGCCTATTGAACTCGCTGATTAGCACAATCCCGTTTAATACTGCAACTCCAAACAATGCAATAAAACCAACACCAGCTGAAATAGAAAAAGGCAAACCTCTTAGGGCTAAAGCATACACGCCACCTGTAGCCGATAAGGGAATTGCTGTAAAAATCAATAAACCTTGCACCATAGAGCCAAATGTAAAATACAACATCAGTAAAATCAGCAAGAGTGCAATAGGAACAGCTATCAATAAACGTGATTTTGCTTCTTCTAAATTCTCAAAAGAGCCTCCAAATTTAACCAAATATCCTGGCGCCAAATTCAAGTCTTCTTTTACCTTATTTTGTAATTCATGTACAACGGTTTGCACATCTCTTCCTCTAACATTGAAGCCCACAATAATTCTTCTTTTTGCATCTTCACGTTGAATTTGAGCTGGTCCTTCTTGTAGTTCAACTTTTGCCACTTGGTATAAAGGCACATCAACCCCTTTGTTATTAGGAATGAGTAAATTTTGAACGTCAGATAAATTGCTTCTTTTTTCTTTTTCAAGCCTCAGCACCATGTCAAATCTTTTTTCTCCTTCAAATACCAAACCTGCTGTTTGTCCAGCAAATGCAGCATTTACAGAGGTATTGATATCTTCAATAGACAAGCCATATTGTGCAATTTTTTGTCTGTCATATTGAATCACAATTTGAGGCATGCCTGTTACCACTTCTACAAAAATATCTTTTGCCCCTTCCACTTTAGCCGCTATAGCACCCAATATTTTGGAATAGTTGGCAAGTGAGTCTAAATCTTCCCCAAATATTTTACAAACCACGTCTTGCCTTGCCCCAGTCATCAATTCGTTGAAACGCATTTGTACCGGGTACTGAAATCCAAAATTTACACCTGGAATTTGAGCCAATTCTTTTGACATCTTTTCAGACATTTCAGGAAAAGTTTTGGCATTCTTCCAAGTAGATTTGTCTTTCATAATTACCATCATATCCATTGCTTCAATTGGCATTGGATCTGTAGGAATTTCTCCACTTCCAATTTTCACCACTACTTTTTCAACTTCCGGAAATTTATCTTTTAATAATTTTGATGCTTGATTTCCTATTGCAATACTTGTGTTCAAATTTGATCCCGTTAAAATTCTTGTTTCAACTGCAAAATCGCCTTCTTCCAAAACAGGAATGAACTCTCCACCCAGTTGTATCAGAAGAATGATTGAAAGTATAAATAATACCAAGGAGCCAATGATAATTTGATTGGCATACTTCATACCCGCTGCCAATTTCTGACCAAAAAATTCACTGAGCTTGTGCATGAATTTTTCTGAACTATTTTGCTTATTGGATTGCGCTCTTTTTAAAAACAATGAACACATCATTGGCACATAGGTTAATGACAATAGAAATGCACCTAACAAAGCAAATGCAACAGTTTGTGCCATTGGCTTGAACATTTTACCTTCTATCCCAGACAAAGAAAAAATAGGCAAGTAAACAATTAAAATAATGATTTGACCAAAGACGGCACTGTTCATCATTTTGCTTGCCAAGCTTTGTACATTCTGATTCATCTGTTCTTTGCTCAGTTGAATACCAGGATGAGCAATGGCTTGAACTTGTAATCCATGAAGTACTGCTTCAACAATAATAACCGCACCATCTACAATCAATCCAAAATCTAGTGCACCTAAGCTCATCAAATTGCCACTCACTTTGAATATATTCATCATGATAATGGCAAACAACATAGACAGAGGAATAACAGATGCGACCAATAATCCTGCCCTTATATTGCCTAAAAATAAAACCAAAACAAAAATGACAATCAAGGCACCTTCAAGCAAGTTAGATTCTACTGTACCAATGGCGTTGTTGACCATTTTAGTTCTATCCAAAAAAGGTTCAATGACTACACCCTCGGGAAGCATCTCTTGAATTTTTGCAATCTTGTTTTTTACTGCTTTGATAACGGTATTTGAATTTTCTCCTTTTAACATCATCACCACAGCACCTGCCACTTCAACACCTCCGTTATAGGTCATGGCGCCATACCTTACCGCATGTCCAAATCCAACATCCGCAATGTCTCTGATAAAAATTGGTCCCGAATTGGTAGCCTCTTTTACCACGATGTTCTGAATATCTTCTAAAGTCTGGATCAAACCTTCACTTCTAATAAACAATACAGAAGGACCTTTTTCTATGTATGCACCACCTGTATTTTGATTGTTTTTATTGAGTGCAGAAAACACTTCATTGATGGTCAATTTATAGGCGCTCAATTTGTTGACATTGATAGCTATTTCATATTGTTTGAGTTTTCCGCCAAAACTACTGACGTCTGCAACCCCTTTGATGCCTAATAATTGCCTTCGAACAATCCAATCTTGCAAGGTTCGGAGTTGCATGGCATCGTATTTAGACTCATAACCAGGTTTGGGCTTTAATACATATTGATAAATTTCACCTAATCCTGTTGTTACAGGACCTAAACTGGGTATTCCTGCACCCGCTGGAATTTGGTCTTTCACATTGATCAACCTTTCACTTACTTGTTGACGAGCCCAATACACATCTGTTTCATCATTGAAAACCAATGTTACCAATGACAACCCAAATCTGGAGAAACTTCTAATTTCAATCAAGCCAGGGATATTGCTATTGGCTTGTTCAATTGGAAAGGTGATGAGCCTTTCAACATCCGGTGCACCCAATGAAGGCGAAACTGTAATCACCTGTACTTGGTTATTGGTAATATCAGGTACCGCATCAATGGGCAATTTTGTAAACTGTACAATGCCTGTTACAATCAATAACAGTACTCCTGCACCTACAAGTAATTTATTTCGGACCGAAAATCCGATGATTTTTTTTAACATGTTAAATTGAAATTGAATGGAAATAAATCAGCGAAACAAAACCTCAGGCAAATTGAGGCGGCTGAAAAATAGTTGTCAATTTATCAAAAGAATAAAAATCTAAATAAGCAAAGCAAGGCTTTTGATGACTGCTCGAATGGACTGACAATTCTGGCGTAACTGTACTGTTAGTTATGAGAACAAAACATGCTGAACTGTTTATAAACAAAGGCAAGTCGTCATGATTTTCTGCCGAACGGTGTGAAGAATTTTGATCATAATGCAATGCCAAGAAATCTAAGAAACTTATCTGTTCATTTTCGTCGTAAACATGGTGATGGTAATGCGCTACCAAACTTGGTATTTTAGACAACTGCAATAGCAAATCGGGTTTTACCGCATTTGCCAGCAAAGCAAAAAGCATGAACTTAACTATGATTTGTTTCAATAGATTCACCAACCAAAGATAAGTATTTGCCCATGAATAAAACAAAAAAGGGGGGCGAACCTTGGTTCGCCCCCCTTTTTATCTAGTGGCAATAAAATTTATTGTATGATAAACTTCTTGCTTGCAGTACCACCGTTTTGAGTGCTGATATTGATAAAATATGCACCAGAACCGATTCCGCTTAATGAAATTTCTTGTGAATTGGTATTGAAACCAGCATAAGATTTTACTTGACGACCTAAAATATCGATGATTTGAATATCCGTAATTTTAGCACTTGCATCCAAACCAACTTTCACAGATGATGTTGCTGGGTTAGGATATAAAGTAATGTATTTATTGTAACTGGCTTCGTTGATTCCAACTGCTGCACGTTTGGTTAAATTGATGGCGAATGGTTGCGCTGCCATTTTACCAAATGAAGCATTTTTAGCCATGACTGTCCATTTTAAATTTACTTCTTGGTCAACGTTAACACCTAATAAAGTTAACAAGTTCCATATTGTGCTTTCTGTAAATACAATTGAGTCAGCAGTTACAGCAGTTGAGAACAATGGATCTGAAAAATCAGCGTTGATATTGTCAATTGCAAATACATAGTCTAATCCTTTAGTACCTTGCCATTTAGCAATCATGTATGCTGTTGAATCATCTTGAATATCAATTGAAGTTCCTGTTTGTGGCGCTGTCAAAGAGAAATCATTGATTGCTAAACCACCCATCAAATCCATTTGTACTGCAATTCTAGGAGCTACAAAACCCACAATGGTATCAATGTATGCTTTACCTCTGGCTGCTGACATCAATGGATTGGTTAACATTGACAAAGAATCAGCTATATATCCGCTAGCTGGCAATGGAATTGCATCTCTGTATACAGTAAATTGTCTGGCTTGCATGCTTGGTCTGTCCCACCATTCCCATGGGGAACCTTCAAGCGAGAAAGAAGTTTCAAAACCAAATAAATTATTGATGTTTTTAGAAACCGTATTGGCTCTGTCAGACATCGGATCTAAATACAAATAACTGTTTAATTTGTTGTTTACACCCAATGCATTTGCTTTAGGAATGACATCTCCAGCCCCTGAAGCATTTGGAATAACTGTTAAACCTGTAGTAGGTACAATTACGTTGCCTGTTTTGTATGGAGCAAATGGATCTCTTGTTGTATGCATGGCTACCATTGGTTTGCTGTTGGCTTTCATCCAAGCAGTATCTCCCATGGCACCACCAAAATTAAAGAACATGTTTACATCAGATGAAATACTTGCATCAGCTGGGTCGTTATAAGGATAAGCTCCACCTATGCCAGTCCAGTCACCTAAAGTATCTACACTCACCATTGGAGAAGCATCTCCTCTTCGAAATTTAATGTTTGTTTCAATATCAGCTCTTGTGTTTACTGTTGCTCCAGCCAATCCTATGTAACCACCTGTTCCTTGACCCCCAAAAATAATTTTGTTTAGATCAATGCCATAAGTAGCTGCATTTCTTCTCATAAAACGTACACAGTTTCTCATGTCTTGTAATGCTCTGTAAGTTGCCTTGATCAATTGTTCAGTGGCAACTTCTTGAGAAGTAGCAGCTGGGTTCCATCCCAATCTGTAGTTCATTGCCACTACAACATAACCTCTCTTTGCAAAACGGTTGGCCAATTCAACCAAAGAACTGTCGTCTTTGCTACCAGTTGTTTGCTTGTTTACCAATGGTGGTAAATAACTACCAGTATGAGACAAAATAATAACAGGCCTGTTGTTTAAAGTATCTCCATCTGGGGTGTAAATATCACATTTTAATTTCTCGGCCCAAACTGGAGAAGATGTAAATGGAGCTGGAATTTGTGGATTAGGATTACCAAACAACAAATTAATGGCATAATTGGTATCGTATACCACATTGCTGCTTTTGTTTACCGAAGTAAACACTTCATCTAAGTAGCGATTTTGAGCAGATGCTTCGTTCAATGCAAGCATTGAAGTAACGAGTGCAAATACCGAAAGTAATTTTTTCTTCATGATTGAAATTTAAATTTTATTCAAGATAGGATGAAAAAATCAAATTTCAAACAAGAGAATTTAAAAGGAGAATTTCTGTTTATTTTTTGAATTCAAATAAAATAGAAATATAGCCCATTCTTCCTACCCTTGGCCCCCCATAAACCTGGTAAACTTGGTTGTCTAAGAGGTTACTGGCTCCAATTTTAAAGGTTAATTTCTGTTTCAGAAAAGATTTGTTCAATTGGGCATCTAACATGCCATAGGCAGGAACTGTTCCTGTATACTGAGGAGAACCCTCAAAATTGAAACTCTCTTGCCATTTCCAATTGATGCTATAACCAAGTTCAGTTATCGTCTGTTTGAACAAATGAAAATCAATATTTCTGCCATTGATACCGACATTGTATTTGTGCTCAGGGGTATTGAAAGCAGGAATGAGCGGATCCGTTGAGCCCATTCTGTCTAATTTGTTCCAAGAATAATTGCCTACAAAACCCAAATATTTTTTGAGGTAATAATTCAAGCCAATGCTGAATCCTTGGGTAGTAACAGCATCTTTTGAGTTGGTTGCAACCCTGTAAACTTGTAATCCGTTTGGTAAAAATGTGCCAACTGGCCAATCAATGGCTGCACCAATTTTGTAGCCAATAAAATGGGTATAATAGCTGAAATACCAGCTCATGTCTACATAAAATTTTTCTGTAAAATTAGCCCTGTAGCCCAATTCAATGGTTTTCACTTGTTCTGGTTTAATGGGGTCCACATTGAAATAACTCAATTTGTCTCTGCCGTTGTTAAAGGCATCTAGCATAGAAGGTATGGTTACCAAACTGTCAAAGCCATTTAAATTACCTAGTAATACTGCCCTTCCAACATTTAAGTTGATGTATTGATCAGTAAGGGTTGGATTGCGAATAGCAGAGGCCAATGAAAAACGTATCACATGGTTATTGATGGTATAAACCATGGTTGCTGCAGGCGAAAACAAGAAATTAAAATTCTGGTTTTTATCAACCCTAAATGTAAAACTGGTTTTCAAATGCTCGTTTAAATCTTTTCTTTCAAGCCCCAAATAAGCACCAAACTCATGGTTGTAAATGCGCTGATTGGGAACCGTGTCTAAGAAAATGGTACCTTTAGAAAAAGGGGTATATAACCTAAAATTTGAGCCCAACTTTAGTACATTTCCTGCTACAATAGTTTGATACTCGCCCATCACATGGTACAAAGCAGATTTGTCAAAAAAGCGAGAGCCCCCTTCCCTATTGGTTTTAGAGATAATGTTTTGATAGGCCTCATTGAATGCTGCTGTACCAGATACCAAACGGTCGTTTCCTCCTCTGGTACTTGAATAAGAGGTATCCGTTATTTGGTTGTTGAGCCAATGGTAATAATTGAGTGAATCAGCAAATTTCTCTTGCATGTATTGATTGGCATAATCTTCGTAACGCACACCCGTAGGTTGTGTACCAATTTTGGGGCGAATGGTTTGAATGCGGTTGTAGATAAAACGGTTCCAATTTTCTGCATAATCAGCAGCCCAGTTATTGTCTGATTTGGCTGCATTTTGCAAAAGCAATGCTGTAGAATATGCATCAAAACTATTGCCTGCATCTTCATGTGTTGCATAGGCTCTTACAAAATAGTGGTTCTCTTTTCTGAATTCAATTTTGTTTTGAAAGAAGTAAATATCTTTTAAGCTAAAACGGTTATCGCCTTGGTAAATAGTGGTGCCATTGCCCATGTTTGAGGCCAGAATCAGCTCTCTGTCATTTTTAAATTTCACATGCACTGCAGCATTTAATTTCAAATTCTTGGTATGATAATCTACCAGGTCATCTTCTTTGTACCCTTTTCTGAGCGCATAACCATAGCCTAAATAAGACAAGCCTGTTTGACGGAATCTTGAATTGGAATATTCGTCCCCATAGACATTGACTGCATCATAGCCCCCTGGGTTATTTATTCCAACTGGCGATTGCGTAGTGGCATCATAATTTCTTGCTTGCCAATCAAGGGCTGACATACTGAATACATTAAGCTTGAAGGCCAATTTATTCGGCTTTAAAATTTCTGCATAGCGCACTGCTGTTTCAATCAATTCTCTTTCACCAAACCTGGTTTGAATACTCAATCCCGGAAACAAAAACGGACTTTTACTTTGCATATTGATGACCCCATTGAAAGCGTTTGGACCATAATATGCCCCGCTTGCACCTACCACCAAATCTACTTTTTGAACGTCTAATTCACTGGCACCTAAAAAATTGCCCAATGAAAAATTCAAGCCTGGACTTTGGTTGTCAACCCCATCAATGAGTTGCAAAGAACGAACTGGAGAGGTACTGTTAAAGCCTCTGGTATTGATAATCTTAAAACCTATACTGGCACTGGTCATATCAACGCCTTTTAAATGGGCCAATCCTTCGTAAAAGTTAGCTGCTGGCGTTTGTTTGATGGCCAAGGCGTCCATGGTTTCAATGGTCAAAGGCGCTTGTTTTTGTTTCTCAGTAATTCGAGAATCTCTTACACTTACTTCCTTTAATTGTTTGGCATCTTGTTTAATTTTTATAAGCAAGTCGGTACTGGCTTTGTTCAAACTTATTTCCTCAGTTTGATAGCCCATATAACTCACAACAATGACCAAAGGAAAACTACCATTGTATTTGAGCTGGAAATGACCTTCGAAATCGGTACTGGTTCCAATTTTTGTATTTTTAACAGAAAGCACAGCTCCAATAATGGGCTCTGCATTTTTTGCATCTTTTACAATTCCAGCCAAAGAAACAGTCTGGGCATAAGCTGAGTTGAATATGCTTGCAAAAAGAACAACTACTATCAGTATATTTTTTTTCAAATCAATGGGATTTTAAACCAATATTACGCATTTGTATGAAAATTGAAACAGAAATTTGCATCAATCAATACCAAAAACCTGTTTTGCATTGGCGGTGGTGGTATTTGCCAATTCTTGCAGACCAATTTCCTTAATTTCTGCAATTTTTTTTGCAGTTTCTATCAAATAAAACGGCTCATTTCTTTTGCCTCTGTATGGAACAGGTGCCAAATAAGGTGCATCTGTTTCCAGCACTATGTATTGTGAAGGAATCTCGGCAACAACCTTATCTAATCCACTGTTTTTATAAGTTACCACGCCACCAATCCCAATTAAAAAATTGAGCGCTATCACCTGATTTGCTTGTTCAATCGTGCCTCCAAAACAATGAAAAATACCTCTCAATTTAGGATGCTTCATTTCTTCTAAAATTGCAATCACTTCTTCGTTGCTGTTTCTAGAATGGATTACAACTGGTAAATCTTGCTGAATGGCCCACATCAATTGTTTTTTGAATGCCATGATTTGTTGTTCTTTGAACTCAGTACTCCAATAAAAATCAAGACCAATTTCGCCAACTGCATAAAATTTTCTCTTTTTAAACCATTTCTGAATTTGAAACAATTGCGCCTCAATATGCATATCCACAGCACAAGGATGTAAGCCCATCATAGGAAAGCAATGACTAGGAAACTCCCATACCAAATCAAGCATGGGCTGGATAGAGGCTGTATCTATATTGGGTAGAAAAATATGTTCAATGCCATTTTTGATGGCTTTTTCCATGGCTTTTTTTCTGTCATCTTTAAATTCTTCTGCGTATAAATGGCAATGTGTATCTATGAAATTCATATCAATTAATGGGTTCGTTATGGATGGAATATTTTCTTTGTTTCCAATTCATTTTAAAAGGCAATACATAAAATAAAACAGTTGCTAAAATTACCAGTTCTTGATAAATTAAAAACAAAGGAAAATGAGACCATTTGAGCTTAAACTCGATAAGCCTGTTGTACAAGGCCATTTGAACAAACTGTAAAGTCCATTTAGCCAATAAAACAACCAAAGCTAATTTTAAATGTGTGATCATCAAAAAACAAAAAGCAGGTAAAAATAAGCCCTGAAGCATAAAAATCAATTTCCATTTAAATGGCAATGCTTTGGCACCTATGAGCCATCTTTTTCTTTGGTGTAGCAAATTTATTAAATGCTGCTGAGCAGCTGATTCATGCGCAGCTCCCGGACTTGCTATATTGATTATTTTTAAATTTTTTTCTCTGAATGCCTGGGTTAAAGCCAAATCTTCAGTAACCGAAAAGGGGATGGCTTCATAACCTCCACAAGCAAAATAAGCAGATTTGGTAAAGGCCATATTGTTGCCAACTGCCGTACTTTGTATTCCTAGTTTTTCAAAAGCAAATAAATTGGAAAAACCTTGTATCCATTCAAAACTTTGCATAGCAGCAAAGAGAGAATTGGGCTTGACTATTGTAGCGCCGCTAATCAAGGAGGCTTCTTTAAAATAAGGCAACAGACTTTGAATCCAATTGGGGTTGACTTGAATATCTGCATCTGTAACAAATACAAATTCAGATTCAACATACTGCATTAAATCAGCAATCACATTGGCTTTTGCCCTTGCCAAACCATGTTTTTTTTCAATTTTAATACATTTAAACCGTGGAAATTGAGTGGAAAAATTCAAGGCTTTGGCATAGGTATCATCGTTAGAAGCATCGTCTCCAACCAAAACAAAAATTTTGTCTAAAGGATAATTTAATTGTTGGATTGATTGTAAACAGGCCACAATATTTTCAGATTCGTTTCGAGCTGGAATTAATATGCTGATTTCTGGAGATTCTTGAATAGGACTTAGATTGATTTTATCTGCATTCAACAATTGCCTAATCAAAGCCAACTGAATGACACAATATGCCCAAGTTATAAACAAACATATCAACTCTAGTCCTATCATTTTCTTTGGTCAAGCGATAAAAAACGATAGCCTCTTTCATGGAAATAGCTGAGCAATTCTGGGAGTATGCTTTTTAAGTTCTCAAAAGATTTTTCACTGTCATGAAAAACCAAGATTGCCCCTGATTTGGCCATTTTCATTTCTTTAAGGCTTTCACGAATATTCAAATTGGGCTCATAATCTCGGCTCAAATGACTCCACATCACCAATTCAAATTGAGTTTTAAGGTATTGGGCCTGACTTGGCCTCATTTTCCCATAAGGCGGCCTAAAAAACTTGCTTTCTATGAAGGCGGCTGCTTTGTCAATGTTTTGGAAATAGGATTCATTGTTCGTTTTCCAGCCTTTTAAATGATTATAGGTATGATTTCCTACACTGTGGCCTTTTTCTATCAGCATTTGATAGGTTTTTGGAAACTTGCTTACATTCTCACCCACACAAAAAAAGGTAGCTTTTGCATTGAATTTATCTAACTCTTTTAGAACCCATTCCGTTACTTCAGGGTGTGGCCCATCATCAAAAGTAAAAAACAAAGCATTTTCACTTGTTTTAACCCACCAAGTATAACTTGGAGCAATATATTTGATAAATTGAGGGAATGAATATTTAAACATTATTTTTGCCTTGTTTTCATCCAAACGATCAGATGGCACTTCAAATATTAAAAAAAAGAATTGGATTTTGGGCCTTTGCCCTTTTGTTGTCAAATTTAGCTATTGGGCAGCAACAAAAAGAATGGACCTTGCAAGCCTGTATCAAGCAAGCAACTGAAGCCAATATCAATATCCAACAAAAGCAAATTGAAAACAAATTATTGAGGGCAAGTTATTTACAGTCCAAGGCTGCTACTTTACCTTCTATCAATGGAAGTTTTTCGAATAGTTGGCAAACAGGTTTTGCCATCAATCCAGAAACAAACTCAGCACAAAAAGACCAATCTTTTCAAACCAGTTCAGCTGGAATCAATGCCAATATGAACCTCTTTAATGGGTTGCAAAACACCAACAATATTCGACTGCAAGCAAAAAAACTACAAGCCAACCAAAAAGAGTTAGAACAAGTAGTCAACAATATTCAGTTGAGTGTATGCAATGCCTATTTAGCTGTTTTGCAAAACACCGAACTCAAAGATGCTGCATTTGCACGTGTGGAGGCCGCAAAAAAGATGCTTGAGAAACAAGAAAAAATGTTTGAGTTAGGCAATAGCAACAAAGCCAAATTGTTACAACTCAGAGCTGAGTATAGCAGTCAGTTGTCTAATTTGGTCAATGCCGAAAATGCTTGCGAACTCTCCTATTTAGAATTGTGCAACCTATTAAACATCAAGAAAGACTCCAGCATGCGTGTTGCAGCTATCAATGATGAGGCCAGTTTAAATGAAAACAGCAGTTTGTCTGCAGATGAAATTTTCGAGAAATACGTGAAAGTGAGTCCCAATATCAAAGCAAATACCCTGCGTATAGAAAGCGCTCGATTGGAAAAGTTAGTGGCAATTGGAGGACGATCGCCAAGGGTGAGTTTGAATGCGGGTATCAATTCATTTTATACCTCACAAAGTAAATTTGGAATAGGCACACCTAGTTTTGTTGATAGACCCTTTGGTTATTGGTACAACAGTGGCAGTCAGGTTCCTGTTTACATGCCCTATCCAACTTACAGTACTTACGAAACCACCTCTTTCAAAAATCAATTCGATCAAAACCTTGGCTCTTCGGTATCCTTATCTGTGAGCTTGCCCATTTTTAATGCATGGAATGTGAATGCAAACATTCAGAAATCTAAATTAGGCATGGAGAACAACAAACTAGCACTTCGTCAGGCCAACCAAAGCTTGTACCAAGAAATTACCAAGGCGCACCAAGATTTTACTTTTGCTCAAAAAAAGCATTTGGCAAGCAAAAACAATTTCATAGCAAACAAAGAAGCATATGAAATTGCGCAACAACAATTTGAGATGGGACAAATGGGAATTACAGATTACTTAAACACCAAAAGCAATTTCACTTTGGCACAAACAGAATATACACAGGCCAAATACAATTTAACCTTTAGAAAAAAGATGATTGATTTTTACCTTGGAAAAGAACTTAACTAAACAGAAATGAAAAATAAAATATATTATATCATAGGCGCGGCCATATTGGTTTTGTTAGTCGTTGGAGTGATTGGAAAAAAATCGGGATGGTTCGGAAAAGAAAAAGGACTCAAGGTAAGCTGCACCAAAGCAGAACTCAGAACCCTTGTTGAAACCGTTTCGGCAAACGGAAGAATTCAACCTGAAAAAGAAGTAAAAATCAGCTCTGATGTTTCTGGAGAAATCATGGAGCTTTACGTAAAAGAAGGAGATTCAGTTTTTGTAGGTAAATTATTGGCAAAAATAGATCCTGAATTGTATATGTCTTCTTTAGACAGAAGCGAAGCCTCTTTGAACAATACCAAAGCCAATTTGGCAAGTACTAGAGCTAGGTTATTACAAGCTCAAGCCAAATTCAATGAAATTGAAAATGCCTTTAAGCGGAATCAAAAAATGCATGCGCAACAATTGATTTCAGAGGCTGAATTTGAAAGTGCAAAATCTGCCTATGAAAATGCAAAAGCAGAAGTAGAAGCAGGAAAACAAAATATCATTGCAGCTGAATTTAGTGTGAAGAGTTTCAATGCTGCACTCAACGAAGCCAAGAAAAATTTAAGCCGCACCAATATTTATTCGCCTGTAAACGGTATTGTCTCTAAATTGAGTGTTGAAAAAGGAGAGCGAGTTGTTGGAACTTCACAAATGGCAGGAACAGAAATGATGCGCATTGCCAACCTAAACCAAATGCAGGTAAATGTAGATGTTAACGAAAACGATATTGTGAAAGTAGGAATTGGAGATACAGTTCAAATAGATGTGGATGCCTATCCAGGCAGAAAATTTATTGGATTGGTAAGAGAAGTAGCAAACAGCGCAACAACTAATGCCGCAACCACTTCCGACCAAGTCACAAATTTTATAGTTAAAATTAGCATTCTCAATTCAAGCTATGCCGACTTAAAAGCACAATTTGGCAAACGTAAATCTGTATTCAGACCAGGAATGAGTGCCAGTGTTGAAATAGAAACTTCAAAAATCAACAACGCGTTGAGCATTCCAATTGAAGCAGTTAGTGTAAGAAGCAGTAAAGATTTGGATACAACAGGCTCTACCCTCTCTGAAAAAGAGATTGAAGTGGTGTTTGTGAATGAAAACAATGTAGCTAAAATCAAACAAGTAAAAACAGGCATTCAGGACGATAAATTTATCCAAATTATAAGCGGAATTGACAGTTCAAACGAGGTCATCTCAGGACCTTACAATGTGGTTTCTAAATTGCTCAAAAATGGCGATAAAATTCTAAAGGTGAGTAAAGAAGAATTGTTCGAAACAAAAGAATAAAAGCATGTCACTACTATCCATTATCATTCCAGCTTACAACGAGGCAAGAACTATTCATCTTATTTTAGAGAAAATTGATGCCGTTCAACTTGTTCATCAAATAGATAAAGAAATTATTATAGTCAATGACTGTTCATCAGACGACACCGCCAATGTTGTGCGTCAATTGATGCAAGAGCACCAAAGCATCCGCTTTATTGAACATGAAAAAAACAAAGGAAAAGGGGCCGCTATTCATACAGGAATAAAAGAAGCCAGTGGCGACTTTATCATTATTCAGGATGCCGATTTAGAGTATGACCCAGAAGAATATAATTTGCTATTAAAGCCCATTGTAAATGGGTTTGCAGATGTAGTTTATGGTTCAAGATTCATGGGTGGAAATCCTCATCGTATTTTGTTTTTCTGGCATTCCATAGGAAATGCTGTTTTAACTTTTCTTTCGAATATGTTTACCAATCTGAACCTAACAGATATGGAAACTTGTTATAAACTATTCAAAGCCGAATACTTACAACAATTACAATTAACAGAAAATAGATTTGGTTTTGAGCCTGAAGTTACCGCAAAAATAAGCCGAATTCCAAATATCAGAATTTACGAGGTAGGCATATCCTACTATGGCAGAACTTATGCAGAAGGAAAAAAAATAAACTGGAAAGATGGGTTCAGGGCCATTTATTGCATATTAAAGTATGGGATGTTAAAATTAAATTAACTCATTCTTGCTCGGTTATTTGATTCAATTCCAATTGTAAAATGGAGTCGCTCAATAAACTATCCGATTCCACCTTTTTAATTTTCAATAATGCAGGACCAGTAAGCTGAACCTGGTGGGTTAAGCCAATGGTATCTGTTGGCAAAATCCATTGCCTGAACAACATTTTATTGGCCAAATAATGGTATGATTTTTCTAAATAAGCTTTCGCTGTTCCATCTGTATTGAAACGCCACATAAAACCTTTTGGTCTTGGAATGATGGTTGCCAAATACAAGCATTCACTCAATGTCAGTTGTGAAGGATGTTTCTTGAAATAAAATTGTGCAGCCTCCCCTATTCCATATACATTAGGGCCCCATTCAATGATATTGAAATACACTTCTAACATGCGTTCTTTTGGAACGATGTAATTGTTTTCAAGAATGTACACCAATAAGATTTCTTCTAATTTCCTGGCCATTGTTTTTTCTCTGGTCAGAAATACATTTTTTACCAATTGCATACTGATGGTACTCGCACCTCTTTTAAATTTACCAGTGCGAATATTCTTTACGATTGATTGCCTGAATGCTTCTGTTACAAATCCTCTATGGTAAAAGAAAGAAGGGTCTTCTGTTGTTAAAACACATTTGGCTAAAAACGGAGAAATAAAAGCCAATGGTGTAAAGTTGGGATTTGACATACCAACAACAATTGGTCTAGTTGGCCTACCGTTCTCGTATGGATAATGCACAAACTCTCCATTCATTTTGTTCAAATTGGCTTCACCAAACTGCTCTATCTTCAAACCTTTTTTACTGAGATTGCTTTCAAAAACCATGTCTTGTGGCTTATTTTCATTGTAAATAAAATCCAATCTGTAAGCAAAATTTCCAGAAGCCTTCATGCCCCTAATATGGGTAAAAAGACCATCAGGCAAAGCGTTGATGAAATTTTGTGCCGCTGTTTCTTCGGTAACCACTGACATCGAGAAAATGGTATCTGTGGCATTTTCAAACTTCAGAAAAGGATGAATCACAAAGTTGTTTAACTTGATGGTAGAGCTGCTGTCTAAAGAAATAAATTTAGGCCCAATTAAGTAGTCAAAATCAAAGGCTGCTTTTTGTACAATGACATCTTGAGAGGCAATTTTTGGATGGTTCAAGAACAATTGATCTACAGAAGCTTGGCCATTCACTTTAAGCTCTTTGCCTTCCATTTTCACTTCATCCAATTCTAAGCGAACCGATTGAAATCCAGCTTTCAAGCCAAACCTTTCAAAAATGTAAGGTATTTGAACAGCTGCAGTGTCTGCACTTTTAAAGATGATGTTTGCGGTTTTATCACCCAAATTCACATCACCATTTAATTCCCAAGATTGATTAGTTGAATTAGAACTTACTGCAATCTTGGCATTCAGTTTTTGATCAAGTAATTTGGTATCTGAAAACAAAAAAGTAAAAAACCTATTGTCATCAACTCCCCTAATACTAAAATTATTCAACACTAAATTATTGGGAATCTTATTCAAAAACCTGTTGATGGTTTTGTAAATTCTTGCCGCATAGCTTTTTTCTTTTGGCGCATCTTTTTCTTTCTCAACTTCTTTCTCACCAAAAGGGTGCAACAAGCTCTCAAAATTTCTAATTTGTCCCTTCTTGATCAACTGTAGATAGCCATCAGAAAGCTCAAATCCAGTTAATTTCAAATTTCCTATACAAGCGTTCCAAAAGCTAAAAGTTATGTTCACATCATTTACTTTTAGCAAAGTATCCATTTGCTCGGGAGCCAAACTCATGCCTTTGAAATGAATACTTGAAAACCCTTCAAATCCAGCCTCATCAACACTTAAGGCAATTCGATATTTATCATAAAATTTTGTTTTTGCTTTGCTTAAACCCCAATTTAGGATAGGGGTTCTAAAGCCAAAATAGCCAATAAAAAACAAAACAAGTAAAAGGCCAATAATGAATAAGCCTTTTTTAAAGAAAGTTCTCAAACGCAAGTATTGAGCTGAATTGAAAGCCATTTGCTACTAGACGTGCATTACTTCTGCTTCTTTTGCAGCAGTCAAATCGTCAATCTTTTTGATGAAAGTATCTGTGGTCTTTTGAACCTGTTGCTCAGCTGATTTGGCTTCATCTTCAGGCAATCCATCCTTCTGTAATTTCTTTACTTGTTCATTGATGTCTTTTCTGATATTTCTGATTGAAACTTTCGCGTTTTCTGACTCGCCTTTTACTTTCTTAACTATTTCTTTTCTTCTTTCTTCAGTCAAAGGAGGCAATACAACTCTAATGATTGTTCCATCATTGGTAGGATTGAAACCTAAATTTGAAATGATAATTCCTTTTTCAATGGCCTGTAACATTGGTTTTTCCCAAGGTTGGATGGCAATGGTTCTGGCATCTGGGGTATTGACACTGGCAACCTGGTTGATTGGAACCAATTGTCCGTAATAATCTACTTTTACAGCATCCAACATGGTTGGATGGGCCTTTCCGGCTCTAATTTTGGTAAACTCAGAAGCAGCATGGTCAACTGCTTTTTCCATTTGTTCTTTTAAACTGTCAAATACAGGCTTTAATCTTGGGTCACTCATAATTAGGAATTTGAAGCTGCAAAATAAGGATGGATAG
>Ga0209400_1000180_pt1 | contig 55883 bp, 55 predicted proteins | sample M_130807_EF_Meta_FD_187313 | JGI IMG/M metagenome (GOLD analysis project Ga0209400, IMG submission 187313) | Freshwater microbial communities from Lake Montjoie, Canada to study carbon cycling - M_130807_EF_MetaG (SPAdes) (version 2) | ecosystem: Environmental > Aquatic > Freshwater > Lake... | reverse complement strand
GCCAAGCGACATGGCCGAGTTTGAGCGGCATGATGCCTTCGCGAATGCCATCATCAGGTGCGAAATTATATTCGGCATAGACTTCGAGCTGCGTGCCTTTGGGATCTTTGAAAGCCAAAGCCTCTTTCACGCCCGGTGTGATGTCGGAGCGGCGCTCATGGGCAATGCCCTCTTTGGTCAAAGCATGCGACAGCTCGCCCAGATCCGTGCCGGGTGCCACTTGCAAGGCAATGCCCGTCTGCCATGCCTTATCTCCCGCTTCGACCACAACCGCTTCATGCCCGACCTTGGTGGCCAATACGCAGCGCGTGGCGGAGCGCTCGACCACAGAGAGGCCGATCACATGCTGGTAATAATCCACCTGCTGCGCGAGATCGGGTGTGGAAAATGTGATGTGGCCGAGGCGGCGCGTGTCGATCATGGGCAAGGTTCCTTCTTGTTCTTGATTAATTGACGAGCTTGCCGAGGCGATCAATGACATCCTGCGGTGCGGCATTGATTTCGGCCATGACCTTTTCAATATCGGCGCCTGACAGCGGGTCAACTTCAATACCGATTTTTTCAGCGTCGCTGATGAAAGCCTTGTCTTTCATCGTCGCGTCAAAAGCTTTCTGCACCGTCTTCACACGTGCCTCCGGCACGTCGGGTGGCAGCAAGACGGGATAAGTGGTCTTGAACTTGGTCGCGTAGACACGCAGCATTTGCTTGGAGGCTTCGTCCGATGCCAGCTCAATGGCAGTTGGCACGTCTTTCAGATTGGCCAGACGCTCTGTGCCGAACTGGATGAGAATGCGAGCCTTCTTTTCTTTCATCCAATCGGGTTTTCCGAGTAGCGAAGAGAAGTTGACCGTTGCGCCATGCACTTCGCCTTGTTCGGCGGCCAAAAATATATCATTCACGCCCTTATAGCCCGTGATGACTTTCATCTGCGTGCCGAGCAGCGCATTGGCGAGCGTCGGCAGGATGTAATTATCGCCGCCCGGCGCAGTCGAGCCAAAATTGCTTGGTGTCTTCTTGAGGTCATCAAGCGAAGCATAAGGGGTCTTGTGCCAGACCCAGAGCACTTGGGGCTGCTGGGCGGGTGTGCCGACGAAACGCATTTTCGACAGATCGAAATGCACATTGGAACCATCGCGCGAAAGGCTCTTCAGACGCGGCTCGAGCACAATGCCATTGAGCGGCATGCCCATCACCGTGCCGTCTTTGGCGGCGCGATTGTAGAGATGGTTCATCATGACGATGGAGGCAGCACCCGGCATATTTTCGACAACCACCGAGGGCTCGCCCGGCAGATGGCGACCGATATGGGCGGCAATGGCACGACCAACGAAATCATAAGCCGCGCCTGACGCGCCACCGACGAGGATGCGCACGGTCTTGCCTTTGAAAGCCGCCTCTTCTTGTGCGATGGCAGGCAGGCTGGCCAAAAAGCCCAAAGCTGCCGCGAGTGTCGCGATTTTTCCCCGCATGATCCCCTCCCCTTTGGCGCTCGTTCTATGCGGCGCTCTCAAAGCCCAGCCTGGAAACACCGACTGTCAATAAGGCTTCACTGTGCCTTCAATGGTGGTGCGCAGCATGAGGCGGCGCTGGTCGGCCGGAAAATCCGTGCGCGCATGCGACGAGCAGCGATTGTCCCAGAGCAAAAGATCACCCACGCTCCAGACATGCTCGTAAACAAACTCCGGCTTTTCGGCGTGGTCAAAGACCGCATCCAGCAAGGGCTGGGATTCCTCTTCGCTCATGCCCTCAATGCCAGTTGTCATCAGACGATTGACATAAATGGCCTTGCGATTTGTTTCCTCATGCGTGCGGAACAAGGGGTGTTTGGCCTCGCCGAAAGCTTCCGTGCCATGGCCGTCACCCTTTTTGGTCGAGCCATAATTGTAAAGATGCAGCGCCGTCTTGCCTTCGAGCTTTGCGCGCAAAGCCGGATCAAGCGTGTCATAAGCCGCATAGCCGGATGCAAATAGCGTATTGCCGCCGTGCGTCGGGATCTCGACCGAATAGAGGAAGGTTCCGTTATGGGGGATCGGCGCATGGATCATGTCGTGATGGAACATCATCTCGCCATCGGGCAGAGCGCCGATCGGTTCGCCATTCTCGCGGATGTTCGAGATCAGCATGATATTCGGGAGCAGGCGATTGAACCCCGGCGGGAAGAATTTCGGCGGGCGACGCAGCGCGCCAATTTCACCGAAATAGGATGAGACGCGCAGCAGATCTTCCTGCTCGAGTTTCTGGTCGGGGAAAACGATCACGAGGTGGTCAAGCCAAGCTTTGTAGATGGCTTTCTGCGATGCCTCATCGAGCGGCTGACGCAGGTCAATTCCACGCAATTCCGCGCCGATATGTTTGGTGAGCGGCCTGATTTCGAGACCCATTCTTCCCTCCCCGGAAGTGTTGGGGGCTAATGCCCCTCTTCGTGCCGGGAGGTTACAGGCGCCCCCGCCCCAGCGCAACCGGCCCCTGCTTGACCGGGGCGGCAGGCTCGCGCACATTCCCGTGCATAATCAATCCGAGCCGGGATACCGGCCGGCCGCGACCCGCGCGGCAGGGAGGCGACATGTCCAAGCCCAATGTCCTCATCTACGCGCCGCGCGAAGAGCCCAAGGACATTCTCCACCGCCTGACATCGGCGGGCGTCGACATTTCCTATGGCGAAAAGGCGTGGCAAATGCCGCGCACCGATTTCGAAGCCGATTTCGCCGCCGCCACCCGCGACAAGGTCGCGCTGATGGGAACCTCCATCCGCCACACGCCGATCACCCGCGCGGTCATGGCTGAAGCCCAGCGTCTGCGCGTGATTGCCAAATATACGGTCGGCGTCGATGACATTGATACGGATGCCGCGACTGATCTGGGCATTATGGTCTGTCACGCCCCCACCGAATCCAATTGCTTTGGCGTGGCCGAGACCACCATGGCCATGATGCTCGCCATGCTGAAGCGCGTCGTGCAGCGCGACCGCGAAGTGCGCGAAGGCAAATGGCGCGAGCCGCATATGGCGACGACTTTTCTCGGCGCGCGCGAAGATGGCTATCCGGGCATTACCATCGGGCTTGTGGGCTTGGGACGCATTGCGACCCGCGTCTCGCAATTGCTCGCACCTTGGCGCGTGAAGGTGATTGCCTATGATCCTTATGCAGAACCCTCGCGCTTCCAGCTCACCGGCGTGCGTCGCGTTGATTATGAAACGCTCCTGCGGGAATCCGATGTGGTCTCCTTCCATGTCGTGCTGACCAAAGATACGCGCTTCATGCTGCGCGAAGAACAGATCAAGCTGATGAAGCCGTCTGCTATCATCATCAACACCGCACGCGGCAAGGTGATTGACGAGGCGGCTGTTGCCAAAGCCATTGCGGAAGGCCGCCTGCGCGGCGCTGCCATTGACGCTTTTGAAGAAGAGCCATTGGGCATGGATTCACCTTTGCGCCAGCTCGGCGACAAGGTTCTCCTTTCGCCCCACTCGGCCTCGTTCAATGAAGGTGGCGAATTGGCACCCGGCATCCAATGGGCGCTGCGCTCTGTGCTTTCAGCGCTGCGCGGTGAAGTGCCCGACAATGTTTACAACAAAGAAGTCATTCCGCGCTGGCGTGAAAAATTCGGCGGCGCAAGCCTGATTGGCTAAACAAGGCGCCGAAAAACAGGCGCGACACAAGAAAGAGCAAAGTGACATGAGCAATCCGGAATTTGATTACATTATCGTCGGCGCAGGTTCGGCGGGCTGCGTTCTGGCCAATCGCCTGTCGGCCGATGGTGCGAGCGTACTGCTGCTGGAAGCCGGCGGGCGCGATCTCAATCCGCTCATTCACATTCCGCTCGGCATGGGCAAGATGCATGAATATCACATGCATGATTGGGGTTTTGAGACAGAGCCGGAAGCCAATCTGAATGGCCGTCGCATTGAAGCCGCACGCGGCAAAGTTTTGGGTGGCTCTTCCTCCATCAATGTCATGGCCTATACGCGCGGCCACCGTGGCGATTACGACCGTTGGGCGCAGAATGGTGCGACAGGCTGGAGCCACAAGGACATTCTGCCCTATTTCAAACGTGCCGAAACATGGGAAGGCGGCGAGAGCAACGCGCGCGGCGGCAATGGCCCGCTCGGCACCGAATTCGCCAAGACAGACGACCCGCTTTACGAGGCTTGGGTTGATTCAGCGCGCGCCTGCCAATTCCCCGTGACGGATGATTACAATGGCGAACAGGGCGAAGGTTTTGGTCGCTCGCAATATACGATCCGCAATGGTCGCCGTTCTTCAACCGCCAACGCCTATCTGAAGCCTGTGCGCAAACGCCGTAATCTCACGGTGGAAACACACGCCCATGCGCGCAAAATCATCATTGAAGGCAAAGTCGCACGCGGTGTTGAATATGAACATCACGGCATGATCATCCGCGCCCATGCAGCACGCGAAGTGATTGTGGCTGCAGGCACGTTCAAATCACCCCATCTCTTGATGCTGTCAGGCATCGGGCCCGCTGATCATTTGCGCGACAAGGGCATTCACGTCGTCGAAAATCTTGACGTGGGTAAAAACCTGCAAGATCACTTGGCGTGCTTGATCATGTGGAACCGCAAGAATGATGTCTCGCCCTTTCGCAATCATATGCGCTTTGATCGCATGGCTTTGTCCATGCTGCAGGCTTATTTTCTGGGCACGGGTCCCGGCACAATCGTGCCCGGCGGCTTACATGCATTCGTGAAAACAAATCCGTCACTCGATGTCCCGGATATTGAATTCATGTTCCGCGGTCTGCCGACCAACGCGCATCTCTGGTTCCCGCTGCTGCGTCCAGCCTATCAGGATGGCTATGGCATTCGCCCGGCACTGCTGCATCCCAAAAGCCGCGGCGAAATCTTGCTAGGCTCGGATGATCCCAATGAGCCGATGCGCATTCATTATAATTTTTTCACCCATCCCGACGATCTGCCAACGCTGCGCCATGGTTTCAAACGTGCGCGTGAAGTTGGCTATGCCGAACCGCTGGCAAAATATCGCGGCGAGGAACGCACACCCGGCGACAAGGTGAAGACCGATGCCGAGATTGATGCTTACATCAAGCGCGCGGCGGTGACGGCGCATCATCCGGCAGGCACCTGCAAAATGGGTACAGACGAACAGGCTGTGCTTGATCCGCAATTGCGCGTGCGCGGCATTCACAATCTACGCGTCGTCGATGCGTCAGCTATGCCGGATATGGTCGGTGCCCATATCAATGCCTGTGTGATCATGATGGCGGAAAAAGCCTCTGACATGATTTTGGGAAAGACGGCTGCCTGATCAGCTTCACTTCGGTGGATCAAAGCTGAGAGAAATGATGGCTGGACATGACTTGCGTCTGTCCGGCCATCGTCGATAATGGCCGCCTTCCATGTTGCGGCATCACGAGGCATTACCATGATTGATCTTCATTATTGGCCGACGCCCAATGGGCACAAGATCACCATTTTCCTCGAAGAGACCGGCCTTGCTTACAAACTCTTCCCCGTGAACATCGGCAAAGGTGATCAATTCAAGCCGGAGTTTTTGAAGATCGGGCCAAACAACCGCATGCCGGCAATTGTCGATCATCAACCCGCAGATGCAGGCGCGCCTGTGTCGGTGTTTGAATCAGGCGCTATTCTGCTTTATCTCGCCGAAAAGACAGGCAAGTTCATTTCATCGGATCTGCGCGCCCGTGTACGCACTCTAGAATGGCTGTTCTGGCAAATGGGCGGCCTTGGTCCCATGGCCGGACAAAACCACCACTTCTCGCAATATGCGCCGGAAAAAGTGCCCTATGCGATTGATCGCTATGTGAAGGAAACAAACCGCCTTTACGGCGTGCTGGATCGCCAACTGGCCCAGCATGAATTTGTCGCGGGCGAATATTCCATCGCCGATATGGCCTGCTATCCCTGGGTCGTACCGCATGAGCGCCAGGGACAAAATTTGGATGATTTCCCGCATGTGAAGCGCTGGTTTCATGCGCTTGCCGCCCGCCCCGCGGTCATTCGCGCTTATGAAAAAGGCGAAGGCCTGCGCAAAGAAGCGACGATGACAGACGAAGAAAAGAAAGTTCTTTTCGGCCAGACGGCGCAAAACACACAGCGCTAAAACAGGGGGATAATGTCTCCCCTACCCTTTCCGGCTTGCCCAAAAAGAAAATGCCCGCCTCACGTAGAGGCGGGCAAGTCAAGGGAGGAGTAGCCCTGGGGAGCGACGCCCCTCTGGGGGACGGACGTCGCAGGCTATCCCGCAAAGGCATACGTAGATGATTTTTAGCGGATCACCAGAGGTGCACCCGCCAGTTCAAGAAAATGTGCATGATTTTGCCTATTTAAGAGGCTGAAACCTACATTTTTTGCCCATTTTGGGCTTAAAGGCCATCTTTAGACGAATAAAAATCGGTCTCGACGGGGCAAGCCTCACCAAAATCCATGCAAAGATTCGGTCTGTTTTGACGCCCAAGATTCGGACTTTCAGAAGCCACAGGAAGCATATAGATAATTATTCTCTTTTCTGCGTGAATTTAAGAAAATTACACCTTATAATGTGAATTGTTCAGGCTGATGCAACGGTTTAGTTCTCTTTTTTGAAATCAAACCGCCCTGCTGCCAGGCCTGAGGAGGCCCTATGTCCGCCGCCAAACGCCCGCCTCTGCCCGTGATCCTGCTGGCCAATGATCTGCTGGATGGTGAGGTCGTGTTCTGGACCGGCAGCAATTGGTCTGACCGGCCCGCTGCCGCTTTGATCGCCCGTGACGAGGCAAGTGCCCACCAGCTAGAAGCCGCCGCCGCCCAAGCTCTCGCACAGAACAAAGTGGTCGACGCCTATCTGGTCGATGTCGCGCTGGATAGCGAAGGCCGCGCCGTGCCCCGCCATTATCGCGAAAAGATCAAGACCGAGGGCCCAAGCGTGCGCCGTGATCTTGGCAAGCAAGCGGGCCAATCCAACCTCGCGCCGACGGGACATTGATCCATGTATCGTTATGACGAATTCGATGACCGTTTCGTGCGTGAACGCGTGGCGCAATTCCGCGATCAAGTCGCGCGCCGCCTTGATGGCTCATTGAGCGAAGATGAATTCAAGCCATTGCGCCTCAAGAATGGCGTCTATCTGCAATTGCATGCCTATATGCTGCGCGTCGCCATTCCCTATGGCACGCTCTCGGGACGCCAATTGCGCCAGCTGGCTTTGATCGGCGAAAAATATGATCGCGGCTATGGGCATTTCACCACCCGCACCAATATGCAATTCAACTGGCCGCGCCTGCGCGATGTGCCAGAGATTCTTGATCTGCTGGCTGATGTCGAAATGCACTGCATCCAGACGTCTGGCAATTGCATCCGCAATGTGACGGCAGATCATTTTGCCGGTGTTGCAGCTGATGAAGTGGAAGATCCGCGTCCAACCGCCGAACTCATCCGGCAATGGTCGAGCTTGCATCCGGAATTCGACTATCTGCCGCGCAAATTCAAAATCGCGGTCACTGGCTCGCCACAAGACCGCGCCGTGACCAAGGCCCATGACATTGGTCTGCGCATTTTGCGCAATGCCAAGGGTGAGATTGGTTATGAAGTCATGGTCGGTGGAGGCCTCGGCCGCACGCCGATGATCGCCAAGACGATCCGCGCGTTTTTGCCCAAAGCCGAATTGCTCGCCTATCTGGAAGCGGTGCTGCGCGTCTATAATCTCGAAGGGCGACGCGACAATAAATACAAGGCGCGCGTGAAAATTCTCGTCCATGAAATTGGTGCGGAAAAATTCACGCAGCTTGTTGAAGCCGAATATGCTCGGCTCGATGTCCTATCCATTGCCGCCGACCCGCAAGAGGTGGCACGCATTGCAGCTTACTTCGCCCCGCCCGCTTATGAAAAATTGCCTGCGCGCTCGGCCGGCTTCGAAGCAGCCAAAGCTGAGAACCGCGCCTTTGCGACATGGGCCTCGGTCAATCTCTTCGCACATAAAGTGGCTGGCTACACCGCCGCAACCATTTCGCTCAAAAACATCGGCGAAGCGCCTGGCGATGTAACGTCTGCGCAGATGCGCGTGCTGGCTGATCTGGCTGAAAAATATTCCTGCGACGAGTTGCGCATCACTCACGCACAAAATGTTGTTCTACCGCATTTGAAACAGGATGATCTTTTTGCTGTCTGGCAGGCTTTGGTCGTCGCTGATCTCGCCAGCGCAAATGCAGGACTGATCACCGATATTATCGCCTGCCCCGGCCTTGATTATTGCTCGCTTGCCACAGCCCGCTCGATCCCCATTGCGCAAGCTCTGGCGCAGCGTTTTGCCGATCAGGAGCGCCAGATCGAGATTGGTGAGCTGAACATCAAAATTTCCGGCTGCATCAATGCTTGTGCGCATCACCATGTCGGTCACATTGGTATTCTCGGCCTCGAAAAGAGCGGCAAGGAAAGCTACCAGATCACTCTAGGCGGCGATGCCACGCTCAATGCGGCCATTGGTGAACGCCTCGGCCCCGGCCTTGATGCAGAAGATGTGCCTGATACGATTGAACGCATCGTCGAGGTCTATCTACAACATCGCAAGGCAGGCGAGCCTTTCATCGATGCTGTGCGCCGCCTTGGTCTCGAACCCTTCAAAGCTGTTGTGCAGGAGACGCTCCATGCCCCTGCTTGATCAAAACGGCGCCAAGCAAGACGACTGGGTCATTTCTGAAGATGGCACCGCCGATGCTGAACACATCCTCGTCTCTCTCGCGCATCTCAAGCATGCGCTGGCAGGCAATGGCCGTGGTCGGCGCATCGGTGTGGCCATTGCCAACACGGTAAAACTCGCCGAACTCGAGCCACATCTTGCCGAGATTGATCTCGTCTCCATCGTCTTTCCGTCCTATGGCGATGGGCGCGGCTTTTCCATTGCCAAGCAATTGCGCCATGCAGGTTTCAAGGGAACCTTGCGCGCATCAGGTCCACTGATTGTGGACCAATTTGCTTTTGCTTTGGCTTGCGGCTTTGACGAGATTGAATTGTCGGACGCCCATGCTGCACGCCAGCCGGTTGAACAATGGCTGAAAGCAGCCGCCTCGATTTCGCAGACCTATCAACGCGGCTTTGGCGCGCAAAATATTTTGGATGCGCGCCGCGCGGCTCGCGCAACCGGGAAGTGATGCGAGATGGATTCGATTGATCGCAAAATCCTCACCGCCTTGCAGGCTGACGCGACGATTTCCATCGCCGAATTGGCTGACAAAGTCGGCTTGTCGCAAACGCCCTGCTGGAAACGCATCCAGCGTCTTGAACAGCAAGGCGTCATTCTGGGGCGCGTGGCCCTCGTCTCGCCGGAAAAAATCGGGCTGGGCCTAACGGTCTTTGTCGAAGTGCAAATCCCCGATCATTCGGTCCATTGGCTCGACCGCTTCGCCCGCGCCATTACCACCATGCCCGAAGTGATCGAGTTTTACCGCATGGCGGGGGATGTCGATTATCTCTTGCGCGTGGTCGTGGCCGATATGGCCGATTATGACCGCTTCTATAAAAAGCTGATCGAAGAGTTCCAGCTCAAAAACGTCACCTCGCGCTTTGCCATGGAGCGGATCAAATCCACGACGGCTTTCCGGGTGCCCGAGCCTAACGCGTGATTTTTTCTCAAAACTGAGGCAGGATTGCTCTCGAGGGTGCCTCAAGCGCCCCATGGGGGGATTCTGATGAAAATCACACATTCGCTGGCGCTAGGGCTTGGCCTTGCGCTGCTCGCGCAAGGCGCTCAAGCGCAAGACCGCATGAAGGTCGCCATCGGCCAACGCGGTGTTTACGAAAATTCCATCTCGGAACTCGGCCAAGACAAGGGCTTCTTCAAGAAGCATGGGCTTGTGCTGGAGCTTCTCTACACGCAAGGCTCGGGCGAGACACAGCAGGCTGTCATCTCCGGCTCCGTTGATGTGGGCATCGGTGTGGGCACACATTCGGTGATGGGCGCATTCCAGAAGGGCGCACCGATCCGCGCCATCGGCTCGACCATCACGGGCGCTTATGAATTCTGGTATGTGCGCGCCGATTCACCGATCAAGACTTTTAAAGACGCCGCCGACAAGACCGTTGCTTATTCCACGGCCGGATCATCGACCATGATGATGGTCGCCGCCATGCAGAAGCAATTCGACGTGAAGGTGAAGCCGACCGCCACAGGCAGCCCGACCTCCACCTATACGCAAGTGATGAGCGGGCAAATTGATGTAGGTTGGTCAGCACCTCCGCTCGCCTATCAGCCGGTGATGGATGGCAAGACGCGCATGCTAGTGCCCGGCCGCGAGATTGTCGCTTTCCGCAACCAATCGATCCGCATGATTGCCGCCAATGCAGGCGATCTCGAAAAGCGCCGCGATGTCTATAAGCGCTATATGGCAGCCTATCGCGAGACGATCGAATGGATGTACACCGATCCGACCTCCCTCGATGCCTATGCGAAATGGGCTGAAGTCACGCCGGAACTCGCCAAGAAAGTGCGTGACGAATTCTTGCCGCGCGAATTGGTCAATCCGGATCGCATCGACGGGGTTGATGCCATGGTGGAAGATGCCGTTGCTTATAAATTGCTGAGCGCACCGCTGAGCAAAGAACAGCTCGCGAGCTTGTTCCAGAAGCCGTAAACAACTGCACTCTACAAAAAGAAACCGGCGCCTCATGGGCGCCGGTTTTTTTATTGTCTGGCTTGTGAGAGCTAATCAGGCTTTCACTTCTTTCGCGCTTGCGGGCGTGAAGAAGACGAAGACATTGGCAAGCACAATGGTGAAGGCCAGGAAGTAGAAGGCCGTCATAATGCCGTAGCTATCGGCCAAAACGCCTGCCGTATAGGGGCCAATGGCCTGCGCCACAGCTTGCGAGCCAAACATAATGCCGATGGCGCTGCCACCCATATGTTTGGGTGTTGAATCCAAGAGCCAAGCCTGCATGACGGCGCGGATCGAGAACAAGAAGAACCCGAGCAACGCAATCAGGAATACAAAGAGATCCGTGCCACCGGCAAAAATCATAGCGAGGATCACAACAGCGGTCACAGAGAACGAGCCCATGATGATCTGACGGCGACCCATTTTGTCAGACAAATGTCCGGCAATGGGGGCTGCGATAAAGCCGGCCGCTTGCGTCGCGAACATGGCAATGCCGACCCACTTCACATCATAGCCCATATTATTGGCGAGATAGAGCGGCAGGAAGGTCATGAGTGCGCCCTGTGTCAGCGAGCGGCATCCCGAGCTCAAAGACAGCATGACCATCGAGCGGTTTTTCAAAAGCTGTTTGAAGCCCTCGAACACATCGCCCTTTTCTTCCTTGGTGCCCTTCTTCTTTTCAGCCGTCTGGATGCGACCGATATAGATGAGAATGGCAATCGACATGATCATGCCGGGGATGACATTCATCACCACAACTTCACGCCACGAATACATGGTCAGCAAAAAGCCGACGACAAGCGGGGCAACCGCATCACCGAAATTGCCGCCCATGCCATGAAAAGACATGACCAGACCACGACGCTCCGAGAAACGATTGCCGAGCCACGGAATAGCCGTCGGATGCCAGAGATTATTGCCGATGCCGACCATGACGGCGCAGGCAAGGATCATCCAATAGGCATCGGAATAGCCCATGACGAGATAGGGAAAGCCGATCCAGAACAGCGATAGCGCCATCAGCAGGCCTTTGCGGCCGACCGTGTCGACGAGAATGCCGCCGGGAATATTGGCAATCGCACCCGCCGCATATTGGAAGGTCATGATCGCGCCGATCTGCGTGTAGCTGAGGCCCAGCTCTTTGCCGATCAGCGGCATCAGCAGATAGAAGGTCGCAGGATACCAATGCGTCAGTGCATGGCCGGTGCAGACAACCCAGACTTCGTTGAATGATTTTTTGACGGGCTCGTCGGCGCCGGACGTGATGGCGGTCATGGCTGTCTTCCCTCCTTAAGGCGCTTTGAGGCAAAAATCCGTCCCTCTTGGCGGGGTTCGGACTCAAGCACTCGCGCTTTTGTGAAGTGAAGTTAAAGCCTCCTGATGGCCTTGGCCAGAGCCAAGCCCATCAAATCAGCCAGAAAATCAGCCCATCACCGTCTTGCCCTCGGCCGTCATGCGGCCCTTGAAGGTAACATAACCGCCATCGATCAGAATATCCGTGCCCGTGACGAAGCTCGCATCCGAGGAGGCGAGATAGGCCGCACCCGCAGCAATTTCCTCCGGCTCGCCGGGACGATTGAGCAAGTGACGCGGGCCATTGATGACGCGCGCCTTATCTTTGCCACCGACCCGCTTGCTGGAACGCTCGGTCAGGATAAAGCCCGGCGAGATGGAATTGGCGCGGATATTATCGGGCGCGTGATCTTGCGCGAGGATCTGCGTGAAGAAGATCAAAGCCGCTTTGGTGGTGCAATAGGGCGCGCGATGCTGCACGCCCATATGGCCGAGTTGCGAAGCAATATTGATGATGCTGCCCCCGCCAGCCGCGCGCATATGGGGCACGCCATATTTGCACATCAGAAAAGCGCCGGTGAGATTGACGCTGAGTGCTTTGTTCCATTGTTCAATCGTTAGTGTTTCGACCGTTCCATCGGGAATGACGGTCGCCGCCACATTCACCAATGTCGTGATCTTTTGAAAACTCTGCATCGCAAAAGCCACCGAGGCTTCGCAAGCTGCCGGGTCAGAAACATCCACGCCAATGGCTGTGGCGCGCCCGCCCTGTGCAATGACTTTCTGGGCGGTCTCTTCCGCCTTTTGCGGGTCTAGGTCGCCCACCACAATGGCCGAGCCTTCAGCCGCAAGCCGCAGCGCAATGGCGGTGCCGATCTCGCCGCCCCCGCCAGTGATGAGAGCAACTTGGCCTTGCAGGCGATGGGCGAGATTCATGGTCGTCTTCCTATGCTGACATGCATTTGGTGGCAGCTTAGGGCAAAGGCGAGGCTTGACCAATGGCTTGCCCCACAAGTCTAGGGCCTGTCCCCTTGCGCTCGCAGCCCCAATGCGGCACTTGTGGAAGCAACAATCCCCGAGAGCCCCGCATCAATGGCCCTGTCCTTCACCCGCGTCTTTGCCAACCGCAATTATGCGTGGTTCGTTGGCGGCGGTGGACCGGCCTATGTCACCTCCTGGATGCAGCGCGTGGGCATTGGGTGGCTGGCTTGGGAACTCTCCCATTCGCCCCTCATGCTGGGCATTGTCGCGGCGGCTGATCTCGCCCCCATGCTGGTGCTGTCGCCTTTTGCAGGCGCCTTGGCTGATCGCAAGACCCCGCTCGATATTGTTCGCCGAACAGAAGCGCTGCTCTTTATCCAGAACACATTGCTCTTCGCCTTCATGCTGGCGGGCGTGCTCAACATCACTTTGCTGATCCTGCTGTCGCTCTGGTCGGGGCTTGTCTATCCGTTTCATCAGGCGGCGCGCCATTCGGTCGTGCCAGCTATTGTCCCGCGCGAAGATTTTCCAACCGCCATCGCGCTCGATTCCGCTTTGTTTCAGGTGTCACGCTTCATCGGCCCGATGATTGCCGCTGTGATCATTCCAGCCTTTGGCGTGGTGAGTTGTTTCTTTGCTCATGCCGTCGGCACTGCCTGGTATCTCTTCTCGCTTTGGAAATTGAACTTTGCAGCGCCTCAACGCGAGAAGCGCCCTGGAAATTCCATGCTGGCCGATGTGAAAGAAGGCCTCGCCTTTGTCGCACGTGACATTGGCATCTGGCCTCTGTTTGCTCTGCTCGCCACCGCATCGATTTTACTGCGCCCAATCCAAGACATGATGCCGGGCTTTGCGGGACAAGTTTATAATGCAGGCGCCGAAGGCCTCGCATGGCTCACATCGAGCATGGGCATTGGTGCCGCGATCAGCGCCGTCTGGATTGCCAGCCGCGGCAAGCTGAAAGGCCTGACGATTGTCGTCTATGCGGGCTTCTTCGGCTTGATTGCCTCGACCTTTGCTTTTCTTCTGTCCCCGACATTATGGATCGGCACGATTTGCATTGGCCTGTCGGGCTTCACGCTCAACACAATGTCGACCAGCATCCAGGCCTTGGTGCAATCATCCATGCCGGACGCTTATCGTGGCCGTGTCATGGCGCTTTATGGAATGATTTGGCGCGGTGCGCCTGCTGTCGGCGCTTTTGTGGCGGGCTATGTGGCTGAAAAAATCGGCCTGCGCGCGACCTTTGAAATCGCGGCAGGCCTGTGTTTCGTGATCTGTCTTGCAGCATTACCATTGCGCAAGAAGATCGCCTTTGTCGCCGAGCGCGGGCGTGATACGCCCGGCGCCAAGCGCAGCTGATTTCTTAGAGCTTCGCGGGCGTGCCGTAGCTGCCGGCGAAAACAATCTCCGACATGTCCTTGCGCGCGCGTGGTGTCAATTCGCGCTCACGCAGATCATCGGGCAGCACGCTTGCGTCTGCCTGATAGCCCAGAGCGAAAGCCACAGCGACTTCCGTATCGGCGGGGATATTGTAAGCAGCGCGGATCTTATCTTTTTCAATGCCACCTGCCTGATGGACGACAAGACCAAGCGCTGTGCCTTGCAAGACAGCCTGTGCCACAGCCGCACCTAGATCATAAGCAGCTCCCCCATTGGGCGCGCCCTGATCATTGACCGTGCGATACAGCGCGATGATCAGCACTGGCGCATTCTTCGCCCAACGCTGGTTGCGCTCATTGAAACCGGCAAGCGCCTTGGCGTGGCCTTCTGCATCAGCGCTGGTGGCAACAATGAAACGCCACGGCTGCACATTATTGGACGAGGCCGTCCAGCGCGCGGCTTCCAGAACTGAAATCAGCGCATCCTGCGGGACGGGCTTGCTGGCATCGAAAGCGCGCGGGCTCCAACGGTCGCGAATAATCGGGTGGAGGTCACGGGCACTTTGCGCAGGCTTGTTCAACATGGACGAGAGATCCTGGTTACGGGGTCAAAAGAGAGGGCCGCAGAATGGGGGCGGCTTGCCCCCGTGGCAAGATGAAAACCCTTACGGTGTGATCAGTTTTTTGGCGCGTTCCACCACGGCTTTGGGGGTCGCATACATGGAGGCGACGATCTTCTGGACCTCTTCGCCCGTTGTGGGCTCGACATCGGCCCGCATAAGCGCAGCTTCCTTCAAAAACTCGGGGTCTTTCATCGTCGCATCAAAAGCGCGGCGGAGATTTTTGGTCCTGGCTTCCGGTAGGCCAGGTGGCGCCACGAAGGGGCGCGCAATGGCAGTGGTTCCAAGAAGCAAAGTCAGCAGCTGACGATCCGCTTCGCTTTTGGCGAGATCCATAACGAGCGGCACATCGGGCATTTCCGGGCTCTTGGCAAGAGCCATTTGCACCACGACATTGACGCGCTTGTCCGTCAGCCAATCAGGCTTGGTGCTTTTGAGCGATGAAAGCGACCAACCGCAGCGGCCATCCACTTCGCCGCTTTCAATCGCCATGATCGTTTGCTGGCTGCCGAGATAGCCCGTGATGACTTTGAATTTCGAGCCGAGCAATTCATTGAGCACCATCGGGAATGTATCGGTCTCAGATCCAGCACCCGTGCCCGCGACCGTGACTTGCTGCTTGGTCGTGTCAGCAAAAGTCTTGACCGGACTCTCTTTCCGCAAAATGCAAAGCGACACATCTTTGCTGATTGCGCCAATCCAAGTGAATTGGCTCATGTCATAACCGGGATTGCGGTCCCCAATCAGCGGCTCAAGAATGGGCCCGCCCGCAAAAATGGCGATAGCCGTGCCATCACGCGGTGCTTGTTGGGCGAGAAAATTGGCGGCGCGAATACCACCGGCGCCCGGCATCACTTGCACAACAACATTGGGCTCACCTGCGACATGGCGGCCCAAATGGCGCCCGAGCAAGCGACCAAACAAATCGACACCACCGCCTGCCGTGCCAGCGGCATAGAGATTGAGTGTTCCGGTTATCGTACCCGCATCTTGCGCCATCGCAGGCGCAGACAGTGAGATCAAAGTCGCGGCTGTGAGCGCGCGCAAAGAGCGATGCAGCATGAAATCCTCCCGATCCGGCTTTTGAACAGCGCCGATTGTCCCCTTTTTAGCGCGCCCGCCTTGGGGCTGCAATCGCAAGGGGACGGCCTATTTCTTCCGCTTTTCGGAAATCACCAGATAGATCGAGGAAACGACGATCAAAGCCATGCCCGCCACGCTCCACAGACCCGGCAACTCGCTGAAGAAGAAATAGCCAATGGCGGAGGAATAGATGATGCGCGTGTAATCAAGCGGGGCAAGCAAAGTTGTATCGCCATAATGCACGCCGCGCGTCATCAGGCTTTGGCCCGCAATCCCCAAAAATCCGATGAGGATGAGCAAGGGCATGTCCGACCAGTCAGGTGTCACCCAGACAAACCATGCCGGCACAATGGCAAAGAGCACATTGTAGAACGCGTACCAGAACATGATGATGCGCGTGGATTCTGTGGCCGACAGACGCTTCACCGTCACCATCACCAAGGCCGCGCAGAGCCCGCCGAAAGCGCCCACCGTTGCATTGGGATCAAACCCTTCCGTGAAGGGGCGCGCATACATCCAGATGCCAGCAAAACCGACGACAGCAACAATGATGCGCTGCATCGGCACTTTTTCTGGAAGAAAAAGAAGCGCCAGCGGAATGGTCCAGAGCGGACGCGAAAATTGCAGCGCCATGGCATCGGCGAGCAACATATGCGTCAGCGTCCAGAACATAGCTGAATTGCCAAACCAGCTCAAAAGACCGCGCGACATATGCGTCCAGTGACGCTCTGTCCGCAAAGGCTCCAGCGGATCACGCCAGAACAGAGGCAAGAGAAAAAGAAAGCCAATGAGTGCGCGGAAAAAAACGAGTTCGAATGCGGGGAGTTTCTGGCCCATGAATTTCGACAAAGCCGCCATGACGACGAGCATCATGGAGCCAGCAGAAACGAGAAAAATGCCGCGCCCATTGGGCGAGAGCGCATCAAACCAGCGCAGATAGGGGGCCGTCTTTTTGGGCGCGCCAGAGTCACTCATGGCGCTGTCTTAAGCCAAGCATGCAAGCTGAGGCAAGGCCGACCGAAGTTGTGCATCGGTCGGCCCTGATCCTTATTTGCCGCCTTCCGGGTTAGCGATGCGGCGCAGACGATCAACAATAGCCGTCGGCGTCGCATAGGCTTCATCGATAATGCGTTTCGTTTCTTGAGCGGATCGCGGCACGTTCACACCGAGATTAAGCTTTTCAGCTTCCGCCAAAAATTCCGGATCTTTAAAGGTCGCCATCATGGCCTTTTGCAGCAATTCCACGCGGTCAGCAGGAACACCGGGCGGTGCAATATAGGGGCGACCCAGTGCGAGCGGCGCAATGGCAGCTTTCAGCAAGAGCTTGTCATCTTCTTTCGTCAGAAGGTCCATGACATTGGGCGTCTTGCCGGCACCCGGTTCATTCTCCGGCCCATATTGAACAATAAATTTCACCTTGCCGGTTTTGATCCAATCAGGACGCGTGGAAGACAACGAGCTCCAGAAAATGCTCGGATAGCCATCCACCTCGCCGCGCTCCATGGCGATGAAGCTTTCACTCTGTCCCGGATAACCGACAACGATTTTCAGTTTCAGCGCGAGCAATTCATTCAACAGACGCGCATAGAAACTCGGTGTCGAATTGGCGCCCGATGAGGAAACAGTCATTTCCTTCTTGCGCGCTTCATCGACCGTGTTCACCGGCACTGTGTGCCAGGCAATCAAGAGACCCGTTTCGAAACTGGGCGAACCAAGCCAGTTGAATTTTTTCGGATCATATTCGGCTTCCTTCGTGCCGAGCAGCGGCTCGAATGGTGTGTTGTTCTGCACACCGCCGATGGTAAGGCCATCTTTCGGGGCGAGATTGTAAATGAAATTGGTAGCGACAATGCCGCCAGCACCCGGCATGTTGCGCACATTGACCACACTCAAACCGGGAATGTGTTTGGGAAGATGCCGCGCAATGGTGCGCGCCAAAACATCATAACCGCCGCCCGCGCTCGACGAGACGACCATGTTGAGCGTCTTGCCTTTGTAAAATTCAGCCGCTGATTGCGCCTGCGCCGAAGTTGCGCCCACAGCCAGACAGGCAAGGCCAGCGAGAAGTTTCATTGTTTTTCTGATCAACATCTTTCCCAACCTTTTTGAGACGGACGTCTTGGCCCATGCAAAATGGCCGCCACCCGCTCCTCCTCTAGGTTCTGATAGCCAAGCCCGACTGTCGAGGGCTTTTGCCTGTTTTTTGATCGCAATCTGCCTAGAGCCTGTGGCATCCGCTTGAGATCAGGCCCGAAGGCATGTGGATAAGCCCTATAAAATTCACTTATATCTGATGCCTGCGACGCTGCGCCCGGCCTGACCCAAGGGGGCAGCTATGCTAGAAGCCCGGTGTCGGCTCAGGTTGTCTGGGCGCAGGGGGTTGGTTTCATGTCCACATCGATGGCGATCGCCGTCTTTTTCACCATGTGGTGGATCGTTCTGTTTGCGATTCTCCCTTGGGGAGTGCGTTCGCAGCATGAATCGGGTGACTGGCAGCATGGAACCGATCCCGGAGCCCCAGTTGCCCCCAAATTGGCGGTCAAGGCCCTTGCCACAACAGTGGTTACCGCGATTCTTTTCGCGGCTTTTTGGGCCTATATCGAATATGCACCCTGAATGTCTTGACCCTTCGGCCTCAGCCGTTTAGGTCAAACCCACGTCGCCGTCCGGCACTGATGATCCTGTAGCTCAGCTGGTAGAGCACTCGACTTTTAATCGAGTTGTCCTGGGTTCGAATCCCAGCGGGATCACCACTTTTCCGCAGATGCCGCTTGACTGGCCTGCCGCCCCCCGAAGACCAGAACCAGCACGGCCAGATCAGACCTGCTCAAGCTCGACGAGCGTTCCGTTGAAATCTTTCGGATGCAGGAAGAGCACCGGTTTGCCATGCGCGCCGATCTTCGGTTCGCCGTCACCTAGCACACGCGCGCCTGTCGCCTTCAGACGATCGCGCGCGGCGATAATGTCTTCCACCTCATAGCAAATATGGTGCATGCCGCCATCGGGGTTCTTTTCCAGGAATTTGGCGATGGGTGAATTTTCACCCAGCGGCTGCAACAATTCGATCTTGGTATTGGGTAATTCGATAAAGACGACCATCACGCCATGGGCGGGTTCCGCCTGCGGGGGTGAGACCTTCGCACCCAATGTATCGCGATAGAGGCTGGTGGATTTTTCAAGATCCTTCACCGCAATGGCGACATGATTGAGACGACCGATCATCGAAAAACTCCTGCAGTTCAGACTTCCACGACCAAGACATGCACCACGGGCTTTTTGCCCCAGATCTGGCGCAATGTATTGCGGATCGCGCGTTCTACCGATTGCGCTGTCGCATCAGCATCCGCACGGCGCTTGCGCGGCAGATTGTCGAGCGTGGAGAAGATCGCTTCATCGACAACCTCGCCCATGTCGCGCCCGTCCTTTGTCGTCATCGGCACGCCGGTGAACATGACATCGGGGTCGCCCGCGACATCGCCATTCTGCGAAATCGCGATCGCGACAGAAATAATACCGGCAAAGCTCAAAGTTTGACGAGCCTGGATAGCATCATCATTTCTAGGAATGAGAATGTTGCCATCCTTGGCCAGCGCACCATGGCGTACTTCATCGACAATGCCGGGTTCGCCCGGACCCAGCAGAACCATATCGCCATTATGCGCAGAGATGACTTTCTTGACGCCTTGTGCACGCGCAAAGCGGGCATGTTCGAAGAGATGCAAATCTTCGCCATGCGCAGGGATCGCTATTTGCGGGCGGACCCATTCATACATGCGCTGCACTTCATTGCGGCGCGGATGGCCCGACACATGGACGAGACCGTGACGATCCGTGATGACTTCCACACCTTGGCGCACGAGGCCGTTGATAATATCGCCAACGCCCTTTTCATTGCCGGGAATGGTGCGCGAGGAAAAGATCACGCGGTCGCCTGGGGCGAGCTTCACTTCCGGATGGTCTTCAGAGGAAATGCGCGCCAGAGCCGCGCGCGGCTCGCCCTGCGAACCTGTTGCCAGAATGACAATCTGCTCGCGTGCGAGATAGCCAAAGCTTTCCGCCGAGAGGAAGGTCGGCACGCCTTCGAGATAGCCGCATTCGCGCGCCACTTGCACGACACGTTCCATCGCACGGCCAACGACAACCACAGTGCGTCCGCAAGCTTTCGCGGCATCTGCCACAGCGCGCAAACGCGACACATTGGAGGCAAAGGTCGTAACAACCACACGGCCCGGCGCTTCTTTGATGAATCCTTCGAGACCTTTGGCAACATCGGTCTCCGACGCGCTCTGGCCTTCACGCATAATATTGGTGCTATCGCTCACCAGAGCGAGCACGCCCTCGTCGCCGATTTCGCGCAGGCGCTTTTCATCTGTCGCCCAACCATCAAGCGGTGTCTCGTCGATCTTCCAGTCGCCCGTATGCATGACGAGGCCAGCAGGCGTGCGCAATGCAATGCCGCAGCTCTCGGGGATCGAATGGGCCATCCGAACATATTCAAGATTGAATGGGCCCAGATCGAAACGCTCGCCGGGTTCCACAACATGCAACGGCACTTTGGGTGCGCCCGGTTCATTCAAGCGCTTTGTCTCCAAGAGGCCGACAGCAAAGCGCGTCGCATAGACTGGGCATTGCAGGCGCGGCCACAAATCAGCGACAGCGCCAATGTGATCTTCATGCGCATGGGTGATGACGAGGCCGAGCAAATCGCCCTTCAGCTTTTCGATGAAGCTGAGATCAGGCATGAGCAGATCAATGCCCGGCAGATCGGGGCCGGCGAAGGACAGACCAAGATCAATGAGAATCCATTTGCGCTGCCGCTTCGGCCCGAAGCCGTACAGCATTGCATTCATGCCAATCTCGCCGAGCCCGCCGAGCGGCACTAGGACAAATTCTTGATCACTCGCCATCAATCACCTGATCTCCTGCCCTGTCGACATTTGCTCACCCGAGAAACACATCTCCTGCGGCAATCAACTCCCGACCGGCTTCTGTCTCCAAAATCATCTGTCCCGTCGCATCAAGGCCACGGAAAATGCCTGTTCTCATCCCGCCACTCATCTGCACATCAACGCGCTGATCGAGCGCGGCGGCATGGGCCATCCAGGCCTCACGAATAGCGACAAAATTCTCGCCCCGCTGCCAGCGGGACAACCAGACCGACATATGCGCGCGGATGCGCTCAAGAGCAAGCTCGGCGCGTGCCTCGCTGCCAAGTTCACGCAAAGAGGTCGCCGCATAGGGCAAATCCGGTGGATAGCTCTCGATATTGAGCCCAATTCCGATGACGCAGGCCATATGGCCATCAGCCAATTGCGTGGCCTCCAGCAAAAGGCCGGATAATTTGGCGCCCGCCACGACGAGATCATTCGGCCATTTGAGCTGTGTGGTTACTGATGTCGGCAAGAGATCGCGGGCCGCATGGGCCAAGGCCACACCCGTCACGAAACCCAATTGGGGAGCGAGCGCCATGGGTGCTGGATCGATCAGCAAGAGACTGGCTGCGAGATTGCCCGATGGTGATTGCCACACCCTGCCCTGACGCCCGCGCCCTTTGGTTTGTTCGTAGGCGGCAATCCAGAGCGGTTCGCGCGCACCATCACGCGCGCGGCGCATCGCTTCATCATTGGTGGAATCAATCGACGCGAGCCATTCGACCCGCGTCGCTGAAAGATCGGATTGTGATGTCACAACGCTCAGAAGAGCGACTTCGCCGCGACGGCAGCCGCGTCCAGAACGGGTGCCGGCCAGACCCAGAAGAGCAGAACCAGCATGGTCGCGACCCAGAGCACGCCGGAAACTTCACGATGCACAGGCGAGAAAGCTTCCGCCGGTTGATCGAAATAAATCACTTTCACGATGCGCAGATAATAGAAGGTCGAAACCACTGAAAGCAGCACACCGATCACGGCCAACCAATAGAAGCCCGCCTGAATGGCTGGCTGGAAGACATAGAGCTTGGCGAAAAAGCCTGCGAGCGGCGGAATGCCTGCCAGCGAGAACATCATCATGGCGACGAAGAAAGCCATGGTGCCGCGCGAGCGCGACAGGCCTGCCAGATCGGCAATGTTTTCGACATAGCGATCGCCGATGCGCATCGACAGGAGTGCTGCAAAAGTGCCGAGCGTCATGGTGAGATAGATCGCCATATAGATCAGCACGCCATAGACACCCGCCTGCGTGCCAGACACGAGACCGACCATGGCAAAGCCCATGTGACCAATCGACGAATAGGCCATGAGCCGTTTGAGGTTCGTCTGGCCGATGGCGGCAAAAGAACCGATCGCCATGGACAGGAGCGAGATGAAGACGACGATCTGCTGCCATTGCATCATCAAGCCGGGGAAAGCCGTGATGATGATGCGCACCGTAATCGCAACCGCGGCCATTTTAGGCGCAGAGGCGAAGAAGGCGGTGACGGGTGTCGGCGCGCCTTCATAAACGTCCGGCGTCCACATGTGGAACGGCACCATGGACATTTTGAAAGCAAGACCGGCAAGCACGAAGACCAGCGCGAAGATGACGCCAATCGAGGCCCCGCCCTTCAGCGCTTCGGCAATGCCGGTGAAAGACACCGTGCCAGCAAAGCCATACAGCAGAGACGCTCCATAGAGCAACATGCCGGATGAGAGCGATCCAAGGACGAAATATTTCAGACCCGCCTCAGACGCGCGCACATTGTCACGATGAAACGCCGCGACGACATAGAGCGCCAAGCTCATCAATTCGAGACCGAGATAAAGGCCGATGAGATTTTGCGCCGAGATCAGCATCAACATGCCGGTCGTCGACAACAAGATCAGCACTGGAAACTCGAACTGATCAATCTTTTCGCGCGCCATATATTCGCGCGACAAGAGCAGCGAGACGAGCGCGCCGACCAGTGCGAGCCCTTTCATGAAGCGCCCGAAGGCATCATCCACAAAAGCGCCATCCCAGATGATCGCTTTTCCATCCAAAGGGGTGAAGAGCGTGAGGAAGGCAACACCGAGGATCGCAATAGCGAGTTCGGAAATAATCCAATCGCCTTTGGCGCCCTTATAAGCGCCCATCATCAGAAGCACGAGCGCGCCGCCTGCCAGGATCAATTCCGGCAGCGTATGGGCCAGCTCGAAGGAAAGGGAGTTCATATCTCGTTTCCTTTAATTGAGCGCAAGCGCTGCGGTTTTGGTGGCCGCGATCGCTGCGTCAAAGTTTTTGACGAGCAGCGCGACTGAGGCCGCGCAAGCATCGAGGATCGGACCGGGCTGCACGCCATAATAAATGGTGAGCACAACCAGCGGCACGAGCAACACAAGCTCACGACGATCAAGATCTTGAATGTCAGCCAAGCTCGGCTTGTCCAAGACACCGAAAATCACGCGGCGATAGAGAAAGAGCGCATAGGCTGCCGACAGAATGACGCCCGTCGTGGCAAAAAACGCGACCCAAGTATTCGCTTTATAAGCGCCAAGCAGGGTCAGGAATTCGCCGACAAATCCTGATGTGCCGGGCAGACCGACATTGGCCATGGTGAAGATGAGCATAGCAACAGCGTAGAGCGGCATGCGGTTCACGAGACCACCATAAGCGGCGATCTCACGCGTATGCATGCGGTCATAGACCACGCCGACGCACAAGAAGAGCGCGCCTGAGACCAGACCATGCGAGATCATCTGGAAGACGGCGCCCTGCACACCCTGCTGGTTCAGCGCAAAAATGCCCATAGTCACGAAGCCCATGTGGGCGACCGACGAATAGGCAATCAGCTTCTTGATATCTTCCTGCACCAAAGCGACGAGCGAAGTGTAGATGATCGCAATCACGGAGAGCGTGAATACCAGCGGCGCGAAATATTGGCTCGCATCCGGGAACATGGGCACCGAGAAGCGCAGGAAGCCGTAGCCGCCCATCTTCAACAAAATGCCAGCCAGAATGACAGAGCCCGCAGTCGGCGCTTCGACGTGCGCGTCGGGCAGCCAGGTGTGCACCGGCCACATCGGCATTTTCACCGCGAAGGAGGCGAAGAACGCCAGCCACAGCCATTTCTGGATGGACGGATCGAAATGCGTCTTCAAGAGAACGGTGATATCGGACGTGCCCGCCACACCATACATGACGAAAATGGCAAGCAGCATAAGCAGCGAGCCAGCCAGCGTGTAGAGGAAGAATTTGAACGACGCATAGATGCGGCGCTTACCACCCCAAATGCCGATGATCAGGAACATCGGGATCAGGCCGCCTTCGAAGAAGACGTAGAAGAGCACCACATCGAGCGCCGCGAAGACGCCAATCATCAGCGTTTCCAGCACGAGGAAAGCGATCATATATTCGCGCACGCGCGTTTCGATCGAATGCCACGAAGCCAGAATGCAGAAAGGCATCAGGAATGTGGTGAGCAGGATGAAGGGCATGGAAATGCCATCGACACCGAGCTTGTAGAGAATGGTCTCGCCGAGCCAGACCTTCTGCTCCAAGAGCTGGAAGCCGGGGTTGGCAATATCAAAGCGGTTCCATGCCACCAGCGACAGAATGAATGTCGCCAATGTCGTGATGATTGCCGCCCAGCGCGCATTGTTTTGAACAGGCGCGCTATCACCACGGAGAGCTAGAATGAAGGCCGCGCCGACAAGCGGAAGAAAAATGAGGCCGGAGAGGATACCGAAGCCGAACATCAGTGCACTCCTCCGACGAGATACCACGTGATGATGGCTGCCACGCCGATCAGCATGGCAAAGGCATAGTGGTAGACATAGCCGGTCTGCAATTTCACAACACGATTGGTGACATCGAGCACACGGGCCGAAATGCCGTCAGGGCCCATGCCATCGATGATGCGCCCATCCCCGCTCTTCCAGAAGAGACGGCCGATCCACATGGAAGGGCGCACGAAGATGAAGTCATAGAGCTCATCAAAATACCATTTGTTGAGCAAGAATTTGTAGAGCATTGGGTTGGCAGCCGCGATGCGCTGGGCTGTGCCGGGTGCCAGCAGATAGATGTAGAGCGCACCCAAAAAGCCCAAAATCATCATGACCGTTGCACCCAATTGGGCAGCCAACGGCACTTCATGAATGGCATGAAGAATATGATTGTCTTTGCCGGTGAATATCGCACCACGCCAGAAAGCATCATATTCATGGCCGATGAAATGGCCCGAGAAAGCAATGCCTGCAAAGAGCGCGCCGATGGACAAGACCGCCAGCGGAATGAGCATGACGAGCGGACTTTCATGCGGCTGGTGATCATGACCATGGCCGTGATCATCATGGGCATGCGCGTGAGCATCATGTCCGTGATCAGCCTTGGCGCGCTCGCCAAAGAAAGTCATGAACACAAGGCGCCATGAATAGAACGAAGTCAGACCCGCAGCGATCAACGTCATGAAGAAGGCAAAAGTCCCTGCAGACGAATGGGCGCCAGCGGCAAAGGCTGCCTCAATGATTGCATCCTTCGAATAATAGCCCGCTGTGAAGGGGAAGCCCGTCAGCGCCAAAGTGCCGATGGTCATCATCCAGAAGGTGAAGGGAATATCTTTGCGCAAGCCGCCCATGTTCCGCATGTCCTGCTCATGATGCATGGCATGGATGACGGAGCCTGCGCCCAAGAAAAGCAGCGCCTTGAAGAAGGCATGGGTGAAGAGATGGAAAATCGCGAGCGAATAGCCACCCACTCCCAGCGCCACAAACATATAGCCGAGCTGCGAGCAGGTTGAATAAGCAATCACACGCTTGATGTCATTCTGCACGAGGCCAACGGTCGCCGCGAAGAAGGCGGTGATCGCGCCCACAATCGTCACAACGGTCAGTGCAGCAGGTGCATATTCAAAGATCGGCGACAGACGCGCGACCATGAAGACGCCCGCGGTCACCATGGTGGCGGCATGGATGAGCGCCGACACAGGGGTCGGGCCTTCCATCGCATCCGGCAACCACGTGTGCAGCAGGAACTGCGCGGACTTCCCCATCGCGCCCATGAAGAGCAGCAGACAGGTCAGCGTCAGCGCATCCATGTCCAGACCGAAAGCATGGATCGGCTTGCCGGCGAGGCCGGGAGCGGCTGCAAAGATCTGATCAAAAGCGACGGAACCCGTCAGCGCGAAGATCATAAAAATCCCAAGCGCAAATCCGAAGTCGCCGACTCGGTTGACGACGAAAGCTTTCATCGCTGCTGCATTGGCCGACGGCTTTTGGAACCAGAAGCCGATGAGAAGATAAGAGGCGAGACCCACGCCTTCCCAACCGAAGAACATCTGGACCAGATTATCGGCCGTCACCAGCATGAGCATGGCAAAAGTGAAGAGCGACAGATAGGCGAAGAAACGCGGACGAGCCGGATCTTCGTGCATATAGCCGATGGAATAGAGATGCACGAGCGCGGAGACAGACGTCACGACAACCAGCATGACCGAGGTCAGCGTGTCGACACGCAAAGCCCAATCGATTTTAAGCGTGCCGGAGGTGATCCAATTGCCAACCACCGGCACATTCATCGGTGCATGATTATAGCCAACGGAAATGAAAGTCGCCCAAGCGAGCGCTGCTGCAATGAAAAGCAGCGAGGTGGTGACAAGCTCAGACGGGCGCGCGCCAAGCTGGCGGCCGAAGAGACCCGCAATGAGAAAGCCGAGAAGCGGCAGGAAGACGATGGCCTGATACATGGCGGTGTCCTTCAGCCCTTCATAACGTTGATGTCCTCAACCGCGATAGAACCACGGTTGCGGAAATAGGTGACGAGAACGGCCAGACCGATGGCGGCTTCAGCCGCCGCGACCGTGAGGATCAGCAGCGAGAAGATCTGACCCGTGAGATCACCCAAGAAAGTCGAGAAGGCGACCAAGTTGATATTCACCGAGAGCAGAATGAGCTCAATCGACATCAGAATGACGATGATATTCTTGCGGTTCAAAATAATGCCGAGCACACCAAGCGTGAAGAGCATGGCTGCGACGATCAGATACTGGTTCAGTCCGATGTCCATAATGCTGTTCCTTACACACCGGCCCGCGAGGGCACTTTCTGCAGCTTCACATCCGACTTGTCGCGTTCATTCTGGTCAGCAATGACCTGACGCTTCACATCGGGCTTGTGGCGCAGAGTGAGAACAATCGCGCCAATCATGGCGGTCAGCAGCACAAGGCCCGCCGCCTGGAAGAAGTAAACATATTTGGTGTAGAGCACGCGGCCGATGGCGAGCGTATTGGACACGTCAGACGGCGTCGGAGCGCCAGCAGCGCCAACGGAGGCAGAAGATGCACTCCATGATGAGAGCACCAGCACGAGCTCGATCAAAACAACCGCGCCGATCAATGATCCGACAGGCAGATATTGCAAGAAGCCCTGCTTCAGCTCGGCAAAGTCAACATCGAGCATCATGACGACGAAGAGGAAGAGCACCGCCACCGCACCGACATAGACAATGACAATCAACATAGCGAGGAATTCTGCGCCCAGGATCAGGAACAGACCCGCCGCATTGACGAAAGCCAGGATCAGGAAAAGCACCGAATGCACAGGATTGCGCGCAGCAATCACCATGAAGGCTGAACCGATCATCACGGTCGAGAAGAGGTAGAAGAAGACCTGTGCGGCGCTCATAACAATGTCCTCAGATCAACGGTAAGGCGCGTCGAGCGCGATGTTGCGCGCGATTTCGCGCTCCCAGCGAGCACCATTCTCGAGCAGGCGCTGCTTGTCGTAGTAAAGTTCTTCGCGCGACTCGACGGCGAATTCCTGATTGGGGCCTTCCACAATGGCATCCACCGGGCAGGCTTCCTGACACAGGCCGCAATAGATGCATTTCACCATGTCGATGTCGTAACGCGTCGTGCGGCGTGTGCCGTCATTGCGACGCGGGCCGGCTTCAATCGTAATGGCCTGCGCAGGGCAGATGGCTTCGCAGAGCTTGCAAGCAATGCAGCGTTCTTCGCCATTGGGGTAGCGACGCAGAGCGTGCTCGCCACGGAAGCGCGGCGAGGTCGGGTTCTTTTCGTGCGGATAGTTGATGGTCGCCTTGGGCTTGAAGAAATAGCGCATCGAGAGCCCAATGGCCCCGACAAATTCCTTCAGCAGAAGCGCCTCTACGGCTCGTCCAAGTTTCATAGCCCTATCCTCATTTGCCGAGCACGGAGCCGGCGATGAAACCGACTACCGGCAGCACTCCGAAGGCCACCACGAGAAGCGCCCGTCTAATCGGGCGCATCCGCGCGGCAAAGCCCGCGAGATCCAAATCCTCGGACGCGTTTTCTTTTATTTCGCGCCCCACCGCCCCGCCGATCATCGACAGAACGAACATATATTTCACCAGACCGATCCCGAGACCGATCAAAGCGCCAGCGAGAGCAGGATTCTCTCGCAGCGCCATTTACGCCCTCACAAATTGCAGCACGCCTGCAACCACGACGACCATAAGGAGCGACAACGGCAAGAAAACTTTCCAGCCAAGACGCATCAATTGGTCATAGCGGTAGCGCGGCACAAAGGCCTTCACGAGCGCAAACCAGAAGAAGAAGAAGCAGATTTTCAGCAAGAACCAGATGACGCCCGGCACCGCTGTGAAGGGGGCGTAAGGAATGGGCGAGAGCCAGCCACCGAAGAAGAGCACCGTCATCATCGCGCACATGCCAGTGATGGCAACATATTCGCCGAGCATGAAGAGCAGATAAGGCGTTGACGAATATTCGACCATGAAGCCAGCGACGAGTTCCGATTCCGCTTCGACAAGATCGAAGGGCGGACGGTTCGTTTCAGCCAGAGCCGAAATGAAGAAGATGATGAACATCGGGAAGAGCGGCAACCAGTACCAGCCGAGAATGCCATAGGCGCTGTCCTGCGCTTTGACAATTTCGCTAAGGTTCATCGATCCCGCACAGAGCAGAACCGTGACAATCACCAAACCGATGGAAACTTCGTAAGACACCATTTGCGCGGCTGAGCGCAAAGCCGAGAGGAATGGATATTTGGAATTCGACGCCCACCCCCCCATGATGATGCCATAGACGCTGAGCGAGGAGATGGCGAGAATATAGAGAACACCGACATTGAGATCGGCCACCGCCCAGCCATCATCAGCCGGGATGACCGCCCAAGCGGCGAGCGCCAACATGCCGGTGATGAAAGGAGCCAGCAGGAAAATGCCTTTGTTGGCGCCCGCCGGAATGACCGGCTCTTTCACAACAAACTTCAGAAGATCGGCAAACGACTGCAGCAAGCCCCAGGGGCCCACGACATTCGGGCCACGGCGCAATTGCACTGCCGCCCAGACTTTACGATCCGCCCAAAGCAGATAAGCAACAACGATCAGAAGAACCACAATGACAGCGACGCTCTTCAGGACGATCAGCAGGAGTGGAAGAAGCCAATCCATCTCAGGTCACTCCGCCGCCTGTTGCAGGCGTCCTTTCGCAAGAGCCGAACATTCGGCCATCACAGCCGATGCGCGCGCAATCGGGTTGGTCAGATAGAAATCATCCACCGCACTGGTGAAGGCACCCGTGCTAAGCGCACCAGCGCCCGTGATGTTGATGGTGCCTGCTTCAATCGCATCGATGCGGGCGAAATGCGGATGGGCCGCATAAAGCGCCTTGCGTAGATCAGCCAGAGAGTCGAAGCCGAGCTTTGCGCCGACTACGTCAGAGAGCGCACGCAGGATCGCCCAATCTTCGCGCGCATCACCGGGCGCGAAATTGGCGCGCTCTGCAAATTGCACGCGGCCTTCTGTGTTGACGTAGAGACCCGACTTTTCTGTGTAGGTTGCACCGGGCAGGATCACGTCAGCGCGATGCGCACCGCGATCGCCATGCGTGCCCTGATAGACAACGAAAGCACCCGGCGCGATCTCGAGTTCATCAGCACCGAGATTGAAGAGAACATCGAGTGCACCCGGACGCGTCATCGCCCAAGCATCCATGCCGCCCTGTCCCGGCACGAAGCCAAGATCAAGACCACCGACGCGTGCAGCAGCCGTGTGCAACACAGCCAGACCGTTCCAGCCGTCGCGCGAGCCTGCGAGTTTTGCGCAAGCAGCAAGAACAGCGGCACCATCGGCGCGCAGCAGAGCGCCCTGCCCCACGATCACAACCGGACGCTGCGCTTTGGCTAGCACTTCGGCAAAGCCTTTGCCCGCGCTGAGTTCGGCAAGCGTTTCGGCACCTGCGCCGAGATATTGATAGGAATAGGTCAGATCAGCACGTTCACCGACAAGACCGATCTCCACACCACCCATCCGCCAGCGCTTCAGGATACGCGCGTTCAGAACCGGCGATTCTTTTCGCGGGTTCGAGCCCACGATGAGAATGGCATCAGCCTCTTCAAGACCAGCGACGGTCGGATTGAATATGTAAGAACCGCGACCAAAGCTAGGGTCAAGCTTGGTGCCATCCTGACGGCAGTCGAGATTGGCGGAGCCCAGATTGGCCATGAGCGATTTCAGCGCGAACATGTCTTCGACGCTGGCGAGATCACCCGCGAGCGCGCCGATGCGCGCAGGCGACGTTGCTTTCACGCGTGCAGCAATGGCCGCAAAAGCTTCCGACCAAGTGGCCGGAACGAGGCGTCCATCCTTGCGGATGTAAGGACGGTCGAGACGTTGGCGCTTCAGACCATCAACGACCTGACGCGTCTTGTCCGAAATCCATTCTTCATTCACCGCTTCATTGACGCGCGGCAGAATGCGCATAACTTCGCGACCACGCACGTCAACGCGGATCGCAGAACCCAGCGCATCCATAACGTCGATGGATTCTGTCTTGCCGAGTTCCCACGGACGCGCCTTGAAAGCGTAGGGCTTGGGCAGAAGCGCGCCCACGGGGCAGAGATCGGCCACATTGCCTTGCAGCTCGGAGGCCATCGCGGTTTCGAGATAGGTGGTGATTTCCATATCTTCGCCGCGACCAATGGCACCCATATCCGCCGTGCCAGCAACTTCCGCCGTAAAGCGGACGCAGCGTGTGCAATGGATGCAACGGTTCATGGATGTGCGGACCAGCGGCCCGATATATTTGTCTTCGACCGCGCGCTTGTTTTCCGCATAGCGCGAATTGTCGACACCAAAGGCCATCGCCTGATCTTGCAGATCGCATTCGCCGCCCTGATCGCAGATCGGGCAATCGAGCGGATGGTTGATCAGCAAAAATTCCATGACGCCATTGCGCGCCTTTTTCACCGTCGGTGACTTGGTCACAACAGATGGGAGCTCGCCATTAGGGCCCGGGCGGCAATCTTTCACAGCCCATGCGCAAGAGGCGACAGGCTTGGGTGCGCCCTTGAGTTCGACAAGGCACATGCGGCAATTGCCAGCGATAGACAAGCGTTCATGGAAGCAGAAACGCGGGATTTCCGCGCCCGCTTCTTCGCAGGCCTGGAGGAGTGTGTACTCCGCCGGGACATCCACTTCTTTGCCGTCGACGATGATCTTCGTCACTTAGGCCACTCCTGCTTTCCGCGCTGGGCGCATTCGTTCATGTCACACCTGCCGGAAACCGGCAGAAACTTTTTATTCTGCCGCGAGCGGCGCAACCGTGTCGCTATGCGGGTTCGCCGAATAATCGTCGATGCGCTTTTCGATCTCGTGACGGAAATGACGGATCAAGCCCTGCACGGGCCAAGCCGCCGCATCACCCAGAGCGCAGATCGTGTGACCTTCAATCTGGGTCGAGACTTCGAGCAACATGTCGATTTCGCGCTTTTGCGCGCGGCCTTCGCACATGCGTGTCAACACGCGCCACATCCAGCCCGTGCCTTCACGGCACGGCGTGCACTGGCCGCAGCTCTCATGCTTGTAGAAATAAGAGATGCGAGTGATGGCGCGCACAATGTCGGTCGACTTGTCGAGCACGATCACAGCGGCTGTGCCGAGGCCCGACTTCAGGCCACGCAATGTGTCGAAATCCATCGCCGCATCGATGATCTCATGCGCGGGAACACATGGCACAGACGAGCCACCCGGAATAACCGCCAGCAGATTGTCCCAACCACCGCGAATGCCGCCACAATGACGATCAATCAATTCGCGGAACGGAAGCGACATGGCTTCTTCGACATTGCAGGGCGTATTCACATGGCCCGACACGCAGAAGAGCTTCGTGCCGGCATTATTTTTTGCACCGAAAGACGAGAACCAAGCTGCACCACGACGCAAGATTGTCGGCGCAACAGCAATAGACTCGACATTGTTCACCGTCGTCGGGCAGCCATAGAGGCCCATATTGGCGGGGAACGGCGGCTTCAGACGCGGCATGCCCTTTTTGCCTTCAAGGCTTTCGAGCAGCGCGGTCTCTTCACCGCAGATGTAAGCGCCTGCGCCGTGATGCACGTAAATGTCAAACGGCCAGCCATTCTTGTTGTTCTTGCCAACGAGGCCCGCTGCATAGGCCTGATCGACAGCCGCCTGCAGATGCTCGCGCTCCAAAATATATTCGCCGCGCAGATAGACATAGCAAGCATGCGCACCCATCGCGAAAGAGGCGATCATGCAGCCTTCGATCAAGAGGTGCGGATCATTGCGCATGATCTCGCGGTCTTTACACGTGCCGGGCTCTGACTCGTCGGCATTCACCACGAGATAGGACGGACGCAGCGGATCGGGCTTGGGCATGAAGGACCACTTCAAGCCTGTCGGGAAGCCCGCACCACCGCGACCACGAAGGCCAGACGCCTTCATTTCTTCGATGATCCAGTCCTTGCCCTTTTCGATCAGGCCTTTTGTATTGTCCCACGCGCCGCGCGCCATGGCGCCTTTGAGGCCCCAATCGCCGTAGCCGTAGAGGTTGGTGAAGATGCGATCCTTGTCGTCAAGCATGTCGCGGACCTTCAGGCTTGTGTCTTGTCGGAGGCGGGACCAGAGCGGCCATCGTCTCCATAGAATGAGGTGAGTGTGGTGAGCTTGCCAGCAGGCTCAGACGAGCGACGACCCGTCTGCGAACCAACATGCACGGGACGACCCGCGGCCAGATCATCGAGAAGCTTCTCGAAATTTTCAGCCGTGAGGTCTTCGTAATAATCATCGTTGATCTGCACCATCGGCGCATTGCAGCAAGCGCCCAGACATTCAACTTCGAGCCAAGCAAAATTGCCATCGGCCGAGACCATCTTTTGCTCACCCACACGGCGCCCCAGCACAGCCTTGATCTCATCCGAGCCACGCAGCATGCAAGGCGTCGTGCCGCACATCTGGATGAAATAGCGTCCCACCGGTTCCAGATTGAACATTGTGTAGAAGGTGGCGATTTCGAGCACGCGAATGAACGGCATATCCAGCATATGCGCGACCTTTTCGATCGCGGGCTTGGGCAGCCAGTAATTATGCTGCTTCTGCGCTTGCCACAGCAGCGGAATGACGGCGGACGCCTGGCGGCCTTCCGGATATTTGGCGATCTGTGCATTCGCCCACGCCAGATTCTCGGGCGTGAATTCGAAGCTCGCCGGTTGTTCCTCTGCCAGTCGACGCACGGACATGATCAGTTCCCGGTTTTGTTCTTCTGCGCTGACACCATCAGCGCAAAAAGGATGAAGGGGCCGGCAATGAGCCCGCTCCACAAAAAGGCCAAAAGCGTTTCTTCGGACGACCAGAACATCGGCTTGTCGGCCAGAAGATCGAAGAGAATGCGGCTTGCGACAAAGATCAGAATAGCAAACGGCACATAGCGGACCACTTCGCGCAAACGCGCACCAGCATCAGGACGCAATTCCATCACGACCTCCCTGCAGTGCGCGCAATGGCGCGTGTTGATCCAGGCGCTCGCGCATCAGCGATCCACCTCACCAAAGACGATATCAAGCGAACCAAGAATGGCGGACACGTCAGCGAGCATGTGCTTGCGGCACATGAAATCCATCGCCTGCAAATGCGCAAAGCCCGGCGCGCGGATTTTGCAACGATAGGGTTTGTCGGTGCCATCAGAGACGAGATAGACGCCGAACTCGCCCTTAGGCGCTTCCACCGCGGCATAGACTTCACCAGCCGGCACGTGGAAACCTTCGGTGTAGAGTTTGAAGTGATGGATGAGCGCTTCCATCGAGCGCTTCATCTGGCCACGACGCGGCGGCGTCACTTTGTGGTTGGGTGCCAAAACCTCACCCTGTCCTGCAGGTTCGCGCAGCTTGGCGATGCATTGCTTCATAATGCGCACAGACTGGCGCATTTCTTCCATACGGATGACCTGACGATCATAATTATCGCAGTTCTTGCCGACCGGAATGTCGAAGTCCATTTCCTCGTAAGCTTCATAGGGCTGCGACTTGCGCAAATCCCACGGTGCGCCAGAGCCACGCACCATCACGCCCGAGAAACCCCAAGCCCAGCATTCTTCCAGCGAGACAACACCAATGTCGACATTGCGCTGCTTAAAGATGCGGTTGTCGATGAAGAGTGCTTCGAGATCGTCGCAGACTTTCAGGAAAGGATCGCAGAAAGCTTCCATATCATTGATCAGAGCTTCTGGCAGATCGCGCGCGACACCGCCCGGGCGGAAGTAATTGGCGTGCAGACGCGCACCCGATGCGCGCTCATAAAACACCATCAGCTTTTCGCGTTCCTCAAAGCCCCAGAGCGGCGGCGTCAGCGCGCCAACGTCCATCGCCTGTGTGGTGAGGTTGAGAAGATGCGACAGCAGGCGGCCGACTTCCGAGAACAGCACACGGATCAGCTGCGCACGACGTGGCACTTCCAGCTGAAGCAGCTTTTCAATCGCGAGGCAGAAAGCGTGCTCCTGATTCATCGGCGCGACATAGTCGAGACGATCGAAATACGGCACATTCTGCAAATAAGTGCGTGCTTCCATCAGCTTTTCGGTGCCGCGATGCAGCAGGCCGATATGCGGATCGACGCGTTCAACCACTTCGCCGTCGAGTTCGAGCACCAAGCGCAACACGCCATGGGCGGCGGGATGCTGGGGCCCGAAATTGATCGAGAAATTGCGGGTGTTGGGTTGTTCGTTCATTGGCTGTCAGCCTTTTCGTCACCCGGCAGGCGGTAGGGCGTATCGCCCTCCCAAGGCGAGAGGAAATCGAACTGGCGATATTCCTGATTGAGCCGGATGGGCTCATAGACGACGCGCTTCTGGTCATCGTCGTAGCGAACTTCGACAAAGCCCGACATCGGGAAATCCTTGCGCAAAGGATGACCTTCAAAACCATAATCGGTCAGCATACGACGCAGATCGGGATGGCCCGAGAAGAAAACGCCGAACATGTCGTAGGTTTCGCGCTCGAACCAATTGGCCGCCGGGAAAGCGGGAATGGCGGACGGCACAGGCGACATTTCATCCGTCGTGCACTTCACGCGGATCCGCGTGTTATGGCGCGGTGAGAGCAGATGATAGACCACATCGAAGCGTTCAACGCGGGCCGGATAATCGACCGCCGTAATATCGATGAAGCACTTGTAAAGCGTGTCCGGATGATCGCGCAGAGCGGTGAGTGCAGCGACGATCTTGTCGCGTGCCACCATCACATTGATCTCGCCATAGGCCTCGCTGATATCGAGCGCGAGCGCACCCAAAGCTTGGCGTGCAGCTTGCGCCGCAGCAGAGGCTGCGGGCGGTGCATCGGCCGGAATGTCCGTCTCAACACTCATCTCAACCTCTAGCGTTCAATCGTGGACGTGCGACGGATTTTCTTCTGCAAGAGAAGAACACCGTAGAGCAGCGCCTCAGCCGACGGCGGGCAACCGGGGACATAAATGTCGACCGGCACAATGCGATCACACCCACGCACCACCGAATAGGAATAATGATAATAGCCGCCGCCATTGGCGCAGGAGCCCATGGAAATGACGTAGCGCGGCTCCGGCATCTGGTCATAGACCTTGCGCAGAGCGGGAGCCATTTTATTGGTCAGCGTGCCAGCGACAATCATCACATCCGACTGGCGCGGAGAAGCGCGCGGAGCAAAGCCAAAACGCTCGGCATCATAGCGCGGCATGGACATTTGCATCATTTCGACGGCGCAGCAGGCGAGACCGAAAGTCATCCACATCAGCGAGCCGGTGCGTGACCAGGCGATGAGATCATCGACCGAGGTCAGCAGAAAGCCACGGTCTGCGAGCTGGTCGGAGACATTGACGAAGAAAGGGTCTGTCGCGCCCACCGGCTTGCCAGTGGCGGGATCCAAAATGCCGCGCGGAGCGGGAGCTACGAGTGTCTGAGCGTTTTCCATCAATCCCACTCCAGAGCGCCCTTCTTCCATTCATAGGCGAAGCCGATCGTCAGCACGCCAAGGAAGATCATCATCGACCAGAAGCCGAACAATCCGACATCCTTGAACGCAACCGCCCAAGGAAAGAGAAAAGCGACTTCGAGATCGAAAATAATGAAGAGAAGCGAGACGAGATAAAACCGCACATCGAATTTCATGCGGGCATCATCGAAAGCATTGAAGCCGCACTCATAGGCGGAGAGTTTCTCAGGGTCGGGCTTAGAATAAGCGACCACGAATGGAGCGATCAGCAAAGCGGCGGAAATTCCGCCTGCCACGGCCATGAAAATCACGAGTGGCAGATAGTCTTGAAGAAGGCTCGACATGCACTGACCCGAGGGCTGAAGACATCCAGGCATCACATTGAACCATCTCTAAGACTCCGCTCAGCGGGACTCAGAAAGGTTAAAGGACGGCGGAGAAGTATCGCAGCGCAGCGAAGGGCGCAAGATGGCACGAAGAAGCAGGGTTTTTTACGCGGCGTTATGACGCTTGGATGACAAAAAACTTTTGGCTCGTCACAGGAAGCCTAAACGCCCTGCAATCAATCCGATCAGTGCCCCTGCCCCTATGGCAAGAAGGGGGTTCCGCGAGGTCAAAGCGACAATAGCGGCCGACATCATAACAATGCCAAAGCCGATCGCGCCTGAAACAGCCGCATCGGCCGTTACCACGCCAGAGGCCACAATCAGCCCCAGCACAATGGGGGGCAGTGCCGAGCGGCCGACATTAAACCAATCTTTCTGTGAAAAACGTGTGTAGAGGCGCCCGACGATAAAGGCGATGATGCTGGAGGGGATGATGGCGGCCAGTGTGGCTGCCATCAGGCCCGGAAAGCCCGCCACCCGCCAGCCGACCAATGAAATCATCATAAAATTGGGCCCGGGGGCGGACTGGGCCAGCGCCATATCACGGGCAAATTCGGCATTGGTGTGCCAGCCATTGACCACGACCGCGAGGCGGTGGATCTCCGGCATCATGGCCGGCGCACCCCCCACCGAGACAAGGGACAGCGCACCAAAGGCCAAGGCCAGCTTCAAAATGGGACCCTCATCCCACATTGCGACGGCTCCAGAAAGTGGCAGCGATGCAGAGGGGGGTCATGACCAGCACCACCCCGATGAAAGGTAGCCGCAGGACGGCCATGCAGATAAACGTGGCAAGGGCAAAGGCCAGATGGATGGGCCGAAGCTTGAGATTTCTGCCCATTTTGAGCCCAAGCCCGATGATCAGCCCGGCGGCGGCCGCCCCTGCCCCGACTGTTGCCGCCCGCACATCGGGGTTTGAGGCGAAGGCGTCATAAATGGTGGTCAGCGCCAGAAGGATGATGGTCGGCATGATCATCAGACCAGACAGCGCCACAATCGAGCCGAGCGGGCCCTGAAACCGGTCACCCAGAATAATCGTCATATTGATTATATTGCCGCCGGGCAGGATCTGCCCCATGCCGAGAACAGAGGCATAGTCATATTCGTTCATCCAACGGCGTTTTTCGACGATGACATGGCGGGCAATGGTCGCGACCCCGCCAAAGCCGTAAAGGCCCATCTGGGCAAAGCCCATGAACAATTCACCCAGCGTGATCGGGCGGCCGTCGAGGCTCTTTGAGGAATCGCGCTCGTTTTTCATCCCATCTTTCTGGCCCGCTTCACGGCTCCGATCAAGGCAAGCCCAAACGACAAAACCCGCCGGAAGCCCGGCGGGTTTCTTTCTTGTTGAATAATCAGGCTTGAGATCAGCCGCGGAAGAGCGACAGAATCTGCTGGCTCGACTGGTTGGCAATCGACAGCGATTGAACGCCCAGCTGCTGCTGCACCTGCAAAGCCTGCAAGCGCGTCGATTCCTGATTCATATCGGCATCGACGAGCTGACCAATGCCCTTCGTGACGGCATCCATCAGATTACCGACGAAGTCGGATTGCATGCCAATGCGGGTTTTCACGGCACCGAGGTCACTCGCAGCCGTGGTGACGTCGGTCAAAGCCGCGTCTGTGATGCTGATATATTCCATCAAGGTCGTCTGGTCCGCGCTGGAATCGGTGAGGGACGAAATATCCAAGTCGCTGACAGCAACACCTGTCGTGCCACCCGAATCTCGCTCCTTGTCGATGATGCCTTCGCCTGTAGCGTCTTCATCAAACAAAGCGATTGTCGACGTATCAATGTCGATCGTGCCCAAGGACACATCCGTACCAGAGCGAGTGAATGAGGCCACAATGCTTTTAGTCGCATTATAGTCCGTTGCACCCGAATCCACCGAAAGCCAGTTCTGGCCCGAAAAGGTGGACGATTCAGCCACAGACTTGATCTGATCCTGCAGTTGCTTGATTTCACCCTGAACCTTGGTGCGATCAATGCCAGGCTGCAGCGCAGCAACAAGTTTCGATTTGATCTGTGTCACCAGATCGGCCGTGGTCTTGAGCGCCGCCGACGCAACGTCAACAGTCGCAGAGCCCATGCCCAGAGCATCCTTCACCGTCGACAATGCGTTATTGTCTGAGCGCATGGTCGTGGCAATGGACCAATAGGCCGCATTGTCAGAGGCGTTGGCGACGCGCATGCCCGTAGAAATACGGTCCTGCGTCGTCTGCATCGCCCTGTTGGTCGCGCTGAGATTTTGCAGCGCGGTAATGGCAGAAGCATTCGTCAAAAGGCTTGTCATGATTTCTGTCCCATAATGAAAGAGGGACATGCTGGATTTGCACCAGCACAACGGATTGGCCTCATGCCGCTTGGAGCTTTCCTCGCATCCACGCACCGTTGTGACCATCATGGAAACACGTCAGCGCTTAAGGGCTGGTTCCGAAGGACGGTTAAGAAAGACTCAAATATCAGACCCGCGCGAGAATGCGCTCGCGGTTCATACGCCACATCACGAGGTTGAGGACGCCGGCAAAACTCACCCAAGCGAGATAGGGCACAACGAGCCAAGCCGCATCAACATCAATGGATGCAAAGACGACAATTTGCACAAGGATGGAAAGCCAAAGGCAGACGAGGTCAATCAGTGCCCAGTCGGGACGTTTCAGCCCGAAGAACAGGCCAGACCAAGCACCATTAAAAGCCAGGCTCACACCATAGACGATGAGCAAGCCGGGCACTGCTTCGGGGGAAGCCGCTTCATAGGCCTTTGAGCCGGCATAGGCATTGAGCAGAAACAGCACCATCCAAGCGGGGGCAAACAGCCAGTTCGGCGGCCGCCAAAAAGGTTTGGCGAGGCTTTCATACCAATCGCCGGGCTTGAAAAAAGCGCCAGAGGAGGCGGCGAGCAAATTCGCGGCGATGAAACTCAGCAAAATGGTCATGATGGCCCGTGTCTCCAGATATCCTTATACGCCCAAATGCGCAGACCCCAACATTGCTATTCCGGACGGGATCGGCGAAAGTGACAGGGCAATGTGTCAAAATATTCAGACAGGTATGTGATGAGGCAGGTCTATCCATTTGCCGCCATTGTTGGCCAGGAGGACATGAAACTTGCCCTCTTGATTGCAGCCGTGGACCAAGGCGTTGGCGGCGTATTGGTGTTCGGTGATCGCGGGACTGGCAAATCGACTGCCGTACGCGCTTTGGCAGCCCTCCTTCCCAAACGCAGTGTTGTGGCTGGTTGTTCCTATAATTGTGCACCCGAGCGCACGGCTGGTCTGTGCGACACATGCGCACCCGGCAAGACGGCCAAGAGCAAGCTTGAACCTATGCCTGTGGTTGATCTGCCGCTGGGCGCAACTGAAGACCGCATCACCGGCGCACTCGACATTGAACGCGCGCTTGCTGGCGGCGAAAAGAAATTCGAGCCCGGCCTGCTGGCCCGCGCTCATGGCGGCTTTCTCTACATTGACGAAGTCAATCTGCTCGAAGATCACCTCGTCGACCTTCTGCTCGATGTGACCGCCTCCGGTGAAAATGTCGTCGAGCGCGAAGGCTTCAGTCTGCGCCACCCTGCCCGTTTCGTTCTGGTGGGTTCGGGCAATCCCGAAGAAGGCGAATTGCGCCCGCAATTGCTGGACCGTTTCGGCCTGTGCCTTGAAGTGAAGACTCCCACCGAAATGGCTGATCGCATTGAAGTGGTGAAGCGTCGCGATCTCTTCGAGCGCGACCGTGCGGCCTTTGTCGAAAGCTGGCAGAAGGAAGAAGATAAAATCCGCCGCCGCATCAAACGCGCACAAACGATGATTGCCGATGTGAATGTTCCAGATGACGTTCTGGAAAAGGCTGTGAAGCTCTGCATGACATTGGGCTCCGATGGGATTCGTGGCGAGATCACGCTCATCCGTGCGGCGCGCTCGGCAGCAGCCCTTGATGGCGCCAAACAAGTCACGGAAGCGCATTTGCGCAAAGTGGCACCGCTCGCACTGCGCCATCGTCTGCGCCGCAATGTGCTCGATGAAGTCGACACAGGTGTGCGCGTGACACGTGCGCTTGCCGAAGTTTTGCCTGCATGAGTGCGGCCCTCGCCGCGAGCCTTTTTGCGGTCGATCCTGTCCGTTTCGGCGGCTTGCGTTTGCGCGCACGCGTGAGCCCAGCGCGCGAATTGTTTCTCGCAGATCTCGCAGCCCTTTTGCCAGAAGACGCGCCGCTAAAGCGCATGCCTGCTTCCATTTCAGAAGATCGCCTGCTCGGCGGGCTTGATCTGGGCGCCACGCTCGCCACCGGACAGCCGATGGCGATGCGTGGTTTGCTGGGCGAAAGCGATGGCGGTGTGATTGTCGCCAGCATGGCCGAGCGCATCAGCGCTCACACCATTGCCCATCTTTGCACGGCGCTCGACACGGGCTCTTTGCAAATGGAACGCGAAGGCATGCATGCCGTCATCCCTGCCCGCTTCGGCCTTGTGGCGCTGGATGAGGGTGAAGAAGATGAAGGGCTGGCACCAGCACTTTTGGATCGACTTGCCTTTCATGTCGGCGAGCCAGATGTCGAGCCTCTTGCAAGCAAGTCAGACATTCAACAGGCCCGAGACCTGATGCCGCGCGTGGAATTAGACCCCGCGCAAATCGATGAACTTGTCACAGTGGCCATGGCCTTTGGTATTGCATCGCCACGCGCCTGTCTTTTCGCACTTCATGCGGCGCGTGCTTGCGCGGCACTGAATGGACGAAATCAGGTCAACGTAGAAGATTTGCAAGAAGCCGCTCGCCTCGTGCTTTCACCGCGCGCCACGCAATTGCCTGCCCCGCCACAAGAGCAGGAACAAGAGACAGAACAAGAGCAACCTACCGATCAGCCAGAACAATCAGCATCTGACGATCAGCCGGAAGACGACAACGAAATCAACATGCCTGAACCGGGTGCCGAGAGCATGGTTGAAGCCGTGCGCGCAGCCCTTCCCGTCGATCTATTGCGCAAGCTCGTTGCCGGAGACCCCGCCAAGCGTGGACCACAAAATGGCGGCAGCGGATTAGAGCGGCGCACATTGCGGCGTGGCCGCCCAGCCGGTTCGCGCGCCGGCGAACTTTCAGGCGGCGCGCGTCTGGCTTTGCTCGACACATTGCGCGCTGCTGCACCCAAACAAATTTTGCGCAAGAAACTTTTGCCTCAAGGGGCAGCTCACCCGCCGCTTCTCTTGCGCAAAGAAGATCTGCGCATCAAGAGGCTCATCGAGCGCACACGTGTCGCCACCATTTTCGTGGTCGACGCATCGGGCTCACAGGCTTTGCATCGTCTGGGCGAAGCCAAAGGCGCTGTGCAATTGCTGCTGGCTGAATGTTATGTGCGACGCGATGAGGCCGCGCTCATTTCTTTTCGTGGCAAGGAAGCCCGCCTCCTTCTACCGCCCACACGCTCGCTTGCCCGAGTACGGCGCGAACTCGCGCAATTGCCCGGCGGTGGCGGAACACCTCTGGCGCTTGGAATTTCAATGGCAGCCAATATGGCTGAATCCATTCGCCGCAAGGGTGACACGCCTGTTCTCGTCTTCTTCACGGATGGTCAGGCCAATGTCACGGCTTCAGGCATTGGTGACCGCCCGCAAGCTGAAGCAGATGCACTCCATGCAGCACGTCAATTGCGCGCCAGCGGCACACGCTGCTTGTTGATCGACACATCACCACGGCCGCAACCGCGCGCGCGCAAATTGGCTGATGATCTGGGCGCGCGCTATCTGCCGCTTCCCGCCGCACAAGCGCAAAAGCTTTCCGCCGCAGTGAAAGCGGAATTGCCGCGTTAGGCTTTTTTCCAGAAACGGATGAGATCAGCCAGATGCGCCAGCCCAGAGGCTGCCAGCATGGCAAGCATGATTTCGGCTTCACCACGCAGGCCCGCGCTCATCGCGAGCAACAGACACAGGCCTGCGGATAAATGCAAAGCAATGTCGAGCGGACGGGGGCCATGCCCCCTTTTCATCCGCCACCAGGACAGCGCTGCCATCTCGATCACGACGAGGATGGCAATCGCATCAGCAAAAACGGCGAGGTTCGGCACAGGCCTTAGGCCTCCACCGACTCCGCATCTTCACCAGTCTTTTCACCGCGCTCATTGCCAAGCCACGGGCATTCATCAACACCGACATCTGCCGGATCCATCTGCAACGGGCCAGCCACGGGGCACAGCTGCGTGAGCGGATGATTGGCGTCCACCACATTGCGCGGCAGATCAAGGCTCGACCAGATCGTGTCCAGAGCGTGAAGTAGATGCGCGATATCCTCATCGCTATGCAGCGGTGATGGCGTGATGCGCAGGCGCTCCGTGCCACGCGGCACAGTCGGATAATTGATCGGCTGGATATAGACGCCGAATTCATCCATCAGGCGATCAGACACAAGCTTGCAAAGGACGGGATCGCGCACCATCACCGGCACAATATGGCTCGGGTTGTGCTGATGGGGGACGCCAAGCTTGTCGAGACCATCGCGCAGACGGCGCACACGATCCTGATGGCGCTGGCGCTCAACGCTTGAGCCCTTGAGATGATGCACAGAAGCGCAAGCCCCCGCTGCGAGCGCGGGAGGAATGGCGGTTGTAAAAATAAAGCCCGACGAGAAAGAGCGCACATAATCGCAGAGCGCAGCAGAGGCCGCGATATAACCACCCATCACGCCATAGGCTTTGGCGAGCGTGCCCTCAATGACGGTCAGGCGATGCGAGAGGCCATCACGGTCGGCAATGCCGCCGCCCTGCGGGCCATACATGCCAACAGCATGAACCTCATCGAGATAGGTCATGGCATTATACTGATCGGACACGTCGCAAAGATCCGAGATCGGCGCAATGTCGCCATCCATCGAATAGACGCTTTCAAACATGACAAGCTTCGGGCGCGCGGGATCAAGATCAGCAAGCTTACGCTCGAGATCACGCGGATCATTATGTTTGAAAATGAGCTTTTCGCAGCGGGCATGGCGTACGCCCTCGATCATGGAGGCATGGTTGCCTTCATCCGAGATGACCACGCAATCAGGCATGCCAGCAGCGAGCGTGCCAAGGCTCGCCCAATTCGACACATAGCCGGAAGTGAAGAGCAGCGCGGATTCCTTGCCGTGAAGCGAGGCCAGTTCGCGCTCAAGCAACACATGCTGATGCGTCGTGCCGGAAATATTGCGCGTACCACCTGCACCCGCACCCGCCGCATCAATGGCGCTATGCATGGCTTTCAACACTTCCGGGTGTTGACCCATGCCCAGATAATCATTCGAGCACCAGACGGTGACGGGCTTCTTGCCGTCAGGTCCATGCCAAGCTGCCTTGGGGAAGGAGCCGGCGACGCGTTCGAGATCAGCGAAAACGCGATAGCGGCCTTCGCGGCGGAGTTTGTCGATCTCGGATGAAAAGAAAGCGTCGTAATTCATCACAGGCTCCCATTGATACGCAGGTCGGGAATGGATTTGTGCTGCTGCATGTCTTCGTGGGATTTGAAGCCCCACTTCCACAATATCTCGGACGGCAACGGCAGCACGAGAAACCAATGTTCGAGAATGGCCAGGCCCATCAAAACAGACAGAAGCGTGAAGCGGATCGCTACACCTTCATCTGGGGTGGTCATGGCGCGTTCAACCATCAAAGCCAGCGCGACAGTGGCAAGCGTCACGCAGAGCGGAAAGAAAGAATTCATCGCACTCTTGCGGAAGGCCGAGCCGATGTAGCGCAATTGTTCCGGCAAGAAGGCAATCGGTGCATGCGGCACGCCGAGATAAATATTGATCTTGGCCGAGAGACGCATCATCCAGAGTAGAGCATAGGTCTCAAGACCCAGCGCACTGGAACCACCCCATGTCGCAGCCGCAACTGCGGCAAAGCCCACCAGTACAGCAGCCTCATGCCACAAGATCATTTCACACGCGCCAACAAGACGCGCAAAGCCTGATGTCTCAGGCGCCATCGCAGTGCGGCGCGGGCCGGTGATCAAACCCATCAGGAAAGTGATTTCACTCAAAGCCCAGACAGCGAGCGCGCCGGTAAAGGCGTGATAAGCGCCAACCGAGCTCATGTCATTGCGCGCGCCATGCAGAGCGACCAGCCCTGCAGCCGCCAGCACGCTCATGCCCAAAATCGTCACCGGAAAAGTCTGCCGGGGCAATCCATCCAAATAGAGGATCGCCCCGGTGGAGAACCACCAGACGAACAAGGCATAGAGAATGGCGAGGCTGCAGGCGAGCATGTGTGTCCTTACCAGACCGGCTGCAGCGTGACTTGCTTGGGCAGCTCATTCTGACGCACCGGCGTCAGGAACAAGCGACCGAAGGCCAAGGCACCTTGCACGGACAAGAGACGGCACTTGAGGAAGCCGGTGATGCCGCCTTCCGCGCGCGCCGCCTGTGTTGCTTCATTGATCTGACGCAGGCGTTCAAAGCCCGCCCAAATCGCTTCATTGTCGAGATCGATTGTCACCGGGAACACCTGCTTGGTGATTTCTGATGTCAAGTGAATGACCTTACGATCATAGGTTTCCGGATCAAGCCCGAGTGCCTTGTAGAAATCAGCGCGCATATGATCGCGCACATACATGGTCGCGAAGACGGCGAGCAGGAAGAAGCGGATCCAGAGCTTGTTGCGACCAGCAAGCAGTTTCGGATTGGCGCGCATCACGAGCGCAAAAGCCTCGCCATGACGGAACTCGTCATTGCACCATTGTTCGAACCATTTGAAAATCGGATGGAACCGCTTTTCGGGGTGACGCTCGAAATGGCGATAGATGGTGATGTAGCGCGCATAGCCGATCTTCTCGGACAGATAGGTCGCGTAGAAGATGAACTTTGGCTGGAAGTAAGTGTATTTCTTGGCGCGCGCCAAAAAGCCCAGATCAATGCCAATGTTGAAATCCTTCAACACTTCATTGATGAAGCCGGCATGGCGCGATTCATCGCGCGCCATGAAAGCAAAGAGATCACGAATTTCAGGATTTGTGATCCGCTTCTTGATCTCTGCGTATAGTACACAACCGGAGAATTCGGACGTGAGCGATGAGACCAGAAAATCGACAAAGTCTTTGCGCAGCCCTTCGGGCAGCTCAGACATGTCCATCTGGAATTCATCCGTGCGCTGGAAATGGCCCTTGTTCAGGTCAGCTCTGAAATCATTCATCAGCACGTCCCATTCGGCACGCACAGAGGAAATGTCGAGGCGATCCATCGCTTCGCAATCGGTTGTGTAGAAACGCGGGCTGAGGATGGTTTCCTCGAGCGCGGTTTTGACGGAGACATTGGCTCCGCCACCCTCCATCGGAATCATGCTGCGCTCCCTGCGGAAAAGCCGATCTCATAAAGCTCGGTGAGTTCAAGATAAGACGTCACGCGGGTTGCTGCGCGCGTAAAGGGGCCTGCATGAATAATGGTGGCGGTGCATTTGAACGTGCCCTGCTCACCAAAACCGATGCGGGTGGGTGCGCCATGCACGATGACCTTGTCGCCAGGACCCGGATCCATGCCTTCCAGCACGACATAGGCTTTCAGACTGTCAGGCGTCTGCGCAATCTCGACCGTGCAGGGAATATTTTTCGTTTTGCGTGTTCCAATCATGCCAATCACGGGATCGCCCTCCCTTGTTTAAGCAAATCTGCAAACAGGCCAGCATTGCTTGGCCCGAAGCTCTCCAATTCAACCACGCGCCCCGTTACGGGATCTGCAATGGTCAGCCTTCCGTCTGCGTGACGCGCGAGAGAGAACGTCTCCTGCGAACCACCTTCATGGGCCCGACGATCACGGGCAAAGCCCCGCATCACGCCACGTAGAAACCCACCCTCGCCTGCAATGTAATTTGCCACAATGCGACCTTCGTTCGTCTCAACCCGGACACCACCTGCCGGATTGTCGAGGAACCGCAGATCAACCATTTCCACCACGGGGGAGCGCGGCACACGCGTGGCTCCGAAATCGGTCGTGCGCGCAATCCCTGCGAACAGAGTTGCCAAGCCGACCAAAACCAGACCCGCCTGTGCGGCGCGCCGGGGGAAAGGTTGTCCTGCGAAAAGCTCGCTCATGTGATCCTCACGAAGCCATGGCCGCGCCGCGCACAACCTCTTCAGGTGATTGCGGAATGACAACGGGTTTGGGTTGGATATAACCAGCCAGCGCGCGGCCCAGTACATCGACTGCCACACGCGGGTCAGCCAGAGCACGCAACATCGGCTCGGGCCGCGAATAGCGCCACGGGCGCACATGCGGCCAGAGAACGAGGTAGCCGATCTTGCCATTGTTATTGAGCGACAGCGTAATATCGCCGCTCTGGTCCTTGTGTTCGACCACAGCCGCCCCATCAATCCCTTCAAAGGGAATGTTGAGCGTGATCGGCAAAGCCATGCCGATGCGCATCACAATGCGACGATCCGTGATCGAATACATGGTGGTGCGCGCCGAAAGAATGGCGATCACCAGCAGAATGGCCACCGCCGCAAGCGCCAGAGGTGCGAGCGACAAAACGGCATCCACAATCACGAGAAACGAGCCACCATCCAGCGCAGCCATGAAACCCCGCCATGCCATAAGCACCGCGAAATAGGTCATGACTTCGCGCAGACGGAAGGCACGCTTCGCCAGAGGCCGCCAATGAGGCGCCCCCTGCCAGAGCAGCCGCTCGCCTGGCGGCAGATAATCCGGCAGACCCGGAATTGGCTCGATCTCGTGTTCACTCACAGGATCGGTTCCTTACGGTCTGGCGTGGCATACAGCGTGCCGCCGCCGTAATAGCCGCAGATCTTGTCTTCTTCGAGCAGAGTGACGCTATCGGCATTTTTGGTACGCGGCACTTTGGCAAAATGCTTGCCCAAGACGGCAGCCACACGCACTTCGCGCTTTGTCCCGTCAATGCGAGAGAAATTCACCGGCAGAAGCACAGTGCCCGAGCCATCAGCGAGAGCCACTTCAAAATAGCGCGCGATATATTCCGAGCGATCCACCCAGACATCTTTGATGGTGCCGCCGGACACGCCGTCGTCGCCCTTCACATTCATGCCACGCGGATCAGGATCGCGGCTTTCCAGATAGAAGCCGGTCGCGACACGAAGCGGCACAATCTTGTGCAGGCCTTCATGTGTCATATCTTCATGGTCAGCGCGTTCCGCCCAAGCGGCCGGACCCACGCCATCGACCATGGGGTCGCCCGTCGGATCAAGCGGAGTGCCCGGATAGGGTGTGGCTGGCTTAGCTGCGATGTCGCGCGTATCAGGACGGCCGCCTTCCACGATGAAAGTTTCGCCATTGGCCATGCGATAGCTTTTGGTCGGCGGGGGCGCCGGAAAGCCAACGGCTGCCACTTTCGAATTCGGGTTTTCCGAAACAAGCGGATAGCCTTCGCGCTTGTTCTCGCGATGCAGATACCAGATCAATCCGGCAAAGAAGATCCAGAAAACGTAAAGAAGGGCAGTTGCCAAGTCTACATTATAGCCGATCATCGCAGTGTCTCCTTGATCAGCGGGGCATTTCGGCAAGGCCGAAACGGGCATCGCCACGTTCCGTTCGTGCATGACGCGCGAGCGGACCAATGGCCACGAGGGTGAAAAACAAAAGCAGAAGCTCGATCTGATAGACGGCGCCGTAACCGGCCCAGCTGTCAGACAATACAGGGCCGAGAGCCCCTTGGGCCGCAAGAGCACCAACGCCATCGCGGATCAACGCACCAAAGAACATGGCAGCACCGGCGGCACCCGCCTGCACGCCACCCCAAGCACCAAGTGCCAGACCATTTGCGCCCTTGGCTTCAAGGCTCATTGCGGCAACCAAAGTAGCCACCGCAAACAAACCGCCGCCAAAGCCGATCAAAGCGGCACCAACCTGAAACAGGACAGGAAGTCCAAACGGTCCAGAAACCAAGACAAGAAGGAAAGCCGGCAGACCCAGCATCGCGCCATAACCAGCCAGCCGATAAGTATCAATGCCACGACCCAGCAGTCGCGCTGCGAAAGCATAAGCAGCCAGTGAACCACCCGCGAGCAATGCGGTCAGCAACGTCGTGCGCGCGACCGAGAAATGCAGCACTTCACCGCCATAGGGCTCAAGCACAATGTCCTGCATGGAGAAGGCCGCTGTTCCCAACGCTGTGGCAAAGAGAAAGCGCTTGGCGCCGGGAATGCTGATCAAGCGGCGCCAATTATCGCCAAAGACAGGATCATCAGCGCGCTTTTCTTTGCTGCGAGAAGGATTGCGTGCTTCCTGCTTCCAACCGGCGACAAAATTCAAAATCATCGTCAGAAGCGCAACACCCTGCACAACCTGAATGAGTTTTACAGGATTGAAATCAGCCAAGAGAATGCCGAAGGCCAAGGACGACCCCACCATCCCCATCAGCAGCATCACATACATCAACGCCACAACACGCGGACGCTTGTGTTCGGGCGCCAGATCAGCAGCCAGAGCAAGCCCCGCGGTCTGAACCGTCTGCGTGCCAGCCCCAATCAGCAAGAAAGCAGCGGCACTAGCGACATGGCCAATCCAGATCGGACCATCTGTATCGCCCGACATGATGAGCAATGCGAACGGAAGAATAGCAAAGCCACCAAAGGCGAACATTGTGCCCGCATAGAGATAAGGCACACGCTTCCAGCCGAGATAAGATTTGTGATTGTCGGATTTGAAACCGATCAATGGACGCAAGGGCGCCACAATCATGGGCAAAGCCACAGCGCCAGCAACCAGCCAAGCTGACAGACCAAGCTCTACAATCATGACACGATTGAGCGTGCCAACCAGCAAAGCCAGAGCCATGCCAACAGACACCTGGAACAAAGACAGGCGCAGAAGCTTAGACAAAGGCAAGTCAGCTGTCGCAACATCTGCGAAAGGCAAAAATTGCATGCCGACGTTCTGCCATACTTTGGCGAGTTTTGAATCGCGAGCCGTCATCGCGCCCACCATGGCGACCGTGCAGAAGCCTGCGTGGTCACTTCCAAGCCTTGTGAAATATAAAATCCGCGCGACACGCGATAGGTACGCGCAGCCCGCCAACCATCGAGACCAGGCTCACGCCCAATGCCATCAATCAAACGTTGCTGTGCGACCGGGATAATCGCAGGCGAACGATCGCTACGCGGGAATAATTTGCCCAGCGTATGCATGGTCGCTAAGGCGGGCGTGTGCGGCGCAAATGTCACCAGCATGGAGCGGCGTGTATTTTCAGCAAGCCGTGCAAGGGCCGAAACTGCATCGCCCGGCGCATAATGAATGAGCGCATCCATCGAGACAACATAATCAAATGTCCCGAGTGCAGGATCGATCATATCACCGACACGGAAATCAACTGATCCCGGCCCCGGAATACGCGGCGTGCGTTCGCGCGCCAATTGAATAAGGTTGGGCGCAATATCAACTGCAACAACTTCCGCACCACGATGCGCGGCTTCAACTGCAAGAGCACCTGTCCCGCAGCCTGCATCCAGAAGTCGCAACCCAGTCATGTCATCAGGCAGCCAGGAAAGAAGCGTGCGACGCATCTCTTCTCGGCCCGCGCGCACGGTTGTGCGAATGCGGCCCACCGGCGCATCTGATGTCAGAGCGGCCCATGCATGAACGGCCGTACGATCGAAATAGGTTTCAATCGCACCCAACCGTTCACGATAGGAAATGGTGTGAGACATTAGTCAAACCCCAACAGATCGAAGATGTCGCGGTCTTTCAGCGACTGGCCGTTGAATTCTTCATTGCCATCGAGCAGCGATTGCGCGAGGCGCAGATATTCTTGCTGGACTGCGAGAATGGCTGGCGTGGGTTCCATCTCGAACAAAGTCGCCTTCTTCAGGCGCGATTTGCGGATATCGTCGAGGTCCGGGATATGCGCAATGGTGCGCAGACCAGCGACCGCATTGAACTTGTCAATCTGGTCCGTGTCGGCGCTGCGGTTGGCAATGACGCCACCCAGACGCACTTTGTAATTTTTCGACTTGGCAGCAATGGCCTGCACAATGCGGTTCATCGCGAAGATCGAGTCGAAATCATTGGCCGCAACAATCAAAGCGCGTTCGGCATGTTGCAGAGGGGCCGCAAAGCCACCGCAGACCACGTCGCCCAGCACGTCGAAGATCACGACATCGGTGTCATCAAGAAGATGATGCTCTTTCAAGAGCTTCACGGTCTGACCGACGACATAACCGCCGCAACCTGTGCCCGCAGGCGGGCCGCCAGCTTCCACACATTTCACACCGGCATAGCCTTCGAAGACGAAATCTTCGATGCGCAATTCTTCGGAATGAAAGTTTACCGATTCCAGCACGTCAATGACGGTTGGCATCAGCTTCTTCGTCAGCGTGAAGGTCGAGTCATGTTTCGGGTCACAACCGATCTGCAAGACGCGCTTGCCGAGTTTGGCAAATGCGACCGAGAGATTGGAGGATGTAGTGCTCTTGCCAATACCGCCCTTGCCATAGACGGCAAAAACACGCGCATTGCCAATCTTCTGCTGCGGATCGAGGTGGACTTGCACACTTCCCTCGCCGTCACATTTGGTGACGTGAGATGGGTGAGCAATTGGTGGCTTCGTGATCACGTTCATGCGGCCATCTCCATGCCAATGCCTTCGAGCCGGTCCTCGATCTCTTCACCCGCGCGCCGGAGCGCTTCGAGTGTTTCGTCATCCGGTGTCCAGTAATTGCGCTCATGCGCTTCGATCAGACGGCTCGCCATTTTAGCGGCAGAAGCCGGATTCAATTCAGCCAGACGCGCGCGCATGGCTGGGTCGAGCATGTAAGTCTCGGTGAGGCGCTCATAGACCCACGGATCCACTTCGCCTGTGGTCGCCGACCAGCCCATGACATTGGTCACATGGGCTTCAATCTGGCGCACGCCTTCATAGCCATGCTGCAACATGCCCTCGTACCATTTGGGATTGAGCATGCGACTGCGGGTTTCCAGCGCGACTTGTTCATTCAACGTGCGCACAACACCCTGCCCGCGCGTCTGGTCGCCGATATAGACAGCAGGCTTGCGCCCACCGCGCTGCGCCATGCGCGAAATACCACCCAGCGTGTCGAAATATTGATCGAGCGAAGTGACGCCGAGTTCGACTGATTCAAGGTTTTGATAGGCGGCATCCACATCGGCCATGACAGCCGCCAGAAGGTCAGGCTGTTTGGCGGCGCGGCCATTGCGGCCATAAGCAAAGCTCTTGCGGCGCGAATAGATTTCGGCCAGCTCGTCTTCATCTTCCCAAACGCTATTCTCAATCGCAAGATTGAGATTGGCGCCGTAAGCACCTTCCGCATTGGAGAAGACACGCAGAGCAGCAGTTTCCATGTCGCAATTATGTTTTTGAGCATAATCGAGCGCATGGGCGCGAATGGCATTCATCTCGGCCGGCTCATCCGCCAAAGCAGCAAGCCAAGCGGCTTCTGCGAGCAGCTTTACTTGCAAAGGCATGAGATCGCGGAAAATGCCCGAGAGCGTGATGACCACATCGACACGCGGGCGGCCAAGTTCGGCGAGCGACAGCAATTCAGCGCCACACAGACGGCCATAGGAATCATAACGCGGGCGCGCGCCCATCAGCGCCAAGGCTTGCGCAATCGGCACGCCCTGCGTTTTGAGGTTATCCGTACCCCACATGACGAAAGCGATCGTCTGCGGGAAGCCATGTCCATCGGCAACATGGCGATCAATGAGAAGCTGTGCGCCCAGCGCCCCATCCTTGATCGCAAAAGCGCTGGGGATGCGGAAAGGATCAAAGCCGTGCAGATTGCGGCCCGTGGGCAAGACTTCCGGTGTGCGGAGCAAATCACCACCCGGAGCCGGGCGGATGTAGCGGGCATCCAGCGCGCGCAGGATCGCGGGCACTTCGCTTTCAATCTTCAGGCCATCAATGATCTTTTGCAGATCGGCATAGAGGCGTGTCTCGTCTTCGCTCTGCGCAACGGGCATATTGCCTGCGGCCATAGCGAGCGCCACATCACGCGACAGGCTCGCGCCATGCATGGCATCGGCGCAAGAGATCAGCATGTCGGCCATTTGCTCGATGCTCATCGTGCCGCCGACAATATGGAGACCATGCGGAATAAGCGCATATTCAAGTTCGAGCACGCGCGATTGCAACGCGGTGATTTCTTCTGAAGCCTGTTCCCAAGCCGGTTCCGCAGGCGTCAAATCAACTGCAGCTGCCTGCGCCTGAATGACGGGTGCCAAGCGTGCGGCTTCCGCATCAGAGCCCGGCTCCAGAGCACGCCAGGCTTCCAGCGACGTCTTGAGATCAACAAGGCCGCGATAGAGGCCAGCCTGCGCAACAGGCGGTGTCAGATAGGAGATCAGCGTTGCAGCCGCGCGGCGCTTGGCAATCGTGCCTTCCGACGGATTGTTGGACGAATAGAGATAGACATTCGGCAAATCGCTGATCAGGCGATCCGGCCAGCAAGCGGCCGACATGCCCGCCTGTTTGCCTGGCATGAATTCGAGAGCGCCATGCGTGCCGAAATGCAGCACGGCATCAGCTCCAAAATCTTCGCGCATCCAGCGATAGAAAGCCGAGAAAGCATGGGTTGGTGCAAAGCCCTTTTCAAAGAGCAAGCGCATCGGGTCGCCTTCATAGCCAAAGGATGGCTGCACGCCGACGAAGACATTGCCGAATTGCGCACCCAGCACAAAGATCGAAGAGCCATCGCTCTGCTGGCGACCAGGCGCTGGGCCCCATTGCGCTTCGATCTCGTTCAGATAGATTTCACGGCGCACATGATCATCGACTGAAATGCGATGATGCACATTGGCTTGCGCGCCAAACGTCTGGGCATTGCCCTTGAGCAGATGATCGCGCAGCTCGTCTACGCTGGCAGGCACATCCACCGTATAGCCCTGCGCCTTCATGCCGGAGAGTACATTATGCAGGCTCTCGAAGACCGAGAGGAAAGCAGCTGTGCCGACATTGCCAGCGTTTGGCGGGAAGTTGAATAGAACAATACCCACGCGGCGCTCGGCCAATTCACGGCGGCGCAAGGAAATCAGTTTGTCCACACGAGCGGCCAGCATGGACGCACGCTCGTTGGCCGAGCGCATATCCTGACCTTGATCATTATTGGCCTGCGAACGACCACCGAAAACCATCGGGCCTGTCGCACCATCAAGCTCGGGGATCGCGACCATTATGGTTGCTTCCACCGGCATGAGACCACGATCTGACTCTTGCCATTGTTCCAGCGTCTGGAATTCGAGCGGATGCGCCGCAAGATAAGGCACATCGAGTTCAGCGAGAATTTCTTCCGCTGCCGCTGCATCATTGTAAGCAGGGCCACCCACCAGCGAGAAACCGGTCAACGACACCAAAGCATCAATGCAGGGCTTGCCATTTTCGAAAAAGAATTCGCGGATCGGGTAGCGCGCATCAAGTCCGCTGGCAAAAGCCGGAATGACCGAGAGGCCCTTGGCTTCGAGCGCAGCAATCACACCATCATAATGCGCGCTATTGCCAGCTAGCAGATAGGACCGCATGACGAGGACGCCAACTGTGCCCTTCTTGCCGGGGCTGACCTTGCGCAGACCATCAGCGCGCTCGGAAATACGACCGGGAAGTGCTGGATGATAAACACCCGATTCCGGATATTCGACCGGATCAGAAACATGCAGCTTGCCGCGCAACACTTTGCGCGGACCGTCGGCATAGCGATTGATCAGCGCCTTCACCAGATTGGCGACATTATCGTCCGAACCTGCGAGCCAATATTGAAGTGTGAGCAGATAGGCGCGAATGTCTTGCGCAGCACCCGGAATGAAACGCAGCAAGCGCGGGATCCGGCGCAGCATTTTCATCTGGTCGGCACCAGCCACACCTGATTTTTCAGTCTTGCCGCGCAGCTTCTTCAAGAAAGCGCGCAGACCACCCGTTGAATGGGTGGTGAATTTGCCCATGCGGGTGAGCTTGGCCACTTCGCCAGACGACATGCAGACAACCATCGCATCGCAAGTGTCGCGACGCGCGGCCAATGCTGGCAGCACGGCCTGAATATGATCTTCCATGAAGAGCATGGTGGCGATGACAATATCGGCCTTTGCAATATCACCATTGCAACGCGCGAGGGCTTCTTCATCCTCGCCCCAATGGGCGGCCGAATGCATAGAGAGCGTGAGGCCCGGAATTTCCTTGCGCAGCAAATTTTGCGCGCGCGCCACCGCCCCCGCCAGGTGATCGTCGAGAGTGACGATCACCACGCGCACGGGGCAGCTATCAGCGGCCGTAATGCGCTTTGGCTTCATAAAGCGTCTCCACGTCGATACGGGCAGTCCCGCGCTCAAGTGCGAATTTTTCAGTGTTTCGGCGCGCTTTGCCGCGCACGAAGAAGGGAATTTTGCGAAGTTCTTTTTCCGCATCAATCGTCCAAGCCACTTGCGCGCCGCCATCGGCAGCTACAACAACAGGCGCTGGCGCTTCTTGCGCGGGTGCAGAGCCACCCAAGTGCGAGGGCGCAATGCCATCGCGGAATTCGAAATCACCGCGGAACATGCCGATGAGATGTTCTTCCAAGCCCATCATCAGCGGATGCACAAAGGTATCGAAGAGCACGTTGGCACCCTCAAACCCCATTTGCGGAGAATAGCGTGCCGGGAAATCCTGCACGTGAACAGGTGCAGAAATGACAGCGCATGGCACGCCCAAACGCTTGGCGACATGGCGCTCCATTTGCGTGCCGAGCACAAGCTCGGGAGCCGCAGCAGCAATGGCAACTTCCACGTCGAGATAATCATCCGTAATCAGCGGTTCGACATCGTAAGAGGCCGCCGCTTCGCGAATCTCGCGCGCAAATTCACGCGAATAAGTACCAAGACCGACAACCTTCATGCCGATTTCGCGCGACGCCACACGGGCGGCTGCAATGGCATGGCTCGCATCACCAAAAATGAAGACGCGTTTTCCCGTCAGATAGGTCGAGTCCACCGAGCGTGAATACCAAGGCAGACGCGCGCGATTTTCAATTTCCTTCGGCACTTCAATGCCGGCCAATTCGGCCACTTCCTTGATGAAAGCGCGTGTGCCCGAAACACCAATCGGCATTTCGCGTGTCTGCTTCTGGCCGTACGTGCGCTGCAGCCATGAGGCTGTGATGCTGGCGACTTCAGGATAAAGCACGACATTGAAATCAGCGTCAGCCAGACGCGACATATCAGCAGGCGTAGCCCCCAGCGGCGCGACGACATTGATCTCAATGCCCATGGCCGTCAGAAGCGCTGTGATTTCTGTCAAATCGTCACGATGGCGGAAGCCCAGCGTGGTCGGGCCGAGAATATTGCACGACGGGCGGCGCCCTTCTGCGCGTGTGGCTTCATCGCGCGGTCGCGTCAATGTGCGCGCAATGCGATAGAATGTTTCGGCTGCGCCCCAATTTTCTTTGCGCTGATAGGCCG
>Ga0209400_1000179_pt1 | contig 55899 bp, 57 predicted proteins | sample M_130807_EF_Meta_FD_187313 | JGI IMG/M metagenome (GOLD analysis project Ga0209400, IMG submission 187313) | Freshwater microbial communities from Lake Montjoie, Canada to study carbon cycling - M_130807_EF_MetaG (SPAdes) (version 2) | ecosystem: Environmental > Aquatic > Freshwater > Lake... | reverse complement strand
ACCGGGAAAGTAACGTTCATTTTTAAATCGTTCAGGAACAATGACTTGTTCCAAGGAGTTGCATCCTTCAAAAGCTCTCTCATCAATCCGGGTGACTGAATCAGGAATCACTATCGATGTGAGTCCAGTGCATCCAGCAAAGACCCATTCTCCAATACGGGTGACGGAGTTCGGAATCACGACCGATGTCAGTCCAGTACAGTTATAAAAAGCTTGGTCTCCAATATTTGTGACAGAATCAGGAATGAAGACCGATGTGAGTCCAGTGCATCTAGCAAAGGCTTCCTCTTCAATACGCCTGACAGAATCAGGAATGGAGACAGATATGAGTCCAGTACATCCATTGAAGACTCTCTCTTCAATATTAGTAACTGAATCAGGAATCACTATCGATGTGAGTCCAGTGCATCCACTGAAGACTAAACGTCCAATACTTGTGACTGAATCGGGAATCACTATCGATGTGAGTCCACTGCACAAAGCAAAGGCTGAATTTTGAATGCTGGTGACGGAGTTCGGAATCACTAAGGATGTCAGTCCCGTGCATCTAGCAAAGGCTTCACTTCCAATACTGGTGACGGAGTTTGGAATCACTATGGATGTCAATCTACGGCATCCATGGAAGGTAGACCATCCGATACGGGTAACGGAACTAGGAATCACTATCGATGTAAGACCAGTGCATTCATAGAAAGCACCCTCTCCAATAGCAGTAACAGAGACAGGAATGACTATAGATGTCAGTCTACTGCATTCGTAGAAGGCTGCAATTCCAATACTGGTCACTGAGTCAGGAATCACTATCGATGTGAGTCCACTGCACAAAGCAAAGGCTGAATTTTGAATGCTGGTGACGGAGTTCGGAATCACGATGGATGTGAGTCTACTGCACCCAAAGAAGGCATCCTCTCCAATACTAATAACAGAGTTCGGAATCACTACCGATGTGAGATTTTCGCATTGATAGAATGAACCCCGTCCAATATGGGTGACGGTAGGTGGAATCAGAACTGTTTTCATTTGTGTACAACCTTTGTATTGATTATCTGGAATCGTGCCATCTGGAAAAGATGCGACCACGTCTTTTCCACATTGATTCTGTGGCTGAGCCGTCGTAGGTGATTTGCTTTTACGTCCTCTTCTTCTTGTTTTGGGACTGGGACTTGGACTTGGACTAAGTTTGGGTAAAACGGCAGTGACACCTTTTGAAAAAAACTGTTTAGTGGAACGATTTTTTTTCTTACTAGAATCACTCATTATAATGAAGAAAGATTTTTATAAAAAAAGATTTTTATAAAAAAAGAATTTTATAAAAAATGATTTTTATAAAAATTGATTTATTGGAATGAATTTCAAAGAAATCAATCAAGCTATGACTTTGTATCCATTTATACGCATTGATAACCAGATTGTAGAGAAACTGGAAGGAGGATACGCTGTGGGACCTATTCGACTGTATGAAAGACGACATGGAGTGCGTCTGGACTTGTCAACCATGCCCTATGTTTCGACAGGAAGTCGACAATCGGACAATTTGTTTATACAGCGTCTTTTGCATTCGAATCACCCGATGCAATGGGATGACCTCCCTGTTGTTTATCCGAGATATGTTTTGAAATAATAAATAACCCTTGTAATTTAACCCTTGTAATCTAACCAAAGTTTTCTTTTTTTATTATATTATAAAAAAATTTCTAAAGATAAATAAAATATAATAAATAAATATATGTACAAGACAAAAAAAAGTAAAAGTAAAAGAGGTGGAATGAAAAGAAGTTCAAGAAGAAGAAAAAGCGACAAACAAATCGAACAACAACAAAAAATAAATCATTTTTTATCTATTTTGTTTGCAAAGAATCGTTCTGCGTATACATCCTTGTTGTCATTAGAAAAAAAGATAGGAAAAGATATGGCAAGAGAAGTTGCAAAATATATTGTACAAAGTCCTAGCAATATAATAGTAAACAGAACGCAAGAACAATACATTAGTTTGGAGGGAGTAGAAGAAAACGAAGTCGTCGAATTTATAAAAGAAATATTGCAACCCGAAGAAGGTCATACACATTCTTTCTGGAAATTAGAGGATGACATCGGAATGGCTACTCCGTCGGAAGTGAAAATGTTGAAAGACCGTATGAAACATACGTACAGTCGCATAACCATCAATCATAATCAAGTTTTTTGATTTTTTTTTTCGAAATTCCAAAAAAATCAAATAAAGAATATATTACAAGAATGATACAATAATAATGAAAGTCACCTTGGTGAATTATTCGCAACCGGCCGAGGCATCCTTACAGGGAATGTCGATGATGGAATGGGTGGCTTATTGCGCGCGCGTCTCGAACCCGGCAAATCAAATGAACCACGAAACCAGCGAAAAATTGGTGCGTTATTTGGCACGCAACCATCATTGGTCGCCCTTTGAAATGGTGTCCGTCTGCATGGAAATCGAAACGACACGCGACATTGCACGACAAATGCTGCGGCACCGGTCCTTTTCGTTTCAGGAATTTTCGCAGCGGTATGCTGTGGTGGATTTGGAAGCGGGTATGCCTTTTGAGACGCGCGAAGCGCGTTTGCAGGATGCGACAAACCGGCAAAACAGTATTGAATTGGTCGATGATGATGGGTCATTGGAAACGACGTGGACATCCCTACAGGGTTTGGTGCAGAAGGCGGCACAGGAGGCTTATCAGTGGGCCTTGGACCATGGGATAGCCAAGGAGCAGGCGCGTTGTGTGTTGCCAGAGGGTATGACACCATCGCGCCTCTATATGTCGGGGACTTTGCGTTCGTGGATTCATTATATTGAACTGCGGTCGGGCAATGGGACACAGAAAGAACATCGAGAGGTGGCAAAGGCATGTGCTGCAGCTTTGCAACCTATATTTCCCTTTTTTTAAATTTATAACTTTTCTATATTCTGGTTAATATATTCTGTAAATTCCGTACTGTTAATATATGTTAGTAATTTTGTTTCATTATTAAAAGCAAGTAATTTTTTGAATACTTGCTTTTTTTCCACTAACTATTTTTATATGAAGCTAATATAATGATTAATAAATATACAATAAAAATTTATGAAAATAAGAAATTAGGTAAGACCTCTGTAAAAAAGAGAAAAATTTTTAGAAAACATGGTGGGAGTCAAAAAAAAAGTAACAGTGAATGGGAACGTGTTCATTATAATTTTAAAAATAAATCGGATAATTTTGATTATCCGGCTGATGTAGATGTTGAAGGAACAGCTGAATATCCTATTGGTAATTATGATGGTCATTTTTCCGAAGGTTATCGAGAAGGACGAGGTATATTTATCTGGAGTGATGGTGATACTTATGATGGTGAATGGAAAGATGATAAATTACATGGAAAAGGTATATATAAGTGGAAAAATGGTACTACTTATGATGGTGAATGGGAAGATGATAAAAGAAATGGAACAGGTATATTAAGGGAGAGTAATGGTAATACTTATGATGGTGAATTGTTAGATGGTAAAAAACATGGAACAGGTTTATATACGTGGGGTAATGGTGATACTTATCAAGGTCTATGGAAAGATGATAAAAGACACGGAACAGGTTTACATATGTATAAGAAAGATGGCAAACTTATAACCGAATATGGTAAATGGGAGGATGGTGAAAAGAGAGTTGTGTATGAATACACAACTCATAAAGTATTTTAAAAAATGGGCATAATTGGTGATACTTATGATAGTTACAGGGGGTTATTGAGTGGTGAGGTTAGTCCACAGGGTCCACAGTGGTCTATGTTGGAGAGGTCTATTTTGTGGTTGATTTTTTTCTTTTGTGTGATGCCGGTCTGTATGGAGCTAGCGCCGTGTCTTTTTCATTTGTATTTACAATATATTTTCTTAAATCGGTCATTTCACCGTTCTGCCTTGTGAACACGAACACCATGTTGGTGCCAATCAAAATTGTCTAGACGGAATGCAGACACGTCGCATTTGGCAAAGAGTTGTGGGTCAGAGGCGGGGGCTGTTTTAAGTTCGATATCATGTAGAACATATTTACAAAATTGTTCAAAGCAGGCCAATGTATCGGCATTGACGGCTGTAGAGGACGACAAATGCAAAGAATCGTCAGACAGGGGTCCAGAAGAAAGGGCATCGATGCACTGTTCGACGGTTTCGCGTAGGGCACTTGCCTTAAGACGTATCTGCGCCGCAAAATGCTGCTTTTCGCGGAATTTGCCTGGGTCCGCTTTAGACAGATACTTGTTGTAAATGTTTTTTGATACCATCAACTCCATCGTCATCTTGTCTAGAACCGAACTTCCTGTACCCATACCTGGGACCATACATCGCAACAAACCATTTTCCTCCACATCTTCTTCTTCTTCGTCTTCTTCTTCTTCTTCTTCTTCTTCTTCTTCGTCTTCTTCTTCTTCGTCTTCTTCTTCTTCTTCTTCTTCTTCGTATTCTTCTTTTTCCGAACCTTGTTGTGTGATGTGTGTTGGAATGAAATGTTTGGGTAGGATAGGTTTTCGAACAAACATTGTCTGGGATAAATGTATATTGTTATCCGAATAAATAATGAACTATACGACGTACGGAGGTTCCAATTTAGGTGGCGGGCCGTTTAACGGATATTCCCCCCAGCAAACCCATGATGGCTACAAAAACAATGACGACGTCTTGTCCCGCAGAATCGTGACCAAGTCGTGGAACGGTCGTGCCGCCGTCGGTCAAATCAAAGGCAATAACAATGTCACCTACAACCGTGCCATTGGTCCCTTTCGCGCCATCAACAACGCCGGTGATTTCCTCTCTCGTTGGCAGTATGTATGTGGTGGACCGAATGCGATTGGACGTTATCGCGCTGGTGTATATATTCGTAATGGCCTCACGCCCCCGAATAACACATGTGATGGAACAGGTGTGGAAGGTGCGTCTTGCAATTCGGCGTATGTGTATGATTCATCCGATTACATTCGTTTCAAAAAGTTGCGTGCCATGAACCAAAATTACAACGATTCGTCCAACGGCGGTTTCACCAATTCCAACTATGTCAACCAATTGTCCATTACCGGAGGAAATAGACGCGTCGTTCCTTGAAAAAAAATATATATTCTCTTATATCAATGGCACCCTTGCAAGCCAACGACTCCATTTTTTTGTATACCCATGGACGTAAAGAACACATCACATGGAAAAACAAAAAAGCGACGAAGAAAAATACGTCAAGAAGAAGAGACTCCATCCTACAGCCTAGTTGGGCACAAAGCAAAATTCTTTACTTGACCGGGAATGGCAGCCTTTCTGAAGCGAAATCAAAAGCGCACATATTTACAGTCCAACGTACTGTCACACCCGGTCCAGAAACACATTTCATTTACTTGGACGACAAAATATGTACAATTGTCAGTGGACGTATTTGCGACCCATTTAACAACAAGGATGATACATGCTACTTGTACCGACCTGCCGATTTATTACCAGAAATGCGGTCGAATCAATCCGAAAATTCCCTACAGGGAGGGGGAAAAAATTTCATAAAAAAACAGGCAAAAATAATAAAAACGGTAAAAAAGCATAAAAACGGTAAAAAAGCACAAAAACGATAAAAAGCATAAAAACGGTAAAAAAGCACAAAAACGATAAAAAACAACCCCCTGTAGGGTTGTTCAAAGTTTTTTTTAGATTAGATTTTCGTTTGTTGTACATTTCTGTTTACATGTACATTTCCAGGAGGGGTTCTGCTTCGGTGTGGCCTTTCGTGTCGACAGTGACCATATCATATTCTGTATCGCCAGTGACATGACAACAACGAATATGAATCTCCTTGACGACTCCTGGTGTGGCGACATGAAAGTATCGTCCCACGGCGACGGGAAGAATAACATAGGTCATATTGTCCACAGCATGATAGAATCGTTGTGACCTGGAATCGATGGCTTTGTAATGAGATTCATTTATTTTATTCACGAAACGTATATTGCCACCTCGTTGAAGGACAAACCGGCTGTCGAACGAAAGCAAATAACCAACCACATCTCTTGGCAACATATTCAATAGAAACAACATGTTCAATAATTCTTGTTTGGAAACAAACTAAACAAGAATTTTAAAATCAATTCTTTAATTGAAAAATCGCAAGGCCAACTACGAACCCTAGGGTTACCGCTTGACAAACATCTTCAAAACGCCCTACAGAGGGGGTTGAAGCGAGGCCGAAGGCCGAGCTAACTACGAACCCTAGGGTTACCGCTCGACAAACAGCTTGACAAACGCCTTACAGGGGTTGTTTGATGAGCCAACATTATTTATGACCTTGTATGCTGAGCATTTTCTGAATCATGGTTAGAAATTACGTATATGGCCTCTGTAAGGCGTTTGTAAGCTGTTTGTCGAGCGGTAACCCTAGGGTTCGTAGTTAGCTCGGCCTTCGGACTTATGCCTTCGGACTTATGCCTTCGGCCTTGCTTCAACCCCTCTGTAAGGCGTTTGTCAACCGGTTTGTCAAGCTGTAACCCTAGGGTTCATAGTTAGCTCGGCCTTCGGCCTCGCTTCAACCCCCTCTGTAAGGCGTTTTGAAGATGTTTGTCGAGCTGTAACCCTAGGGTTCGTAGTTTGCTCGGCCTTCGGACTTATGCCTTCGGCCTCGCTACAATCCCTCTGTAAGGCGTTTGTAAGCTCTTTGTAAGCTGTCCTCTGGTTCCTTGCTTCATTCATAGGCACATGAAATGTGCGACATCGCCAATGGTTTGTAAATTATCGGCAATATAATAAAACTTGCCTGATTTGCAGTATGCATTTAATTTGTCGACATCGTATTTTTTTGAGAGGGGGTAGGTAAAGATGGTGCCTGGGTCGCCCAAGGCGACAACTTGTTCTGGATTTTCGAGTGCATCGGCAGCCGATATAGTTTTTTCAATAAAATGCGAGAAATTGACATGGTCAAATACATTTTGCACGGATTTGTTCATGGTTTTGTTGAGTGTTTTGCTAAAATCCGAGAAAATGGTTTCGGGAAATGTAATCGCGGGAAAGAGGGTATCCACAAACGGTTTGCAAACCAAGTCCTTGACAGCTTGAATATAGGTATGCAACGTAGACAATGTGGTGGGTGTGGGTTGGATGGCTTGGACTAAGGGTGACAACAAGGACGTAATGGCATCGCTGTCATAAAATTGTGAAACCAGGCCGTTGTTGTCTTCTGCCACGCGCGACCAGGCTTGACTAACAGAGTCGGGATTGTAGACGTCAAAGGGAAACGAGGTTTGGGAAGAAAAGATTTGCAAAAAATGGTTCAACGTATCGACTTGGTTGTTGGCGAAAGCATTGGAGAGTGTGGAACGTGGAATGGGAGTTGACAAAAAAGAGACAACCGGAACAGACAACTGACGAAAGAAAACATCTTGCGAAATTCCAAACGTCATCGGGAACGAATCCAAAGTATCGACCACAGCATAATACATCGCCAAAATCACATTTCTCTGAATGGTGGGTGTATAACAGGAAATGTCAGTGGAAGAGGGCCAATACGAAGGAGGCGAAACTGGCAACAAAGGACACGACAACGATACAACACCTTCGTACAAGGATTCAGATACCACACCTTCGTACAAGGATTGAGAATATATATAGAGAGTCACTAGGATGACTACAATCAATACAATAAGAAAAACCAAGTTTTCCATATTGTATTACAAGGACATTTTATGAATGGATAAAATGTACATAGTATTATCTCTATATGAACTATAGACTATGCCAGAAAAAACAAATAAAACACGAAAAGTCAGACAAAACAAAAAAACCAGAAAAAACACGAAAAGTCAGACAAACAAAAAAAGAACAAATACTAGCAAAAGAAGAAGAAACAAGTCTCTTCGACATGGCGGAACGAGTTTGATTTGTAATTTTGATGGTGCCAAAATGAAATACAATGGAATAGTAAGAAGATTGATAAATAATAAGAGTAATAGTAATGATGCAAGAGCTGATTACATGAAAAAAAATAAAATTGAACATGCTCATGAATTAGAAAATCATGTTCAAGGAAACACTCAAATTCCTCTGGAAAACGAATATGAATGTCCGAAATGTAGTAGAAAGAAATATTTTTTGACTAATGTGATTCAAAGTTTCATGGAAGGAGTTGATTTCGGTCCCCTCACAAGACAAGAATCAAGAAGAATAAGTCCAACAAAATCAAAAAATCAAACAAAAAGAAATTCATAATTACAACAAATTCGTCAGAATGCGTATTTGGTCTGCATCGAGAGCGCGGTCTCCATTATGATTGCGATAAAAGATGGGTTTGGTATGAACAGGTGCTTTGGTGAGTTCTTCCATCCATTTTTCTATTTTTGATTCGTCGCGTTCTAGATTGGGAACAAAGAGGAATCCATCGAGGGGAACGGGGTCGCCCACTTCTGGCAAATGGCGCGCAATAAAGACGCCGATGGCCAAATCGTCTACCAAGTTGTAATTCATCATGTAGGACTTTTGCAAGAGATTGCGCAAGCAGTTTGTGGAAAATATAATGCATGTACCCGACACATACTTCGTACCAAAATATGTTTCGTCTTTGACGCCGGAACGGTCATCGAGCCACGACAATTGATTGATGAGACCGCCGCCGTATTCGATGGGGGTTGATTCCAAAGTAGGCATCAATTGTTCGAAATCGACGAGGGTGCTGATGTTGCTTCGGACGACGTAATCGTAATGGTTCAATGTATCCTCGAAATAATGAAACACTTTGATGGTTTTGTCGAGAGCACCCGGCGCATACGATTCATCGCCTTGTATGTACAAGATGCGGCTAGCATTGTCGAAAACAAAAGGCTGTTGAAGAGTGGGAGAAAAACAGTAATAATAAGTATCGACTTGAGACGCCAATTTCTGGTAAAAAGGACGCGTACTGGATTGCATTTGGTCATAGGCACCCTTGTCATGGTTAAAGAGGACGAGGTGGAGAATGCGCAACGACGAAGTGAACGTTTCTTTGTACATGTCCAAGGAAAGCCCTACAAAAGGGGTGATGATGACTAATACAATGGCATATATCAATAGAAAGCGAGGCCATGGTTTGGTCATGGAGTTTTTATTGGTATGACTACTACTACTCTAGAAGGGGATAAAATAAATAAATAAAATAAAATAAATTGTAGTAAAATATTTTTTGTAGTAAGAAAAATATTTTAATGACACATTGTATAGTAACGAAATGTATATGGAAAAGCAGAAAAACATTCCAACAAATTTGAAACAGGCTGTGGATTCACTCGAAATCAACCTGTCGGGGATGTTAGAGGAGTTGTCATTCACCATCAATGACAATGAAGACTTTTACTCGAGTTTGGACAAGAAAATGAATGTTTTGTTGGTCGACATATTTTCTCTGAAATTATTGAATATCAATCAATCGGTTTCGTTGGAAGACATACTTCTTCTCTACCAAAACGAATACAAAGAAAAATTTAACTTTGATGATGATGAATACAAAGAATTCAAAAAAGAAGCCGAGACACTACTACTATTTTTCAAAAAAAGTAAGAGCGTAAACAACAGTGGAAACAACTTCATCGGTGGAAACAAGTTCATCGGTGGAAACAAGTTCATCGGTGGAAACAAGTTCATCGGTGGTGTTACTGGTCTGGAACCCTTTTTGTTTATTGTCGTTGGAGGCATTTTGAAATGGTCCATCAAGAAAGTCATCAAACGATATTTCAGACAACCACAACAGACTAGACAACAATCGAGTCATCCTCATTCCAATCCTATGCATTCGCCTTCGCGTTCGCAATCGCGTTCGCAATCGCGTTCGCAATCGCGTATGCAACCTATTTCTCCAAGTACACCACTACAATCGAGTCATCCTTATTCCAATCCTATGCATTCGCCTTCGCAATCGCAATCGCGTTCGCCTTTACATTCATTTTCGCATTCGCGTTTACAATCGCGTTTACAATCGCGTTCGCATTCGCGTTCGCATTCGCGTTCGCATTCGCGTATGCAACCTGATTCTTCCAGTCGTTCGCAATCGCGTTCGCAAAGAACGGAAAAAAAATTTCGTAGTAAAATAGTGACTACTTTGGCCATGCAATGTTTAAAAACGGCGGTGGAGACATTAATTTAATACGAATCGAACGACACGAGGTGGTTCTGCAGTATTGATTTCTTCGCCATGGTCCATATCAAACCGTGTTTGAAACAGGTGGCTCACTGGGTTGGTTCGATTTCCATGGTCTACAATGTCAACATACATCTTGTTTTCATAGCACAATTGTTGTCTTTTCTTCTGTAAAGGCACCAGCGTATCTGCCTGGTAACGTACCCACTCTGCCAACACGGCATTGGGTTCTTGGGCCTGGCGTTTGAGTTCCATGGTGGCTTCGTGTATTTGTTGGTTGACTTCGTTCCATTCTTGCAGTCGTTGTTTCAATACGTTTTCATTGAAACTACGGCTTTTTTTCTGTATTTTTTCTGTAATTTGTTTCGTTTCCTTGTATGTCTGAATGCGTTGTTTGCCCTGTTTCGTCGCTTCCTGTTCGTCGACAAAGCCGAAGACCGTTTCCAATCGCATTCGAATAATGTCTTGTTCCAAATCGCGTGTCTGTTCTTGGTATGTGGACAGCAGGGTATCGACATTGTTGTAGACACCGCAAAACAGTTTGATGTCTAGGGCGCAGGGCTTCGCCTTATGACCACATTTTGCCAAGTAATGGTTGTTTTCTCTGCGAAACAGTGTTCCCCCTGTCTGGTTGCAATTCACACAAAGCACAGTGGCTTGCCGTGTCGTAACACCATCGTTATCAGGATGACTACGAGGAAACATACGGCGTTCGTATTCGTGACGAAGTTGAAAATACTGGTTGAGCGCCTTTTGGTAATCGGTTTCTTGCTTGCGCTCTCGTTCTTTGACATGCACCTCTTTTTGTGAAGCAGAAATGATGTGGTATTGTGTCGCCCCCGTTTCAAAATCCACTACTGTGGTTGGCATATGATAAATGACGAGGGGCACGGTATTGCCATCCACATGGAGCACAGCTAGATGTGCCAAATCGCGTTCCGTTCCATTTTTGACAGGGTGTACCAAGTACAAGGTTTCGAGAGGTCCACTTTTGCAGTAGAGTTCTTCTAAGGAGGCGGGCAGGTAGCGAATTTCGCGAATTTGGTGCCGGTTGATGGAAAGAACTTGAAGGTGTGTCCAATAACCCACAGCCTCGATGGATTCCAGTGGATTGTCGTCCACGTAGAGTTCTTCCAAACTGCACGTCGCCGGGTTCGAAAAAAAAGTGGCCACGTTTTGCAGACGTTGTTTCGTACAGTGCAATACTTCCAATTGTTTGGGTACATGATGCAAGGCAGTGATACCACCTGCTGCCTGAAATACGATTTTTTTCAAACAACGAAAACCACGTTTTTCTACAAAAGACAAATCAAATTCACCCTGCAATGACACACTGATTATCCATTCCGACGCCGATGCATCCACCTCGTCCAACAATCGCTCCAACCATTCTTGTTGTGACAAATCTTCGTCCATGATGATGGTGGTGGCTGGTTGGTCATTATCAACAACAGAAAAGGCGTCCAAATCCAATGCTTCCAAATCCATTTCCTGATTTCTTTGGTTTTCTTGATTTTGCATAATACCGTCCATAGGATACCATTGGGTAAGATTTCTTTCTTTTTATTTCATTCCTCCTGTAAGGACATGTGGAGAGCCTCGCATTTGGCAGCAATATACAACAAGTCACGGATAAAGCACAGAAAATGAAACCGTTTTGTCGCCGTCTTCACAGAAGATAGTTGCATCAACGCAAAACGACTTTGCAAAACAGGCAACATTCTTTCTTGCAATTCCTCCATCGAACAACAACGTAACAATACCGATTTTCTATAATCCGTCACCTGATACCGCTCCTCCACTCCCACTTCGTCTTCCACCTCGGTCACCATATCCGCATACAACTGATAAGCATCCGAACAACCCAACCGCTTCATCACATCCATCACATTCAACGGCTCCATATCCTCCAAAGTTATCCACTCCATTACATTTACTACATTTTTCTTTGTTTCACATGCCACAGGCGTTATTACACATGCTACAGGCGTTGTTTCACATGCCACAGGCGTTGTTTCACACGTCACAGGCGTTGTTTCACACGTCACAGGCGTTGTTTCACATGCCATAGGCGTTGTTTCACATTGCAAATGTTCGAGAGGCGTTTGCAAATGTTCCAATGATTGCATGATTTTACAAAAATATCTTACAAACAGACGTAATAATTTTGTAAAATCAATTTTTAGCGCCAGGTAAGGAATGGCATATCTTTTATTTTGTCGAGAAGGGGTTGATAGACAAGTCGCAATTCTTCTTCTTCTACTGGGTCCCGTACACGTATAGTTTCGCGTTTGGTAGGACAATTGCCTTGTATGCCCAAGGCTTCATTGAATTCGTCGAAACGTTGAAACAGTTCTTCGTATTTGACACAAAGAATCTTGTAATTACGTTCTACAAGAGGGCACGTATAGTTGTCGAAAAAAGATTCGATACCAAACAAATCTTCTTTCTCCCGAACCACGTCGGCCACTGTAGGATAGGGCAAAACAGGACATTGAATATGTTTCAAATGTGATTCTCCAAAACGACTGTAAATGGCAGACACAGGGTCTTTGTAAATGAAAATCACCCGGTAGTCCAACAACTTATCCTCCGGAACAGGAACCTCGTTAAACCACTCGAAATGGACAGCAGTACTACGTGTATGTTTCCTTCCCACATACGCAAGACTCAAAGGCGGCTCTCTCGAATGAATATGCTCCACCTTGCCGAATTGTTTCAAATAACGAACCAGCATCTTGGAACCACTGCCACCATAACTACAAACATAAAACACCCTTTCTTCACAACTCATTACTTTTACAACGATAATTATCCATACATGAAAAAATAATTCAACTGCATCATTAAACCATCCACCCTCTAGGGTTTTTCCGAGACGGCCTTACAGAAGGGGTATAAAAACAAACAATCCACCCTGTAAGGTTTTTCCGAGACGGCCTTACAGAAGGGGTATAAAAAAGAAACAATCCACCCTGTAGGGTTTTTCCGAGACGGCCTTACAGAGGGGGTATAAAAACAAACAATCCACCCTGTAAGGTTTTTCCGAGACGGCCTTACAGAAGGGGTATAAAAACAAACAATCCACCCTCTAGGGTTTTTTCGAGACGGCCTTACAGAGGGGGTATAAAAACAAACCATCCACCCTGTAGGGTTTTTCCGAGACGGCCTTACAGAGGGGGTATAAAAACAAACAATCCACCCTGTAGGGTTTCTCCGAGACGGCCTTACAGAAGGGGTATAAAAACAAACAATCCACCCTGTAAGGTTTTTCCGAGACGGCCTTACAGAGGGGGTATAAAAAGAAACAATCCACCCTGTAGGGTTTTTTCGAGACGGCCTTACAGAAGGGGTATAAAAACAAACAATCCACCCTGTAGGGTTTTTCCGAGACGGCCTTACAGGGGGTGTATGAATAGGAAATTTCGTTTGTACAATGCGGCTCACAAGTATTCGCCTTATCTAATGCAGTTTAAAGCAGTTTACAAATCGTTTTCTTACAGGAGGATTGTAGGAAACAATTTGAATTTTCACCACCGTAGGAAACAAACCACCCTGTAGGGTTTTTCCAAAGAGGGTTTTACAGGGATATATTGTAGGAATAATTTTGTCTGGTGGCATCATAAGAAGGTAATTATTTTATTTGGATGTCGTCTCCCAAATTATTTGGTATTCGAACTTCAACATTTTATGCGTATCGGTTGACTTTGTCGATTGTTTTGTTTTTGTTGTTGGCTTATTTGATTCATGAGATACGTCCGTCGATGTTTTACAATGACAATGGAACGTTTCGTGATTTCGGTGTGGGTTATCGTGACAATACGATTTTCCCGATTTGGATTGCTTTTACGGTTTTAGCCATTGGTTGTTACATGTTGTTTACGTGGTATTTGTCCGAGGTCTGAATCGGTTCTTACAAACGGTGTGTATGTGTGTCTATAAAATTGAATAAAAACTCTTTACCAATAACAATACATAACTCAAAAAATCATGTCCACTTCACATATCAATATCATTTTGTCGATTTACAAGTCGCGGGAGACGTTGTTGGAGTTGTTGGCGGGGCGTGGTTTCCAGGTGGAAAAGTATGTGGGTTACAGTAAAAACGAGGTGGACACGATGTATCGAAATGGTACGTTGGACATGATGTTGATGGACAATGACGAGACGCCGACGCGCAAAATGTATTGCAAGTTCTTGTTGGAAAAGACGGTGGGCATCCAGGATTTGGAAAACATCATGGAGGACTTGTATGAAAACGCCGAGGAGACGTACAAGTTGGGTGGGTCCGAGGAGGACGGTATCGTCGTGATTTCCAACGACGACCCCAACACCAAGTTGAAACTGTTTTTGAGTGAATTGTGGACCAAACGTCGTCGCTTCATCACGGTGATTCCCATGAAACGTCTACAATTCAATGTGCTCAAGCACGAGTTGCAGCCGAGACAGGTTGACATTTTGTCGCCAGAGGAGTTGAATGTGATGATGGTGCAGTTCCATATGCGAACTTTAGCCGAATTCCCCGAAATTTCGCGGTTTGACCCCTTGGCCTTGGCCTTGTTTATGCGTCCGGGACGTGTTTGTCGATTGTTGCGTAATTCACCGACGGCGTTGACGGCACCTTATTACAGAGTGTGTGTGTAAAAATCATTTGCTTTATCTCTTGGAAGCAAACGATTTAGTGAATTTTTCTACATTTTTGGTTTTGTTGTAATTCCTCTTCCTGCGCCTTGACCAGCGCTATCTCCTCGTCTAGTTGTATGTCCTCGGCCGGTTGGCATGGGTCTTGTGGTTTTTTTTGGATTGTTTGTTCCTTCTTTGAACCCTTCTTCCATGTGGGAGAGTAGGTACAAGGCGGAGGCAAAGACGATGGCATGGATAGCGGCGACAAGGTATATGTTTTTGGAGCCGGGGGGGAGTGATACCAAGATACGTGGTGTCAACAAGATAAAAAGCACAAAGGCAGTCAAAGTCAATTTCCAACTCATATACAATTTGTCAATATTATAAAATAATCATAATCATAAAATCATCCATCGACCCCCCTGTAGGGTTTTTTTAACGAGGTTAAATACATCGGTATAGACAAGATAGCTAGATGTCAATAATATCATCATGTCATTATTACCAGCGTGATTTCGAAAAAATCATTCATGACGGCATCAACACGGCGATTCCGATGGATGTGTTGCAAAAAATCATGGAATTGGAGACGAAGATGAAAGCCAAAGCGGCGTCCATGGCGCACCACTATGAAGCGCGCCAAACAGGATTCAAAAAAAGAGACACCGGTGGAACACAAGTGGTACATAAAAAGGGAGGAGGAGGAGGAGGAGGGCAAGACGAGGATTGGTCACGACACACGCCCATAAGAAAGCCTACTGTCGTTGCGGAATCGAAAGAGGCCCTGGTGCAAGCCTTGTTGGTTTCTTTGAACAAAATTTCCAAAACGAATTTCGACACGCAATGGAATGATATTCAAGAAGCCCTACAGGGGTTGCATAACGAAGACGAATTGCGTGAAGCCCTGGGAGAAATGCTGTCTGTATGCACCCGCACCCAAAGTATGACACCCCTGTATAGTTCTTTATGGTCCAAGATATATGAAAACGAGATATGGAAGGAAACAGGAAGTGGTTTATTGGATGCAAAGTGGGGGGAGGAGACATTTTCGGACATTTGTTATGTGGACCCGGAGAAGGACAATGACGCGTTTTGTTTGTATACGAAAAAGAATACACAACGCAGGGCTTTGACGTCGTTTCTGATGTGTTTGTGGAAAGAGGGGCGTGTTGGGTCCGACCGAATGATGGAGTGGATATTGGTATTGTTGGACAAGGTGGAAGCATGGGTAGAGAACAAGACGGAAAACAGGCGCAATGAGTTGGAGGAGGTGTCGGAGAATTTGTTTTTATGTCTGACGTCGGGTCAACCCTTTGATGGTGTGTTGGGGGAACGAATAAGAGAGTCGGTGCAACGGTTGTCGCAAACGGTGACGAAGGAGAAGCCGAACATGACGTCACGAGCCAAGTTCAAATACCAGGATGTCATGACTTTGTGGAAGAAAAATGGTTGTCTCTAATGTTGACGACGTGCCGATTTTCGTTTTTTCAATGGTTTCTTTCGCTTTGTGGAACGTTTTTTCTTTCCCCCCGACGATTTCGATGGTTTGGGCGTGGATGGTGGTGATTCTCCTTCCAATGCTTCCACTGCTTGCAATTTTCTCTGTTGTCCTTTTTCTGTCAATGATAATCTTGAGTTTTGCCTTATAAGAGCCATTTTTACATTGTTTCCCAATATTGCATATCCATAGGCTTTCAAAAAATCACTAATTATTTTTTTCAGTTGCGCGGATTTTAAATTAGAATATCCTCGTGGAACACTATCTGGTAAAATATCTCCTGTTTTCTTGTCGATATTAACTAAAATGACGTCTCGGATATGGTCCAATACTTGTTTTTCATTCGGAAATGGGTAACTATCGGGATAATTTTTGAAATACTTTTCACTCCAAGCAGTGAAAACATCATTGACTAAACTCAAAAAACTAATCATTTCGGGTGTTGTCAGATTCATTAATTTTTTAACAATTTCTAACCAATTGTCGTTTTTTGAAAACGTTTGCATTTATACTAGGTAAACATTTTTAATCCTTCTTGCACTTGAGTTGAAAAGAGGGGAGCCAAAAGAATGACTAAAAAGAGAGGGACCAAGAAAAGCAGGGCGGGTGTTATTTTGTATACTTTTTCCATGATAGAGTAGATACTAATTCATTAGATAATCCTATCCCATAGGCAAAATATAGTGCAAAATATTGGCTACATAGACGTTGTATGACGAAATACCCAATAGGGTCAAGGCGAGTGGCAAGGTTCCAAGGACGTAGCTACGTTGTTCACGTTCTTCGGGCTTCAAATTCTGGTTCCCTTCGAACACGGAAAACAGTATTTTGGTCAACAAAGGAAGAGGTTGGTTTTTGTAAATAGCGGCCGAAGGCCGCTTGGTGTTCCACTTAAAGAGTAAATAAAGCACAGTCCAAATCGAAAATACGGCCAAAAACATGGTTTCAAACAAATGAATGGCGTCCGTGGCAAAGGCACTCATCAACGAAGGCGAAGCCACTACATCCCCCACTGATTTCACTACGGTAGTATAATACTGCAAAATCATCACGAACCCTGACAAGGTGAGACCCAGAGAAGCGATAAGGGAGAATCCGACCCAATCGAATCGGCCCATTTCATGAAAATGGTACACAATGACCATGAACATCAGAAAACATCCCAGAGTCAACGTCACCAATCCCATGAACTCAGTACGCGGCGAATAGACAAAGGTAATGCCGAGGACAAAAATACAGAAAAACGTCATTTCAAACACATATGGACAAGACGTGTCAAAGAAAGGGGCCATTACACTTCCTACAGAAAAAAGGAAGTAAACAGTTTAAAGCCACGAATTTCGAACCTTTTACATGTCGGCCATAACAACAACAACAACAACAACACTAACCCCTTCTCTAACGACGCAAAATGCGTTGCTTCTGTCTCATTTGAAGCGTTTTTTCGAGAACCGGTCGTATCTGGAGACGATGATGAATGTCATCAGTGGCCAGACACGCATCTCGCTTCGAATCGTGGATTGGTTTGCCACGAATTATGCCAAGATGAAGTATGTGGTCTATATGTTGCCCAATGGAAAGCGGTTCAAGGTGCACGACGATTACAAGTTAAAGTTGAAGGCGTATTCGAAACGTCGGTTCGACCCATTTTGTAGATGGGAGCGAATACGTATTCCGTTTGATGACCAGACAGAGATGGAGACGACGATTGGACAATTGAATTTCTTTAAATGGTCCATTGAAAACGGGGTGTTGGATTATATTGAAGAGCATTTCGAGGATATTGAGCAGGATATGAATCATCGCAATAGTTTGGCGAAACGTCGTACACAAACCCTACAGGAGGATTCAATCACCGAAGACAATCATGCCAAAACACGCAAAAAAAGGGAGGAATTGTCCGTTTCAGCATGCAAATGCATCAAAAAAGAACATGTCAAAATCATCGTCACTTTTCATTGATTTCATCCCTGTAGGGCCTTTGAAAAATTATTCATAAAACTTTTTCTCACACAATTGTCTACTATTTGCAGAAAACCAGACATACCCCCTTACAGGGTAGTTTGATTTATATGGTGCCGTCAACGTGCCATTAGGTATGTGTTGTATCAGCAACAAAGGTTCTGATACAACATATGATTGACAGTCAACAAGAAGTGGTGACAAAAGTACAGACGGTATTGTATTTACAACGACGTAAAATATAGTACTCTTTTATAATGAAAAGGAAACAATATTTATTTTTTATTATAATTCTGCTCATCATTTTCATCATTGTCATTGTTTCTGTCCGTTCAATGCAACAACAGGAGGGATTGTCCAGTTATGACATCTGTTTTTCTATCAATGTACATGAAAAATTTGACTTTTTATCCAAACAATTGGAAAATATAAGAGAATATGTGGATTGTAATTATTGCGTCGTGTTGAATTGCAACAAGTACATGTATGATGAGTGTACAAACAATAGAAGCAAGTTACCTGACAATATATTCATCAATGACAAAGTGATTGAAAAAAAAACGTTTCATGGGTCACTTACAGAGGGAATGTATGAAAACATGGTATATGCCTTGAACCATATGACATTCGACTATTTTATAATCATGTCCAGTCGCAATATGTTTTCGAACAAAATGACGTTGCATGATGTGGAGACATTGCATCCATTGTATGAATTAAACGATAATGGTATGAAAAAAATTCAAGTAGAACAAGACAGTACTATAGAGAAGGTCAAAACAACGAATACAGGTTGGCATTGGGGTTCTTTTTTGGAAACCAAATTAGCAAAGGAAGTCGTCGACAATAAATCCAACCTGTATGGCAGTGCACATGAAGGGTTGATGTTTACATTCATCGCCTGTAACAAAATTGTTTCGTATTTGAAACAAAAAGAGGAAACACGCATGAATTTGTTTCAATCCAATAGTCCTGTGGAAGAGTTTGGATTACAAACGTTGGCGGTGATGTTGAATGAACCTTTTTATTATATTGGCAATGGTTGTTGTAGTAATGATAAACCACCGACAAACATTCCCGAGAGTACATATAAAAAATTCATGCACAAAGTGAATCGGGATTAGAATTTATGTGAAAAGTGTTGTATACTTTTATTATATATGTTCATTATCATCCCGTTGGGAGGAACAGGGGAACGTTTCAAAAAAAATGGTTACATGAAACCCAAAGCTCTCGTCCCCGTTTTCGGGAAACCGATTCTATTTTATTTGTTGGACAATCTGAATCTATCACTCATTACACACGTTTGTATCCCTTACAACAAGGAATATATTTCATATCGTTTGGAAGATTTGTTACGTAAGGAGTATCCTCATATTCACTTTGTGTTTATCCCTTTGAAAGAAAACACAGCCGGAGCAGCCGAAACCATTTCCATTGCGTTGCAAACGATGGACATGGCAGAAGATGAGCCGGTGTTGTGTCTTGACAGTGACAACTTTTATACATGTGACGTGATAGGTCTGTGGAATGGTGAAAACAAAGTCATTACATTTGAAGACTACAACAATAATATTCTGTATTCGTATGTTACTTTCAATGACCAAGGAGAGCTCCAAAGTATTACCGAAAAACAAAAAACATCGATTTATGCATGTACCGGTGCATATGGTTTCGCTTCTTGGAAACAACTCCTTTCCTATACGCAATATATCGTCACAAATCAGATACAAACCAAACAAGAGTATTATACTTCCGGGGTCATTCAACAAATGATTGCTTCCCATATTGTGTTTCATTATGGTATGGTAGATTTGTCTTCCTACCATTGTTTGGGTACACCGCTACAATTAAAAATGTTTTTTAATAACGTGCCCGCGCTTTCTTCCATCATCACACCCAAACGAATTTGTTTTGACTTAGACAATACTCTGGTGACGTTTCCGCGTATAAAAGGTGATTATACGACAGTAGAACCGATTGTAGAAAACATACGTTTTTTACGTTACTTGAAACAATTTCAAAATACCATCATCATACACACCGCCCGACGAATGCAGACATGTCAAGGAAACATTGGAAAAGTGATGTGTGACATTGGTAAAATCACTTTTGAAACGCTGGCAAAATTCGATATTCCCTTTGATGAAATTTATTTTGGAAAACCGCATGCCGATGTCTACATCGACGATTTGGCCATGAACTGTTTTCACAACATGGAAAAGGAACTGGGTTACTACATGGATACTATTTCTCCACGTGATTTCAATTCCATCGAACAATCCACTGTACAAGCCATTGTCAAACGTTCCAAAGACCTGTCGGGTGAAATTTATTACTACCGTCATATTCCAGAATCGTTGAAAGATTTGTTTCCCGTATTGATTGAGTTTGATGAAACACCCAACCATCACTGTCTGAAAATAGAAAAAATCAATGGATTGTCCATGACAAGTATGTATTTGTCTGAATTGTTAAAAGAAGAAACATTGATAGACGTCATGAATTCCATTCATCGTATCCAGCAACAACCCGTTAACGAGAGAATTGATATATATGGAAACTACGCAAGAAAATTAAAGCAACGGTATACTTCGTTTGACTTTTCTGCCTTTCCATATGCAGACGAAACATACCAACGTATTTATGACGAATTGACCATCTATGAAGAAACCCAACAGGGAAAAACAACCATGATTCATGGAGACACTGTTATGACAAATATTATCATCAATACGATAGGTAAGATTAAATTCATTGATATGCGAGGAAAAGTAGGTTCTGTATGCACCGTCTATGGAGATTGGTTGTATGATTGGGCGAAACTGTATCAATCATTACTTGGATACGATTGCATTTTACAAGGCAAACATGTTTCATACAAATATTATAGTTATATGATACAAGTTTTTGAAAACTATTTTTGTCAACTATTCACATCCACTGATTTTTATCATTTGAAAATAATTACAAATAGTTTGCTCCTTTCTCTAATACCGTTGCATAACAATGAAAACTGCCGTAAATATTACGACTTGATACGTTTTTAGTGGAGCATAAACATCCTTACAGGGGTGTGTAGCGGAGCGAAGCGACGCCGAATAGAAACGGTTTTTAAACCGGTTTTATGAAATGCCTTACAGGGGTATTATTGTATTTATTAGGGCTTTTTTGAAACGGTTTTATGAAATGCCTTACAGGGGTATGAAATATATTTATTAGGGCTTTTTTGAAACGGTTTTATGAAATGCCTTACAGGGGTATTATTGTATTTGTTAGGGCTTTTTTTGATTATAAAATTGAATAAAATGATTTTCCTTTTGTGAAAGTCATTTTATGGATGGATGTATACGACGATTGTCTTTGTTGAACTACAAGAGGACGAAGGAAGAATGGTGGTGGGATATCAATTGAACAGAAACTCATTCTATCGTGTTCCACAAGGCCGTATACGCATCGCCCGTTTTAGCACAGCTTTTGCACCAGACTACAATCTGGGTTATTATAGCGACATTTACTTGTTGCGGATGGTGCGGACATGGAAAAAAAGGAAATATAGAGAGAGGGTGAATCAAATATTGCATTTACGATTGTGTCACGATGTGATTGCTTGCATTCTGGAATATGTCTTTTGATTGCTTGTCTTTTCATTGCTTGTCTTTTGATTGCTTGTCTTTTGATTGCTTGTCTTTTCATTGCTTCCAATTCTTGCCACAATCCAAACAGGTGATGAAAATGGTGGTGGGTTCGTCTGCACTCCGTGTTTGCAGTTCGTAATAACTGCATTTCTTGGATTTGCACTTCTTGCAAGTAAACATGTCGGTGGAGGCGCGTTCTTCTGTGGAGACGGCCTCTCTTTTTTGTCGTTTTTCGATAAAAGAGCGCCAGCGTTCCGGGTTCATTTCGAGGTGTGACATTTTGGAGAGTGCCTCGGGTGACAAAGTCCCTGACTTCCATTTCTCCAACAAGTCGGGATTCGTTTTCATATTGGTCCACAAACTGCGTAGACGGTCCACATACATATTGGCAAAACAACGATTCTCCCATTTTTTGACGATTTTGGCACGATGGGCCTCCTCCAACGCAAAATGATACGCACCAATTTCCATATTGGTCGCCTGTTTATCGTCCAAACCCAACTGCATAGCTATTTTCTCTCGCATATTACGACGAAACGTCGCCGGGTCAGCCGATATCAATTGCGAATATTTGGACATCTTTGTTAGTGTAGTCCTTCTTTCTAAGCCCCTTTGGTTCAATTTTTGTTCAATCCATCAAAATTGTATTTGTATTTGTTGAAATAAATTTTTCAGAAACGATGTGATGAAGAGTAATGAAGAGACCAGTATATCATCACTTGGTCTCCTGCAATTTGGGAAAGAGATGATGAAACCGTTTGGGGACATCGAGTTTATCCTTTTGTAAGTTTTGACAACCATAGAAGGCTCTCTCTCCAATACTCGTCACAGTATTCGGAATCACTACAGAAATGAGTCTTCTACAACCAGCAAAGGCTTCGTATCCAACTGTCGTCACGTTATTGGGAATCGCTATGGAAGTAAGACTGGTGCAACCATGAAAGGCTTGTTTTCCAATACTCGTCACGGAATCGGGAATCACAATGGATGTGAGACTGGTACAACCATCAAAGGTACCTGCTTTGATACTGGTAACTAACTCATGAATCACTGCAACTGTCAGACCAGTGCATCCAGAGAAGGCTGCCTCTCCAATACTCGTCACTGAATAAGGAATGACTATCATCGTGAGACCTTTGCATCCAGCAAAGGCAAATTCTCCAATACTGGTAACTGAATCAGGAATCAATGAATTTGTCGATGAATTTGTCGATTTGAGTCCGGTACATAAATAGAAGGCATAATCTCCAATACTTGTGACTTGTGATTGAGGAATTTTTACAGAGGTGAGTCTGCTGCAGTAAGAAAAGGCTCCCTTTCCAATACTGGTCACTAAGTTTGGAATCACTACCGATGTCAGACTTTCACACATTTTAAAGGTGTCTTTTTCTATCGACGTCAGTCTCGCGCAATCAGAAATATTGATTTTATTGAGACTTCTGCAAAAGTTGAAGGCTTTTTCCCCAATACTTGTCACGGAATTCGGAAGCACGATTTCAGTCATGCTCGAACAATTAGAAAAGGCACTTTCTTCAATAATCTCGACAGATTTGAGAAGCACGATTTTGAGACCGATGCATAAGTAAAAAGTCTCTTTTTCTATCAATGTTACGGAATCGGAAATCTTGATTTTAGTGAGACTTTTACAACCATAAAAGGCTCCCTCTCCAATACTCGTCACAGTATTCGGAATCACGATATTTCTGAGACTGGTGCAACCATAAAAGGCCTGCTTTCCAATACTCGTCACAGAATTGCCAATCACGATGGAAGTGAGATTGGTGCAACCATAGAAAGCACGATTTCCAATACTCGTCACGGAATTGGGAATCACTACAGAAGTGAGACTAGTGGAATTATCAAAAGCACTTTCTTCAATAGTCTTGACAGAATCAGGAATCACGAATCTGGTAAGACTCCATTTTTTGGAACCGTTTCCAATTCTGTACAAACTATTGAAATCTTTTATACTTTCTACTTTTAAATAGGATTTGGGAATATCAATATGACGAGAGGTTTTACCGTTATATACAATTCGCGATGATGATTCATCTCCTCCTTTTTGTCTAAATGTCATTCTACGTTTTCTGCGTGTCATTCGACGTGTTTTTTTTGAAGGATGTTTCATTTATATAAATAAATATTACAATACAGTTTTGCAAAACTACAGCCTTACAGAAGGGTATATTTAATAGAATACAACCCATCCTGTAAGGATTTTATGAAACAGTGTTTGTGAAAAACAGTTTTTTGTGAAAAACAATTTGTGAAAAACAATTTGTGAAAAACAGTTTTTTGTGAAAAACAGTTTGTGAAAAACAATTTGTGAATTAGCCTTACAGAGGGGTATATGATTAAATGAGTGCGATAGAACAGGCGGGAATATGTTCTTGGGGTGACAGGGCATGTCGGAAGATGTGAGCAATGGCAAGACGGGAATGCAATATGTCTTTGCCGGACATCACGGTGAACCATTGGTACGCAGTACGTGTCAACAATTCGTTTTCTGGCAAGTAGACGCCAAACACTTCGCCGGAAATATCGAGAGGTTCTTCTTGGAGGAGGTCTTCGAGCGTGATGGCTTCGCCGTTGCGTTTCTTGACACCGATGACGTCGCCATCCAGCAAGGTAGCACGTCTTTCACGGACGGCATTTTCCATCCACCAAGAGGGGTGGCCGAGAAAGTCATGTTCGGCGTGAATATGCAGACTCCGGTTTTGGTCACGCAGGAATTCAATGTAATCGAGGAGGACGGCGTCGTTTTTCTTACAGCCCATGAAATAAGTATCGGCAAGGAATTCCTGCTTTTCCTTCATTTCGTGGAGGATATTCTTGGACCGGTTCAAACGTTCTGTCACAAAAGGAACGCTTGCTTTGACCGCAGACTCGTACAGTGGCAACAGAGGGCGACAACAGATAAAAGAGTCAGGCACCAAGACCCCACCATAATAATACATAAGTTGCATGAGGCCGACAAGGCGTTGATGAGAACGTTCTGGTTCAGGGAAGTTACGCAACGCCTTGTCTTGTTTCCACGACGGCAACAATTTTTCAAAAGAATCGTCGTCAATCAAACAAATGTGGAAATCCTGGTTGTTTTTCTCGACGAGCGACTGCACCGTCAAATGCAAATAAGGCTGGTTCAAATCTGTCGACGACCTGCTTTGAAAACTTTTCCAAAAACGGGCATTTCGCTCGTATTTCGTATGAATCCACAATTTGGGCTTGTTGTTTCCATACAATGGCGATTCATTCAACAAATACATTTGAATCATTTGGTACTCCTTTTTATGGTCGTCGATGGTGTACCACTTTCGCACCGAATCGCCATACACAATGATGAACAGGACAATGCCGACCGCAATGACGTAAAAGACGATATCGGTTGGTTTCATTACTGGATATATATCACGTCTACAATTTATCATGAAAAAATTGAAGAAAAATACTTTCTTTTGTTTTTGTCAAAACAAAATAAAATGTCAAACCAAAGTTTCCCACTATTGCTCAGCATCCAACGTAATAAACTACGAGACAATATGAATCTTATGTCGGACCATCCGCCCAGGACAGATAAAAAATCCGAATATGCAAATTTCAAACATAGAGTTGTCACTATGATTGAAATTTTATGGTTGTTGGTACAAATGACGGACTTGCATGAACATCATTACAAATCTTTGCCTTTTCAAGTTCAAGATTCATACCATCATTGGCGAACAAGCATTATGAAAAAAATACATGAATTTGATTCCGAATTGTTTGAAATAACAAAACGTTATGTTCACTACCTGAAAAACGATTCGTTCATGCAATCAATCCAAGAAGCCATCTACCTCTTTGATTACTTTTTGTGCAAATACGAACCCATGTCATACCAAGACATTGTTCTAAAATAAAAATACCCTGTCAAATGAAAAATACCCTGTCAAATGAAAATAAATAACGTATAAAAAGCATTACAATGAAACCATTTCGATTTCTTTGGTGGAATGTCTGACCCATCCATCCACCATTTTTTCACAAGCCAACACCTTTTCCGGATGTTGGTTCAACGAGGGAAGCCAATGGTAAGAAAAACGCAGAATATTGAACAATTGATGGTATACTTCGTGAGAAAACAAATCATATCCAAAGGGTGAAGCACGTATGCCGTCCACCATAATAAACTCTTCGTTTGTCAAAAAAGAATAGACGCCCTTGCCTGCGACGTTTTTTTCATGAATGACCACTTTTTCCCATCCCCCCTGTAGGGTTTCCACAAAGTCGCCGACCAATACGTCCTTACAACGCACTACATACTGCATACATACGGAACTAACGGAAGAACGCCTTACAGGGATATAATGTAGTTCCGTGGCCCGTAGGGCCCGTCCTGATTCAGTCGTCAGTCGGTGAAACATATGTTCCTCGTGATTGGGTGCATGTGGTACAAACATCACAGTGGCGGTGGGGAACGAGGGTCCACGACAACTTTGGACGCGGTCGCCTAGACGTATTTCCGAAATGGGTTTCATGGATTCGTCGGCCATGATGACGAGGGAGTTGCCTGGGAAGCACATGAGTGCACCTGCCTTTTCTAAAGGTCGTAAAGTCTTGCGTTTACGACGACGATTGCCACCTGACCAACATCCACCGTTTTCTTTCTTACCTTTCTTACCTTTCTTTTTGTATGTTTTACGCCCCCCTCTTTTGTTACCGCGTAGAAACTTGTTACCGCGGCTGTACATTTTCTTGCTGGTCTGCATAGCAGCGTAAATGGGTTTGGCAATGGCGCGACTGATATCGTCGTTGGCTGAATGCTGTTTCTTGGAGTTGCCGAAATAATTCATTATACATTGTAGTCTTATTATTTTTAATTCTCTCTATCTCTCTCTGTCTCTGTCACCCTCTAAAATTTCATGTTATTTCTTGTTTTGTATTTGTTTCAAAACCATTGAAAAAAATATAGTAGTCAATATTGTACGATGTTTTGTTGTAGTGTATTTTTGACGTAAACGGGATGTGATTTTTTTTGCAAATTTGACGCACCAAATTGATGAAGCCGTTGTATGTCATTTTCCGGTCCAGGTAATATCGTTTGGATTCGTGGTAGTAGGGACGCAAAGAGGTCAACCAGGCATCACGGGCTTCTTCATCAAACATGAATTTGCGGAACGATGTATATTCGATGTAATAATATTTTTCTGTTTTCATACACAGACGGTCCAACAACGAAAACAAAAGCGCATTCGGAACATCGGCGCGGAATATTTGATTTTTCATAGACGTGGCTGGAGAATTACGCTCTCTATACACTCTATGCAGTTATTATTGGTAATAAATAATTCGTGAAAAGCCCTACAGATGGTTTTTTGAATCCTACATTCTTTCATCCTTTGAACAACACATTCATTCTATCAAAATCGAAATTGGTTTGAGAAGAAAAAATTCGTTGATGTCTTATTGGAACGTACGCATATTCCAGCGAGTTGCATCCTTGGAAGGCTCCGGCTCCAATACTGGTCACAGAATCAGGAATCACAACCGTCGTAAGTCCAGTACATCCATTGAATGCATTGTCTCTAATCATTGTGACGGAATCAGGAATGACAATGGATGTCAGTCCAGTGCATTCACCAAAACAACCAACACTAATTCTTGTGACAGAATGAGGAATCACTACCGATGTGAGTCCAGTGCATTCTAAAAAGGCAAAATTTTCAATACTGGTGACGGAGTCAGGAATCACAAGTGACGTGAGTCCAGTGCATCCATAGAAGGCTCCAAGTCCAATGCTGGTGACTGAGTTAGGAATAACGATTGTTTTCATTCGTGTACAATTGGAATATTGGTCCTTTGGTATGGCACCTACAAAGTCGGCCAGTACGTTTTTTCCACATTCTTTGGTTGTTGTTTTTGGACTTTTTGGACTTTTTTTTGGGGTTTTGCCTGAACCCGGACTTTTGCTTTTACGACTAGACGTTTTCATATAAAAAAGCATAGAAATTAGACGATTCATCCTATGGGAATATTATTATTTTCGGTTGAAAAATTGAAAAATTGTGACAAAGAAAAGGAAGAGGTATCCAAAGTGTATGAAATGTCAATGAATTCGTCTCTTCCTTTCTTGTTTGGTGATACAGATGTGCCGTCATCATTCACGCAGCCGTCGATGGATTGGTCGACCGTTCCGTCATTTACGTTTCCAGATAGGGTAGAAAAGGGTTTATTATCAGACAGAAGAAAGCGTGTGGTGGTAAAAAAGAAATCGATTGATTTGGAGCCTTTGTATGTGGAGAATTACCAATCAATTTGCATGGGATTGAAAACGATTCCAGATATATTTCTGATGGACAATTTGCGTACATTGGATTTGAGTGACAATGAATTGCATGAAATCAATATCCCGCACAATTCGAAAATCACGCATTTGACGTTGAAAAACAACCGCATTGACAAAATTCGTTGTTTGCCCAAAGGACTCCTTTTCTTGGATGTGTCGGTCAACCAATTAAAAGATACATCCTGGCTCATTCTGTTTGATTGCTATCCCCATTTGAACAAAATGATTATGAACTACAATCAAATGACCTGTATCCAAGGCACCTGGCCACCGCAACTTGTCCACTTGGAATGTGACCACAATGACTTGCGTCGTGTTGACCTGATTGCGCCTCGTCTCCGAGTGTTGCGTATTGCATCGAATCGTATGGATACGTTCCAGATGCGTTGTCCGTTGTTGCGTGTGTTGGACGTGGCGCACAATGAGCAGTTGGACCGGTTGCCGATGTTACCGTATGGAATCAAGCAGTTGTCCATATCGCGTACAGGTATTCAACAATTGGTGGACAATCCAGAGACGGAGTACATAGAGCCGCGTCCGATTGATACGTTGCCGGATTCATTGGAATTGCTCGAGATGGACGAGATACATGTCGACTTCATTTCGAAGCTGCCGACGCAGTTGCAGGTTCTGGAATGCAAGGATTGTGCGTTGCAGAATTTGGAGGTGGTGGGGTCATTACGTCATCTGAGACAACTGGGTTGTTCGTTCAATGCATTGACGCGGTTGAGTGTGCCTGCGTCTTTGGAGACGTTGAATTGTTCCAACAATGAGTTGGTGCAGTTGGATTTGCCGTATGGGAGTAAGTTGACGTATGTCAAATGTTCGGACAATCATTTGAAGTATTTTCCGCACATTCCCGAAGGCATTCGCGAAATCAGGAATTTCGTCTGTCACAAAAACCCCTTCTTTTTCCAAAAACATAATGGATGGCTACGTGTTCCACTGAGCGTCAACTTTCTTCGCAACCTATCTTACGTGCGCAACAAAGCCCACGTTGTTAAAGAAGTCGTCCAACACCCCGACAAATACCGCCACTTGGTTCGTCATTGGGGCGCCGTCCATGAACGCTTCGCTACCCACATGCGTCATTGGCTGCAACAGGCCGAGACAAACGACTGTCCTGTTTGTTATGAAAACATCCAGCAAAACACCCTCTGCCTGTCGGAATGTTCCCACATCTTTTGTGCCCAATGTGCATTGAAGCTGAATGAAACGGCGACAATGTGTCCAATGTGTCGACAAGTTTTGTCGTGGCGGTTTCGGTCCTTTGTTCACAAGGAAAAGTTGGTGATGGAATGCGCGTCAGTGGAAGAAGCCAAAGGTATCCAATTTCACTTTCATCGGGCGTTTGAAACAGTTTGAAAAAAGTCTTACAGAGGGGTATAAAAAGTCTTACAGAGGGGTATAAAAAGTCTTACAGAGGGGTATAAAAAGTCTTACAGAGGGGTATAAAAAGTCTTACAGAGGGGTGTGGTCTGGTAAGAAAAAGAAAAATACAAAGAATTTTTGAAATATAGTCCAATTATATACGCACATGGTTCGAAAAACGCAAAGAAAAGGTAGAAGAGTAAGAAGTGGTAGAAGAGACATTTCAAGAAAGACAACAAGAGGAGGAATGCCTTTTTATTATTCAAAAGAAACTAGAAGTAAAAACTACAAAGAATACGCCGAAGCCTTGGTTGAATATTTTGACAATATTGCATCCAATCGTAGAGGTGAAAGCCAATTGACAGGCAAGGCTTTATTGCGTTTCAAACATGATAGATTCAAAAATTTCGATTCGGTGATTCGAACATGTAAAGATGAATACAAAAATAATACCATTCCTGTATTTTGGCTTTCAAAACAAAACAATCTCAGTTCATATTTGTCACGTATGATTGAATTGGCCGAAGAATTGGATGATAAAAATCTGAAGAGTTACCTTGTAAAGGCCAAACAATTAAGCGAAACAACTTCACAAGAACTTACTGAAGCGGAAAGAAAAATTCATAACTTGTCCATATTACGTAATCATTTTGGAAAACCGACCTTTCTGAATGCATTAGAAAATGAAGTTTCATCAAAGATAGATGAAATCACAGGAAAATTAAAACCATTCGAAAATGAATCTTTGCAAAAAAAATTTACAGAAACATTGACAAAAACAACACAAACATTGACAGATTTATTTAAATCTGTAAATACAACAAATTAAAATAATATTTTTCGTGACAATACATTTTTTTACGATGTAATAATCCCCTTCTGTAAGGGTGTAAAGACAGTGTGTGATACAAATGTAATCTTACCGAATGAATTTAGTGTTGCCTTGGTCGCAGTACCAGACGGAGAATGTGCATTTCATGAAGACGAGAAAAAACATGATTATGGAAAACAGTTTGTTTATCAAGTTGGTCTATTCGGATGAGAACATGGTGATGAACAGTATTTATTTGGAGTTTCCGGTGGTGGTCAAAGAGATAAATCGGAACATGGTATTTTTCCAATTGGCCGACAACCAGGCTCTGATGAAGCAGATTGCGTTGTGGGAGCAAGAATTGTTGATGTATTACAAGCGAATTCATGATTGCAAGAAAAAGTTGTCCTTGACGATTCTGAACCAGTTGGAGCGGGGTCAATTCAAGTTCAATATCATGGGGGCCAACAAGACGCAGATAGGTGTTACGCAGAACATTTGTGTGTTGAAAATTTCGGGGATTTGGGAAAACAATCATTTGGACACGGTTGGTTTGAATTGCAAATGGTATTATACAACCTTGTCGGAAGAAAGGAGTTAGAAACGTGTGGGGAAGGCCCATGTAAATGCAAAAAGGCAGCAACAATGTTTTGTTGTCTTCTTTTATCCAAAAATACAAGCCGTATTACGTCGACGATTTTTGTATTGATGTCGCCAAAAAACGTGTCATCCAGACCTTGTTGGCCAAGTCCAAGGCCAATTTGCTTCTCGTCGGCACCACGGCCACCGGCAAAACTACCTTTTTGTATGCTCTGATTCGCGAATATTATGGTTTGGGTCCGCAGGACAAGTGCAGTGAGCAGGACGTATTGTTCATCAACAATTTGAAGGAGCAGCAGGGGATTTCGTATTTCCGGAATGAGATGAAGACATTTTGTCAGACGCGTTTGGTGCATCCGCGTGGGTGCAAGAAGATGATTGTGATTGATGATATGGATACGATACATCAGCAATGTCAGCAGGTATTGTGTAATTACATTGACAAATATTCAGGAAATATTCAGTTTGTGTTTTCGTGTAGCAATGCGCAAAAAATCATTGAAAATGTGCAATCGAGGGTGCAGATAGTGGGTTTGGAGCCGCCGACGAGGGGGCATTTGGAGCAGCTTTACAGGAGGATAGTGGAGGAGGAGGGATTGCAGGGGCGTATGGATGTGGGTGTGGAGTCGTTTGTGTTGGATTTGGCGCAGGGTTCCTTGCGAGAGGTGATTAACATCATGGAAAAGGTGGTGGTGTTTTTTGGTTTGGAGGAAACGGGTTTGATTACGGAGGCAGAATGTCGTGACTTGTTTTTGACGAGGATTCAGACGAGTTTCCAGGCATTGTTGGTCGAGGTGCGCAAGGGGGGGTTGCAAGAGGGTATAGAATTGATGTTGCAAATTGTTTCCAACGGGTATTCGATTGTGGATATTTTCGATGCGTTTTTCAAGTTTGTCAAGGGCACCGACTTATTGTCAGAGACGGAAAAATACGAGGCAGTTCGCATTTTGTGTCAGTACATTACCATTATTCACACGATGCATGAAGAGAAAATCGAAATCGTGTTGTTTGTCAATGGGTTGTACAAATTATTGTATCAAAAGCAAAAATAAATTGTATCGTCTACAATACAATTTATTACTTATAGAAGCCTATTTTTGTTAACAGCGGCGGGAATCTTGGAATCCTGTGGCAACACTGATAACCGCGATTTGGATTGTCTGCGTCGTTGTCCCTGCAGTTGGCGAAACTTGGCCAAACGTGTAGTAGGCGACTCATCCGTAGAAGGAGTACCAAACTCGCCCGCCTTTTCTAAATCTGCTACACTTTGACGAAAAGCATGACCTGTATAGGGGTTGTGAATATGCTCCATAATTTGAGATACATCAATCTGAACTCTCTTTCCAATGCCTACGTCTGGTTGGAAATCCTCCTCGTCCAATTGTTGTTGAAACAACGCGCGCGGAACGACTTTGTTTTTGTCCTTTTTTTTGCTAGTCGCCCTGTTTTTTCCTACCTTGACCCATTTTGCTCGATGATTACGTGTTACAGCCTTGACATACTCTTTGGGCGGAGATGATGATGCATTCCCGACGACATACGGCGCCTTGTTCCATTTACTATCCGAACGTTTCACATACTTGGGCGGACTCTTGGGCTTTCCTTGGTTCGCAAACCATCTTTTTGCTTTCTCTATTTCCATACGTCGCAACACTTTTGCAAATTGAGTCGGTGTCAACTTTTCTTCCATCTATACAATATAATTATACAATTTATCGTCGTCGTTTGGTCTTTTTTTTACCACCTTTTTTCATTCTCATAATATTGTTTGTTATACTTTTTGCACTTTCTCTTGCACTTTCTCTTGCACTTGAACTTGCACTTGTACTTGGATATTCTCTTGCACTTTTTCTTGCATTTGCACTTGCATTTGCACTTGCATTGTCACTTTCCAACATTTCCGTATTTGTGAACAAATTTCTCCTGTCAGGATGTCCGTTTTCATACACTTGATGAAGTTCGAAATCGTATTTGTCTATTTGAAACTCTAGTTTTCCTGAATTTGTTTTTTTGTTAAATTTTACATTCATATCACCATAATCAGTTTTTATAATAAATTCATCATCCGTACTTAACATTTTAAAAATATCTTCATCTTTTTTTTCAGAGAATTGTAACATCTTCTCTCCGAATCTTTGATGATGATAGTTTAATTCAAACGCTTTAACGACCTTATCACTCAAAAAAAAAAAGTTTAGATTGGGTTTAAAAAAAATATATGTTTCATCCTGTCGAAAAACAGGAAAATCTTTTGGATAATCTTTTTTTTCTGGATGAGTATGTATAATATTCATTTGTAGTTATCACAGATACAATATTTACAGACCGGCTGAAATTTGTGTCGCTTCGCTGGAAGTACATATACAGAAAACCGTGATTTGGATTGTCGGTATCTTCAGCTAAATATATATAGAATTTTTGTCATATACAAAAAATATAGAATTTTTGTCATATACAAAAAATATAGAATTTTTGTCATGCAACCGTCTTTGCAGATTGTTGTTGCCCGCTACCAAGAAGACATCACCTGGCTACAACCCATCCTACACCACTGTATCATTTATAATAAAGGCTCTGAATTAGTACCTGTGGACAACGTAGTACCTATGGCCAACCGGGGTCGTGAGAGTGATACATATTTGCGCTATATTTTGGAAAGGTATGATGATTTGCCCGATGTCGTGGTGTTTACGCAGGCTGATATTTCGGACCACAATCCGACGAGGCGTGACCCGGTATCGTATTTGTTGCATTTGGCGTCAGAGGCTTTTCAGTACGGTAAATCGCAAAACGCCTGGGTGCATCACGAACGCAATGGAAAACGTTGTTGGAGCCGGCGATGGAATGTGGAGCCAGCGGGTACTTTTTACTTGCAAGACAATTACAAAGACAACCAACCAAGACCTTTTGACGAATGGTTCATCGAACATATTCAACCCACTTATCCAGACCCCATTCATATTTATCGCTTTGGTATTTTCGCTATGCGAAAAGAAGTGATTCGTCGCCGACCTGTCGCCTTTTACCAATCCCTCTTGCAACAAGTCAACCATCATAGCGACCCAGCAGAAGGACATTTTATGGAACGGTCGTGGTACTACCTCTGAATGAAGGAACCTACGGTTCCTTCAGAACCTCCCTATGTAACAAAGCTCGGCCTCACACCTGTGAGGCCTCGCCTGTTTTCTTGGCTCGCGAGCGAAGCGAGCATTATACAAACCGTTAGTAAAATGGTTCTACACACAGCTTGGAAATAGCCCTACAGGGGTTGTGTTGCATTGCATTGCTTTGCATTGCTTTGAGAAGCGAGCATTATACAAACCGTTAGTAAAATGGTTCTACACACAGCTTGGAAATAGCCCTACAGGGGTTGCTTTGCATTGCATTGCTTTGCATTGCATTGCTTTGCGAAGCGAGCATTATACAAACCGTTAGTAAAATGGTTCTACACACAGCTTGGAAACAGCCCTACAGGGGTTGCGTTGCTTTTTTCATCACAAGGTGAACCAGATTGTTGAATGCCTTACAGGGGGTATTGATTTGTTTTTTTTTGTGTTTTTGCGTTATAACAAACCCCCCTGTAGGGTGTTCCACACGGTGGTTTGTGTAGGTGTTGGCAGTTTTGTTTGTCTGGATATGGTAGTAACGTATGACTTTGCATATTGCGACGGTATCTACCGACCAGCGTTTTTATTTTCCTTATTTGGAGGCATCGTGTCATGACCATGGATGTTCGTTGACGGTGTTGGGAATGGGTGAAACATGGCAGGGTTATACGTGGCGTTTCGAGAAAATGATGGAATTTTTGGTTTCGTTGCCGGCGGACGATGTGGTATGTTTCGTGGATGCCTATGATATGTTTTGTGTGCGTCCTTTGGCCGATTTGGTGCCGCGGTTCGAGGAAATATGCAACAGGGAGGGTTGTAAAATGGTGGTGGGCAACGACGACGGTCATTTCATTGGCGATGTTATTGGAGCCTTTATGTTTGGCACCTGTCGAGGCATTCGACTCAACGCAGGCAGTTATGTTGGGCGTGTGGTGGACTTGATGGACATTTTGCAGCAAACACGTGAACGCAATCCGGGGCACAACGATGACCAAATATTGTTGACGGAAGTGTGTAATTTGCGGCCGGGGGACATTTATATTGATACTCGCGACGAAATCTTTTCCGTGTGTGGCGATATGTTGAACGAATTCAACAAACCGTATGACGACTGTTTCTTTGTCCATGCGAATGCATCTAGCTTTCTCAATCATATTATTGCCGACCATGGTTACGACATGGAGAACAACAAAGAAGAAATCAAGGATGCCATCTTCCTGTATAGTTTGGAAAAATTTGTCCACCACAATGGTGTCCATCTCAAGAAAAACATCGAGGCCGTCTTGATTTACTGTTTAACAGTTGTGGTATTGTTTTCTTTGTATCTGTCATCCAAACGTCTGTGGCGTCGGGTGCTGGGATGGTTACTCATTGTCGTTGCTTTTTGCACGTTGTTGCTTCCGGTGATGTTTGTCGGACATATTTTGATGAGTGATTATGTATGGTCGAAAATATTGAACAAATAGTCGGCCTCTATTATATTGGTTCTCACAAGGATGAAAACAAATATAATTATCATTGTCTATTCGGTATTGCTTGTCTTGTTGTACATGGGTTATGCCTCTACGTATTTTGAATGGAATTGGGTCACGGTGTCGCAGCTTTTGTTGTTTCGTGAAATCATGGAAGGCCTCCTTGCCTTGTACCTCATCGTACGTTTCCACCCCTTTCAACAAAAACATACCTTTTACCAAGAAGATGGCACCATCGTCTTTGCCTCGGCCACCTTTTTGTTCTTTAATGTTCTCATTGAATATGCTCTGCTTCGCTCCAATGCCTCCTTGTCCTCTTCTTTCCTTTTCGCCAACTCCTTTTTGAACAAACCAAACACAGTATTCAGTTGATTTTAGTAGCATAGGTAATGCAAGATTACTTTTCGATACCTTACAGGGGTAAAAAATATGCAACGGTTGTAAATTTAAATGTCGCGTTTGGTGGAAACGTTGTTGGTGGCGATGGAGTTGGTTAAAAAGTTGGAACCGTAAGGAATGGCGTCCAAATATGTGTTGCCCATTTGTACTCCCCAAATGACTTTTCCGTTGTTGGTGAGCTTGACGATAAAATATTTGTAACTTTCGCTGTCGTTTTCACCGACATGACGCATGGTATAGCTGTTGAAATTGACCGGTTCTTGGTTCTGCTTTTCTGGGTCGGCTTGGTATGATATAGGGTCAGTAATGTATAGGGATTGTCGCCAATAGCCGAAATAGCCTGATACCACGACCTGGTTGTTGATATCCACGGCCACATCGAACCCACGTACATTGTTGTTGTACATTTGAACGACCCAACGAAACTGCCCCAGATTGTCAAAGGACAGTACATACCCGTTTTTGTAGACACCATTCCATGTTCCTAAGTCGGGGGCGCGATGCGACATCAAGGTGGCATAAGGAGTCGTATGGCTATTGACAGTATTACCCACGTTGCGTAGATAGCGTTCGTAAACAACCAATTTGTCTCCGAAATAGCCAGTGGTGAAGCTGTTGCCATGAGAGTCCACTGTGATGGAATAGCTTCCAATATAGGGGCCTCCATTTGAGTCGCCATCGTTGACGCCTGATACGATGTTGGCCCATTGACACAGACCAGCGGGGGAGTATTTGACGACAAACATGTTGTAGGGGCCTATGTTGTTAACCTGGTTGATACGGATAGCCACCGTATTTTGTGTTCCACTGGAAACGGCGTCATAGAATAGAATGTCATTGGTATTGACATTCAAATTACCTGTGATATAGAGGGAACCGTCTTGTCCAGTTTGCATTTTGATAGACCCCCAGTACAATTGCGAACCGAGTTGCAAAGTCCATTGGGGTATTCCCGACGGACTGAATTTGACGACGAACCCCGACGTTCCTGTATAAAACAAATTACAGGAGGAATCTGCATTCACATGGCCTTTGGAACCAGGAGATGCGAGACCTCTGTACACATACAATGGACTCCCCGTTTGTACATTTTTGTACATCATCGAAAGATAGGTATTGTCCGAGGCATCCACCGCCACCGCATTGCGAATGAGTTCGTCATTGGGTCCATCGACACGAGCTACCCAATGAAAGTCGCCTGTGCTGTCGTATTTGGCTAACAATACATTGATGTTCATAGAGGAATCGTATTGGTTTATCGCACACACTGGATGGTTTTGGTCGTTGTACAAATTTACTTTGGCACCATCAAAAGCCGCCGTCAGATACACATGGTTGAATTTCGATACAACCGTCGAAATGACATTGTAACCACTGCTTCCGCCACTGACATAGGCATGGGGACCCACCGTAATACCCCAATCGTAGGTACCATTGTTCTTGTAGCGCAGCATGTACACATTGTTGAAAGACAGGTCATCGTCAGGCATCAAGGTAGCTGCTAGTAGAGACGAACTTTGAGGACCCGGCGAACCGTGGTAGACGTTCAAGGAGTTGTCGACAAAAAAGCCGGCTGTGTAGACATTGCCTTTTGGGTCCATGGAATTACTGAACCCCAAATCGGCCGTGACTCCCGACGTTTGTGCAGACCACTTGAAACGTCCGTCGGGGCCATATTTGACTGTAAAAGCATGAGTACCTCCGGAATGGCGCATGGCCTGGGCGGGATTGTCTGCATCGTTGTGGAAGCGGTCATAGATATAAAACGGGTCGGGTGAAAACAACATCATACCCGTCATGCAAATGTCATTGGACGTCATCGTATTATATACTATACGAGGAGCATAATTTTCACCCGAAATTTTTACACCCCACAAATTGTACAGTCCTACCAATTTTTTTTTTTTTTTTTTACACTGTAACAAAATATTTTTTTCTTACAGAGTTCAAATCTTTACTTTTACAACAGACTTTCTTTACAAAGTTTTTTTACAAAGTTTCTTTACAGACTTTTTTTACAAAGTTTCTTTACAGACTTTCTTTACAGACTTTCTTTATACATCACGTTTCGGTGAAACATTGTTGGTGGCGATGGAATTTGTTGTATAGTTGGTATTCAAATCGTTATCTAACTTGGTCACACCCATTTGAACACCCCATACCAATTTGCCTTTGTTGGTCAACTTGACAATGAAATAGTTGTAATTGTCGGAGCCGTTGGCACCGACATGACGCATGGTATAGCTATTTACATTGAGTGGCTGTGAATTCAAGGGATACTGAAACGGAAGGGGGTCCGTAATATACAAGGATTGTCGCCAGTAACCGAAATAACCAGACACCACCACTTGGTTGTTGACATCCACTGCCACGTCATACCCACGCACATTGTCGTTGTACATTTGAACGACCCAGCGGAACAGACCATTGGCATCAAAAGAAATGACATATCCATTGTGGTTGACACCATTCCATGTTCCTAAGTCAGGGGCGCGATGCGACATCAATGTGGCCAAGGGTGTATTCTTTGCCACTCCGTTATAATTGCGCATATAACGGTCATAAACAACAAACTTGTCTTCAAAATAGCCAGTGGTGAAGCAGTTTCCGTGCGAGTCCACGGCAATACCATAACTGCCAATAAAGGGACCCCCATTTTCTTCATCTGCGTTGACACCTGACATGATGTTGACCCATTGACACAAACCATCGGCTGAATACTTGGCCACAAACATATTGTATCTGTCCAGCAAGTTTTGTACATTCGTTATCGTAATGACCGGCCCATTCACGGAACCCGACGTCTTGGCATCGTAGAATTGAATGTTACCCGCTGGGAAATTGCTATCTAAATTTCCTGTCACATAGATGGACCCATCCAGTGCCGTCGTCATCTTGATGGAACCCCATTGTTGTTGAATGCCTATTTGCAAGGCCCATTGGTACAGACCCGCATAATTGTACTTGACAATGACTCCCTCTGTATGAGGTTCAAAGGGAACCTCACTCCCTTGCACAAACAGGTTCAAAGACGCATCGGCGTCCATTTGTCCCTTTTCACCAGGACTGGGCATACCATTGTATACATACATCGACTGTCCTGAAACATCTCTGTAAAGCATCGTGAGGTATGTATTGTCCAAGGCATCCACAGTCACCGAATTGCGTAATAAATTGTCAGTAGGTCCATCCACACGAGCTACCCAATGCAAGGTGCTGTCGGCATCGTATTTGGCCAACAAGACATTGATGTTCATGGACGAATCGTATTGGTTGATGTAACAAATGGACATGTCGCTGTCATTGTACAAGTACGTAGTCGGACCTGAAAAGGCCGCCGTCAAGTACACATGGTTAGAACTCGACAAGGCCGTGTGAATCAAATGTTTTCGTCCGTTGTCTGTATAGATATTCGGACCCGCCGTGACACCCCAATCGTAAGTACCATTGTTCTTGTAACGCAACAAGTATGCATTGTTGTAAGACATATCGTTGGGCATCAAAGTAGCCGCCAATACAGACGAACTTTGGGCACCCGACGAACCTTGGTAGACGTTCAAGGAAACATCGGAAAAATAGCCGGCTGTGTAGACATTGCCTTGTGCATCCATCGCATTGCTATATCCCACGTCCACATACGTACCCGACATTTGAGCAGACCACTTGAAACGTCCGTCGGGACCATATTTGATTAACAGAGCATCTGCAATGTCTCCTGGACTTTTGCGAACCAATTGTGCTGGCGTATTCATGTTGTTGTGATAACGGTCATACACTACGAAGTTATCGTCGGTAATCACACCGGTCATGCAAATGTCGTTGGAAGCCATCTTGGTTGTTGTATATACTAGAAATCGAGTAAAAAAAAAACAAAATTATTGATTCGTATTCTGTATTTATTATTAGTAATAGTAATAGTAATAATAATAATAGAATTTTTGGTAAGAGAGAATTTCTTATTGCATTACATTAGATTCTTGTTGACAGAAGTAGGCAATCCGTGTCCAAATAAAATCATATAAATCAAAATCACCGCAGCAAGCAATATACTTCTGTTTTCTGCCACCACTTGTCTTTGTCCTAAAATATAAAACATCAAAATATACAACAATATACCTATCACAACGGCATGCAACAACATCATTCTTCCTGATTCCATCTTTCTATACATTACAAAAAGATATTTTCTATTTCAAAACCAAGTAACAAAATTGAATTGAAAAGTTTGAACGTGCAAGAAAAAGTACAAAGATATCATGCAAACTATTATTGACACATTAAACCAAACCTGTGAGATGACAACACAACCGCCTGAAAAGTATGTACGAAACTACTTTTCGTGGGAACAAATGAGGACAGTGTATGACATCATTGATGGCTATTTGTCCCTGGGATACTTTTGTTTGCTTTTGGCCCAAATGCAATCCGGTAAAACGGGTGTCTTTTATTTCGTGGCATTCGAAATGTTACGAAATAAAGTGGTAAATGATGTCGACATTTTGTGTGGCAGCAGCGATATCCAACTTCGCAACCAACACCGTCTCGACAACCCAGAAATGCAAGACATTTATGACAAATACCAAATGTACCTGTTGGAACTCGACGGTATGTCTCTCGACAGAGTCCAGGATATCATCAAAGACATCAAATCACGTATTCGCGTCCTCTTTGGTGTCGAAATGACAAAGGCAACAGAAGAAGGTCCCTACGAGAACCGTCTGATTGTTCACGACGAATCGCATTATGCCCAGTCCAAAAACAACCGACCCAGTAAATTCCTCGAAAAACGTGGCGTCTCTGCCAATGGGAGTCCAGGCATTCTTCACAAAAACAACATTTACTACTTGTCCGTCTCTGCTACTCCCGTCTCTGAACTGAGCGACCTCTTTCACCAACGCCAACGCAAATTCGTTGTTCGCATGCTCCCCGGCGCCGGTTACCAAAGTGTCCAAAACTATCTCGAACAAGGCAACATTCACGGCTACGACACATGGGAACATGGCTTCCAAAACGCCATCGCCAAAACCCGCGTTAACAACAATACAGGCTACGGTATCGTACGCATCTCCGAGAAATTCAAAAACGATGCTCAAACATATCTCCGAAACACCGGTTACGATATTGTCCACTACGACGCCAACCACACCAGAAACAAACACATCAACGACATCCTTCGCACCCTCCCTGTAAGGCCCACCATCATCTTTATCAAAGGCATGCTCCGTATGGGTGAACGCATCGTCAAAGACCATATCCTCTTTTGCCTCGAGTCGTCCCATGGCTCCAAAACAGACACCCTCATGCAAAGTCTCCTCGGACGCTGCTGTGGCTACCATACCAACGACCGTATCCAGTTCTATTTCGATAATCAGTTTCTTACCTCGGGAGAAATCGAACGTTTCATTGCCATGTCTGATGACAACGATATTATTCCCTACAAGGCGATGAACATGAAATCCACCTACATCCCCAAACCCAAACCTGTCAGTCATTTGTTTGACATCATTCCCATCACTCTCGCTGTTCCTGTGCCTTTACAAAAAAATGACAAACAATTGTGCCAACTCATTCGTACACAATTCATGGAAGCCCTCCAATCGTATCCCGACAATTTTGTCTGCCACAACAGCCAAGCTCAGCGCCAAGCCGTCCTCTCTATTCTCGATGCCAGCAAAACAGGCGGATTACGACATCTCTCCTCCGAAAACAAAACCTACCAAAAAGTACCCTCTAAAATTCGAGAAGCCATCGATGAACACAAACCAAGCAGTATTGGTAGCAGCGCAGGCGTCAGTACCAAGGGTGACCAAGTCAATCTGTGGTACGTGGATGAAGACATGCCTGAATACGGCTGGAAACAAGGCCAAGTGATTCTCACCTGCAAGACCAAAGTGAAACCAGAAGGATGGGAAGAAAAGACACGGGTAGTACCACGCACCACCGGACAAGAAATTTTCAATTGATTTTCATAAATGTTTATTATTTGTATAAAATGTACATGTACATTGTAAATAAACATTTATTTTTTGCGTTTTGATTTGTTATTGCGTTTTGATTTATTCTTGCGTTTTTTATAACTTTGTTTGTTATAACTTCGTTTGTTATAACTTTGTTTTCGTTTACCTCCGGATGATGATGATTTTATTTTGGGAGACAACAATCTTGTAGAAAAAGATTCAGATTGAGAATCAGATTGAGATTCAGATTCAGATTCAGAATCAGAATCAGGTTGAGAATCAGGTTGAGAATCAGGTTGAGAATCAGGATGTATTATTTCAGAAGAATCTATACCAACCAAAGATTCAGGACTTTTAACTGGTTCAGGAATTGGTATGACTTCATACAAATCACAAATTTCATAAGGTATGTTATAAACATAAACAAAATTATTATTTTCTTGTTGTTGGTAAGAGTCATAATAGTCATAAAAACCTTTTTTACGAAGATAACGTAGGTCCCTACCAAATTCAAAATCTACTTTTTTTCCTGTCGTCATTTGGATAGCATCAATAACTCCACGACCAAAAAATAAAGGTATTTTTGCAACTCCTTTCTTGAAAATATTATCATCATCAATACGATTGAGAAAATCTGTATACTGTTGATAATTCATATGGGAAGGATTAAAAAGAGAGGGTGAAGTATAAAAATATTTGTCTTCATTTTTTTTTGTCCATTTTTCTTTTTTATAGAATGGTATACTTAATATTTTGTTATCATCAACTGTATACCATTGAAAATAATCTATAGAAGCTTTTCCATTATTATTATTTATTACTACTGTCGATTTTCCATCCAACTTATCAAATTGATTTGGTTCTTTTTGTTTTCCGTCTATATGTGTGATAGTACATTTCACAATTTTATATTCTTTATTTTTATTTTTATTAAATAAAATAATTTTTGTAATTTTACATTTCATTATTCTTTCTATTTTTTTCGTTATTGTTTCTTCATTTTTACGACGAAGAAATGCTGTAAAAAAAAATTCAAATTCTTTACCTTTTACTACATCTCTAAATAATAATGGTATTCGATTTTGTGATATCATTATATATGTATAATAATAAATAAATTGTAAATGACCTAATGTTCTCTATTCTTCTTTCCGACCAAAAAAAAGGTAGTACCGCAACATTATTTATTGTGTAAGAAATATTTATTTTTTGCGTTTCGATTTTTTGATATTTTTTTTATAACTTTGTTTTAATTTATTGCTACAAACTCGTTTTCGTGTATATTTTTTACCCCCAGAATTTTTTTTTTTTGTATTATCAGAATCAGAAACAGAATCAGAATCAGAATCAGAATCTAAATCAGAATCTAAATTTAATATTTTATCATCATTTCGTATATCAAAAGGAGAATGGAATAAATAACTTTTTACACCTTTACCTTCAAAAAAGTTTATAGTATAAGGTTGTCCATATTCCTTACCATTTGCTCTTAATATAAGTTTAGGTGTGTAAGGGTGATTACTTTCTTGTGTACCATTAAATATTATTGTTTTACCAGTATTTATTTCAATTGTATAAATTATGAATATTTCATTTATTTCTATTTTTATAATTCTATAAACATAAACAATATTATTGAAAATTTTTTCTCTTAATTTGAATGAATGTTCAATATCTTGTGGACAAGTTTCATCATGAGTGTATGTAGTAGTTTCATCATTAGGAGCAATACAATTATCCTGAAACCCTTGGAGAAAGCTGAAATGGGTTTCGATTGCCCTTTTAGAAAATTGCAAATCAGTATTGTTTTTTGTTTTAATCATTTTTCTCACAATTGTATTTTCCAAATATCCAAAAATGGCTTTTTCACTTCCTTCTTTTTTTTTCTTTCTACATGTCAAAAAATATTCTTGACCATCATCACGATTAATAATTTTCAATATTTTGAATAATGGTTGAAATTCTAAAAATACTGTAACATTCCGAGATAATGAAGACATTATCATCTTTATTTTGTATTCGTATTCCTTTTCTTCCCTCGTCCTCGTCTTTCTCTTTATTCGTTTAACAAATCGAAAATCGATTACAATTTCATCCGATGGAATTTCAGGAATATAATCCGATGGAATTTCATTGTAATTTATAAAATTATTTATATGAAGTTCTTTATTAGAAGATGTCATTACATATAATAGGATAATAAATTGATAATGACCTATGTCGTCGCCATTCCCACGTACCATCGTTCCGACCAGTTGGCGCGCAAGTCTTTGAAAACCCTACAGGAGGGTCATGTGCCTGCCGGCGTCATTTATCTCTTTGTCGCCACCCCCGAAGAAAAAGCCGCCTACGAAAAAGCCATAGCCCCCCACCTCTATCACCAAATCATCGTCGGCCAACCCGGCATCGCCAACCAACGCAACTTCATTCGCCACTATTTCCCTGTAGGGCATCATGTCGTGTCCATCGACGATGATATCGAAGGCGTCTATCGCCGTGTCAATGACCACCAACTCCGACGCCTTCGAAACCTACACCCCTTCTTCCTACAAACCTTTCGTAACCTGCAGCAAAAGAACTTGAAACTATGGGGCGTATATCCGGTGAGGAATCCTTTTTTCATGCGTCCTGGCGTCTCCACGGATTTGTCCTTTGTGATTGGGGCGTTGCATGGTTATATAGTGAGGCATGACGACGATTTGGATGTATCGCCCAAGGCCGAGGGCAAAGAGGACTACGAGCAATCCCTCTTGTATTTCCGCAAGGATGGTGGTGTCTTGCGGTTCAACGACGTGGCCCTCAAAACACGGTTTCTCGGACCCGGCGGATTGGGCCCACAACGTCGAAAAACAAACAAACAAGCTGCTGCTTACCTACAAAGGACATATCCCGACGTAGTGACCCGATTCCAACGCAAAAACGGAATGGATGAAGTTCGATTGACACGCAAACACAAACCACCCCTGTAAGGCCTTTCTCTATCTGTACAATATCCTGCGTTTCAAAACCACAAACCACCCCTGTAAGGCCTTTCTCTATCTGCTATTTGAAAATTGAAAATAAAAGGTTCAAAAATGAAATACTACAAATTATGTTGTATTTCCTTTTCTTCTTTTTGCTATCCTGCTGCTGCTGCTTGCAAACAGCCAAGAAACACCAAATGATTATCAAGTTTGCCGACATGCCAACCTGCCGACATTGTCTCTTTTACCGAGCCCCTCCCACCACATCGTCCACCGCCTCCCTCGGACGTTGTACAAAATACGGGACACAACATATCGTGACTGGCCGTATCGAATTCATGGACGCAGTCATAGCACGAACCCAAGAGGGGTATTGTGGCATACAAGGAAACGCATTTGTACCGTTGCCACGGAAAACAACGCCATGGACCCTGTTCAAACGCCGGTTTCACATTGAATGCCAACTCTGGTGGCGCTGGTGGAAACGCATCCTGCATATTCAGTCTCAACCAGGATGCGATTGCGAATGCAACGAAGATGGCTGCAAAACTGTGGGCTGCGACGACTGTGAAGTAGTACCCCTATTGCGGTTCATGATACGCAAATAACCTACATACAAATAAAACAATCAAAAAACAATCAAAAAACGCCTTACAGAGGGGTGTATGAATGTATCCAACAGTCAATAAAAAACAATCAAAAAACGCCTTACAGAGGGGTGTATGAATGTATCCAACAGTCAATAAAAAACAATCAAAAAATGCCTTACAGAGGGGTATATGAATGTATCCACAATGTTTTTTTTATTACTCGCCATGTTGTTGTCGAAGTTGTCGAACGGTGCGATTATGACGTTGAAAGAACTGCCGTGACCGATTGCGTGTCCTTTTCCATATATTGGTGCGTAAATAGCATACGAGGGAAAGACGAATGCTTCCAGGTTCTTGATTGCGTAGTGGCAAGTTGCCGTGCCATTGATGTACGTCCATGAACAGGACGTCTCCGCTGCGTACATTGACGCCGATGCCGTATTGTGGGAAGCATGTTTCGCCGCCTTGGTATTCGCCATTTTCAATGACGACGAGGTTGCCGAATCCTTCGGCGTCGTCGCCGGTGTCTTTGTGTATCATGGTTTGGAAGTTGACGTTGGTGGTCAAGGTGGTGAAGGCGGTTTGGCCGATGCGGAAGTGGGTTTCTTTGGCTTTGCGGATTTGTTTGGCGTAGGCGTCGGGAATGAATCGACGGTAGAATTTGTTGACGTCTTCTACCAAGGGTACCATCTTGGCGAATTTTTCCGGGTACTGTGCCGTAAACAAGGTTTCACGCACCTCGACCGGCCTCTGCTTCTTTTGCGTGCGAAACAAATACTTGTGTTGGGGCGACCAACGGTCAAAATAACCCATGATATTGCTGTGCACGACCGGGTTGGCCTTTATATTTTTGTGGGTGGAACCGGTGGTGGAACCACGGTTCGAGGTGCCACGCGTCTTGGCAAACGGCATGACGTTGTCGTAAAACTGACGCACATGGAGACGAGGCAAAATATTTTTTCGAAAGCGGAGCAACAAATCCCCCTGTTGGGTGTACACATCGGCGTCTTCGTCGAGTATCAAATGAATCATACCGGGGCTGACAACACGGTTTACATATTGTTTCATGTCGGCATCGCTTATTTTCTTGTCGACATGATACACACGTACCATTCCTATCTTGACACATGAAATTAAATTGTTTTCGATAATAGTCATCCTATATTTATTCGTTCATTGTCCTATATTTATATTTATCCCTGTATGGTTTGTATCACCGTCTAACTATTCATATGATAAAATATTTTTGTTCAATTGTTTCTATGTCGTCCAATAATTCCTTTTCAATTGTTTCTATGTCGGTCCATAAAACCACAAGATAACTAAAAATTTTAACTTTTTGGTCATATAGTGCTGATTCTAAAGTTTGGTCTACTTCTAAATGCAAAATAGCTGTTTTTAATCTCTCTTTGTAATTATCTAATACGGTTTGTTTTATTTTTGTTTCTTCAATGTATTTCTTACTTACTTTTTTCTTACTCCATTTTTTAAGTACTTCAGGTAGATATCTTTTTGGTTTAAGTTGTTCTATTAAAACATGCATTTGCTCTTTACTAATAGTTAATTCATTATTTGGAAAATGATGTAATTCTCTTTGCTTTAAAATACTTAGTACTATATATATATATACACCTAATTTATCATATATGTTTTTACCAGTAGTTATATACACATCTTTCATTAGAATGGGTAAAAATAATACAGGGTCTTTGAATAATACAGGGTCTTCGTCTTCCTCGTCAATGAATATATATTTGCAATTCTCCTTCTTCTCATCCTCAGACTCATCCTCATCCTCAGACTCATCCTCCCACGGTGTATTATTTAATAAATCATTAAAAACACTTGTAGTTCGAATATTTTTTTCATTAATAGGTACTCTTTCTTGTATTGGTTGATTTATTTGTGTACTTACTCTTTCTTGTATTGGTTGATTTATTTGTGATGGTGGTTCATTAGTACTTACTCTTCTTCTTCTTTCTCTATCTCCATTTACGCATTTATCCAACCAATAATAAATAAAAATGCAATAACAAACAATAATTATCGGAACACCATACTTCAACAAATTCTCCACTTCATTTTCGTTTTCACTTTTGATTGGAAAAGTGGATGGAACTTTTGTAGGAAAAGTGGATGGAACTTTTGTAGGAAAAGTGGATGGAAAATTTGTAGGAAAAGTGGATGGAACTTTTGTAGGAAAAGTGGATGGAAAATTTGTAGGAAAAGTGGATGGAACTTTTGTAAGACTACGAAAGGAAGGATTATTTTTTAATGAATAAGAGAGCATGAGGATTGATTTCATTTTGCGTTGAAGATATTCAAATGTATTTTTATCATCTAACAAACTTTTAATATCTTCTGGTTGAATTTTTTCATTTAAAATACTTCTCCTGAGATTGAAATGAGATTTTTGTGTACCATCTTCATTGTAAAGAAAGAGAGACTCGTATAATTTTTTACCTTTTTCTTGAAAAAATTCAACGAATTGATTTTTATCGTTTATTATCATATCAAAAAAGGACTTTGAATATGTTTCAAAATTATGATTGTCTAGAGATACAGAATCAGGATGAGGAGAAATCAAAGCAGGAAAAACATTTTCGGTAACAGGATGAGGACCTGTCATGGAAACACGAAGAGGGCCCGTCATTGATGAAATATACGAATTAGTATTTTTTGGTATGAATGATGATAAGAAGCCTCCTTTTTTTTTCTTGCTTTGTCTTCTTTTTTTACTCAGTCTTCTTTCTTTTTTTTGTTTGGTTTTGATTACCATATTTCCTTAGATTATGACAACATAATAATAATATATTACTAAAACGAAATTTTAAAAATCCCTACAGGGTGGTGTATGACATCAACTAGATTTTTCACTGCAAAGAATTGACAATCTTTTGACAAGGTCGTATTTTTTGTGAAAAAGTCGTCCACATCTTGTTGGTTCTCTTCTGGATAAAAAAACAGTTGGATACCTGCGCGTATGCCCCCCAACAATTTGGCCGAAATGCCTCCAACACGTTTGGCTTCTCCCGACAAATTCGTCTCTCCTGTCATCGCCATATCATTGCGCAAAGGTTTTTCTACCAACAGGGAATACAGTGTGAGTGCCGATGCCAAGGAAGCGGAAGCCCCTTCTTTGGGTGTGTTGCAATCGCCGAAATGGACATGTATGCCTTGACGTTTGGTGGTGACAAAACGTTCTAACCATGTCTGTTGTACGTCGTGAGCCAGCAGATTCCATGCCACATTCTTGCAAATCTCCATACTTTCCGTAAAGACTTTGCCCAAGGAGCCGGTCAATTTCATTTCCAGCAATGTATTTGTCGGATACATTTGCGCCTCGATTTTGATGATGCCGCCCTGTCCATTTTGTGTGGCATACAGTGCATTCATGACTCCTACAGAGGATTGTGTATGGATGACGTCGTACACAACTTTTTGTTGGTGTGTCAAGTAATCTTTTTCCAACAAGGTTTGTGTCAATACGATGGGTGGTTCCACTTCTCCATGCAAGAGTTGCAGGTTGATTTGCGAATAAATGTCAAAGAGGAGTTGTTTGGTTTTGCGTATGCCGGCTTCGGAGGTGTATGAATCGACCAAGTGTTCCAATGTGGCATCATCGACCACGACGGTGCCTGGTAGTATACCCAAAGATTTCTCCAAGGAGGGGACAATATGTTGGCGTATGATGACTAATTTGTCGGGTTGTGACAGGGTATCAAAGGGGATACGATGGATGCGGTCCAATAGGATTTTATCAATGTCTTCTGCTTTGTTGTAACTAAAAACAAAGAGGACTTGTGACAAATCAATGTCGATGCCGCTGAAATACTTGTCTTGGAATCCGGCATTGGTCGAACTGTCGATGATATGAATCAACAATCCAATGATTTCTTTACCGTTTTCCGTTTTGCTCACCTTGTCTAGTTCGTCAATGTAAATAATCGGATTCATGCACTTGCTTTCCATCAAAATGTCCACAATACGCCCCCACGTAGAATTGCTATACGTGTAATTGTGACCCTCAAGAGTAGATGAATTACAAGACCCGCCCAACGCAATGATATGAAACGGACGTGGCACACCATGTTCGTCCTGCAAACACTTGGAAAGTCCCATGTTGGCCAACGACGTCTTCCCAATGCCCGGCTCCCCTTCGAACCCCAGGGCGTAGCCCGTTTGCTTCCTCTGGGGATTTGATAGCCAGCTGCCGATGACTTGCACCAATTTACGTTTGGCCTCTTTGTGACCATACACGGAAGCATCCAGTGTGTCGTGAATTTGTTGCAATTGTGTTTTGACCTGGTCGAGACGTTTCATAATGTCTCCTGTTTGGTTCCATAGAATGTCTTCTGGAGGTGTCGATGGATAGAATTCATCTCCTTTGGTGAATTGCGTGGCGTACCATTGATGCAGTTCGTTTTTTTTGCGTACAGCCAAGGGGGCGTTTTTTCGCAGCGAGGCGACGGAAAAAGTGGACCAAAAGGCGGCTTGGCTGCGTTGTAATGCGAGTTCATGGCGTTGTTTTTGCAGTTCGATACGCAGGGTCGATAAATCCTGACAGGGTGGGTGAGGAAAAAAGCGTTGAAAGGAATCTTTGATACGTGGAACGAGTTGAAGAAGGGGTTCTTGACGGTATTCGCCAAAGGGGATACGAAGGAGGGCTTCGAGGTATTGACGTGATTTGCCGGTCATTTCCTCGGATTTGGATTTGATGTCTTTGAGTTTGACGAGTGCTTTTTCCTTGACTTTGTCTGGAACACGCATCAAGTACACTTGTTGTTCAAGAGTTAGTTTGTTCATTTCGTTGTGGATGGTGCATTGCTCCAACAGGTGTCCTCCAGAATGAGAAATCGAATGCATCAATTTCGTTTTTAGTTTCCATGGCAAAGCTCGAAACAATCCATGGCGGAATTCCGTGGCCGCAGACATTGATTCATTTGACGACGTGACATGTGAAAAGGTGAGCAGGTCATACAACATGTATGTACAATAGTGTACTTGTTTGTTGTGACTGAGTAGAAGGAAGCGAATGAATTGTATTTTGTCCAACGACGAACATTCGTTGAATTTGGTGACAATCGTCTCCATTTTGTTTTTCAAAACAAATTGTTCCATGGCTTCGACCTTGTTCAACAAGTCTTGCCACATTGTTTTCGTTCCAGTTGTTGTAGGAACAACAGGAACAGGATGTTGTCCCGTCACCTCGTTGGCATCAAATTGCTGTATTGTAGAAAAAGATGGCTGCAGCGAAAACAAAAACCAGTCGGACAAATGAAATCCCTCTAACAAATGGTCCATGACAGATATGGAGACGCCTTCGGCGTCGGCTTGTTCCATCATGGTTTGTCGTATAGTGTACAAGCAATGGTCCGATGTTTGGCAAGGCAAGGACGAAACAAGAACGTTGTCGAAAACGCCGTATACCAAGAGGCGTTTGTCTTTCATATGACAAGGAAGGACCAAACGCATACCTTGCAATCTGAACAAGTCGATTTGTTTGATTTCAGGGGGAATACAATCAAAGGTCACTCCCTTTGTAAAGTCACGATGCAATTGGAGCGCAGGAACAATTTTACAATAAAAAGGCCGAAAATAACGAAACAGAATTCGCTGTTTGTCGGATTCAGAAACAATTGTGCCAGACATCGAAAAACGCAGTTTTTGCAAATACAACACATCCTCTAGATATCTTGTTCCGTATTTTTGTACAAAAGACCAAACGCATTCGACCGCGTCGGCCTGTTCTGACTGCATGGCATGATGCAAGTCTTCCCACTGACGCATCACGTGAGCCGCAGAGGATGGTTCCATCAGTCCTTGCTCTTTGTATTCCAAAAGAGAAACCGACGTGTTTTCAACAATCTCACGCAGCCTTTTCCAAGGTATCGTCGTCGTCGTCGTCATAATGATGAAAAAATATTTCTTTGTGAAAAAACTCCTATACTATAACCTACCATATTTCACACAACCCCCTGTAAGGCCTCTTCAAAAAACACACAAAATGGGTTTAGAAACAAGAGCTCAAAGACGAGTAGAGAGATGGGCATACCGTTTTATTTCCGGTACCTCATCAAAAATCATCCCAAAATGTTACAAAAGGCGGTGCCTGCTCATGTAGGTTACCTATACATCGACAGCAATTCCATTGTCTATGACTGCTTCCATTCCCTCTGTAAAGAATTGGAAAAAAAGAAAGAATTGGAAAATAAGACGATTGATTCCTTTTCCGAAGCTCTTTTGCGCCGTCGTGTGTTGGAACGCATCCGCCATTACATCGATTATGCACGTCCTACAGAGTGTGTTTTGGCAGCGTTTGATGGCGTGGCACCCCTAGCGAAAATGGACCAACAACGAACACGGCGTACTCGTTCCTTGGTAACAAATACAAACACAGACACGAACACAGACACAAACACAGACACAAACATCCCTTCTGTATGGAACACAAACGCGATTACGCCAGGTACACAATTCATGTGTGATTTAGCCAATGATTTGCAAAATGCGTTTGCCGAGTGGCGAAGTACAATGCCCTCCACTTTGCAACTCTTGGTTTCCACCGCGCAAGAACCAGGCGAAGGCGAACACAAACTGTTTGCGCACTTGCGTAGTCAAGGCCTACAAAACCTTACAGGGGTAGGTAGTGATGATAATGTAAAAAGAGGAGATGTGGTGATTTATGGGTTGGATGCCGATTTAATTATGTTGTCGCTGTTGCATTTGAAATGGTTGCCGTCGACACGTCAGTGTTGGATTTTCCGCGAGGCGCCCCATTTCGGCAAGAAAAAAGAGGATAAAGAAGTTGACAACGACGACAAATCCTGTTTGCATCTCGATGTCAATATGTTGTCGCGATGTTTGCAGCAAGAAAATTCGGCGGTTTCCATGGACGATTATGTGTTTCTTTGTTTCTTTTTGGGCAATGATTTTTTGCCGCATTTTCCGGCCTTGAATATTCGAACACATGGTATGCATGCCTTGTGGGACATGTATGCAGAGGTATGTCGACGGTTTCCCAGAGGTATGTCCTTGATTGACGTCGAGGGCCGCATCAACTGGACGCACCTCGGACGTTGGATAGAGGCGTGTGCGAAGCAGGAGCCGGTATGGTTTCGAATGGAAAAGGAAACACGAGACAAAATGGTCAAAAGTATGTGGAAAGGCGTCGACTGGAAGGACCCTGTCCAAGTCATGGACCAAGCACCCCTTGTTTTCCGAGGCGAAGAAGAATACATCGACGCAGGCAGAACCCCCGGCTGGCAAAATAGGTACTACCACGTCCTCTTTCCCACTCAAACCAATATCAATACCCTCTGTCAGGAGTACCTAGACGGGCTACAATGGGTGTGGGACTATTATACCAAGGGATGTACCGATTGGCGATGGAGATATCCCTACTCGTATGCACCCCTGTTGTCCGATTTGACAAGAGAGAAAAGAAAAGCAGTGGACATCCAGAAAACGATGACGAAAGCGGTGCATCCATGGGTCCAGTTAGCGTATGTGTTGCCGAAGCAACATCATCACCTACTTCCCTGTAAGGCGTTGGTGGACCGGTTGTCCAATTCGTATGGACATTTGTATGTGGACAGGGTGAGAGATTTTCAATGGGCGTATTGTCGATATTTCTGGGAGGCGCATTTGGTGTTGCCAGACATTGGTCACGATGTCATTGAAGAATGGTCGGAATATGTCGAAAACAACAAATGAAAGAAGACGAAAAAAAAATCCGAGTGATTGGTAAGATGATTCGTTGGGAATTGGAAAAAGAGGTAGACAAACAGTATGTTGTCTTTACGGTGGAACCTATTCACAAAGATGTCAAATTCATTTTTACCGATGATTATTTTCGTAGGTTGGGCTGCATTGTGCATGTTGATTCTGGCGACGTTCCCTTGTATGAAAAAACGTTGGTGACAGAACAGGAGGAAGAAGGTGTCATGATGCAAAAGGGAGGTGCTGGGAATGCCTTTAGTTTTACGGCGGGTTGGATTTACAAGGTGTTGGGGCCGTTGATTGAGAGGGTAAAGAATGGATACGAGCCGCAGGTGGACGATACGAAAAAGATTGTCTCGGTTCGGTTGTCAGATTCGAAACAGTTGGCGCAGGTACCGGTGCATTCCAAACAGGCGACGTTGAACAAGCAACCCTTTGTGGTGGAAACGGTGAATCCAACTCGTCAGAGTATCGAAACCAATTTATACATCATCGAACAAAACAAGGCCGCCATAGAAGAAAACAAAGGTTCACAGGCCCTTGTCGAAAAGTTGGAAGCCATCAACCAAAAACTCGAAGAAGAAAACCAACGTTTGCAACAATTCTTGGACCAACAATTGTCAGACCAACAACAAACAGAAGATAAAGAAAAAGAAAAAGAACCACCCATTTCGGACCCAAATAGTCTACCACCCGTCATTATGAAAGATGATTTGTTTCCCCCTGAAGAACCAGCTACCACTACCTTACAGGAGGGTGTGAAAAAGTATGTGGGGTCCTTGCATGAGACGGTGGATGAGTTGCGTCCGTCGAGTTTGGGTTCGAAATTTGCGCAGGACCCCCATTTGCCGGCGATGCGAATTAAAATCCAGTATTTCAATTGCAGCGACAAGGGTGGATATGGATTGTCGGGGTTTATGACGGGTACGGAATTCGAAGAAGCCATGCAGAAACAAAAGGGCAACGAACATATGTTGGAAGTATCAGAGACGACACAAGGTCGTACTATGCAACAAAAGAAAAAAGAAGAACAAGACGCCGAAGAACAATGGTTCATGAAAAATGGCATTTTGAATGCCTCGGAAAACCGACTCGACATTTTACAGAAATACAGCTACTTGAAATCAAAAGACAATGTCTACCAAACCGTCTCCGAAACACTCTCTGGACTGGTCAAATCCATCACTCCTTCGACACTCGTCGACGTCAATCATTTCGATATGTCTGATATTGTTCCCGAATCACAACAATTTAGTAGCATCAAACGTTCAAAAGAAGAAGCAAAAGCAAAGCAACTAGAAGAAAAAAAAGCCAAAGAAGAAAAAGAAAAGCAACAAAAAGAAGAAGAAGAAAAGGCCAAGGAAGAAAAAGAAAAGCAAGAAAAAGAAAAGCAAGAAGAAGAAAAAAAGGTCAAGGAAGAAAAAGAAAAGCAACAAAAAGAAAAGGAAGAAGAAGAAAAAAAGGCCAAGGAAGAAAAAGAAAAAGAAAAAGAAAAGGTGGGTGGTAGTGTAACGAGTCACAAGGCATTGAAGGAGGAGTTGGTCGAGGTATTTTACATTTATGCGTCGGAAGGTGCCAAAGTGGCTACGCAGATTGATTTCCGATTGTTTCCTGACCTACAATTGTTGACCTCGAAATAAAATTGATTTCTTTTGACAATGGAACAAAGTTGTCAAAAGAAAGGAATAAATGATTGCATTGCAACAACAAGAAGAAACAGATGTATGGGAACGGGCCATGACGCCTCCCCTGTACCCCTATGAATTAAACATGTCCTTTAACCGACGCACGGTCTGGACACTCCAAGAAAAAAAAACCATTCAAACCCTCCTGTTGGATACTTATGCTCAGGGCGGATTGTTTCGCGAAAGAATGACACATGATTACAATATTGTACATATCATCAAAGAAATTCATACCACCGAAGCCGGACGCCATTTCAATATTCAATTGTGCCACAATCCACAAATTGTCGACAAACCACGACAAACACCCCCCTGTAGCATCAGTACCACGATTCATTGTCGCGTTTGTTCCGACCCCTCTGGAACACTCTATATTGCCAAATTTAGCGAAATCGTCGAATGGTTGTAAGAAAAGAATCGTTGTAAAAAGAAAAGATTACTATAGACAAAACTATAAAAAAATATATAGTATCTTTTTTTTCTACACCAAGAGTATAAATGAATTCTTCCGTCTTGAATGCAGGCTCTTACACCGGCTCTGGTACCACCAATGTACCTCCCCATCATGGGATGATGGGCGGAAAAAAGAGAACAAAGAAACAACTGGCCGCGTTCAAACGCCATACCCGCAAAGTCAAGTCCGCCTACAAGAAATTCATCAAGTTGGCACGCAAGAAAATGTAAACAAAATGATTTAGAAAACGCCTTACAGAGGGATAAATGAAATACAACAAACACTCCTGTAGGGATATTTAAACAAGTTTTCAAAACGCCTTACAGAGGGATAAATGAAATACAACAAACACTCCTGTAGGGATATTTAAACAAGTTTTCAAAACGCCTTACAGAGGGATAAATGAAATACAACAAACACTCCTGTAGGGATGTTAAAACAAGTTTTCAAAACGCCTTACAGAGGGATACATGAAATACAACAAACCCTCCTGTAGGGATGTTAAAACAAGTTTTCAAAAACGCCTTACAGAGGGATACATGAAATACAACAAAAAAATGATTCAGTAGTATTTTTCATAGGAATACAACTGAATTAGAATTCCGGTTCT